>Ga0315912_10005454_pt1 | contig 11699 bp, 15 predicted proteins | sample VfabasoilMG_FD_204469 | JGI IMG/M metagenome (GOLD analysis project Ga0315912, IMG submission 204469) | Garden soil microbial communities collected in Santa Monica, California, United States - V. faba soil | ecosystem: Environmental > Terrestrial > Soil > Garden | place: USA: California...
CTCGGCTTTCAGAGCTCGGGTTCATGGAAGGGCGTGATGGCGGCCAAAGGCCTCACGCCGGCGCAGGTCGCCTACTGGGAAGACATCATGCGCAAGACGGCGCAGAGCCCCGAGATCGCCGAGTTTGCCGAGAAGAACCAGTGGCTGATCGAGTTCAAGGGCGCCGCCGAGACCAAGAAATGGCTTGACGACGAGGCCGCCGCGCTGCGCGTGGTCATGACAGAACTCGGGCTGGTCAAGCAATAGTCAACCTCCCGGTGACCCAGTGACGAAGTGACGGCCGCGCGTAACCGCTACAAGGCCGTCGTATTCGACCTGCTGACGGCGCTGCTCGACTCCTGGAGCGTGTGGAACGCGGCGGCCGGCGGGCCCGAGGCCGGCCGGCGCTGGCGCGCGGCGTACCTGCGCCGCAACTACGCGACCGGCGCCTACCGCCCCTACGAAGCGATCGTCGCCGAAGCCGCGGCCGAAGCGGAGCTCGATGCCGGCGCGCCGCGGCGGCTCATCGCCCTCTGGAGCGCCATCCGGCCCTGGCCCGACGTCAAACCCGTGCTCGAGCGCGTCCGCTCGGCCATCCCCATCGCGGTCGTCACCAACTGCTCCGAGGCGCTCGGGCAAGCGGCCGCGCGCGCGACCGGCGTCGGGTTCGACAGCGTGGTTACGGCGGAGCGGGCCGGCTGCTACAAGCCCGACCCGCGCGCCTATGGACTCGCGCTCTCGGAGATGGGCGTTGCGGCGGGCGACTGCCTCATGGTCGCCGGCTCGCCTTTCGATCTCTACGGCGCGAAGGCGCTGGGCATGGATGCGTACTGGCACAACGCCGTCGGGCTCGAAGCCCCGCCCGATGTGCCACGCCCGCTGATGGAGGCGCGCAGCCTGCCCCCGCTGCTGGGCGTGGTGTTCGGCTCGACTCGCGCCGGTCTCTAGCGCCGGCGGCCGCGCGCGGGCCTGGGCCGCGCCTCGTTCACCATCAGCGGGCGCCCGCCGAACTCCTTCCCGTTCAGGCCGGCGATCGCATCCAGCGAGTGCTGGCGGCCCGGCATTTCGACGAATCCGAACCCTTTTCCCTTGCCGGTAAACAACTCGCGAACGATCTCCACCGAGCCCACTTGCCCGAACGGCTTGAACAGGCCGGCAATCTCGTCCTCGGTCGCATCCGGGTCCAGGTTGCCGACGAAGATGTTCATCAAAGAGCCTTCAGGTTGATCGCCGAGGACTTGCCGTTGTTGCCCTTCTGGACTTCGAACGAGACTTTCTGGTTCTCGGCCAGCGTGCCGAGCCCGGCGCTCTCGACCGCGGAGACGTGCACGAACACGTCCTTCGAGCCGTCGTCGGGCTGGATGAAGCCGAATCCCTTGGTGCTGTTGAAGAATTTCACGGTGCCGTTGGGCATGGTTGCCTCCAGGTGGAAATTTCCGTCAGCGCGCCTTGGCCTGCGCCATTTCCGTCCACAGCGCCGACTGCGCCGCGGGTGCGCTCCAGACCTCGCTGAATGTGATGCTCCCCGGCGCTTCGCACCAGGTATGCGATACGAAATCGAATTTTTCGATGCGCCCCGAGCCGTCTCGTTGGGAAACGATGCGCACGTAGCCATTGCCCAGCTTCTTCGGGCCCACCAGCACGCGCCCGACGGCGTTCTCGACGTGCATCATCTGCGCTTTCATCTCCATGCTCACGCTCAGACCCGGAAGCGCCGGTGGATCATTTCGCCGATGATCAGGAAGCCGGCGGCCGTGGCGAACGCGGCGAACACGGAGAATGGATTGAACTCGCCGGCAACGACCCTGCCGGCGGCGAGCATCGGTGCGAGCAGGCCACCGCCGAGATAACCGGCCAGCGCGCCGATGGCGATCGAGAATAGCAAGCCCCGTTTCGCATTGAACCGGAACAGGAAGAAGCCGGCCCACCCCGCGGTCACTCCGGCGAGCACCCAGGCCAAGACGGTCATATTCGGCCCCTCATGCGGTTGGCGCGACAGCCCCGGGCATGCCGAACCCGGGCTCCCCGCGCGCAAGTTCGCCCGGGCAGCAAGACTCGTCGAATTCGACGGCCCTTTGCATCGTCGTGAACCTCCGCCGCTGCCGAAGCGCGTAGCGAAAGGGGGGCAAGCCCGGAATTGTTTATTTCCAAGCCCTGACTGCGGAATCAGGAACGGCCCGCGGCAGCGGGCCCAAGAAGAGGAACTAAACGCCTGTATTCCTTATACGCGGTTCGCCGGGAAAGGGCAATCAGTTGCTGCGGGCCCGGGCGAGGAACAACCTGCGCACCGCGATAACCAGCTTCGGCACGAGCCACGCAAGCAGCAGCAGGAAGACGACGAGCGCGCCCAGGAACAGGAACGGGTGCTTCAGCATCAGCCACAGCCCACCCACCAGCAGCGCGTCTTCCCCGAGCGAGGCGGTCCAGTTGGACACCGGTTCGGGCGAGGTGTTGATGAGTGCGCGCGTCCCCGACTTGGCGAGATGCGAGCCCGAGGCGATCGCGCCGCCGAGAATCGCCGCCACGATCACCCACACCGGGTCGGCGTAGCCCGCGGCCGCCGCGGCCAGGATCGCGCCGGCGGGGATGCGGATGAAGGTGTGCACCAGGTCCCAGACGCTGTCGAAGCCGGGGACCTTGTCGGCGAGAAACTCCGCGATGACCATGATTCCCGAGGCAGCAAGCGCCCAAGGATGCCCGAGCACTTCGAGCGCCGGCGGCAGCGCGAGCAGCTTGAAATGCACGATGATCCCGACGATGAAGAGCGTCAGGTACAGCCGCAGCCCGCTCGCCCACGCCAGCCCCGTAATGAGGGCGATCGTGGCGATCAGCGGCTCTAGGCCTTCCACTGGTACGGGTAGCACATCTGCCTCGCGACTCGCTCGCGCGCGTCCGGCCCCGCCAGACGCTCGACCACGTGCAGTCCCAGGTCGAGCGAGGTCGCGACCCCGCTGCCCGTGATCACGCTGCCTTCGTCGACGACCCGCTCATCGAGCACGCGATCGCAGTAGGGTTCGAGTTCCTTCAGCGCCGCGGGATGCGTCGTCGCGCGCCGGCCGCGCAGGAAACCGGCAGCGCCCATCAGCAGCGCGCCGGTGCACACGCTTACCTTGAGGCCGACCGGCGCGGCGGTGCGCAGCCAGCCGGTGAACCGCTCGTCGTGCTGCAGCGTACGCGTGCCCATGCCGCCCGGGACGTACAGCAGGTCGTAGCCGTCGAGCGGCTCGAGCACCGAGTCGGCGCGCATGCGCATGCCCGCCGCGCCGCGGTCGTCGCCGACTTCCGCGCGGTCGGAGCAAATTCGCCACTCGAAGTCCGGCAGGATGCTCATCGACTTCAGCCGGGTCACGCAGTCGTAGAACCCGACGAAGTCGAGGAAAGTCATCCGGTCGAAGACAACGAGCGCCGCTTTCATCGGCGGCCTACTGGATGTTCGCGACCTTCGCCGCCTGTGACCAGCGCGCGCGCTCCGACTTGAGGAAAGCGGCGAACTGCTCTGGCGTGCTCGCGATCGGATCGGTGCCGTCGAGCGCCAGCCGTGAGGCAACCTCGGGGCGCTGCACCCCCTTGGCGATGTCCTGCTGCAGCCGGCTCACGATCGCCCGCGGCGTGCCGCGCGGCGCCAGCATGCCGTGCCATTGGGTGACGGCGTAGCCCGGCACGCCCGCTTCCGCCATCGTCGGCAGGTCGGGGGCCATCTTCACGCGCGCCGTGGTCGCGACCGCCAGCGCTCTCAGGCGCCCGGCGCGCACGTGGCCGTAGAGCGAGCCCATGCTGAGGAAGGCGAGGTGGATGCGGCCCGCGAACATGTCCGGCATCGCCGCGCCCACGCCCTTGAACGGGATGTGGGTAAGGCTCGTGCCGGCCTGGTGCGCGAACAGCTCGGTGGCGAGGTGCGCGAGCGAGGCGTTGCCGGTGGACGCGTAGTTCAGCTTGCCCGGGTTCGCCTTGGCGTGCGCGATCAGCTCCTGCACCGACTTCACCGGCAGTCCCGGGGTCACCGCCAGCATGTACGGCGCGGCCGCCACCTGCGACACCGGCGCGAAATCGCGCTCGAGATCGTAGCGCGTCTTGTTCACGATGCCGTACACCACCAGGCTCGCGGACAGGAACAGCAGCGTGTAGCCGTCGGGCGCCGCCTGGGACGCGACTTCCGCGGCGATGCTGCCGCTCGCGCCGGCGCGGTTGTCCACCACCACCTGCTGGCCCAGCGTCTCCGAGAGCGGCGCCGCGACCTGGCGCGCGACGAAATCGAGCCCGCCGCCCGCGCCCGACGCCACGATCAGCCTGATCGGCTTCGTCGGGTACTGCGCGGCCGCCTGGGGAACCGCGACCACGAGCGTCGCGGCCAGCACCGCAGCGCTTCCCTGGAATCTCCCGCTCATTGCCTCTCCTCGTCGGTTGTTATGAACTCAGCAAGGCAATGATAAACGAAGCGGCACCCCCTTTTCCCCGATCCGCCTGGGTCCCGCCGTTATGCCGCGATGACGACCCGGCTGCCCACGAGCTCGTCGATCTGCACGGGCGTGTAGCCCGCCTCGGCGAGCACCGCGCGCGTGTCGGCACCCATTTCCGGCGGCTGGCTGCGCACCGCGGGCTTGCGCCCGCCCATGTCGAGCGGGATGCCGGGCAGCTTCGCCCGCTTGCCGGTCGGCAGCAGGACGTCGAGCAGGCGCCCGCCTTCGTTCAGGTGCCGGTCATCGAACAGGTCCCCCGGCTTCGCCAGCGGGCCGAACGGGATCTTCAGGCGCTCGAGCTTGGCGACGAGCGAGTCGAAGGTCTCCGCGGAAAATTTCGCCGTCACGACCGGCATGATCTTGTCGCGCGCGCGGGCGCGCAATGGATTGGTCTTGAGGGCCGGATCGGCGAGCAACTCCTCGACGCCGAATTCCGTGCAGAACGCGCGCCAGTGATTGTCGCTGGTCAGGCCGACGAAGACGGTCCTGCCGTCCGCGGTCCTGAACGGGTCGTACACCGCCCACGAGCTCGCTTTCTCCGGCATGGGCGGCGGCGCCTTGCCGGTAAGGGCCTCCTGCCCCATGTGCTGCGCGACCAGGAATGCCGTGGACTCGAACAACGAGCTCTCGACCAGCTGTCCGCGCCCCGTGCGCTCGCGCTCGCGCAGCGCAGCCAGGATGCCCAGCGCGCCGAACATGCCGCCCATGATGTCCACCACCGACGAGCCCGCGCGCAGCGGCATGCCGCTCGGCCCCGTCATGTACGCGAGCCCGCCCATGAACTGCACGATCTCGTCGAGCGCAGCGCGCTTCTCGTATGGCCCGGAAAGAAAGCCCTTGAGGCTGCAATACACGAGGCGCGGGTGGGCCTTCGACAGGTCCCGGTAGCCGAGACCGAGGCGATCCATCGTGCCGGGCGCGAAGTTCTCGATCAGCGCGTCGGCGCCCGCGATCACCTTGCCGATGACCGCCCGCCCCGCCTCCGACTTGAGGTCGATGGAAATGCTACGCTTGTTGCGATTGAACACCGGGAACAGCGCGGAGCCGAAGCCGACGTTGGCGCGGGTGCGGTCGCCCTCCGGCGGCTCGACCTTGATGACGTCGGCGCCAAGATCGGCGAGCACCATGGAGCTCGACGGGCCCATCACGGTGTGGCCGAACTCGAGGACGCGCACGCCTTCGAGCGGCAACGCGGTCACGCCGGCGTCCTCGCCGCGGCGCGCAGCTTGTCGAGGCTGCCGCCGAACTTCACCGAGCCGGGCAGCGGGTGGCCGACGATGTCCTCGGCCAGCCGCGCGCAGTCGAGCAGGCGGTCGAAATCGATGCCGGTATCGATGCCCATCTCGTGGCACATGAACACCAGGTCCTCCGTGCACACGTTGCCCGCGGCGCCCTTGTGCCCGGCGAACGGGCAGCCGCCGAGGCCCGCGACGCAGGCGTCGAACATGTCCACGCCCATCTCCAGCCCGGCGTAGGCGTTGGCGATGCCCATGCCGCGCGTGTCGTGCAGGTGCAGGTTGAGCCGCGCGTCGGGGTACTTTTCGCGGATCGCGCCGACCGTGCGCTTGATCGAGAGCGGCGTGGCCCAGGCCATCGTGTCCGCGAGCGAGATCTCCTTCAGCTCGATCGCGTTCTCCTCCGCGATATCGAAGATGCGGCGCAGGATGTCGAGTATCTTCGACGTCGGGATGTCACCCTCGAAGTTGCAGCCGAACGCGCTCGCGATCGAGCCGCGCTCCACCGGGATGCCGTGCTCCTTGTACTGGTCCAGCACGCGGCGCGCATACTCGAATTCCTGGGCGGTATTGCGGTTGTTGTTACGCATCGAGAACTTCTCGGAGGCGTAGATCGAGATCTTGCCGTTCAACGTGAGCTTGCCGCTCGCCCGGGCGCGCTCCAGGCCTTTCTCGTTCAGCCACAGCGCCGTGTACTCGATTCCGGGCGCGGGCTTGAAGCCGCGCACCACGTCTTCCGCATCGGCCATGCCAGGCACCCGCTTCGGGTTCACGTACGACACGACCTGGATGTGCTTGAGGCCCGTTCCCGACAGCGCCTCGATGAACTCCACCTTGCGGGCGGTCGGGATGGTCGCGGGCTCGATCTGGAAGCCCTCGCGCGGGCCTTCTTCGTGGATGGTGACAGACTTCGGCAAGTCGGACATGGTTGCACTCCCGGTAACGTCACGCCCATTTTGCCAGATCAGGTCTGGCTGGCCGGGAAATCGAGGACTCTTACGCCTTGCGCCTTACGCCTTAACGGGCACCGAGCAGCATCCCCTGCCCCGCCAGCGGCAGACCGCGCCCGGCGCCGCGCAGCGCCGCCCAGAGGCTGGAATTGAGATTGAGCAGTACCGGCTTTCCGAACTCCGACTCGAGCGGCGCCACGGCATGGGTGCTCAGCCAGCGGCCGCCGGGCAGGATCAGCGCCTGCGCCTCCGGCGCCGCGGTAAGTGCCGCGCGCCCCAGGTCAATCGCGAGCTGCATGCCGTCCTTTGCCTTGAGCGTCGCGTTTTCCGCCATCGTCGCCCCGCGCGCCTGCCGCCCCACCACCTCGACACCGGCCAGTTTCAGGTAACCGGCGACCGCGTCGTTGAGCGGCTCGTGCCAACGCGTTGCCAACGCCACTCGCGTCGCGCCGAGCTGCCTGGCCGCCGCCGCGATCACCTCGAGATCGGTATCGAAAGTGACGCCGGTTCGCTGCTTCACCTCGGTTATCAGCGCCTGCACGCGCGCACGCCCGAGCGCCGCGGAGACCGGCACCCCCGTCAACACGATGCGATTGGCACCCGCGTGCGCCAGCTCCTCGACGTGCTTCCAGAACAGCGGCAGCTGGTCCTCCACCGCCCGGGTCGAGTAATCCGCGATTTCGAGGTTCGCCAGCATCAGCATCACCCCGTCGGGCGCGATGCGGTAGAACTGGTAGGCGACGTTGTCGACGATCGGGTGCGGCGTGACGTAGGCGAGGCGGAGCCAGGGCTCGGTCAGCGATTTCATCGTTCAAGGGACAAGGGACAAGGGAAAGGGGGAAAGTAGCACAACCGCGCCGCGCGCGACCCCTTATCCCGTTTCCCTTTTCCCCTTTCCCCTCAGCTATTGCGTAAGGCGGATATTCGCCGCCTTCACCAGCGCCTCCAGCCCGCGCAGCTGACGGTCGAACTTGGCGCGGAATTCCTCCGGCGTCATCGGCGCCACCACTTCGGAGCCGTCGGCAGCGAGCGCCTTCATCGTTTCCGGCGAGTTCATGCCCTGCACGATGATCGAGTTGATCGAGCGCACGACGCCGCGCGGCGTGCCGGCGGGCGCGTAGTAGGCGTAGCTGTTGGTGAGCTCGAAGCCGGGCACGCCCGCTTCCGAGACCGTCGGCATGTCGGGCGCGAGCGGCGTGCGCCGTGCCCCGGTGTAGGCAAGACCGCGCATCCGGCCGCTCTTCAGGTGCGCGCCGCTGGTGACGAAGTTCGAGAACGTCATCTGGATTTGCCCCGCGATCACGTCGATCACCGCCGGTGCAGCGCCCTTGTACGGCACGTGCACGATGTCTACGCCCGTCATGTACTTGAAGCGCTCCCAGCCGATGTGGCCTGTGGTACCCATGCCCTGCGAGCCGAAGGAAAGCGCCCCCGGCTTCGCCTTCGCCAGCGCGACCAGTTCCTTCACCGACCGGGCCGGCACGGCGGGATGGACCACCAGCACGTACGGCTGGGTGGTGAGCTGCACGATGGGATCGAACGCCTTGCCGACGTCGTACTTCGCCCGCTTGAACACGGCGTTCAACATCAGCGTGTCGGAGGCGGCAAGCAGCGTGTAGCCGTCGGCCGGCGCCTGCGCGACGATATCCATCCCGATCACGGTACCACCGCCCGGCCGGTTGTCCACCACCACGGTTTTCCCCCAGCGCTCCGAGAGCTTGTGCGCGGCGAGCCGGGTCATGGTATCGAGCCCGCCGCCGGGCGCGATGCCCACCACGACGCGCACGGGCCGCGCCGGGTAGTCCGCGGGCTGCGCCGAGGCGCTCGTGCAGCCAAGGGAGAAGAGGAAAGGGAAAAGGGGAAAGGCTGCTCTTCTCATGCCGTCACCCGTTGCGCCTGGTTGAGGGTGCATCATTTCAACCGAAAACGGGTGGAACGGGGAAAATGTATATAACTATTTGTTAATAAACATTTTATCGTCCACGATCCCCTGCCAGTTCGCGCGGCCGCAGCAGCAGGAACGCCGCCAGCGCGGCGGCCATCAGCGCCGCCACCGCGAGAAATGCCGCGCTCCAGGCCGCGCGCGACATGCCGCCGGCAAGATCGAGGATGACGCCGATCATCAGCGGGCCGATGAAGCCGCCGGCGTAGCCGAAGCTCGAGTGGACCGCCAGCGTCGCGCCACGACGCGACGGCTCCGCGGTGCCCGCCGATCCCGCGGTAAGCGACGAGGAGTCGAGCCACACGATGAAACCGTAAGCGAGGAGCAGCACGACCGCGAGGGAATAGGACAGCGTGCCGAAGAAGCCCAGGCTGCCACCGAGCAGCACCGAGGCGAGCATCGCAAAGCCGATCAGCCGCTTGCGCCCGAACCGGATCGCCGCCTCGTTGCCCATCACGCTCGCCGCGGTGCCGATCAACGCCAGCCCCGTCAGCACGAACGTCGGCGCCAGCAGCGAGCCAGTCGCGCCGGTCGCCAGCGCGACGTAGCCGAGGAAGGCGACGCCCCAGCCGCGCAGCGCGTTCATCTCGAGGGTGTGGATGCAGTAGCCGATGGCGTAGGCCATCGCCGAGCGGTTACGGAACACGGGCCGGAAATCGAACAGCGCGCCGCCGTCGGCTGCCGGCGCCGGAGGGGCCCCGCGCGGCACTGCCAGCGCGACGATGAGCCAGGCCGCCGCTGCGCTCGCGCCCGCGGCGAGAAAAGCCGATTGCCAGCCGAAGCACTCCGTCAGCAGCCCGGCCGCCGAAAACGACAGCGCGCCGGAAACGCCGATGCTCGCGGCGTGCCCGGTAACCGCGCGCGACATCAGTTTCTCGTCCACGCGGTCGGCGAGCAGCTTGAGGCCCGTCATATAGGTACCCGCCCAGCCCACGCCCGCCAGGGCACGCAGCGCCAGCGCGGACCAGAAGCCTTCCGCGAGGAGCCCGAACAGCGCGTGGGCCGCCACCGTGCAAGCAACGCCGAACAGGTACACCCGCCTGGGGTCGAGCCGGTCGGTCAGCGTAACCAGGATGGGCACCGCGGCGACATAGGCGCCGTAAAACATGGCGGTGATCCACCCCGCCTCGCTGTTGGTAAGGCCCCACAGCGGAATCATGCCGGGCAGCAGCGCCGGCCAGAAGTACGCCCCGATCTGAGCCAGCACCTGCGCTGCGCAGACGACCGCGACGAGAGCGGGACCGGAAAGATGGCGCATGCGAGGGATGAGGGATGAGGGATGAGGGCGAACGTTCAATCGCGAAGCTACCCTTCCGCCATCCGCCATCCGCCTTCCGCCTTGGCCGCAATGCGATAGGCGTCATCGACGACGCGCATTGCGGCCCAGCACTCCTCCGGCCCGGTCTGCGGCGGCTGCCCGGCCTGGAACCGGGCAAGGATGTCGCGCAGCGCGACCGCCGCGAGCGGCTCCGCCGGCGGCTCCGCCACTTCCTGCTCGCCCTTCACCGTCATCAGCCGCACCGACCCGCCCTGCTGCACCAGCAGCGCATCGCGCCCGGCGAGCTTCCATTCCCCGTCCGCGCCCTGCCCGGGAAAGGTGTTGCCGACTTCGATCGTGCCCACCACGCCGTCGCGCCCGCGCAGGATCACCGCCGCGTAGTCTTCGACCCGCTGGCCGAGCGCGCTCGAGGAGAGCTGCGCGCCCGCCGCCTCGGCATCCCCGCCCGCGAGGTGGAGGAAGAGATCGACGCCGTGCAGACCGATGTTGCGCAGGCAGCCGCCGCCCGCCGCCATCGGGTCGAGCATCCACGGCGCGCCCCATTGCACGTAGCGCGCGGAGCTGCCGCGGTTGGAGCGGAAATGGAAATGGGACAGTGGCCCGAACCCGTCCGCTTCGAGCATGCGCTGCGCCTGTGCGACGAACGGGTGATAGCGCTGGAACAGCGGCACCGCGGCGAAAGCGCGCTTCGCGGCCGCCTTGTCCGCCACGCCGCGCACTTCGTGCGCGTCGAGGCCCATCGGCTTCTCCATCATGAACGGGACGCCGGCGTCGAGCAGCCGGTGCGCCGCCGCCGCCATCGCGTCGTGGCGGCCCAGCGCGACGACGAAATCGGGCCTGGTGCGCGCCAGGAGGTCGTCAATGCCGGCGAAAACCGGCGGCGAGCCGAGCGACGAAGCGCGCTCGCCCGCCAGCGCCGTATCGGCATCCTGCACGCCCACGAGTTGGGCGCCGGGGATCTTCAGCAGCGTCTTGAGATAGGCGGCGTCGAACAGCGAATGCCAATGCCCCACTCCGGTCGCCGCAACTCGAATGCTCATAAGGATGAAGGATGAACGTGGAAGGATGATCCCCGCAGTGCGGGAGCTTATCCCATGTCCCGGGCCGTCCGCTCGGCACCGGCCCGGCGCCCCGGCCGCGCGTCAGTAAAAGGTCGGGACTATCAAACGCACGCGAAGCGGGGAGTCATCCTTCCACGTTCCACGTTCATCCTTCGGCCGCGGTGTCCTACCGCGGCAGCAGCGCGAAGGATTCCACGAAGCGCCGCGCCCCGGCCGCTCCGCCGCCCCGGGTCTTGAACACCGCGAGCACCTGGTAGAAACGCGGCCCGACGTTGTAGTAGCGCGCCATCGCGCTGAAGCTGCCGTCGCCGCAATTGGCAGCGGCCATTTCCCGGGCGCGCGCGCCCTCGGCCTTCAATTCCCGGTCATAGTCCATATTGCGGCAATTGATGGCGGCGAAGCTCCCTTTCACCCCTTCCTCGAAACGCACCTCGTTCATGACGTAGAGGGTCGCACCCACGATGTAGGCGTCGTCCACCTTGTCCTGCAGGTAATTGGTCGATCGCACCACCACCCGCTTCGTCTCCGCGCCGAGGTCGGTGGGATAGATCTTCACCGGACCCGAGAACTCGACTTCGAATCCGTCCTCGGCGTAGCTGTGCTTCTGCCATACCTGGGCCTGGACGGCGGCCGGAACGGCGGCAAGCACCGCGATGCAGCAAATCAGCCGGAGCCGGCAAAATTTCATGGCGCCCTCCTGGCAAGGCTCCCGTTAGTATAGTCCTCGGCCGCGCCGGCGATTTGATATGATTTCGCGGCGTGCAGAGGCGGATCGAATGGCGGTCGCGCCGGCCGA
>Ga0315912_10005455_pt1 | contig 11697 bp, 13 predicted proteins | sample VfabasoilMG_FD_204469 | JGI IMG/M metagenome (GOLD analysis project Ga0315912, IMG submission 204469) | Garden soil microbial communities collected in Santa Monica, California, United States - V. faba soil | ecosystem: Environmental > Terrestrial > Soil > Garden | place: USA: California...
TGCGCGGGATGATGCCCAGCGCCTGGAACGCGTCCGCCAGCTGCTGCTGCTGCGCCACGTGCGCCGGCGTCACTGGGCCGAAGGAGAAGTCGGCGCGCCCGAAGGCGATGGACCAGGTCCTGGCGTCGATGCCGGTGGCCTCGGCCGCCAGCGCCGCCAGCTCGTCGCGATGGTTGCCCGACCAGCGTGTGAGCTTGCCGATCTCGTCCAGCACGGCCGCCAGTACGGCGGGCTGCTTGTTCGCGAAGTCGCGATGGGCCAGGTCGTAGGACGAGCTGGCCAGACGACGGTCGGAGGTATCGGCGATGACACGCGCGCCGTAGTGCTGCTCGGCGATCGCGTAGTACGGGTCCCACACCACCCACGCGTCGAAATGGGCCGCAAGCCTAGGGGGCACGCGATTTCACGTCGACTGCGATTTCCGAGTTCCGATATGCGCGTTGCGCGCATGAGGCGATGTCATGCCGCCGTGCAGAAGCGCCTCTTCGACGCGCGGTCTGCATGCGCCTTCATCGCCAGCTGCCGCATGCGTCCAACGCCCGCGACGGCGCGCGCGTGCTCTACGGCATCCGGCCCGAGCACTTCACGCTGGCCGAGGGCGGCAGCAGCGCCGAGGTGGTGGTGGCCGAGCCCACCGGCTCGGAAACGCAGATCGCGCTGCGCTTCGCCGGCCAGCCGGTGATCGCCGCCTTCCGCGAGCGCATCCCTGCGCGGCCTGGCGACCGATTGGCGCTGACGCCGCTGGCTGCGCGCAGCCATGTCTTCGACGCCCTTAGCGGCCAGCGGCTGAACTGAGCGCGCCGGACGCTCATTCCGCGATGGTGTCGACCTGCACCGCGCTGACGGGCCGGTGCTTGTCTGCGGCCGCGCGCACGTTCAGCCAGGCGCTGGCCGCACCGCAGACGCCGATGATCGCCATGCCGACCCAGCCCCAGCCGTCGGGCGCGACGCCGAACACGAGGTAGCCGGCCAGCGCGGCCACCGCGAGCTGCACGTACTGAAAGGGCATCAGCGTCGAGGCGGGGGCCTTGCCCAGCGCCATGATCAGCAGCAGGTGCCCGGTGGTGCCCAGGATGGCCACCGCCATCAGCGCACCGACCTGCAGTCCGGGGGCGCCCAGCAGCGTGTCGAGCGGATCGGCCACGCTGGCCAGCAGGATCGGCGTCGCGATCGCCATGCCGGTGGCGCCGGTGTAGAAGTTGGTCGTGAACGGGTCTTCATGCGGCGCGAAGCGGCTGGTCATGATCTGGAAGGCCGCATTGGACAAGGCGGCAGCCAGCGGCAGCAACGCTGCCCAGCCGACGATGCCGCTGCCGGGGCGGATGACGATCAGCGCACCGACGAAGCCGCCGACCACCAGCGCCCAGCGCAGCGGCGAGATGCGCTCGACGAGCCAGACGCGCGCCACCAGGGTGGCGATCACCGGCGTCAGCATGACGATGGCCGTGAACTCGGCCACCGGCATGCGGCGCAGCGCGGCAAAGGCCATCGCCGACGAGAACGCGAGCAGCGCACCGCGTGCGATCTGGAACATCGGGTTGGCGCTGCGGAAGGAGCGCTGCTTCGACAGCGCGATCCACAGCGTCATGATCGCCGCGTGCAGCCCGTAGCGTGTCCACAGCACCAGCGCCACCGAGAAGTAGGCGCCGACGTAGCGCACCGTGGTGTCCATGGTGGCGAAGCAACTCGCCGCGCCGATCACGAGGGCGATGCCGAGCAGCGGCGGGTGTGTGCTTGCAGGTGCCATGAGACTGCGGCGGCGAGTGCTCCCACCGGCAAGCCGCCGGGGGAGCGCGGCCCTTGGCGCGCAGTGTAGGTCCCGTTGGCCTACGCTGCGTCCTCAGGTGGATTCCAGCCCGCTCGCCCGCGGCCGTGCCTGGCCGACGACGCGGCTGCGCTGCCCATCGACGCCGGTGCCCGGCTCGCCGGCCACGGTGGCGCGGCGCACGATGCGCTGCGCGTCGCGCCGTAGTCGCTGATCGCGTAGTGCCGCGTTGCGCGGTTGTCCCAGATCGCCACGTCGCCCTCGGTCCACGACCAGCGCGCGGTGTTCTCCAGCTTGGTTACGTGCGCCTGCAGCACGGCCAGCAGGTGCGCGCTGTCGTGGCCGCTGCAGCCCCGCAGCTTTCACGAAGTGGCCGAGGATCAGCGCGCGCTCGCCGGTCTCGGGGTGCAGCTGCACCACGGGATGTTCGGCCTCGATCAGCCGCGAGGTGAAGACCTGGCGGTAGCGGCGCCGGCCCTCGTCGTCGGGCTCGCTGTGCGTGGGGCATAGTCGTAGTCGTTGCCGTGCAACGCCCACAGCGTGTCGGCCAGCGCGCGCAGCGGCTCGGACAGGATCTGGTAAGCCGTCGCGGTGTTGGCCCGGACCGTGTCGCCGCCGACCGGCGGGATCGTCACCGCGCGCAACACCGACACCGTCGGAAAGCCGGGCCTCGAAGGTGACGTCGGTGTGCCGCGAGTCGGCGCGCCCACCGTGGGTGGGTCCTCGTGTCGTGGCTTGGGCCGGCGTGGCAATGGCTTGAAAGCTGCCCTGCTGCGTCACCCTGGCAGAGGGGCGGTTAAAGGTGACGCGTTGGTTGGGCTGCGGCGCATTGACCACCGCGCCGTGAACGAGGGCTTTCGGATTTGCTTGTGCGCACGTCTGCATGCCAGCCCACCCATCGTTTCGAGACGCTCGCCGGGCATGCCGGCTACCTGAAGGTGCCGGGCACATCTACACGCGCATCATGAATCCCACGCTGGAGGTGCTGGAGCAGCGTCTCGCCGCGCTGGACACGGTGCGCCTGTCGCTGGGCATCGAGCACATCGACGACCTGATCGCCGATCTGGACCGGGTGCTGGCCGTGGTCTGAGGCGGCGCGCGCGGCGCGTTGACGTTGCGGATCACCGAGGTGGAGTGCAACGGGCCGACACACTTCGTGTCATTCGATCACCCGATCGGCCTGCACGCGCAGGTCCGGAGGAAAGCTCAGGCGCAGTGCCTGCGCCGTCTTCATGTTGAGCACCAGCTCAAAGCGCGTCGGCTGTTCCACCGGCAGCATGGCAGGGTCGGCTCCCTTGAGCAGCCGGTCGACGTGCCGTGCGCTCTGCCGCGCGCTTTCGCCAAGATTTTCGCCATAGCTCATCAGCCCGCCCGCTTCGGTGAACTCGCTCGCGCCATACAGCGCAGGCAGCCTGTACTGCGCCGCCAGCGCCACGAGCCGCCCGCGGTTGACGACGCTGATCGGGTCGTCCGGCAGCATGAACACGCCGCGGGCACCCGTCGCGGACAGTTGCGCGAAGGCCGCCGGCAGGTCCTCGCCATGCGGGTTTTCGCCGCTGCGCAGCTCGACGCGCAGCAGATCCACCTTCAGCGCCAGCGCCGCCTGGGCCACTTCGCGCCAGAGCGGCTCTTGCGCCACGTTGTTGACGTTGACCAGCACGGCGATGGGCTCGGCGCGCGGCGCCGCGCGCTGGAACAGGTTCAACATCTTCGGCACGATCTCGTTCGACTGGCTGGACCGGCCGGTGATGTTGGTGCCGGGCTGGGCCAGCGACTTGACGAATGCCGATCCCACCGGGTCGGCCACCGCGACCATGACGATGGGAATGCGCTGGGTCGCGCTGCGCGCGGCGCGTGTCGACGGCGTGCAGGTGGTCACGATGACATCGAAGTCGCGCGCCGCAAACTCCTGGGCGAAGCCCGGCAGTCGGTTGACCTGGCTGTCGGCATAGCGCCGCTCCAGCACCAGGTTGCGTCCTTCCACGTAGCCGAGTTCGTTCAGCCCGCGCAGCAACTGGCGATCGACGTCGTCGCGCTGCTCGGACGAACCCAGCACGAGCAGGCCCACCCGGGCTGGCGACCCGCCTTGGGCCCGCGCCGGACGCAAGGCCAGCGCCGCACCCAAACAGAGGAGACTTCTGCGTGTGAACGCACTCGCAGACACGGCCTCGCGGCAGGTCGGTGTTCGACTCAACACGGCACCCCCAGCGTCTGCTCGAAACGTATCAGGTCGTCGGCGAAGCGGTGCGGCTGTTCCCAGTGCAGCGCATGGCCCACGCCGGGGTAGACCGCACGTGTGGCGCGCGGCAGTTGCCGCTGCAGCCGTTGCTGATCCGACGCGGGCGAGAAGGCATCGGCGTCGCCCCAGGGCAGCAGCACGGGTACTTGAATCTTGTGCAGTTCGGCGCTGAAGTCGTCCTCCAGCAGCGCGGCGAAGGCGCCGCGCCAGGTGGCCGCCGGCGTGCGCAGACATTCGTCCACCATGGTCTCCAGCAGCCCCGGGGCCACCGGGCCGGCCACGGTGTCGTGCTGAAAGGCCTCGGCCAGCTCGCGCGGCACCTGCTCACCCAGCGTCAGCATCTGGCTGTGGATGAAATCCACCAGCCCGGGCTTGTCGGAGAAGCTCGCGAAGCCGCCTGCGGCGACAACGCCGTGTACCGCGGCCGGGTGGTCGATCGCCATGCGCAACGCGTTGACCGCGCCCATCGAATGGCCGACCACGACCACCGGCGGCAGCCCCAGCGTCGCGACCAGGGCGGCGGCATCGGCCGCGAAGTCGCGCGTGCGGTAGCTCGTGGCGGAAGACGAGCCGCCGTGGCCGCGCTGCGTCATCGAGACCACGTGCCAGTCCGGCGGCAACCAGGGCAGCACCGGCTCGAACGAGCGCCAGGTGTCGGTGATGCCGTGCAGCAGCAGCAGCGCGGGGCTGCCGCGCCGGCCCTGCTCGGCGCATTCGATCGTCAGGCCGCCGGGCAGGCGGACGTGGCGCAGGGTGATATGCACGATCGGCTCCCGTTCATGGGCGGGCGAAGGCCCGCTCGCGGCGCAGCGCATCGGCCAGGGGAGCGTCGCCGGCGCGTTCGGCGGCCGCGATCAGCGTCAGGTCCAGCAGGTCGCGTTGCGCGTGGCTGCCGCCGAAGCGGGCTGCCACCGGGCGCACGCGGCGCAACTGCTCCGCCGCCTCGGCATGGCGACCCAAAGCGAACTGGTGGATCGCCCGCGTCGCCCCCAGGCCGACGTCATTCAGGAAGCCGACGTTGTCATCGCCGACAGCCAGCGCCTGCTGCTGCGCGTCGATCAGCCTGGCGGCATCGCCCATGCGGTCGGCGCCGACGAAGGCCATCATCGCGTGCAGGTCGTTGAAGGCGTAGGTGCTGGCTGCGGAGACGGCCGCCCAGCGTGAAGCCAGCGCGTCCCAGCGGTCGCCGACCGCGACGCCGCGCAGCTGCAGCCGCCACAGCAGCGCCGAGCCGTCGATCATGTCCAGCACCAGCGGCGAGGCGCTGCCCAGCACGTGCTGGTCGAGCAGCGCCATCACCTCGTCGATCTGCTCCAGGCCCAGGTGGAACAGCGCCAGGTGCCACCCGTTGTGGATGGCGAAGAAGCTCCCCTCGCTCCAGGCCGACCTGTTCTGAGTCAGCCAGGCGATGCCCTCGTGGCGCCGGTTCTGCATTTCCAGCACGTGCGCCACCGCGTGCCAGCCCCAGCCGTCGCGCGGCTCGAGCTCGACGCTCAACCGGCCCAGCGCCTCGGCACGCGCGTAGTCGGCCGTCTCCTCCAGGCCGAAGGCCAGCATCGCCAGCACCGCATGGCGGCCGGGCATGCCGGCGTGCCAGTGCGACTCGGCGCGCGCGATGCGGTCGCGCAGCATGCGCGATTGGCCGGTGAAGAAATCGATCTGGTGGCCGACCTGCAGCGCCAGCAGGTCCTGCGGGTGGCGGATGCTCAGGTCCTCGAGGATGCGGCCGGCCCGGTGCCACTGGCCTTGGGCCAGCGCGCCGGCGGCGGCCACGTGCGAGGCCTCGCGCTCGGTGGCCGGGCAGCGCTCGGCGGCGGCGTGCGCCTCGCGCGCCGCCGGCCGGCCGGCCGGCTCGGTGCCCAGCAGGTTCAGGTAGGCGACGAGCACATGGGCCATCGTCATGTCCGGCGCCCGTGCCAGCGCCGCCTGGGCCTCGGCCAGCGGGTCATTGAGGTAGCAGCGCAGCAGCGCGCAGGCGGTCTCGTAGTGCTCGGTGGCTTTGGCATCGGCGCCGCTCAGCGCGTGGCCGTGGACATCCTTGATCGTCATGGCGAGTCCTCGTGAAGGGGTTGGCGGAGTCATTGTCGAGGGCGGACGTCCGCTGGGCGTCCGCCAGGCGCTGCTGCGTCCACGACAGGCAGCAGTCTGGGCGGTACCGGTATCGGCCGTTTGTCAGCGTGGCACAGGCTTGTATCGGCACTGTATTCGCTGCGTATCGGGGCGGCGCCCGCGTTGGCACCGGACCAGCGGCGATCTTGAGGCGCCTGAGTGCGCGCCGCGTCACCGCTTGCAAAGTGCATGCCCTTCAGGACGGCGGCACTCGTGCGCCGCCTCGTCCCTCATGAGGGCCCGGATGGGCTTGCAGTGCGCCCTTAACGCCGCTCGGCGTTGCTCACCTTGTCGCCGGCCAGCGTCACCACGTTGTCGGCAAGCTGAGCTGCCTGCGCGGCCGGCTGCGCAGCGAGCAATTCCCCGCGCACCGCGGCACCCACGTCCATCTGCAGGTGGTAGTAGCGAATGGTTCCGTTCACGCGCGATTCAGATTGCAGCTCCAGGAAGTGCTCGACCTCGATGTCGCCGACGACGGTGCCGTTGATCACTGCATCACCACAGCGCACGCTGCCGTGCACCTGCGCTTTTTCAGACAGCACCAACAGCGCGTGGCCCGCTCCTTCGTCGGGCCGTGCAACGACGCTGCCCTTGACGACACCGTCGATGCGCAGTCCCCTCGAAAAGCTCACGTCACCGGTGATCACCACGTCTTCGGCGATCAGGCTGGACAGCTTGGTGATCTCGATGCGCGGGCGATTGCTGCGTGACTTGAAGAACGGCATGGAGTCTCCTTGCTATCGGTAGTCAACGTTTGGCGATACGTGCCTGGCGCAGGAAGCCGAGTTCTTCCTGGCTTTCGCGCAGCTGGCGGTGGAGCGCGTCGATCTGACGCTCCAGTTCCTGGCTGTGCGATGCGGACAGGCGTTGCTGCAGGCGGGACTGCTCCAACTGGCGCTGCGCTGCCGACGCCGCGCGCTCGTGCACTTTCTCCTGCGCCTGCACCGACGCCTGAAGCTGCTGCCAATACCACCACGCGGCCGCCGCTGCCAGCAACTGCGCCGCGATCAGCAATGCGATGCATGCGGCCCAGCCGACGCGCACGCGCGGCAACAGCACGAGCGATCTGCGCGCCAGCCGCTGCGTGATGCTGTCGCGAAGTCGAAGTGACACAGCCATGGCGTTCACAGGCTGGCCAGGTAGTGCTGCGGGTCGGTGGCGCCCCCGTCTTTCAGCACTTCGAAGTGCAGATGCGGCCCTGTCGCCCGGCCGCTGGAGCCGACTTGCGCGATCGTGTCGCCTTGCCGCACCGCGGCGCCGCGTGCAACGAGCAGGCGCGATGCATGGGCGTAGCGTGTTACCAGGCCGTTGCCATGCGCGATCTCCACGCTCCAGCCGTAGTCGGCGTTGAAGCCGGCAAAGATCACCGCGCCGGCGGCAGCGGCACGTATCGGCGTGCCCGGTGCCGCAGCGAAGTCCATGCCGGCGTGGAAAGCGCGACGGCCGTTGATCGGGTCTTCACGGTTGCCGAAGGTCGAGCTCAGCTCGGCACCATCCAGCGGAAGGCGCGTCGGCAGGTGCTGCAGTTCCAGGTGTTGCAGGGTCGCCGCGTCAGCGATCTGGGAGATCTGCTGTTCGATGTCATGCAGGCGCGTGTTCATCTCGGCCAGGTCAACGGGCGTGACGCCGCCACGCAGACGCGGCGGCAGCATGGGGCCGCCGCGGCCAGCCGCGCTGGCGGGTGAAGCGGCGGCCTTCGGCACACGGCCGACCATGTGGCGAAGGTATTCGCCCAACTGGCCGGCCTGGCTTTCGAGCCTGAACAGCCGGCCCGACAGCACGCCGATCTGCTCCACGGCGAATGGTGAAACGCTGGGCGCCACCGATGGCACCGCCGTGATGGCACGCGGCGTTGGTGCAAACAGCCAATATCCGAGCCCGGTGCCTGCGGCCAGCAGCAGCCCGACGGCCACCGCGACGACACTGATCACGCCGCGCATCGACACGGTACGCATGCTGGAGTCACTGGCCGATCCTGATGCGATGATGACGAAAGACATGGGATGGATCCGCACAAAGGGGTTCGACGCATGCTAGGCACAAGGCTGGTTCGTTTGCGTGAACAGGCGCAACCGTTTGTGAGGCACGAGCAAGGCTGGAGCTCGGCGATCCCGCGACTTGCGACCCTGTGCTGCTCGTCTCGCGCATCGACAGGTCAAGGTCATGCGACAACGCGCATACTCAGTATCAGAGCAGACGGCTGAGCGCCGTGACCGATCGCTTCCGCCGGAATCTGTGTGCAAACTCGCCCGCGCGGGTGCTTCGATTAGCTCCCAAGAAGCGGTGCTTCTGTGATGTGATGCGTCCGCCGTCGTCGATGAACTTCCTGTGGCCTCAGAACCTGTGGTTGATGCTGGCGCTGCCCTTGCTGCCGGCGCTGTACCTGTGGCTGCTGCGTCGACCGGGCAAACCGGCGCTGCGGGTGAGCAACGTGGGTGTCGTTCGCCGGGCGGCGAGCCGCCAATGGCGGCGGCACGTTCCTCCGGCACTGTTCCTGTTGGCACTGTCCTTCTTGCTGCTGGGCTTCGCGCGGCCGACGGCGCGGGTGACGCTGCCATGGTCAAGGTCCACGATCATGCTGGCGATGGATGTATCGCTGAGCATGCGCGTGAAGGATGTGAAGCCGACGCGCATGGTCGCCGCGCAGGAGGCAGCAAGAAGCTTCCTGCACGAACTGCCCCGGAACATCGAAGTAGGCCTCGTCACCTTCGCCGGCAGCGCCCAGGTGGCCCAGCAGGCGACGACCGATCGCCCTTCGCTCATCGGCGCGATCGACGCCATCCAGATGCAGATGGGCACCGCCGTTGGCAGCGCCATCGTGCTGTGCCTGGCGGAACTGTTCCCGGATCACGGCATCGATCTGGGCGAGATGAACTTCGGCCCGCGGCGCAATGCGCGCAGCCTGGATGAAAGAGAGAAGGCGCCGCCGAAGCAGATCACACCCGTGGCGCCGGGCTCCTACGACTCCGCGGCGATCATCCTGTTGAGCGACGGCCGCCGCACCACCGGGGTCGACACGCTGGAGGCCGCGAAGATGGCGGCCGATCGGGGGGTGCGGATCTACGTCGTGGGACTGGGAACCGTCGACGGCCATGCTGCTGCGGGCGAGGGCATGGCCATCTATCTGCAACTGGACGAAGCAACACTGCGCGAAGTGGCGCGCATGACCGGTGGCGAGTACTACCACGCCGGCACCGCCGAGGCCCTGCGCAGCGTCTACCAGAAGCTTGGCTCGCGCCTGCAGACCCAGACGCGCGAAACCGAACTGACAGCGCTGCTGGCATTGGTGGCGGCGATCCTGATCATGGCAGGGGCGTCGCTGTCGGTGCTCTGGTTTGGGCGCATTGCGTGAGCGCCGGTCGCGTCGCGGGACGCACGCCTTCTCGATGAGCGGCATATGCAGGGCCTCGCACCGGGTCGCCTTCGGTGTGGGTGATCCACTTGCTGGCCACGGTGGCAAGTCACCGACGGAGTCTCGTGCCAGGCCTGAACGGTCCGAGGGCACCAGTCGTTCCCCACGTAACCTTTGGGCGGGCTGGAGGCGGTACTCGTTCACACGAACCTGTTGCCTCACCCCTCAAACCGGGCAATGGCACATGGCGCGCATCGCGCGAGGATGGGTGCATCGGTACAGGAGCACCCATCATGATGATGACCACTGCAGCGGCCAACGACATGTTCGTGCGACATGCGAGCAACTCTCTCAAGTGCGGCGAACGCGGCATCGATATTCCGAAGGGGCATACCGGACCCGTGCTACTGTCGGACACGGGGCGCACGGTATGGTGGACGGGGCGCGTGGCCATTGGCCTGCGCTACGAGCCGCCGCGCCATCAAGCGGCGCACGGGCAATCGGCTTTGTGGATCCAGAACGTGCTGCTGCGTTGCGCCTAGGCAAACAGCACATTGCGGTTCCCTTTCTGCGCCAAGTGCGCTATGTTCGCCGCAATGTCGCGGCGGACAGGTCCACCGCCGAGAAGAACAACAGGGTTCGTACCTAAGCCCGTTCCCTGTGCTCAAGCGCCTTGCGCGCGATAAGAATCAAGGTGCCGAACGGCTTGCGCTCGGTCGAACTCATCGCCACAGAGGAAAAGAGACATGCTCAGAAAACTTGCCCTGGTTGTTGTCGGATTGGCCTGCAGTGTGCCAACGTTGGCCGAGACAGTGTCGGTGCTGTTCGTCGGCAACAGCTACACCTTCGGCCGCGTCGATCCTGTGATGAGCTACAACACGGCCAATGTGCGCGACCTCACGCACCCGATGTGGCTGGCCAACCCCAGCGGCAGCAATGCCTTCGAACCCCATCCCTGGGGCGGCGTGCCGGGCATCTTCAAGCAGTTGACGGTCCAGGCGGGGCTGGACTACGACGTGGCGCTGTCGACGCGCAACGCGGCCTCGCTGCGGGGCCACCTGCTCAACACCAACCCGGCCGGGTGGGACATGCGCGGCAACATCGGCGCGCAGACATGGTCGAAGGTCGTCCTGCAGGAGCAGAGCGACGAACCGCTGGCTCGTCGCAGCGGCCTGGCGTCCAACCCCGAGTACTTCCGGTTCTATGCCGACACGATCGAGAACTTCGTCCATTCCAGCGAACTCTCGCCGATCCTCCGAGACCGGGATGCATTCCCGGGCGCCACGTCGACCGAACGCCAGGCGGCTTGCGTGGCGGCGGGCATCGCGGCGGGAACCTGCAGCAACAACCGCGGCGCCTTCGCCAACGCCAATGCCAGCGCCGCGACCGAGCTTTACCTGTACCAGACCTGGGCGCGGCCCAACCTGGTGATTGGCGCCTATGTCACGACCACCGACGAGACCACCGGCGCGGTCACGCGGACAGCGACGCCGGCGGCGACCTATTTCGGCGACCTGGAGTCCATGACTCTCGAGATGAAGGCCAGCTATCAAGCCGCCTTCGACCAGGCCCGAGCCGACGGCAGTGCGGGCTTCGCGGGCATCGCGCCGGTTGGCGAAGCGTTCATGCGCGCCGTCACCAGCGGTCTGGCCACGCGCGACATGTGGGCGGTCGATGCCGCCACCGACGGACTGATCGACCTGTGGTTCGATGACGGCACGCATGCCAGCAAGTACGGCTCCTACCTCGCCGCACTGACGCTTTTCGGCACCTTGACCGGCATCGACCCGTGGTCGTTCGGCGCCAACGAGCAGGCCGCTTCGGATCTGGGGATCTCGCCGCGGCATGCCTTGACGCTGCAGCAGGTTGCATCGGAGCAGCTGCATGCGGCCGGCATGCAACTGACGCGGCTTGCCTGCCTTCACGCCAACCCGCGAGCCCGCCTGGCCGACCGCGGCACGTCGGGCGTGCCAGCGTGCGGCCTGGGGAAGTAGCCTCGGCGAGGGTCGTCAGCCGCGATGGCCGGCAATGTAGTGTTCGAGTTGCTCGATGATGAACTGCTGCTCGTCGAGGGTGGCCTTGACCAGATCCCCGATGGAGACGAGGCCCATCAGGTTGTCGCCATCCAACACCGGCAGATGACGCAGCCGGTGCTGGGTCATCAGCGCCATGCATTCTTCGCTGGTCTGGCCCGGTCGAACGTACATGACCGGGTTCGACATGATGTCGCCC
>Ga0315912_10005456_pt1 | contig 11697 bp, 13 predicted proteins | sample VfabasoilMG_FD_204469 | JGI IMG/M metagenome (GOLD analysis project Ga0315912, IMG submission 204469) | Garden soil microbial communities collected in Santa Monica, California, United States - V. faba soil | ecosystem: Environmental > Terrestrial > Soil > Garden | place: USA: California...
GCGTGAAACTGAATTTAAGCAATGCAAGCTCGGTAACCGCTAACGACTTAAAACAAATTTTTTAACTTTTTTCGAATACTAGGAGAACAACATGAGCTTTCAACAAGGATTAAGTGGTTTAAATGCATCGTCTAAAAATTTAGAAGTGATTGGTAACAACGTTGCTAACGCTAGCACTATAGGCTTTAAATTATCGCGTGCTGAATTTGCCGATGTCTACGCAAACTCACTCACAGGTACGGGCGCTTCACAAATCGGGATTGGTACAAAGATTTCTACAGTGGCGCAACAATTCACCCAAGGCAATGTTACCAGTACGAATAATTCTCTGGATATTGCTATCAATGGCGGCGGGTTTTTCCGTATGAGCAACAACGGTACGATTACTTATGCACGTAATGGTCAGTTCCAGATGGATAAAGATGGCTATATAGTAGATTCAGAAAGTAAACGTCTGACAGGCTATACAGCAAGCGCAACTGGCGTATTGTCTACCGGTGCGCCTACCGAATTAAATATCAACACCTCAGACTTAACGCCTGTGGCAAGTACAGAGGTAACAGGATTGTTTAACTTAGATTCTACAAAAACAGCGCTTACAGCTGCAGGATTTGACCCTACTGACCCGGCTACTTACCATAACTCAACAGCACTCACTGTTTACGATAGTTTAGGTAATGCACACACCTTACAAAACTTTTTTGTAAAAACTGGTGCAGGCGTATGGAATGTTTTCAATACAGTTGACGGAGTATCTTCAACTGTATTACCAGCGCCTAGTGCAGTCATGACCTTTACCGGTACTGGCGTCTCTCCTACCACTGTACCTGCAACACCATCGGTATCCTTTGCACCGACGACTGGCGCAACTTCACCACAAGCCTTTACATTGGATTTTTCTCAAAGTACGCAATTTGGTTCTGCCTTTAGTGTGAATAGCTTAAGCCAGGATGGATATACCTCTGGTCACTTAGCTGGCTTCAATATTGGCAAAGATGGCACGATTGTAGGTCGTTACACCAACGGTCAGTCGCAAACTTTAGGACAAGTCGTTCTGGCTAATTTTGCCAACCCCAATGGCTTACAACAGCTTGGTGGCAACGCTTGGGGCGAAAGTGCGTCTTCTGGTCCTGCACTAGTTTCTGCACCTAATAGCGGCGGCTTAGGTGTATTACAGTCCTCTGCCCTTGAAGAGTCTAATGTAGATCTGACGGCAGAGCTTGTAAATATGATTACCGCTCAGCGTGTTTACCAAGCCAACGCACAAACCATTAAAACACAGGATCAGATATTACAAACTTTGGTTAACCTACGTTAATTAATTGGCGCTAACCATTTATTTATTTGGTAGATAAGGAGATGCTATGGATCGTATGATTTATACCGCAATGACCGGGGCAAAACACATACTCGATCAACAAGCAACCAATTCGCACAACTTAGCGAATGCAACATCAACGGGCTTTCGCGCACAAGTTGACTCGTTTAGAGCAGTGCCTGTTGTGAGCGAAGGTCTGCCAACACGTGCTTTTGTCATCGATTCTACAGTGGGATCAGACTTTAGACCAGGTCCGATTCAGACCACGAATCGCGATCTAGATGTCGCCGTACAAGGCCAAGGTTGGATAACTGTACAACGTGCTGATGGCTCAGAAGGTTATACCCGAAATGGCTCACTCAAAGTTAACGAAAATGGCGTATTGCAGACAGCAACCGGCTTAAACGTTATGGGAGACGGCGGTCCGATTAGCATTCCACCCGACGTTACAGTCAGTATCGCCAAAGACGGCACAGTCTCTATCGTCAATAACGGCACATCACCAGGTCCATCCAATATTCTTGGTCGCATAAAACTGGTCAATCCGGATGAGAACAATCTGGTACGTAAAGAAGATGGTTTATTTGGTACGAAAAACGGCAGTCCGGTTGAAGCCGATGCCGAAGTAAACATTGTAAGTGGCGCCTTGGAGGGTAGTAATGTCAATGTTGTGGATGCCATGGTCACCATGATTAGCTTAGCGCGACAATTTGAAACACAAATGAAGCTGATTCAAAGCGCTGAGAATAACGCTAATAAAGCCAGTCAAATCTTTGATTTGGGTTGATTAAACATGCGCTAACATGAACCCTAACGCTTATATCGGTCAAAAATGGCCAAACTTAAGAGGTAAATAAAATGATTCGCTCATTATGGATTTCAAAAACTGGCTTAGATGCTCAACAAACGCAAATGGATGTGATTGCCAATAACTTGGCAAACGTAAGCACTACCGGCTTTAAACGTTCACGCGCAGTTTTTGAAGATTTGTTATATCAAAATATTCGTCAACCTGGTGCACAGTCATCGCAACAAACGCAATTACCATCTGGCTTGCAGTTGGGCACTGGTGTGAGACCTGTTGCCACTGAGCGAAATTTTACTCAAGGTAATTTACAGCAAACTGAGAACAGCAAAGATGTTGCGATTCAAGGTAATGGATTCTTTCAAATTCTATTACCCGATGGCACTACGGCTTATACCCGGGATGGTTCATTTCAAACAGATAGTCAGGGTCAGCTTGTAACGGCTAGCGGTTACCCCCTACAGCCTGCAATTACAATTCCTGCAGATGCAACCAGCATGACGGTAGGTCGTGATGGTATTGTGTCAGTTACTCAGGCTGGGTCATCCACTACTACACAGGTAGGTAACATACAACTAGCCACCTTCATTAATCCAGCAGGCTTGATGGCTAAAGGTGAGAATCTATATGTAGAAACAACTGCTTCAGGCAACCCTAACACCAACACACCTGGCACCAATGGCACCGGGATTTTATCGCAAGGTTATGTGGAAACATCGAATGTGAATGTGGTAGAAGAATTGGTCAACATGATTCAAACGCAACGTGCTTATGAGATCAATAGTAAGGCCATTACAACTTCAGATCAAATGCTACAAAAATTAGCACAAATGTAACCAACTCAAGTAACTAAAGGTCAGATTATGTTCAATCTAACATTTGAAAAAAACGCCACTCAATACACGCTTAAACATTTTTGTGTGCATCTTTTCTTTATGTGTGGCTTATTAGCTCTGAGTGCTTGTTCAGTCACACCAGCCGCAATTGTTAAAACACCAACGACTGCAACCCCTGTGGCTCCAACACAAGCTTCTCCCAAAAGCGGTGCAATTTACAACGCATCAGCTTATCGTCCGCTGTTTGAAGACAGACGCGCGAGAATGGTAGGTGATGTGATGACTATTATTATTGCCGAGAATACTAAGGTTGAAAAAGACGCAGAAAGCTCTAGCAACAAAAAAGGATCTGTAAAAGCTAGTGCAGCAGTACCGGTTGGGTTGCCCTTTAACATCATGAATGAAGATATCAGCCTAGCAGCTAACTCCGACATAGACTATGAAGATGAGGCAGAAGCCGATAATAGCTATAACTTTAATGGCTCTATCACTGTAACGGTAGTAGATGTATTAGCAAATGGTAATCTCGTTGTTAGCGGCGAAAAACAAATCGCACTTGATAAAGGTACAGAGTTTGTACGTTTTTCTGGGGTAGTAAATCCAGATACGATCACCTTAGGCAACGTTGTCACATCAACCAAAGTGGCTGATGCACGCATTGAGTATAGAACCAACAGCACAATTGATGGTGCGCAAATCGCTTCAATTCTGACACGTTTCTTCTTAACCTTTGCACCTTTTTAAATGCATATTAACTATTTGAATAAAATCATGACAGCTAATCTGAAACGCCTCACCAAATTAATCTACAGCAATCGCTTAGCCTTGATTGTGATGATATTGCTTAGTTGCGTGACGTTTAGTTTTCCCGCTAAAGCTGAACGTATTAAGGATTTAGCTACAGTACAAGGTGTGCGCAGCAACCAGTTGATTGGGTATGGCATTGTGGTTGGTTTAGATGGCACAGGTGACCAAACGACACAGACACCTTTCACTGTGCAAAGCATTATTAGCATGTTGCAACAAATGGGCGTGAGTTTGCCCCCAGGTACCAATTTGCAATTGAAAAATGTCGCTGCTGTAATGGTAACAAGTGCATTACCTCCTTTTGCTCAACCAGGCCAAACACTTGATGTGACTGTCTCGTCTATGGGCAACGCCAAAAGTCTACGCGGCGGTATGTTGTTATTAACACCATTAAAAGGTGCTGATGGACAAGTTTACGCAATCGCGCAGGGAAACCTTGTGGTAGGCGGTGTAGGTGCTTCTGCTAATGGTAGCCAAGCCCAAATCAATCATCTTGGTGTAGGTCGTATTTCTGCTGGAGCAACCGTTGAACGAGCCCTGCCAAGCTCAATTCTTTATTCAGACTTAGTCACGCTTGAACTCAAAGATACGGATTTTTCAACTGCAAGTATCGTAGTAGATGCCATCAATCGTCGCTTTGGTCAAAACACCGCCCTCGCTCAAGATGGACGTGTGATACAAGTCAAACCACCTGCAAGCAATAATCGTGTGGGATTTTTGGCCGCTTTAGAATCGATTAACGTTGCTCCTGCGCAAACAAACGCCAAGATTATTCTTAATGCACGTACTGGTTCAGTCGTGATGAACCAATCAGTTCAACTAGATAGTTGCGCCATCTCTCACGGCAACCTCTCGGTCATCATCAGCACCTCTCCGGCTATCAGTCAGCCAGGACCTTTCTCGCTGGGACAAACTGTGGTTGCAGAAATTTCACAAATTGAAATCAACAAAGAACCAGGAAAAGTTATTCCTATACCGGCTGGTGCATCATTATCTGATGTGGTGAAAGCACTTAACGCGATTGGTACTACACCTCAAGACCTATTAGCCATTCTGCAGGCAATGAAGGCAGCGGGGGCACTGCGGGCTGATTTGGAGGTTATCTAAATCGTGATTAACTCTACCGAACATCTTGGGAAATTAGCATTCGACGCCAATAGTCTGAATGATCTAAAAGTATCCGCGAAAGAAAATACGCCTGAAGCAATCAAGGGTGTTGCCAAACAGTTCGAAGCTGTTTTTTTAAATATGGTGCTAAAAAGCATGCGAGACGCTACACCACATGACAGCCCTTTTGATAGCGAACAAAGCCGCACATTTACTTCGATGCTAGATCAGCAACTAAGCAATAATCTATCTTCAAAAGGAATCGGCCTTGCGGAAATCCTTACACGCCAGCTTACCAAGGTAGCTAACCCTGTAATTAATACCTTAGAACAGGCGGTATCGGATGATACAGCACCAAAATCTGATGATACGTCTTTGAATAGCTTTATTCCCTCATTGCTAAAAAGCACAAGTAACCGATCTGTATCAAATGAGATTGAACCTGTTGCCATTAAACCAAATAAAGTAAATAAATTACGTGGTAGCAGTGCAGAATTTCAACAACGTATGTCACATCATGCAGAAGAAGCAAGCCGTACTAGTGGCGTGCCTGCTCACCTGATGCTTGGTCAAGCAGCACTGGAAAGTGGCTGGGGAAAACGGGAAATTAAGGCAAAAGATGGCTCACCAAGTCATAATTTATTTGGCATAAAAGCTACCGATGACTGGAAAGGCAAAGTGGTTGAAACCACTACTACTGAATACATTAGAGGTGTAAAGCAGAAACGCATAGAGAAATTCCGTGCTTATGACAGTTACGCTGATTCATTTAAGGATTTTGCTAATCTAATTCAAAATAGCCCGCGTTATCAGAAAGTGATGGCGAATTTAGAAAACGTAAGTAGCTACGCGAAGGCAATGCAAAAGTCTGGCTACGCAACCGACCCTAATTATGCAACTAAACTCGCAAGCGTAATCAACAAGGTATCAGTTTAATCATGTTAATTAAAGTTTTGCAATTATGTGCCGTTTTACGTACATGAGGATGAAAAAATCAGCTTATGGCAACTAGTATTCTTAGTATCGGCAAAAGTGCATTAGCTGCTGCCCAAGTGGGCATTAGCGTCACTGGGCATAATATTGCCAACGCGTCTACACCTGGCTATTCTCGTCAAGAGATAGTACAACGTGCAGCCGAAGCACAAGACTATGGTTTTGGCTTTCTCGGTCAAGGCACCCAAGTTTCGCAAGTGAAACGTATTTTTAACGAATTCACAGTCAAGCAACTAAATAATGCCCAAACCTCTAGTAGTGCCACCAATGCCTACGGAGCGCAAATGCGTCAGATTGACAATATGCTTGCAGATTCATCAGCAGGTCTGTCACCCTCCCTGCAGGCATTCTTCTCTAGTGTGCAGAGCTTATCATCCAACCCTGGTGATGCGGCGACAAGACAAAGTGTCATCTCGGCTGCTCAATCACTTGTAAATCGTTTTCAAAGTTTAGGTAATAGACTTGATGAATTGAGAGAAAGTGTTAATACCGAACTTACTGCCACCACAAAACTGGTCACGGCATATGCTTCACAAATTGCGCAACTCAACGACGTGATCAGCAAAACTCTCGGTGCAAATCCCAATAACGTCCCGAACGACCTCATGGATCAGCGCGATCTGCTCGTTTCGGAAATGAATAAATTGGTGAAAACTGAAGTTTATGCACAAGACGATGGTAGCTACAATGTATTTGTTGGCAATGGTGTACCGCTGGTGATTGGCAGTAAATCTTTTGGATTGACTACCGTCAACTCAAGTACAGATGCTAGCCGTTTAGAAGTTGCCTATGTAAGCAATACTACTAAATCATTAGGCGACAGTAGCTTGCCTGGGGGCAAGATTGGTGGCTTACTTCAATTCAGAAGCGGCTCACTTGATAGCATTCAAAATCAACTGGGGCAGATTGCTACAGTTTTTGCACAAACATTTAATACGCAGCATCAATTAGGTTTTGATCCTGCCGGTGCTGCGGGCGGCGCTTTTTTCAATGTACCAACCCCCGATGTATATGGTGACGCAGCCAATAGTGTCACCGCCTCATTGAGTGTCAGTATCACTACGGCGACTGCTATTACCAGTAGCGATTATCGCGTTAAATATGACGGTACTAATTACAACATCACACGCGTAAGCGACGGCACTGTTCAGTCTTTTGCTAGCCTGCCACAAACAGTAGACGGTCTAACAATAAGCGGCACAATGTCCTCGGGCGACTCATTCCTTGTGCAGCCAACACGTAACGGTGCAACTTCGCTTTCATTAGCAATTACCGATATATCAAAAATAGCTGCGAGTGACGCAACAGGCGGCAATGGCAACAACCGTAATGCACTTCTGTTAGCTGCGTTACAAAACACCGGCACACTCAATAACAGCACTACTAGTTATGAAAGTGCCTTTGGACAATTGGTAAGTGCAGTTGGCATAAAAACAAATGAATTGCGAGTCATTGGCGCCGCTGAAGAAGCTTTAGTCGCTCAAACAGCAGCCACACAACAATCAGAATCTGGTGTTAATCTGGATGAGGAAGCGACTAATCTTTTACGTTATCAACAAGCTTATCAAGCAGCTGGTAAAGTAATGCAGATAGCGGGCACCTTATTCGAGACACTCTTGACGCTAGGTCATTAGGAATAGTTGATATGCGCATTAGCACAATTACCCTTTATCAATCCGGGATATCTAAAATCAATAGCTTGCAAGCTGAGCAATCTAGATTGCAACAGCAAATCGCAAGCGAAAAACGCATATTAACCCCTTCAGATGATCCATTGGCAGCATCTCGCGTGCTTGAACTTTCACATGCGCAAAGTATCAATTCCATGTATCTCAGTAATCGCAAGATTGCAAATACAAGCCTAACAGGTTTAGATATTTCATTAGGAAGCATTACTGAGTTACTCCAGACAGCTCAAGTGACTTTGGTTGGTGCAGCTGGGACGCTTACTGCTGACCAAAAAAATACTTACGCAATACAACTAACGGCTCAGTTGGAAACTTTAATTGGTTTAGCTAACACACAAGATTCTGCCGGCAATTACATGTATGCTGGTTACCAAAACAGAACTAAACCATTCACAGCAACCGCAACAGGCGCTACTTATAATGGCGACAGCAATCAACAGTTACTGCAAGTTGACGGGCAGCGTCAACTTGCTGTTAATGCACCTGGTGACAGTGTTTTTCAGGCTGGTGGCAATGATGTATTTAGCGCATTCAGCGATGTCATCACAATTCTTAACAATCCGGCCGCCACCTCTGCAGCTGTTCAGGCTGGCGTTGCAACAGCCATAAGTAGTATAAAAACTGCAACCAACACAGTTGCTGCTGTTTGGTCATCTGTGGGTACCAGATTAAATGAATTAGACGCACTTAATGATGTAGGTTCAAGTCGTGAACTTCAATACGCACAAACTATTTCTGAATTGCAAGATCTGGATTATGCGCAAGCACTATCTGATTTGACCCAAAAACAGACTGTCTTAGAGGCAGCACAAAAATCATTCGTAAGAATTACCGGCCTATCACTATTCGATTTCATTCGTTAACGCCTTTTTTTCTAAGGCGTTTTTGTGCTTACGGCCACTTGCCGCATATTCGTAACGCCTTCTTGAATCATATTTTCGATCGGTTTTAACATCCCCTGCAGAGCTAAAGCCAATACAAAGAAACCAATCGTAAGCGTCACAGGGAAGCCTATACCAAACAAATTGAGTTGCGGCGCTGTTCTAGTAAGTATACCCAAAGCCATGTTAGTGATAAGCAATGCTGCAACCGCAGGCATCGCTAGCAGCAGGCCTGCGCTAAAAATTGTTTCGCCCCATGTCACAATTTTCATTGGGTCAATGTTACCGCCGCCTAACGAAATCGGCATCGTCACAAAGCTCTCTGCAATCACGCTAACAATCATTAGATGACCATTAAGACTCAAAAAAATCAACGTCGCTAATAACCATAAGAATTGGGTAATAGCTGTACTTTGACCATGTGATTGTGGGTCGAAGAAAGTAGCAAAGCCTAAACCCATACTCATACCAATAAGCTGGCCTGTCATACTGATAGCAGCAAAGACCAAACGCATACTGAATCCTATTGCCAGCCCTATAATAAGTTGCTGAACGAGGATTAATAGACCTTGAAACGAAAAAATTTCAAACTGTGGTATCGCGGGTATTGTCGGAATAATTATCAATGTAAGCATAACTCCTAAGCCCAATTTAACCTGACTTGGCAATGCTCTATCACTAAATATTGGTGCAGTTGTTATTACCCCTAACACTCGGGTTAAAGGCCATAGCAGGCTAATAATCCAGGTCTGAAGGAACTCACTGCTAAACGAAAGCATATGATGGCTGGCTAGTTAGCCATTGAGGGAATGCTAGTAAGCACAAGACGCATATAATCAACCATCGTGGTTAGCATCCAAGGTCCAGCTACGACAAGTGTTAAGAAGACTCCTACCAGTTTAGGAATAAACGACAATGTCGCCTCGTTGATTTGAGTCGCAGCTTGAAAAATACTTACCATCAAGCCAATTAACAGCACGACCAACAATATCGGCCCTGCCACCAGCAAGGTGATTTCCATTGCGTCTCTACCTAAATTCATTACGCTCTCTGGGGTCATTTCATTTCTTTCTAAGCAGTTAAATAGCTAATAAAAACTTTGTACTAGGGAACCCATCATTAATTGCCAGCCATCTACCAGAACAAATAACATGAGCTTGAACGGTAACGAAACAATAGCAGGAGATACCATCATCATCCCCATAGCCATTAATACGCTAGCAACCACCATATCGATAATTAAAAATGGGATAAATATCGCAAAGCCAATCTGAAAAGCCGTTTTAAGTTCACTGGTCATAAAAGCCGGCACCAGAACGCGCAGAGGTACATCATCTGGCGTATCTATTTTTTCCATTTGTGCCATTTTTACAAACAATGCTAAATCAGCTTCTCTTGTTTGTTTCAGCATAAAAGTTTTAAGCGGAGCCGCGCCTTTATCCATCGCCTCTTGCATAGAAATTTTATTCTCTGAGAGAGGTTGGTAGGCATCAACATAGATCTTGTCAATCACTGGACTCATTACAAATAAGGTAAGAAACAAGGCCAAACCTATTAATACTTGATTTGGAGGTGCGGATTGCGTACCGAGCGCTTGACGTAACAGCGAGAGTACGATGATGATTCGTGTAAACCCAGTCATCATTAATACAGCTGCAGGTAAAAAGGTGAGTGATGTGAGTAAGATTAAAGTTTGCAGACTCAATGTGTAATTTTGACCACCACCAGCCGCCGGTATTGAATTGATAAGCGGCATACCTTCTGCCCATGATGACATGGAAAAAAATCCCAATATGCCAAACAGCACCATTGCTGTCATTTTTTTAAAGTTATTTTTTAGCATTTGATTTCTCGTTAAATGTAGCTTTAGCTTTTTGGGTCGATTTCTTCAACCATTCAGAAAATGGCTTTACTAGCGGCTGCATAATTGGATGCACTAGAGGATTAATAGTTGTTTGATTCGCGGCAGAAATTGAGTCTTCTATCTGCTGATCAGAGTTTCCTGAACCTGCCTCTAAGTTAGCAAGCGCATTCACTTGACCTGGCGCAACCCCAACTACGATCCAGCGGCCTGCAACTTCAAGCACTACAACGCGTTCGCGAGAGCCAACGCTTGCACCCCCAACGATTCTTACTACTGACTGCTGTCCTGCAACACCTGGCATCAGTCGTTTCACTCCCCAGCTAATCAATGCCATTACAGCTAAAACAACTGCAAGGCCGAGTACCATTTTTAAAACACTACCTGTCGGCGATACACCTGTTGCAGCCATAGCACTGGATTGATAACCTAAGCAGATTAGGGCAGTTAGAGCTAAACGTAAGTTCATGTTTATCTTTTCCGGCTTATTTATTGATTTTGCGAATACGTTCAGCAGGTGTAATGATGTCTGTCAGACGAATACCGAACTTATCATTCACCACAACCACCTCACCTTGCGCGATTAGACAACCATTTACCAATACATCCATCGGCTCGCCAGCCATACCATCTAACTCAACCACCGAGCCTTGTGCGAGTTGCAATAAATTCTTGATCGCGATTTTAGTACGACCAAGTTCTACGGTAAGTTGAACTGGAATATCAAGAATAAACTCGATATCATTTTGGGTATTAGTCGAAAAATCTTTGCTTGATAGCTCGGCAAATACTTGTGCTTCAGCTGACTTGGCTTGCAAAGCAGAAGTCTCAGTGGATTGTTGTTCAGCCATCGCCGCACCCCAATCATCTGTGCCAGCTTGCTCAGCTGCAGGTTCTGCTGCTGCTTGTTCAGCCATTGCCGCACCCCAGTCATCACCCTCTGCTGCAGGTTCTACGGCTTTTTCTGGTTCAGTCGCCATATGTTTCTCCTTTGATATATTCGGTTGAGTTGGATCTCAATAGTTTTTGTACGCGTAAAGCATACTGTCCGTTGAATAATCCATATTTACATTGCATAACAGGAATGTTGTCTACTTTAGCTTCAACTTCCTCTGTGATGGAAAGTGGAATCACATCACCCACTTTCATATTTAAGACTTCGCTTAGGTTCATTTTCGTTTTGGCAAGATCGGCCACCATTTCGACTTCCGCTGCTTGTATTTGCTGTGTCATCAGACGTACCCAGCGTTTATCTACACCAAGCACTTCGCCTTGCAGGCTTGAAGTAAGGATATCTTTGACTGGTTCCAACATGGAATAAGGAAAGCAAAAATGCATTTCACCACCAACTTCACCTAATTCAACTGTAAAAGTAATCGCCACAATTACTTCATTGGGTGT
>Ga0315912_10005457_pt1 | contig 11692 bp, 9 predicted proteins | sample VfabasoilMG_FD_204469 | JGI IMG/M metagenome (GOLD analysis project Ga0315912, IMG submission 204469) | Garden soil microbial communities collected in Santa Monica, California, United States - V. faba soil | ecosystem: Environmental > Terrestrial > Soil > Garden | place: USA: California...
CTGCTTGTCGTTGACGAACAGCACGAAGGTCGGCGGCGCGACGTCGGCCTGCGTGGCGTAGAAGACGCGCGCCGAGTGACCGCCGCGCGAGGGGCTGCGCGCCTCGAGCGCGCGCTGCAGCACGCGGTTCAGCTCGCCCGTGCCCGCGCGCTTGCGCGACTGCGCGTAGAGCTCGTGCGCCAGCGCCAGCGTCTCGTCCACGCCGCGGCCCTCGCGCGCCGAGAGGAAGCTCACCGGCGCGAAGGTCGCCAGCGGCAGCTGCGCCTCGATGTAGGCGCGGAAGTCCGCGGGCGTCAGGTTCCCGACGAGGTCCCACTTGTTGGCGCCCAGGATCAGCGGCTTGTGGTGCTCGATCGCGTAGCGCGCCAGCTCCTTGTCGATGCCCGAGAGCTCGCGCGTGACGTCGAAGAGCAGCACCACGACCTCGGCGCGGCGCACCGCGCGCCGGCTGCGCGCGTCGGAATAGAACTCGATCGCGTCGGCGATGCTGCGCTTCTTGCGCACGCCGGCCGTGTCGATCGCCACGATCGTCTGGCCGTCGCGCTCGAACCACACGTCGACCGAGTCGCGCGTGGTGCCCGGGCGCTCGGCCACGATCATGCGCGGCTCGCGCGCCAGCGCGTTGATCAGCGTCGACTTGCCCGCGTTGCGCTGGCCGACGACCGCCAGGCGCAGCGCCGGCGCGGGCGGCCCGCCCGGCGCCTCGTCCGCCGGCAGGAGGTCGATCACGCGCGCGCACAGGTCCGCCAGGCCGTCGCCGTTCTGGGCGCTGATCGGCCAGGGGCCGTCGGCGAAGCCGAATTCGCGGAACTGCTCGGCCTCGAAGGCCGTCGCGCGCGTCTCGCACTTGTTCGCGACCAGCATCACGGGCACGGGCGATCCGCGCAGGCGGCGCGCGACCTCCAGGTCGAGCGGCGTGACGCCCTCGCGCGCGTCGACCAGGAAGAGCACCAGGTCCGCGCTGGCGAGGGCCGCCTGGATCTGCGCCTCGACCTGCGGGCCGAGGTCGTCGCGGTCGACGATGCCGATCCCGCCCGTGTCGATCACCTCGGCCCAGTGCGTGCGCTCGCCGTCGCGGATCTGGGCCGGAACGGCGATGCGGTCGCGCGTCACGCCGGCCGTCGGCTCGACGATCGAGACGCGCGAGCCGCACAGGCGGTTGGCGAGCGTCGACTTGCCCACGTTCGGGCGGCCGACGAGGGCGATGCGCGGCAGGCGGGTTGCGGAAGGGGTCGACATGGCACTCGCTCGCGCACGAGGGCCAAAGAGGTTACGGGCGCGCGCGCGCGCGCACAACCCTTGCATCGGCCTCGCATCGGCAGGGCCGCGCCGCTACAACCCGCGGATGCTCGCGACCGACTGGGCCGTGCTCCTCAGCTACGTGGCGCTGGTGCTCGGGATCGGCTGGTACGTCTCGCGCGGAACGAAGAGCGCCGAAGGGCACCTGCGCGCCAACCGCGACCTGCCGGCCTGGGCGGTGGTGTTCTCGATCCTCGCGGCGGAGATCTCGGCCGCGACGTACGTCGGCGTGCCGGAGACCGGCTTCAAGGGCGACTGGACCTACCTGCAGTTCGCGATCGGCGCGCTGCTCGGCAAATGGGTCGTCTCGACCTGGTTCGTGCGCCTCTACTGGCGCCTGAACCTGCCCACGGTCTACGGCCTGCTCGCGCAGCGCATCGGGGCGCGTTCGCAGCGCGCGTCGGCCTGGGCCTTCCTCTGCGGACGACTGGTCGCGAGCGGCGTGCGCCTGTACATCGCGGCGATCGCGTTCGCGGTCGTCACGGGTCTGTCGGTCGCGACCTGCATCCTGCTGATGGCCGGGATCTCGACGCTCTACACGCTGATCGGCGGGCTGAAAGCCGTGGTCTGGACCGACGTCGCGCAGGGCACGGTCTTCTTCGTCGGCGCGTTGACGGCGCTCGTCGTCGGCCTCTACCAGATCGGATTGCCGCTCGGCCAGATCGTTTCCGAGGCGCTCGAGGCCGGCAAACTGCACTTGATCGAGCTGCAGGCGAACCCGCTGCAATCGACGACCTCGCTCTGGTCTGCGCTGCTGGGAGGTTTCCTGCTCAGCCTCGCGGTACAGGGCACGGACCAGGAGGCCGTGCAGCACATGCTCAACACGCGCAGCGAGCGCAGCGCGGGGCGCACGGTCCTGACCTCGGGCTTCGTGACCTTCCCGATCGTGGCGGCCTTCCTCTCCGTGGGCACGATGCTGTGGGCCTTCCAGCGCCACGTCGGCTCGGAGGCCTACGCGCTCAGCACGCCGGAAGAGATCAAGCGCGTCTTCCCCAACTTCATCCTGCACGAGCTGCCCGTGGGGCTGCGCGGACTGGTCTTCGCAGGGCTTTTCGCGGCCGCGATCTCGAGCTTGGGCGCGACGCTCAATGCCGCGGCCGCAGCCTGGACCCATGACATCGCGCCGCGCGCGCGCGGCTTCTCGCTGAAAGGTGTGCGCGCGCTCACGGGCGTGTTCGGCCTGCTGCTCGCCGGCATCGGCCTGTTCTTCGACTGGTACGCGCGCGGATCGACGACCGACCTCGTGCAGATCGCGCTCGGGGCGATGACGATCCTCTACGGCGGGATCCTGGGCGCGTTCCTCGTGGCACTCTTCGCCGAGCGGCGCGGCAGCGACACGAGCGTGCCACTCGGGATGCTCGCGGGTGTGCTGTGCGGCGCCGGCTTCTATTTCTACGGCCAGGATCTGCTCGCCTGGCCCTGGTCGCTGTGCCTCTCGACCCTGCTGGCTTTCGGCGTCGGCGCCTCTGCGCCGCGACGGGATAGGATGTAGGGCGAACCTGCATGCCCTTCAGCACCCCCCTCTTCGTCTGGGCCTTCCTGCCCCTGGTGCTGGTGCTGTACTTCAGCCTGCGACAGGAGCTGCGCAACCCGCTGCTGCTGCTCGTGAGCCTCTTGTTCTACGCCTGGGGCGAGACGTTCATGGTCGCGGTCCTGATCGTCTCCTGCGTCGCGAACTGGGGTTTCGGCCGCTGGATCGAGGCCAGCGTCGGCGCGCGCGTGAAGAAGCGCAGGCTGATCCTCGGGATCGTGTTCAACATCGGCCTGTTGGTGGCCTTCAAGTACGCCGACTGGCTCTGGTCGGTCGCCTCCTGGCTGCTGCACGACACGACGGGCCTCGTCGCCGAGCCGCTGGCCACGCTGGGTTCACTGCTGCCGGACACCAAGGAATGGCGCGCGTTGCTCGACAAGGCGGGCAACATCCACCTGCCGATCGGCGTCTCGTTCTTCACCTTCCAGGGCACCTCGTACCTGGTGGACATCTACCGCGGCGATGTGGGCAGCCAGCGCAGCCTGGTCAACTTCGCCACCTACAAGTCGTTCTTCCCGCAGCTAATCGCCGGGCCGATCGTGCGCTACCGCGACGTGCACGACCAGATCGAGAAGCGCGACGTGACGCTCGACGGCTTCGCCTACGGCGTGCGGCGCTTCGTGATCGGCCTGGGCAAGAAGATGCTGATCGCGAACATCGTGGCCGCGCCCTGCGACGCGATCTTCGACCTGCCCGCGGGCCAGCTCACGCCCGTGCTCGCCTGGCTGGGCCTGGTGTGCTACTCGCTGCAGATCTACTTCGACTTCTCGGCCTACTCCGACATGGCGATCGGCATGGGCCGCATGTTCGGTTTCACGTTCCTCGAGAACTTCAACTATCCGTACAGCGCGCGCTCGGTGACCGACTTCTGGCGCCGCTGGCACATGTCGCTCTCGAGCTGGTTCCGCGACTACCTCTACATCCCGCTGGGCGGCAATCGCGGCTCGCGCGCGCGCACGTACCTGAACCTGGTCGGCGTGTTCTTCCTCTGCGGCCTGTGGCACGGGGCGAGCTTCAGCTTCGTCGTCTGGGGACTGTGGCACGGCGTCTTCCTGGTGCTCGAGCGCGCCGGGCTCGGCGCCTGGCTCGCGAAGCGGCCTGCGGTGCTGCAGCATGCCTATCTGTTGTTCGTCGTCGCGCTGGGCTGGGTCTTCTTCCGTGCCACGGACCTGACGCTCGCGCTGGCCTACATCGGGACGCTCTTCGGCGCGCAAGCGGGCGATCCGGCGGTCCACCAGGTCGTGCACTTCGCGCAGGCCGAGATCTGGACCGCGATCGCGTGCGGCTGCGTCGGTGCAGCGCCCTGGCTGCCGCGCGCGGTCGCCTGGTGGAAGGGACTGGACGGGCGCGGACGCGCGGGGCTCGCGGCGAGCCTCGAGTACGCAAGCGTCGCCCTGCTGGCCCTGGTCTTCGTGAACTGTGCCATGAAGCTCGCGGCCGGCTCCTACAGCCCCTTCATCTACTTCCGCTTCTAGCTCCATGGCGCGCGCACACCGTAGTTCCGAACGAGTCAGACGCGACCTGCTGGTCGTGCTGCTCTTCCTGGCCGCGCTCGGTGCGCCCTGGGTCGACGAGCTCGTGCGCACGGACGATGCGCGCGGCCCGCTGCAGCGCGAGCACCGCCCTCCGAGCCCGAAGCCCGCGCTGGTGCTCGAGCCGCGGGCATTGCACAAGTTTCCTTCCGCCTACGAGGCCTACTTCAAGGACACCTTTGGTCTGCGCGATCGTCTGCTGCGCTGGCACACGCTGCAGTCGCTAGGTCTCTTCGGCGTCTCCCCCACCGATCAGGTGCTGCTCGGGAAGCAGGGCTGGTACTTCTACACCGGCGACGACAGCGTTCGGGCCTGGCGCGGCCTCGTGCCCTTCAGCGAGGAGGATCTGCGGCAGTGGAAGCTCGGCCTCGAAGCGCGACGCGACTGGCTGCGCGAACTGGGGATGGAGTACCTGTTCGTGATCGCGCCCAACAAGGAGACGATCTACCCGGACTACTATCCCGACACGCTCGCGAAGCTCGGGCCGACACGCCTGGAGCAGTTCGCCGACTACATGGCGGCGAATTCCGACGTCGACTTCCTCGACCTGCGCGGGCCCTTCGCCGAAGAGCGCAAGCAGGACGGACCGCAGAACCACGTCTACCTCGAGGAGGGCACGCACTGGAACGCGCGCGGCGCGCTGGTCGCGTACCGCGAGATCCTCGCGCGCCTTGCAAAGCACAACCCGGCCGTCGCGCCGCTGCCGTCCGAGGAGTGGCAGCGCGTCTCCTACGAGATGTCGAACGACACCTGGGCCAGCAACATGTACATCGGCGACCTCTCCAAGCAGCGCGAGGTCGGCCTGATGCGCCAACCCGGGATGACGCGCTCGCGCACGCTCAACGAAGGCCTCCAGGGTGGGTTCGGGCAAGGGCGCAAGCTCTTGCGCGGGACCGACGACGCGAGCCTGCCGCGCGCGTTCATGTTCCACGACTCCTTCGGGCCGTTCCTCGAGAACCTGCTCTCCGAGCACTTCTCGCGCATCGAGTACGAATGGAGCTACACCTTCGATTCGACCGAGGTCCAGGCCCTGATGCCGAACATCGTGATCGAGCTGTGGGTCGAGCGCGCGTTCATGTACCTGGACCCGCGCACGTTCACCCCGCCTCCCCCGGACCTGCCAGAGGCCGCGTTCGCGCGCGCGCAGACGGTCTGCCTGAAGCTCGACCCCGAATCGGCGTCGACGAGCGCTTTCGAGCCGCGGGCGCAGATCCGGGTCGAGAGCACGCGCGACGAGCAGGGCGCGGCGTACCGCCTGCTGACCAACTCGGCGGCCGACTCGGTGCTGCTGCCGCCGCTCAACGGTCCCCCGCTGGATCGCCCGCTCGTGCACATCTCGATCGACGCTCCGCAGAGTGGCCGGCTCGACCTCTTGTACCTGCGCACCGGCGACGTCGACTACCGCGGACGGCAGAACTGCCCGATCGCGCTGCAGCAGGGGCCGAACGAGATCTACCTGCGCATGCCCAGCAATCGCATCACGGGCCGCCTGAGGCTGCGGCCGGCGCATTCCACGCAGGGCGCCTACCTGCTGCGCTCGTTCGAAGTGCGCGCAAGCTCGGGGATCTGAAGCGCGCCGTCAGGGCAGCGCGAGCAGGCGGTGCACCTGCGGCACGACGCGCACCACGAGATCGCGGTCGCGCGCCATCTCGGCCACGCCTTCGATGAGCTCGCGCGCGGGTGCGTGCACGCCGCGCACCGGCGTCGCGGGCGTCAGGTAGAGCGGTAGCGACGGGGCCCACTCCTCGAGTTCGTCGAGCAGGCCGGCGAAGTCCTGCGCCTCGTGCCCGCCGCTGAGCACGATCTTGGCGCAGGCGTCGCGCCCCGCGACGAGCCGCAGGCAGCGTTCGCGCGCGAGCTTCCACTCCGCGCTCGTGCGCGGGCTCGCTTCGGCCGGTCCGGCCCCGACCTGCGCGAGCTCTTCGGGCGGGTCAAGGTCGAAGTCGGGCTTGAGATCGAGGCTGACGTGGTCGCAGGCAGGCAGCACGCGCGCCAGCGCGCGCGGGTGCGCGCCGGCGGTCTCGAGGTGCAGCCGTCGCGCGCCGAGCAGCGGCTTGAGCGCGAGCACGAACTCCGGCCAGGCCAGCGGCTCGCCGCCGGTGACGCTGACACTGCGCGGCGTGCCCGGCTCGCACTCGGCGATCCGGCACGCGGCCTGGAAGGGTGTCGCCCAGTCCGCCTTGGCGCCGGCCGGGACCTTCCACGAGCCGGGTGTGTCGCACCAGCGGCAGCGCAGCGGACAGCCGAAGAGTCGCAGGAAGACCTGCGGCTCCCCCACGAAAGCGCCCTCGCCCTGGATGGAGGCGAAGACCTCCATCACGGGAGCTGTCACCGAGGGCGGAGTCTGGGTCACTTCTTGCCGGGCTTCGCTGCGGCAGCGGCGGCCGGAGCGGCCTTCGCGCCCGGTGCAGCGGCTGCGGGAGCGCCGGCGGCCGGTGCGCCCGGAGCACCCGGGGCGGCAGCCTTCTCGGGCTTGGCCTTCTTCACGCCGGCGACCTTGAAGCGCGTGCGCACCTTGGGGATCCCGTAGGGCGAATCCTTGGCGTCGTCGAACTTGCCGACCTTCTTGAGCGCCGCGAGGCGCTCGATGCGTGTGAACACACTGCGCTCGCCTTCGAGGCTCTTCTTCCCGCGCAGACTGGAGTGGATGGACATGGGGGTTCTTCCTGGGGGTGGTGTTCTGTGGAGAGGCTCGGCTGCGCGACTACTTGCGCGCGACCACGTTGCTGATGTTGTCGGCGTAGGCCGACGCGTAGGGATTCTTCCGCCCTGTCTTGGGTCCGCGCAGCTTCTTCACGAACTCCAAGTACTTTTCGAGCTCATCGAGAGTGGCCGTATATCCGACGCAAACGATGTACTTGCCTTCGTTGAGGATTGGTCCCACGACGGGCAGGGCTTCGCCGCGCAGGTAGTCGCGGTCGGCAAAGGCGGCCTTTTTACCGGCCTCGTCTGTGACGTACCCCGAGACGCGCACCGTGAAGCGGTACTTCGGATCGAAGAAAGCCTTGTCGTGCTCGCTGGTCGAGAGCGCTGCCGCCTTGCGGTTGGCTTCGACTGGGTCGGAGGTCGCAGCCGTGCCGGCGGGGGTCTCGCGCACGAGCCTTCCGCCGGACGGCGTCTCGCCCGCAGCCTGCGTCGAGTCCGGTCGCGAGCTCGAGCGCCCGACGTAGTAGGCGATGCCCACGCCGACGAGGCACACGACGACTGCGAACTGCACCAATCGGTCGGAGGCCATCTGCGCACCGAGGCTGCGACGGTTCCCCGCCGGCTTCGGCGCGCTCACCTGTGCGAAAGGGCCCGCGGCCGAGGCTGCCGGCCGACTGGGCGGGGCTCGCTTGCCCTCCGGCGCAGAGGCCTGGAACGCATCGAGCAAGTTGGGTTTGCGGAGCACCATGGCTGCGAGAAAAGGCAGAAGAGCCTACGCGTGCGGCAGGAGGCGGTCAAATGCTCCCGCGTGAGCGCGAGCCTAGCGCCCGGAGCGGGCGACCGGGAGCCGAAAACGTCAGCCGGCCGGCTGAGTCTCTCCGGCCCAGACCTTCCACGCGCGCGGGGCGCAGGCGGTCAGCGCCGCGGCCGCGAGCACGACGTACAGGCCGGAATCCGCGTCGCGGAAGCGCCCGGAGCCGTAGAAGACGAAGCTGGTCACGAGGGTCGATGCAGGCGCGACGAGCAGGAGCAGCACGCCGATCCGCGCCCTGCGCCAACCGATCAGCAGGCCGGCCAGGGCCAGGGGCCCGAGCACGATCCAACCCAGCGCGAAGCTCCAGTAGACCATCCGGTTCTCCGTCCACTGGAAGGGCGAGAAGTGCCGCACGAGCTTCCAGAACTGGAAGCGCAGGATCTGGCCCGGGTTCTCGCGCAGGAAATCGAGGCCGTAACCCCAGGCGGCCTTGGTGGCCGCGACCTCGTTCGCGGGCAGCGGGTGCTGCGCATCGACCAGGCCCTCGATCGGGATCCAGGCGCCGACGTGGTCCGGGTCGGCGGCGACGACCGGATTGTGCGCGCCCCAGAAGACCTGGCCGCTGAGCGTCGTCGGCGCGAGCGTGCCGAGTTCGACCTGGTTGCGCACCGACCAGGGCATGACGACCAGCAGGAAGGCCGCGGCCATGCGCCCGAACGACGTCAGCGCCGCGCGGCGCGACTCCGTCCTGCCGAACAGCGCGAACAGCCCCAGGAGCGGGATGCAGAGCGACGCCTGCGGACGCGTCAGGCAGGCGACGCCGAACATCAGCCCCGCGCCCAGGTCGAAGAACGGGTGCGCGCCCGCGCGGCGCCCGAGCACGAGCCAGAGGCTGGCGAGCGTGATCTCGAACGCGAACGGCGCCTCCGAGAGCATGTGCTGGCCGTAGTAGAAATGGTTGGGCAGGAACGCGAGCAGCAGAGCGGCGACGAGTCCCGCCAGGTTGCCGAAGACCTCCGCCGCGAGCAGCCCCGCGGCGAGGCAGGTCAGGGCCGAGAGCAGGCAGAAGAGCACGCGCACGGCGGCGCGGTTCTGGCCGAGGACGCTGTACACGGCCCCGATCAGCGCCGGAGTGCCCGGCGGACGGAAGGCGGTCGGCGAACCGTCGGCGTGCGTGAAGCCCTGCCCGTTCGCGAGCCGCGTGCCGAGCGTCTCGTAGTCGACCTGGTCCGGGTTGGCGCTGAACTTGGGCGGCGAGGACAGGCCCTGGAACTTGGCCGCGACCCCCAGGCGCAGGCAGAACGCGACGAGCACGATCGCGATCAGGATCGACCAGAACTTGCGTTTCGGCATGAGGGGGGGCGCCGGCTGCGCGCGAGAGTGTACCAAGGTCCCGCTCTGGTCACGTCGCGCGTCTGCGCGCCAGCGACCAGGGCCGCTCGACGGCCAGGAACAACGCCAGCGACGCGAGCACGGTCAGCGCGAAGAACGGCAGCAGCAGGACCCAGAATTCGGCGCCGCCGAAGCGCAGGGAAGGCGGATGAACCCGCACGAGCACGAAGACCGCCGCCTCGATCGCGAGCGCGTGCAGCAGGTAGTAGGAGTAGCTCATGTTCCCGAGCCAGCGCAGCGGCGTCCACGAGAAGCAGCGCCCGACCAACCCGCGCGGCTCGCGGAAGCACGCGTGGCAGAGGACGAAGAAGGCCACGAAGAGCAGGACCAGCTTGACCGCGCTGCCCCAGGCCCCGTGCAGCGTGATCAGCCTCGAGCCGAGTCCGAGTGCGAGCGCCGCGCAGGCGACCGCGCTCGAAGGCGCGCGCAGGGCGCGCGACTCGAGCGTCTCGTAGAGCAGCATCCCGGCCACGAAGTAGACCAGCCGCACGTGGCCGCCATAGGCTGCGCCGTAGGCGATTCCCGCGGCCGCGAGCAGCGCGAAGAGCGTGCTGCGCCAGGCGACCGAGCGCCCGCGCAAGCCGAGCACGGCGATCACGATCGGGATCGCGAGGTAGAAGAACATCTCGTAGCTCAGCGACCAGGCGACGGTGATCAGCGGCTCGATGGGCGTGATCCCCGGCAGGAGCAGGACGTTCTCGAGCAGGTAGAGCCCTCCCGCCCACGCGCCGGCCGGGATCTTGTTGACCTCCGGCCGGGCCCAGGAGAGCAGCACGTAGGTCGCGAAGACGGCCAGGAAGGCCGGGTAGATGCGCACGATCCGCCGACGCATGAAGGAGACGAACGGCTGCGCGCGCGCGATCAGCGAACCGTAGATCAGGTAGCCGCTGAGCACGAAGAACAGGTCGACGCCGGTGTGCCCGATCGTGCACAGCGCGGTCAAGATCGAGTGCGTGAACGAATCGGCCGGCACCCAGGGCTCGAGCAGCTGCGGGTAGTGCACCCAGAAGACGAGCAGTACGGCGAAACCGCGCAGCCCTTCCATGGGCCGGACGTTGCCCGCGTCTCCGCCGCGCGCGAGTTCGAGTCGCTCCCGGAACCAGGCCGCGGGCTGGTTCACGCAGCTACTTCGGCGCCGCGGGGGGCGCCGGCGCCGGCGCAGGGCTCTTCGCCAGCGCGCGCACGGCATCCGCGAGCGCTGCCTGGCGCGCGGCCGGATCCTTGACCTCGCCCAGCTCCGTGCTCGAGCCCGCGAGCGTCCAGACTTCGACCAGCTTCTTCGGCGTCTCGGCCGCGCCGCGCGCCTTCCAGAACTTCGGGTCGAAGCGCGCCTCGAGGCGCAGGCCATTGGCCTTGGCGCCCGGCACCTTGTAGCCGGTGAGCGCCGGCACGATCTCCGCATCGAGCACGGCGACGCCGTTCGTCGAGCCCGAGTTGTGCAGCGCGGTCACGAGCGCGAGCGTCCCCCCCTGGCCCTCGCCGGCGATCCAGACGCGGCCCGAGGTGCTCTTCTTCTGCTTGCGCAGCGCCTCCAAGGCCGCGAAGACCGGCTTCTGGTAGTCGAGTGTCCGGTTCGCCAAGGCGAAGACGTTCGGGTCGTCGATCCAGCCCCAGCCGCGGCTCGCGTCCTCGCGCAGCGCGTAGGGCGCCGCAGGCGAGAGCAGCGCGCAGCCGAGTTCGTCGGCGATCGCCTTCCAGGCAGCCTGGGTGGCCTCCTTGTTCCCACCGGCATCGTGCAACACGATCAGCACCGGGACCTCGGTGGCCGCCTGCAGTTTCTCCGGGATGTACACCAGCGGCGCGGCGGCGTAGTCCTCGGCGCGCTTCTGCAGCGCCTTGGCGCGCTCGAGGAGCTTGGCGAAGCGCGGGTCCTTGCGCAGGTTTTCGAGGTCGCCGTCCTTCTCCAGCATCTCGCAGTGCCAGACGAGCGGTGCAGTCTGCGAGCCCTGCACGGCGATGCCGCCCTTGCTGGCGCCCCAGCCCCATTGGATCGACTTGTCGAGCCACTCGACGGCCTTGTCGGCCTGCCCCATGCGCGAGTAGACGCAGGTGTAGTTGTAGGCGACGCCGTTGTTCTCGGGCTGGAGCTTCTCGAGCTGGCCGAGATAGCCGAGCGCCTCGTCGAACTTCGACGCGTAGCAGGCGTCGAGCATCTTCGTGTTGAGCGCCCGGATCTCGTCGACGCTCTGTGCGAACGCGGAATGGGCCAACGCGAGGAGCGCGACGAGGCAAAGCAGGAGACGGCGCATGACGGGGCAGGATACGCCTAGCGTTCGAGCTTGGCGAGCGCCGCGCGCGTCTCAGCGACCCAGCGTCCCGCGGGTGCCTCGGCGAGATACTGCTCCAGCGTCGCGCGCGCCGCGCCGGGATCGCCGCCGGCGCCCTGGGCCGCGGCCAGGTTGATGTGCACCGGGTCGGGCAGCTCGAGCGCCTCGGCGCGCGCGGTCGCGAGCACGCGCTTCCAGAGCTCGATCGCTTCGGGATAGGACTCGCGGCGGAAGAGCGCGACGGCCAGATGATTCTGTGCCGCGATCGAGT
>Ga0315912_10005458_pt1 | contig 11690 bp, 10 predicted proteins | sample VfabasoilMG_FD_204469 | JGI IMG/M metagenome (GOLD analysis project Ga0315912, IMG submission 204469) | Garden soil microbial communities collected in Santa Monica, California, United States - V. faba soil | ecosystem: Environmental > Terrestrial > Soil > Garden | place: USA: California...
TGTTCATGCCCCGGTGGAAGGGCTGAAATGTTTGAGCCAGTAAGGCGGTAGGCAAAATCAGAAGAAAAACGCCAACAAGAATCCGATTCTTCATATTCTTCCTCATAGTTCTTCAGTCAAAATTTTGGTTGCCTGATTAGGTGTTTTAAGTCGTGCCACCATTATCAATTGGTGGGCATGACTTGTTAAATTCATAACGATCAAGACCCACTAAAGTATACAATTTGGCCGAAAATATCGTTACAGATTAGACCAACATTCCGGCCAGATGGTTTTAATTCCCGTTGAAATTTTATTAAACAAAGTATTCAATTTAATTTGCTGAGATGTTGAACTCGTCCTACCGTCAAATGAAGCATAGCTTAACGTATGCGCTGTTAATCCTCGGGTTTGTCAGTTCAGTAACTGCACAGGATCCCCAGTTTTCGCAGTTTTATGCAGCGCCATTGTATTTAAACCCGGCTTTTGCCGGTTCCACACAACAGGGTAGGGTGGGTATGAATTACCGCAACCAGTGGCCTGGCATTGACGCCAATTTTACCACCGTTTCCGCTTTCGCGGATTTTTATTTAGAAGACTACAATAGTGGAGTAGGGGCAATCCTAACACGCGATTATGCAAACGTATTGGGCTTGCAAAGTATCGGTCTTGGTTTTCAATATGCTTATCAACTTCAAATCAATAAAAAAATTTCTTTCCGACCGGGTGTCCAGGTTTCGATCAACTCAAGATCAATTAATTACAACAAACTTATTTTTGGAGATCAGATAAACCCTGATGGCTCCATTGATGCAACCGCGGAAAGCCTGAGTGGTGGTAGCGTCTTCTTTCCTGATTTAGGTTTTGGAGGATTGTTATTTTCCGAGCACGCATGGATTGGAATAGCAGCTTTTCACTTGCTCACCCCCAATCAATCTTTAGTGGGAGGTTCTGATGAATTGCCGATGAAATTCTCTGCTCATGCAGGGTATAAATTCTTTTTCAAAAGTGGTGTGATGGGTATGGGGTATGAAACAAAACCGCAGGAGAAAAGCCTTGCACCCGCTATTCAATACCGGCATCAGGGCCAGTTCGATCAAATGGATTTAGGTATGTACCTAACGTTGGAGCCACTCACGGTTGGCATGTGGTATCGTGGAGTACCTTACAAAAAAGTAAATGGGTATGTAAACAACGAGTCGTTGGTACTTTCTATTGGGCTTCATAAAAAAGCTTCAAATAAACTTAATGATTTACTTTCCATTGGCTATAGTTACGATTATACGATCTCCCAACTTGGCCCCGGAAGTGGTGGCGCCCATGAGTTCAGTTTAATTTATTCGTGGCCTATTCGCAATCCACGCAAACCCTCGAAGGACAAATTAGTTATTCCTTGTCCAGATATTTAAACAGCAAAGCGGTCGAATCATTTCAGACTAAAGTATTATGAACCTTTCAGGTTCTTTTTTGTTTAGGTAGATACCATTAAACAAAGAAATCTAAATCTATATGAATAAAAATGTTGGCATTATCGGCTCCGGCATAGTAGCAAAAACCCTTTCGAAAGGTTTTATTCAAAATGGCTATAGTGTTTTCGTTGGAACCCGAGACGCATCTAAGATGAACGAATGGAAATCCCAGGTCAACGGAAATGTTACCATTAGTTCGGTATCGGATGCCATTTCCTCAAGCAATTTATTGGTGCTGGCAACAAAAGGAACGGTTTCAGAGGGAATTATCAGGACTCATGCCAAAGCATTATCGGGAAAAACAATTATTGATACCACTAACCCAATTGCAGATGTGCCTCCACAAAATGGCTTGATTAAATATTTTACATCACAAGATGAGTCATTGATGGAACGGCTTCAAAAAATTGCCCCTGAAGCTAATTTTGTTAAAGCTTTTAATAGTGTTGGGAATGCCTACATGGTTAATCCAAAATTCGCGGAAGGAAAGCCTACTATGTTTATTGCCGGCAACAGCGACTCGGCAAAATCAACAGTTAAAGAAATTCTTGATCTATTTGGTTGGGAAACGGAAGACATGGGTAAATCCGAATCTGCGCGTGTCATAGAGCCACTTTGCATTCTTTGGTGCTTGCCGGGTTTCTTGCGAAACCAATGGACACATGCTTTTAAATTATTGAAAGCGTAAGCGAGTATTTTAAAATTCAATCGTCCCCACTTCCGCCTCCAATCTTGCAAAAATTATCCATGCCCACATGAAGCAGGGCATCGCCCGCGTTTACAACCGGGTTATTGTTTAACCCTACCACATACCCATGGGTGGGCGACTTTAGCGTTTCCTTGAATTCACCAAACGGGTCTGTAATTGATCCTACAATTTGTCCTTTTTCAACCAAGGCTCCGCATTGAATCGCACATTGAAATAGTCCAGCGGTTTTTGCACGCACCCACGCTGAGTTCCAAATAACTTTATTTGCTTCGTTCGGCTCGGGTGCCGAATCAATCATTTTCAAATATTTCATCAACCGCAGCGTTCCATTGATTCCTTCCTCAATAGCATGTTGATCAAACCGAACAGATTCCCCGCCTTCATAGACAATAATATTGCGACCTTTCTTTGCAGCTGTTTGTCTCAATGAGTGTGGCCGGAAGGGTGAGTCAATAGTGAATGGAGCTGCAAAGGCATTTGCTAAATCAACATTGGTTTGCTCCTGCATAACGCACCGCACCTGTGGATAGTTGGTGCGGCTCGCTCCACCTGTATGAAAATCTATTCCGTAATCGACATATGGAATAACATCGTGGGTCATATGCCAAGCCACGCGCGCAGCAAGCGACCCGGTTTTGCTACCCGGAAACGATCGGTTAATATCCTTTCCATCAGGCACTTCCCGCGAATAATTTAGAAACCCATAAACATTGATGATGGGCATACATACAACGGTTCCTCGCTTAGTGCGATGCAAGCCGGTGTCAATAATTCTTCTCACAATTTCCATCCCGTTTATTTCATCGCCATGCATTCCAGCCATGAGCGCCAGCACTGGCCCATCCTCTTTAGCCCGGTTCACATATATGGGTGTATCAATTTGTGTATGCGATGGAAGCCTTGCTATGTTGATATTAATTTCTTTGAACTCGCCCGGCTTTATTTCATGGCCGGCTATTTCAACAACTTTCATGGGTGGATATTTTTTGAAGCTGGAAGTTAAAAATTAGAAACTGGAAAGTGACAGCTTATCGTATTAAAACTTTGTTAACTATCGTTGAATGCAAAAAATTGACTCAGACTTTGTGTCCTTAGCTAACTTTTACCCTTATATCTCGAAAGCGCTTTTATAAAAATTATTCACTTGCAGGTATTCAATCAGCTCCAGGTAAAATGGATGAGCCCCCAGCGTAGCACTGTCCCCAATCATAACTAATTTTTTCCGTGCCCGTGTCAAGGCTACATTAGTCCGCCTGATATCGGACAAGAAGCCGACCTCCTGAGTATCGTTACTTCTTACAAAAGAAATGATAATGGCATCACGCTCCTGCCCCTGAAATGCGTCTACTGTATTTATGGAGATCAGTTTATGTAATGGTTCAATGAGGGGCGATGATTCAGCAAGTCTAACCAGCAACTCAACTTGTGCGCTGTAGGGAGTGATAATGCCAAGGGTTATTTTTTCTTCCAACCAATGGTCGAGCGATATTTCTTCAATTAATTTCTCTACCTGACGGATTACCAAGGCAGCTTCTTCATCGTTGTACCGGCTAAGCGTTTCGGGGTTTTGCTTTTCGTTGTAGCCGCAGCCCGCTGTATCAATAAATTCAACCGGCTCCTGGTTTATTCTCAATAATCCTGATTTTACGAAATCGTCTGCTATCAATTTATTATTATAAAAATATTGAGATGAAAAACTCATAATAGACCGGTGCATGCGATACTGAACTTGGAGCATGCTGGCTGTTTCAGGTTTTTTGTTAATGAGCCTCTCAAACATAGTTATGCTTAATCCCTGTTTGGCCGCTTCGTGTGATTTAATGGTTGGAGGAAGCTGACAATGATCGCCCGCCAACACTACGCGATTGCTTTTCAATATTGGAATCCAGCATGCTGGTTCAAGGGCCTGTGCTGCTTCGTCAATGAATACGGTGTTATACTTTCTACCGCGCAAAACCGGATGTGATGATCCAACCAGTGTGCAGCAGATGGCTTGCGCTTTTTGAAGTAAATCGTTCACAATATAAAACTCAAGCGTATCGGCATCAGTTTTCAGCGCCTTCGATTCATCAAACAGAAGTTGCCTTTGCTGTTTCTCTTCCCATCCAAATTTTCTTTTATACTTGAACGCCATGTTTCGCAATTCTTCCATTCTTTTCCTCATGCTCCTCAATTCGTGATAGTGCGGATGGGCAGCAATTTTCGCGTCCAGTGTTTTACTAAGCGATTGCTCCGTAACCCGTGCCGGATGACCAATCCGGATGACGGAAATGCCCATTCCGCTCAATTTTTCCACCAATAGATCTATTGCGGCATTGGATGGCGCGGATACCAAAACCTGGCTTTCATGCTGGAGACAATGCCAAATGCTTTCGGTAAGGGTGGTAGTTTTTCCGGTTCCAGGCGGACCGTGGATAATAGCGACATCAACGGCAGATTCAATTTTTTGCAGTGCCTGTTGCTGACTGGAGTTAAGAGTAGTAGTTCGCTGCTGGCTGTTGGCTGTTAGCTGTTCGAATTTTGGTTTGTCGGCTCCGACTAAAATTTCCCTAAATTCTGCCAATCGCCCGTCTTCGGCTTTAATAATTTTTTTCAATGCCAGGTCCATTTCGCGATATGACATTTCATCGAACATAACATCAATACCAAGAAGGCTGTCATCAATCCACTCCGGGAGTTCATCCTGATTGAGTGTAATAACCATAACATTGTCGCGAACGTAATTGACTACACCATTCTGATGGTGCTTCTCTGGCTTCCCTGAAGCATTTGAAAAAACGCTAACTGATTTTCCGCTTGAAAAGGAATGGGGTTGTTCGAGTTGGTTGGTGCGCTCCAGTTCTATTACATTTCTTTCCCCGGTTCCTATATAAGTCCGGTTCAGCCGAACGGGGTACCAGGTTGTGCCTTCCTTTACCCTTCCTGAAAGAGAGCGCGCAAGCACTTTTTGCCGGTATTGTTCCTGGTCGGCAGTGCGCTCAAGTTGTAAAAGTTGTTGAAGGTGAAGGAAGTGCTGGAGTGTGGACATTGCCACAAAGAAAAGAATAATAGTTGTTGGTTGTTCGTGGATAGTTGTTCGTTAAGACCTAACAACACAACTATCAACGAACAATATTAATGGCCTGTGATATAATGCTCCAACTGTTCAATAATTTCTTTCTGTTCATCGATGATAAACTTAACTACGTCTCCAATGGAAATTACCCCCACCAATTCCGCTCCATCAACTACAGGCAAGTGGCGTATTTTCTTTCCAGACATCATGCTCATACATTCCTCAATGGTAGAGTCCATGGAAATAGTGAAAGGGTTGGGGGTCATTACATCACTGATGGCCGTTGTATTGGAAGAGCGCCCTTTTAGGTTAACCTTTCGGGCATAATCCCTTTCTGTAAAAATACCAACCAATTTGCCATCCACGGTAACCAAAACACTTCCGGTATTTTTTTCAGCCATTAATACAAGCGCACTGTGGACTGATGACTCAGGAGAAACCGAAAAAACACCTTTCCGGCCACCCAACATTTTTCTGATTTTTGCCATGAATTAATATTTCGACAGTTAAAATAATAAGATTATTGCTAATTAAAAATGACTTTTATCAGAAGAGCTTACCTGCCGAGAATAAAATCAGCAAATATGGCTAGACCAAAACTGAGACCGATCATTACGAACATCCACACTCTGATGCTTAAAGAAATTTCAATTGGTTCACCATGCCCTTCCTGGAAATACATAGCCCCAATAATCCTGAAATAATAATAAACACCGATTAATGAGGCAACAATGCCTAACAGGGCTAGCAGGATATTTCCACTCAGAATAGCCAAAACAAAAACCATGTACTTGCCAAAGAAACCTGCTAAAGGAGGTATACCAGCCAAAGACAAAAGCGCAATAGTTAGCGAAACAGCGAGCAATGGATTTCTCTTAAACAAGCCTTTAAAGTTGGCAATAGAAACGTGACCGGTATTTTTCTCTACAATAGCTACGATATTAAAAGATGCGAGGGAGGCAACGGAGTAAGCAGCGAGATAATAGAAAATAACTTTTGAAGCTGGACTGTAGACTCCATCATTACTGTTGAATGAAATCATCGTTAAGAGCACGAACCCAATATGGCCAACACTACTGTAGGCCAACATTCGCTTAGCACTATTTTGCAGAACAGCGGCAACATTAGGAATGAGTAATGTGAGTACGGTCATAGTTTCAAGTGCAAGGTGCCAGGTAGAGCTCACATCATAAAACATAATGAGTATTTGATAGAATGCTATTACGCCTGCGATCTTAACCACGGTTGCCATTAAGGCAGTGATATGTGTTGGAGCGCCTTCATAAACATCAGGTGCCCAGAAATGGAATGGCACGGCCGATATTTTAAATGCCAGGCCAACCAGTATGAGGATAACACCTACATGAAAAAATATTGGAATCGTATCAGCATGGTTCAAAAGTTTGTTGGTAATCCCCTGCACATCGAATGCACCGGTGGCTCCATATACTAAGGCAACTCCAAACAACAGGAAACCTGTGGCAAACGAGCCCATTAAAAAATATTTGAAAGCCGCTTCCGTGGAAGAGAGACTGTTTTTCCTGCTTCCCGCCAAAGTGTAAAGCGAAAGCGAGAGAGTTTCGATTCCAAGAAAAAGCATGGCCATGTTACCAAACGAAACCATTAAGACTCCTCCGGTTAAAACAAAAAGAATTAAGGAAGTGCGATCGGTTTTAGTTTCTTCAGGGGCCAGGTAATCGGTTGACATCCAAACCCAAAGTGCCGTAATAATAATCATCAGAAGAATAGCTCCTCGCGCTGCCTCACTCAGGATGATCATATTATTAAAGTAGGCCGTGGACGTTTCCCCATCTTTTACCAACAGAAAAGCTGCTGCGACTAATCCAATCAACACTAAGGCATTCAACAAGCGTTGAAAGCTAAAAACCTCTGCCACGAGCGCAAGTATTCCTAACCCTGATATAACATAAATGGCATTCATTATTTTATAGCCGCAGCGGTTTGGTTTAATTGAAGGATAAGGTTATTCACAGCCGGCTCAGAAACATCCAGAATAAAATTGGGGAATATTCCCATCAGCAAAATAATAATGACAATCGGGAACAATACAAGTTTTTCAGATATGGTTAAATCGGTGAATGTTGAGGTAATCAAATTTGTTTCGCCTGACATTGCCCGTTGAAATGCAACCAACATATAAACGGCACCTAATATAATAGTCAATCCTGCCACACCTCCGATGAGGTATTGGTATTGAAACAACGAATTGATCAATAAAAACTCTCCAACAAATCCGGATGTCAATGGTAAAGCCACGCTACCCAACATAATAATAATGAAAACAGCGGTGAGAGATGGGGCAATGTTCCTGATACCACCTAATTCATCCAAGGACCTGGATTTAGTTCTTTCAAAAATTATTTCGACAATAAAGAATAGCCCGACAGCAATAATTCCGTGGCTTAGCATTTGAATCATCGCCCCTTGAACTCCTAATGTTGTCCAGGTCAGCAGTCCAGCTGCAATTAATCCAACGTGAGCGATAGAGGAATAAGCGATCAATCGCTTGTAATCTTTTTGTACCAGCGCAATAGCCGAGGCATAAATAATTCCGATGACCGACAATACGATTGCCGTTGAGCCCCACTCTTTGAATGCAAGTGGAACAACCGGAACCAGCCATCGAATTAATCCATAGATACCCATCTTCAACATGATACCGGAAAGCAGCATGGTGCCTTGTGCGGGTGCTACTGTGTACGTATCAGGTTGCCAGGTGTGAAAAGGGAACACCGGCATTTTGATAGCGAAAGCTACAAAAAGGCCCCAAAAAATAAGATTTTGATCATGAATTGGAAGGGCGCGCCCGGCTTCGTAGAGTGCGATTATATCGAATGTTTTGTTTGGCGTGTGTAGATATAAGTAAACCAGGGCAATCAACATGAACAAGCTACCAGCCAGCGTATAAATAAAAAATTTAAGCGTGATGCGTCCTCGATTTTCTCCACCCCAGATCAAACAAATAAAATAAATGGGAATGAGCGCCATCTCCCAAAACAAATAAAACAACAATCCATCGCGTGCAGCAAACACACCAATCAATGCCGACTGCATGGTTAAGATCAATCCGGAAAAGGTAAATGGCGTGCCATAAGTTTTTCCAAAGGAGGAAAGAATAATAAACGGAACTAAAACATTGGTGAGCAGCACGAGCAATAAACTGATACCATCCAACCCTACGGAGAAACTCAGTCCAAGCGAGGTGATCCATGGTAAATTGAAAACGAATTGTACTGATTCATTTTTATTGAATTGGAAGAGCATGTAAAATGAAAAAGCCAATTCAAGAAGTGAGGTTATAAGGGCGATCCATTTAGCTTGTTGTAAACGAAAAGCAAAAAGCACCAACGCAATCAGGAAGGGAAAGAAAATTAAGATGAGTGTGGTAAAGTTCACTATAGTTCTATTTTAACGACTATCTCAAAAAGCCAATGGCAACAAGTAAAATAATCCCAATCACCATCGCGAAAATATAATATCCAATTCCCCCATTCTGCAGATGTCTCGCTCCACGACTTCCTAGTATAACACTATTTCCCATCTCGTTGATCAGTCTGTCTATGCCCATGCGCTCGATCACATCATGAAACATTTCTGAGATTGAATACAATGGCTTTACGATAATAAACTGGTACAATTCATCTACATAAAATTTACGAAGTACCAGTCTCTTAAAGCCCTTTATTTCATAATCGTCTTTTGGAATATTATACTTTGTAACGTAATAATTTCGTGCCATCCATATCAGGATCACAGTCATCACGAAAACGACGCCCATAATTTCATAATCGGTTGTATGGTTTAGGTGATGGTGTTTAATAATAGTGGATGAGCCCGCGAACACAGGATATAGAAACTCTGCCATCATGTGATGGCCACCCAAAGAATCGGGAATGCAGATCAATCCACCCACTGTACTTAAGATTGCCAGAATGACCAAGGGGATGATCATATTGTTGGGCGATTCGTGAATCTTGGCCATCAATTCCTCACTTGCCCTTTCCTTTCCGTAAAAGGCAACATACATCATTCGAAACATGTAGAAAACGGTAAGCAGGGATGTTACAACCGCAATTGGCCACAAAATTCTATTGTCGGCAAAAGCTGCAGCCAGAATTTCATCCTTAGAAAAGAAACCAGAGAATGGCGGTATGCCGGAGATGGCCAGCACCGCTGCTGCCATTGTGAGAAATGTAAGGGGTAAATGTTTTTTCAATCCACCCATATTGCGAATATCCTGTTCACCACTTAATGCGTGGATTACGCTACCCGCACCCAGGAAGAGAAGTGCTTTGAAAAAGGCGTGCGTCATTACATGGAAAATTCCGCTGCTAAATGCACCTAGCCCGAGGGAGAGAAACATCAATCCCAACTGACTTACTGTTGAATAAGCTAAAACCTTTTTAATGTCGTGCTGGGCCGTAGCGATAAGCGCTGCCCAGAGAGCGGTGCTAATACCAACAATTTTAATTACCAGGAGAGTTTCAGGAGAGAAGGCGTATAAAATATTATTCCGGCAAACCATGTAGATGCCGGCCGTTACCATGGTTGCTGCATGAATGAGTGCCGAGACCGGGGTTGGGCCAGCCATCGCATCGGGCAGCCATGTATAGAGCGGAATTTGTGCGCTCTTGCCCATAGCGCCAACAAAAAGGAGCACAGTAATAAGTGTAAAGGATGCGGCTACGCCAGCGCCTGCTTTCGCGAAAACTTCGGTGTATTGAATACTACCAAATTGAATGGCAATCAAAATGATACCCAGCAACATACCGAGATCGCCAATCCTGTTCATGATAAACGCCTTATTTGCTGCGCTGTTATACTCTTGATTTTTAAACCAAAATCCGATAAGTAGATAAGAGCATAGTCCAACGCCTTCCCAACCAACAAACATGACGAGATAGTTGGCACCCATTACCAACAACAGCATGAAGAAAATAAAGAGATTGAGATACGACATAAACCGGTTGAATCCGGGATCGCCATGCATGTATCCACCAGAATAAACATGTATGAGATAACCCACACCTGTAATGATCAGCATAAAGATTATGGAGAGCGGGTCAACCAGAAAACTCATCGAAGCTGAAAAACCGGCTGTCGAAATCCAGTTGAATAAATCAACGGAGAAAGATCGCTCCGCAACAGGAACTGTTATCAATTTATAGAGTAAAAATGCAGACCCGCTAAAAGAGAGAAATACCGTGCTGCTGGCAATAAATGATGCTGCCTCTGCTATCATTTTCTTGCCAATCAGGCTTATGGCTAGAAAACCAAGTAGTGGAAGGAGGGGAATTAAAACAACTATAACTTTCATACTTACCACTTCAGCCGGTTAAGAATATTGATATCTATTGTTTTGGTGTTGCGATACATCATTACCAATATCGCAAGACCCACGGCCACTTCGGCTGCGGCCACAGCCATAATAAAAAATACGAATACCTGCCCGGCTCCATCGTTCAATATTGTGGAGAAAGCGACAAGCAAAAGATTGACGGCATTCAACATGAGTTCAATGCACATAAAAATAATGATAGCATTTCTCCTGTAGAGCACACCAAGAACCCCAATGCTAAAAAGGATTGTGGAGAGCCATAGATAGTAGTCTATCGGGATCTTCATAAGTTTTTGTTAAGGGTTAATCGTTATGGGAATACCAAAGTTGGCAACCCGCTAACGATTCACTATTTCTACAAAATTATTCACCGATTCTTTCCCAACATTACAGCACCCACCATTGAAGCCAGGAGCAACAATGAGGTTACTTCGAACGGAAGAAGAAATTCGTTGAACATTATACTGCCTAAATTTTTTACTAATCCAATATTTTCTTTTGTCCCCTGGGTTGTAGAAATTGTTTCAGTTCCCTTCAATGAGCCAACCAGCAAAATAAGTAAAAGGCCCGCACAAACAGTGGCTGAAATTTTCAGCAATGCTGGTTTATGTGGCTCAGTTTCTTCATTTAAATTCAACAACATTATAACGTATAGAAACAAAACCATTATGGCACCGGCATACACAATCACGTGGACAGCAGCCAAAAACTGAGCGTCCATTAAAATGTAGTGACCAGCTATAGAAAAAAAAGTGAGTATCAAATACAATACACTATGCACTGGATTTTTGGAGAGCACGACCAGTATCGAACACATCACCGCTAAGAATGAGAGGAAGTAGAATATATACAGAGTCACCGTAGTAGTTGTTCGTTTTTAGGTTAGTGCCTATTTGTTGTGAGCGAGTTGTTTATGTTGTTTAAATTCTATAACCTCTTTTGTTTGCCTTACTGAAACATCAATCCGCTTATCAACCGGTTCAACCAGTTTATCTTTTCCATAGATAAACCCGGAGCGCGTGTAGTCAGTTTCCATGACGCGGTCGGTTAGAAAAATTGCCTCCTTGGGACAAGCCTCTTCGCACAAGCCACAGAAAATGCAACGCAGCATATTGATTT
>Ga0315912_10005459_pt1 | contig 11686 bp, 9 predicted proteins | sample VfabasoilMG_FD_204469 | JGI IMG/M metagenome (GOLD analysis project Ga0315912, IMG submission 204469) | Garden soil microbial communities collected in Santa Monica, California, United States - V. faba soil | ecosystem: Environmental > Terrestrial > Soil > Garden | place: USA: California...
TTGGGAAAAGTAATGCCCAACTGGCCCGGCAACAAAGGCTGAGCATGTGCAATGATCTTAATGGGCACATCACTCACGAGATAGTTGTTCCAAATGTCTGTCGCATATGTAAATGCCGTTTCGGCTTCAGCCGACATACCCGTATAAGTCACTTCAAATACAGCCGGCTGGCTCCAGGTTCGGATACAGCAAATACAAAATAGAATTACTAATAGGATGTTTCCCGTGATCGTGTTCATGAGATAAATATAAATAAAACTGGATAAAATATTTTAATTTTATGCAAGTGTAATCGCTGCATGAACAGAATTTTATTGCTTGGCTGTTTTCTTTTTGTTTGTTCCTTTTCATTCGCACAGGGGATCATCACCATTACGGGTTATGTACAAAATGAACAGAACGGCCAACCGATTGAACTGGCCAATATCATTATAAAAAATACCGACAAAGGAACAGCTACAGACGAAGACGGGAAATTTTTTATTCAGACCACAAACAACAACGATACACTGATCGTTTCTTATATCGGTTTCGAAAATGCAGAGATCATTTTATCCGATGAGCCCAACCAGTTCTATACCATCCGCCTTTCATCGGGATACGACCTTGATGAGATCATCATCAAACCAAAGGAAGACCCGGCAAAAGCATTGATGAAGCTCGTGATCGCCCATAAAAAAGATAATGACCCCGAACAGATCGAAGGATATAAAGCAAGGGGTTATAATAAAATACAACTCGACCTGGGCAACCTCAACCCCGACAATGATACCGCTGACGATGATGAGTTTCGCCTGTTAAAAGATTATATCGACAGCACCAGCGATGAAACCACCTTCCTGCCATTTTTCTTTGCCGAAACAGTTTCTGATTATTATTTCAGAAAAAATCCCAAAACAAAAAAAGAGGTCATCCTCGCAAGCCGCACTTCGGGAATTAATAATGCCAGTGTATCACAGGTGCTCGGTAATTATTATGAGCATTTTAATATCTACGATAATTTCTGGTACCTGCTCAGTCAGAATTTTATTCCGCCCGTAACGGACACCTGGAATTTTTTTTACCGTGTCAACCTTGTCGACTCGGCCTATGTGGAGAACGACTGGTGTTATAAGATCATATTTGAGCCGAAACAAAAACAGGAAAATGTTTTTAGCGGATATCTCTGGATCGCTTCAGGAAGTTATGCGGTTAAAGAAATATATATGCGGCTCGACAGTTCGGCCAATATCAATTATTATAAACGTGCTGCCTTTCATCAAACCTTCGACAACCTGAATGACTCCGTATGGGTGCTGAAAAATGATGAACTGATCGTTGAGTTTGCACCATTTAAAACATCAACCAGTGTAATAGCAAGGAAAACGACAGTGTATAGCGATTATACCTTAAACGCTAATGTATTTGATGAAGTAATTCAATTCAAGGACGACATTGTGTATCATGATTCAGTGATCAATAATGATGAAGCCTATTGGGCCGACATACGGCCACAGGAATTAAATACGAACGAATTGGGCGTATATGAAATGATCGACAGCCTGCAAAATATCAAAACATTTAATTCGATCGTCGAAATCTATAATACGCTGATGTATGGTTATTGGGACCTTGGATATGTGCGCATCGGGCCCCTGGCCAATATCGCCAGCCAGGACGATGTGGAAGGGCTACGCCTGCGACTTGGAGGCAAAACCGGCGACCTGATCAGCAAACGTTTTTCGATAGGCGGCTATCTCGCTTATGGATTTAAAGACGACGCATTCAAATACGGCAGCGAATTTTCTTATGTGATCTCCAAAAAGCCGTGGCAACAATTCCGGTTCAATTATGAAAATGATCTGGATATCAACAGCAGCGATGCCGTTACATTTGGAGAAGACAACCTGCTCTCCGGATTTTATCGCAGGCGTGATACACCGCAAAAGATCATCGGTCAGGAAAAATACAGGTGGTATTATGAAAAAGAATGGATCTGGGGCATCTCCAACACACTCACACTTACCAGCAATAATATGCACCCCATGTTTGATATTTATTATGCCAGTGAAAACGATTCTATCGTAACTGATATTAATAATACCGAACTTAAAATAGGGCTGCGTTTTGCCTACCGCGAAAAATTCCTGTTCGATAATTACCGCCGCTACAGCCTGGGCACCATCCACCCGATCTTAAAAATTGATTATGCCGTAGGCATCAAAGGTTTCCTTGAAAGTGATTTTAATTACCAGGCCATTGAAATGACGGTGTATGATGATTTTCCCGTGCGCAGCTTCGGCGTTTTTGATTACCGGGTAAAGATCGGGAAGATATTCGGTACGCTGCCATCACTGCTATTGGAATCACCGATGGGCAACGAAACGTATTTCTTTACCGACCATTCGTTCAACCTCATGAATGAATATGAATTTATGACCGATACCTATGCAGAGATATTCCTCGTGCATAATTTTTATGGCTTTTTCCTCAACAAGATCCCGCTGATACGCAAACTGAAACTGCGTGAGGTGGCATCATTTAAACTGGCTTATGGCGAATTGAGCAAATCAAACACTGCTATTAACAACTATTCTAAAAATATTGAACCCTATTATATTTCCAACTCAGCCCCATCACCCATGCCTTATATGGAAGCGGGTATCGGGCTGGAGAATATCTTCAAGCTCATCCGTGTGGATGCCATCTGGCGCCTCTCTTACCGCAATAATCCGTTGGCGCCCAATTTCGGGATAAGACTTGGCGTTAATGTAGATATTTGATCGCCATCAGGAGCCGGTTTGAAAAATCCAATAAACAGTATATTTGTAAACAGCATGAAACGGATCAAACGATTTCCATGGAAAAAAATATGCTTCACCGCCTCGGCAATGGGTGTAACGGGTTTTTTGCTGATCCTCCTCATCAACCACAGGGTAAATAAAATTGCAGAAGGGAAATTGTTCACTGATATCAGATCCGTCCCGGAAAAAGATGTGGCCGTTGTGCTTGGCACATCACGTTATCTCACTAATGGCTACGAAAATGAATTTTTTAAAAAACGTATTGACGCAGCAGCAGAATTATACCTCAATGGCAAAGTAAAAAAGATCCTTGTGAGCGGCGACAATAGCATCCGATCATATAACGAACCCCGCGATATGCGCAATGCATTAATTGAAAGAGGTGTTTGTGCAGAAGATATTGTGCTCGATTATGCGGGCTTCCGTACATACGATTCGATGGTGCGTGCTAAAGAAGTGTTCGGCCTCAATTCATTTATTGTGGTTTCGCAGGAATTTCATTGTGAGCGTGCCATTTATATCGCACGTTCAAAAGATATGCTGGTGACGGGATACATCGCTGCCGACCCCATCACCCGTTCAACAAAAACATATTTGAGGGAATATCCCGCACGTGTAAATGCTTTCCTCGATTGTTATATCCTGAAAACAAAACCACATTTTCTCGGCGAAAAAATAGATGTACTCGCACAACGTTAATAACCCGATGAAAAAAATTACCGCCATCATTGTTTTTATTTTATTTGCCACATCAACCCGTGCCCAAACCTGGAGCGAATCCGTATTGGGTTATTGGATGAGCCAGGATGACGCCAAGGCCAAGATCGAGATCTATAAAAAAGACAATAAATATTACGGCAAGATCGTGTGGTTGCGTGAACCAAACGATCCCGATACCGGCAAACCCAAAACGGATGAAGAAAACCCTGACGAGGCAAAACAAAATCAGCCGATACTCGGGCTGGTGATTCTAAAAGGGTTTGAATTTAAAGAAGGGTTTTGGCAGAACGGCACGATCTACGATCCCGAAAATGGAAAAACCTATGATTGTGAAATGTGGCTGGACGGTAAAACCGGTTTGAAGATCAGAGGCTACTGGGGATTTGTGTATCGCACCGAAACATGGACGAGGGCAAAATAAAAAAGGTGATGTTGCCACCACCTTTTTTCTCTGCAAATTGCTTTATTGTTTTAAAGTACCATTGATCGTATAATAAATATCATCCTGTCCCTCTTTTGTCCAGAGTTGTGTGGCCGTCATCTCGTTCCCTTTGATCGTACCCCAGAATAACATCTTGCCCTCTTTTGGACTTTCATACAAACTTTGCCACTGAATATTGCCATCTGATTCCCAGGCATGGTAAGCCGCAGCAGTAAACCCCCATTCATAACATGCAGGACTTTCGAACTTGCCATTGTTATAAGTAAAATCTTCTACCATTAAAGAATCACCTGAAGGGAGTCCGACTGTAAATACTTTTCCGTCGAGAGAAACCATTTTTATATCCATGCTGCTGAAAGTATAGGCCATATCTGCCTGTCCTTCTTTTTTCCATATCATATCGCCGTGGATCATATCACCCATCACCATACCGCTCCAAATCATCTGACCTTCTTTAGCGCTGGTAGTGGTAGCCTGGAAATTATAATTCTCACCATCTTTTGTGGCGGTATATTTTCCATTGCCGAATCCCCAGATATGGCAACCTTCGTTATCGAACATACCACCGGTGAAAGTGATCTTCTCCAGGTTTGATGTTTCGGGTTTACCTTTTTCCATGGTAACAACAGTAAATGTTTTTCCGTCGACAGACACATCCTTGCCCGACTGTGAGCAGGATATAAATGGCAACGAAATAGCGATCATGATCAGCAATGCTGACAGTAGTGCGGATTTTGGATTTGTAGATTTCATTTGATTGGATTTAATAGCGTTAAGTTAATTCATTTTAGTGGGTTATTTCCTTTTTAAGTTTCGGAACGGCACCGATAATAAATAACCGATGGTATGCTGACGGTCTTCTTTAAATTCGTACAGGCCATATTCAATTTCATCGGGTTGTACCTGGTGCCAGGTGCCGAAGAGGCGATCCCAGAACGTAAAAAAATCACCGTAATGCGAGTCGGTATATTTCTGATCGGCGGCATGATGGATCTTATGCCATCCTGGTGTGGAGATCACATACCTCGCATATTTTTCGAACCATGCAGGGAATTTTACATTGCTGTGCTGGCAGAATAACAACGGCAGGAAAAATGTTCCGTAGATCACGAAGGAAAGCATGGGTATACCGAATACAAAACATACGATCGAAAACCATAACGCCTGTGAATAGAGCACATCAAGCGGATGAAAACGCAATGTACTGGTGGCGTTGAGATTTGCATCAGAGTGGTGAACCCTGTGTGACCGCCATAAGAAAGGCACCTTGTGAGCAAGGATATGTCCGCAATAGCTGCCGAAGTCGGTGAGCAAAATACCGGCAATGATCTTAACGGTATTGTTCAGTGGCAGCCAGTTGAGCAGACCGAATTGTTTGTCGGCGGTGATTTGAAGCACCGATACCACGGCGATGCCGGCGGCGGCATTCACCACAAAAGAGATGAGGACAAGCCCCAGGTTTCGGAGGTTGTGTTTTTTTGTGTTGGTGGCCCGGGGCAAATAAGGCCATATATTTTCAACACTAAGCATGAGTATCATCATCACCACGATAATGATGGGCTGGAGATTGGAGAGCAGTGTTACGAGTTCCATCGATTGAGATTTTTGGTTTCAACCAATATCGGTTGATGATGCAAAAATTCAACGGAAACAAAGGCGCAGCGCTTCAGCCGATGATCCCGGACGCCCCCGCCGATAAGTTTGGACGTGAAGGATAAACCATAAAACCGGAGGCCGGCATCAACACCTTGTTATTAATGGGCCGGCAGCTCGACTATGGCGCTTATCTCTTTTTTATATTCAGAAGGCGATTTGCCCGTAAACTTTTTAAAAACGTTGTTGAAAGATGCTTTTGAATTAAACCCCGAGTCGAGGCCGATGGCCAGCAGGGTAAGATGGTCGAACTTCGGATCGCGGAGTTTGTGTTTTATTTCTTCCACCCGGAAGGCATTGATATAGTCGTAAAAATTTTTACCGATTTGCTGATTGATCACCTGTGAAAGATGATGTGCCGGAATTTTCAACTGGTCGGCGAGTTGTTTTAAATTCAATTCGGGGTCGAGCCAGGGTTTTTGTTCAGCCATATATTTTCCCAGCGTTTCAACTAAAACCTTCGACCGCTCCTCAGTTAATCCCGACCTTTCATATTTTGAAATAGTTTGATCTGTATCGGGAATTTTTTCGACCGGCATATCTACCGGCTGCATTTCCATTTCAGGCAGATAGGGTGGCGCCGTGATCATTTTATAACCGATCACATAGATCAAAATACCGGCGGAAATTGTAATGGATTCACCAAACACCACCCACCCCGTTCTATACAGGAAAAAACAAATGATCAATGTGGCGAGATTAAAGAGCAGGATGAGTTTTAACCAGTTGTAATTTCTTTTTTCAATATCGCTGTAATATTGTTTTATCCCCCTCCCATAACGTTGTAATACAATTGTGCTGAGAACGAGATAGATCAGCGCCTGTCCGAGATTGATATAAGAGAACCAGGCAACATCCCACGGAAAATAATTATATCCCCGCTGCATTATCGCTGTTTTTGTATCGAGAGGTGCAAAATAATAATTTGCATAATAGATGAGCATGCACAATGCCGGGATAAAATGTAACAGCGATTTCACCCGGAACCGAAACGACCTTGTGGTGAGTCGCATCACATAGATATACATCAGCGGGTTATAAATGTAATCGCTTAAAAAATTTGTGTACGCAATACCGGGATATTCTGCAGATATGCCCATGAAGTCTATCGTATAATAAACACCCGACCATGAAAAGCTAAATAAATAAGCGCCAAATATCTGGTTGAGATGCCTGTCGCCCTTGCGCATAAAAAACAAAGCCAGCGCCAGCAAAAATCCCTGGAAGCAGGCGACAAAAGCAAACTGGTTGAGCAGGTAGGAGAAATCCATCAACCAAATTTATTCATTCCTGTGAAAATGTGAAGGAGGCCCAATGGTTCACGCAGAGGACACAGGGGAGCAGAGAAAAACAGAGATCATGTCCCCCCCTTGCATTAAATGATCATCTGATCGTATCGAAACCAGTATAAGGATGCAACACGGCCGGAATATTTATCCCGTTTTCTGTTTGATTATTTTCGAGTAATCCCGCTACGATACGAGGCAAAGCCAAAGCGCTGCCATTGAGTGTATGCACGAGTTTATTTTTTCCATCCTGCGCATCTTTATAACGGCATTTCAAACGGTTGGCCTGGAATGTTTCGAAGTTAGAAACAGAACTAACCTCCAGCCATTTTTTTTGTGCGGCAGAATAAATCTCAAAATCATAAGTGATGGCAGAAGTAAATCCCATATCGCCGCCGCATAAACGCAAAATGCGGTAAGGCAGGCCCAGGCTGTTGACGAGTTTTTCCACATGCGCTACCATATCGTCGAGGGCGGCATTACTTTTTTCGGGATGCTGGATCTGCACGATCTCCACTTTGTCGAACTGATGCAGTCGGTTCAATCCTCGTACATCTTTACCATAACTACCGGCCTCACGTCTGAAGCAGGGCGTATATGCCGTCATTTTGATCGGCAGATCCTCTTCCTTCACGATCACATCACGGTAAATATTGGTTACCGGAATCTCCGCCGTCGGAATTAAATAATAATTATCCGCTACGGCATGGTACATCTGCCCTTCTTTGTCGGGCAATTGTCCGGTGCCGTAACCGGAATCTTCGTTCACCATAAAAGGCGGGATGTATTCAATATATCCCGCGGCGGTGGCCTTGTCTAAAAAATAGGCGATCAGCGCACGTTGCAGTTTCGCACCCTTATTAATATATACCGGGAACCCGCTGCCGGTGATCTTATTGCCGAGTTCAAAATCGATGAGGTTGTATTTTGATGCCAGGTCCCAATGCGGCAGAGGTTCAAAAGCAAATGTGGGTATGGCACCGCCACTTTTCACTTCCAGGTTTTCGTCGGGGGTTTTTCCATCGGGCACCATATCCTGCGGCAGGTTGGGCAAAGTGAGCAACAGTTGGCGGATAGATTCTGTTGTATAGGTATGTTTTTGTTCGAGCTGGGCAGAGATCGTTTTCAGTTCTGTCACCTTTTGTTTCATGAGCTCAGCCTCTTCCTTTTTTCCCTGGCCCATCAGCCGGCCGATCTCTTTCGAAGTGGCATTGGTTTGCGCAAGCGTGGTATCGAGTTCTGTCTGCTGCTTTTTCCTTTCGTCGTCAAGTCCTATGAGCCTGTCAATCACTTCCGCCTCATATTTATGGCGTTTGGCCAGCCTTCGTTTCGCCTCATCCGTATTCGTCCTCAAAAAATTGATATCGAGCATTGGGAAAAAATTTCAGCAAAGATAATCTCAAAGTTTCGGTTCGGGTTTCGTTGCGTATACTGCCGATCGCCGGGCTTTCTGTCCTGTTCCCCGGCCAATAAAATTTTGCTTTTTGGCGTTTCTGCTGTATTATTGCACCATATTCATCTTCTGAATATTTCTAGTAGGGTTTTATTCAGTAACAAATTTCCCAACATTTACGGGTTTTATTAAGCAACACGTAGAATTTTAAAATTTATATCTAACCAATAATAGCTTTTATGTACAATGAAGCACAGTTGAACGATATGCTCGTTCCTGAACTGAAGGAGATTGCTGAGGGTCTGCGGGTAGAGAACTTCAAAAAACTTGGCAAAAGTGAATTAGTATCTGAGATCATGCAGGCGCAGATGAACGGCGACTCAGATAAAAAGGATCGCAAACGTATCCTGCGCCCACGCAAAAAGAAAGAGACACCTGTTGATGAGGTGGCTGAAAAGCTGACACCGGCAGAACTATCGTTTGCCGATGAAGACCTCCTGCTTGAGGTGCCGAAAAAAGAAGACGAAGAAAATATCTCCGTTCCGGAAACCGGCAATATCGACAATACCGATAATTCGGATAATGGCAACAATTCCGATAACCCCGTTAAAAACGAAACCGCTAACAAAGAAGACACCCCCCAGCAACAATATCCCAAAAAACGTGAACCCCGTTTCAATATCGACCTCGATGGCGCCGTTCCCGGCGAAGGGGTTTTGGAAATGATGCCCGACGGATATGGGTTCCTGCGCAGCGCCGACTATAACTACCTCACCTCTCCCGACGATATTTATGTATCACCATCCCAGATCAAACTCTTCGGCCTCAAAACCGGCGACTGGGTATCGGGATTTGTGCGCCCTCCGAAAGAAGGTGAAAAATATTTCGCCCTGTTAAGGGTGGAAACAATCAACGGCCGTGACCCCAAAGAGATACGTGACCGGGTGCCGTTTGATTATCTCACACCCTTGTTCCCCGACGAAAAACTCAATCTTGTATACGATGCCGGCGACTACTCCACCCGGGTGATCGACCTGTTTACGCCGATAGGCAAAGGGCAGAGGGGGATGATCGTAGCGCAGCCGAAAGTGGGAAAAACCTTTTTGCTGAAATCGATCGCCAACGCCATTGCTCAAAACCATCCCGATATCTACCTCATCGTGCTGCTCATCGACGAGCGCCCGGAAGAGGTGACCGATATGGAACGCAGCGTAAAAGCGGAAGTGATCGCATCCACCTTCGACGAGCCGGCAGAAAAACACGTGAAAGTTTCCAGCATTGTATTGCAGAAGGCTAAACGTATGGTGGAATGTGGCCAGGATGTAGTGATCCTGCTCGACTCGATCACACGACTTGCAAGGGCACATAATACGGTGGCACCGGCATCGGGCAAGGTATTATCCGGCGGTGTGGAAGCCAACGCCATGCAGAAACCCAAACAGTTTTTTGGTGCAGCCCGGAATATTGAGAACGGTGGCTCGCTCACGATCCTCGCCACGGCATTGATCGATACCGGCAGCAAAATGGATGAGGTGATCTTCGAAGAATTTAAAGGAACGGGAAATATGGAGTTACAACTCGACAGGAAATTGTTCAACAAACGGATCTTCCCGAGTGTGGACGTAACGGCATCATCTACCCGCCGCGACGACCTCCTCCACGAACGTGAAGTATTGCAGCGTTTATGGGTGCTGCGTAAATACCTCGCCGATATGAATACAGAAGAGTCGATGCAGTTCATCCTCCAGAATATGCGGGGCACGAAAAGCAATGAGGAGTTTTTGGCTACGATGAACGGGTGATGAGGTGAGTAGTGAGTGGTGAATGGGCAGTGCGTTTGACAGAGACAGGAAAAATTGTTTAAAAAATATAAGCCGGTGAGAGCCGGCTTTTTTGTTGGGGAAGTTTCAGTCCTTCCAGTTTATATTATCAATTGCATCATCAACGTATTTAAAAATTGGAGTAAGCGGGAAAGAGAAAATTAAAAACCCAATCCTGGCAATTTCGAATACCCATATTATCGTAACTTTAATAGCAAACCCACCACATGTCCTCCAAAGACATATTGATCATAAAGAATCTCGCCGACTTTGAAAAAAAGATCAACCGGGATGAGCGGCCTTATGATATCAATTTAATGGTGATGCCCGGCACCCTGGAGGATAAACATAAAGATGTGGACCCCGAGAAAGGGATACGTGCGCTGAGAAGACAATTCAATCTCGTTTATATTTTAACCGGCGGCGCACATGATGTACACCTCGGCGCCGATTACCGATGGCTGAAACCCAACGACGTGGTCATCGTTCCCGAAAATTATTTATACGCTTCCACGCATGTGCGGCAATGCACCGGTTACTGCATGCATTTTAAAACAGAATTTATTCAGCCGCTGCTCAAAGGAACGCTGGCAGAAGAATTTCCATATTTCGATATGCAGGCCGAACATATTTTTAATGTAACACCCGAACAGGCAGATCTCATCCAGCAGGCATTCAGAAATATCATCACAGAATACGAACGTTTCTCTCCGGAAAAAGACTATATCCTCCGCAACTATATTCATATTTTACTATTGCATCTCCGGGAAATATACCGCCCCTTTATCCGCAACATCGGAGAAACAGCAACCAGGGCGATGAAAATTACAAGCCTGTTCAAACAGCTTGTAGAAAAGAATTTTATTGAGACCCGTGAAGTAAAACAATATGCCGAGATGCTGCATATCACGCCGAAATATCTTTCCGACGTGGTGAAATCTGAAACAGGCAAATCGCCACGTGATATCATTAACGATATGCTCCTGCTCGAAGCCAAGGTATTATTGGCGTCAACCGATAAAACAATGACGGAAATAGCGCACCAGCTTCGTTTTGAAGACCAGTCGCACTTCAACCACTTCGTAAAACGCCATACCGGCGTAACACCCGTCCAGCTCAGGAAAAAACTATAACCACCAACCTAACCCCCCTCCTAATAGCTAATAGCTAACGGCTAATGGCTATTCTACGTTCGATACATTCTTTCCGGAAATCCATACAAGTATCGGAGGGCTATGGCATACAACTTTGCATCGTTATCATTTTTTATTCATCAACAAAAAATTATTTGATATGAAAACGATTTTCGCTTTATTAGTGATCTCTGGTGCAATTGTATTTGCATCATTTCGCCCTTTCGTTGCTTCACCAGGTGACGACAAAGCCGTATTAAAAAGTTTCGGTAAACCGGATGAGGTACGGGATTTTCCAAATGGCAAGCTGGAGCTGATCAATATTGGCGGCGCTACATTGGGCCGTGCTACGTTTCAGCCGGGATGGAAATGGTCTGAATCCGTTCAGCCGCTGGCAAAAACACATAGCTGTGAGGCGCCACATTTCCAATACCATGTATCCGGCGAGCTGATGGT
>Ga0315912_10005460_pt1 | contig 11685 bp, 7 predicted proteins | sample VfabasoilMG_FD_204469 | JGI IMG/M metagenome (GOLD analysis project Ga0315912, IMG submission 204469) | Garden soil microbial communities collected in Santa Monica, California, United States - V. faba soil | ecosystem: Environmental > Terrestrial > Soil > Garden | place: USA: California...
GCCGTTTACCGCGGCCTCGTTGCCAAAGAGGGTGATGTTCTCGATTCCGCTGCCCAGCGTGTGGGTTGCGCCGGTGGAGGTGGTGAAGACGACGAGGTCGGTGCCGCCGCCGCTCGTGTCCTCGCTGGCACTGTCGCCATCATTGAGGTTGTAGGTGTCGTTGCCGCCCTTGCCGTTGAACGTGTCGCTGGCCGCCCAGCTGATGAAGACGTTGCCCAGCGCATTGCCGGTGCCGGTAGAGCCGAAGGTGGCGTGGGTGAAGGTCAGGTTCTCGGTTGCCGCGCCCAGCGTGACGGTGACTTCGCCCGCGTTCATCACGTGCGTGTCGGTGCCCGCGCCGCCGTCGACGACGTCGAAGTTGTCGTCGCTGTTGATGATGTCGTTGCCGCCGCCGCCGTTGACGGTGTTGGCGCCGCTGCCGCCGAAGAGGACGTCATTGCCGTCGCCGCCGTTGAGGACGTCGTTGCCGCTGCTGCCGTAGACCGAGTCAGCGCCCGCGCCGCCATTGAGGAGGTCGGCCGCCTCGCCGCCGTCGATGATGTCGTCGCCTGCGCCACCGTCGGCGTTGCCGCCGCCGTCGACGCCGGCCTGGATCGTGTCGTTGCCGCCGCCGCCGAGGACGGTGTTGGCGCCGCCGCCGCCGTCAATGGAGTCGGCGCCATCGCCGCCGTCGATCTTGTCGTTGCCGCCTTGGCCGTAGATGCTGTCGGCGCCTGTGAGGCCGCTGATCACGTTGGCGGCGCCGTTGCCTTGAATGTAGTTGTCCGCCGTATTGCCGGTGCCGTTGATGGCGCCGTCGCCTTCCAGCCACAGCCACTCGAAGTTCGCGCCGAGGACGTGGGTGACCGAGGCATACACCGAGTCGAGGCTGGTATCGGCCGCTTCCGCGGCGATCTTGTCGCCCACGTTATCCAGAAAGAAATCGTCGTCGCCGCCGCCGCCGATCAGGCTGTCGGCGCCTTCCATGCCATTGAGATCGTTGTCCGCAACGTTTCCGGTGAGGACGTTGACCAACGCATTGCCGGTGCCGTTGATATCGCTTTCGCCCGTCAATATCAACCGCTCGACGTTCGCATAGTCCTGGAGATTGGTGGTCGCGTTGTTGCGGATCGTGTCGATCCCGCCAGCGACGCCGTCGGCCTCGAAGACACCGATGTCGGTGTAGCCGTTGAAATCGAACAGGTCGTTGCCGGCGCCGCCGATGAAGGTCGTGCCGCTGCTGCCGGCGATGAGGACGTCGTTGCCGGCATAGCCGTTGAGCTCTTGTCCGCCGCTGGCGCCGCCCGAGACGGTGTCGGCGCCCGAGCCCATCAGGGCGAACAGGGTGTCGTCGTCGAATTCGGAGTCGAAATACGCGTCGAAGAACGCCGCCGCATTGACGCTGAAGCCCGAACCCTCGAACACCACGCCGTCGATGCTGATGAAAATCCCGGTGACGGTGCCGCCGGTGACGCCGTCGTCGTCGAACTTGATGCCGGTGCCGGTGACCGTGCCGATGATCTCGTACGGGTTGTCGTCGCCGTCGTTGATGATCCGTTCGACGTGGATGCGCGTAACCGTCGCGCTGCCGGTGGAGGTGGAGAGGGCGCCGGTGAACTCGAACAGCTCGTAGCCGATCGCGCCGGGAGTGCCGTAGGTGTGCGTGAAGCTGTTGACGGTGCCGGAGAAGTTGTCGGAACCTGCCGCGAGCGTGTAGGTGCCCCGCAGGACGAGGTTGCTGCCCTCGCTGTCGATCGCGATCCCGTTGATCGTCAGCGTGGTGCCGGGGCCGGCGAGGTTCGAGCCGGCGATCGCGACGACGCCGTTGGGATCCTCGGGATTGCCCCAGCCGCCGGTGCGGTGCGTCGCGTTCTGGTTGCCGCCGACCGGCGTATCGAGGAACCGCTCGGCGCCGGCGCTGGTGAATTCGTCATGCAGCGAGAAGCCCATGTCGAAGTCGGAGAAGAAGAAGTTCGGGCCGTGAAAATCATCCGGGCCGTTGTTGAAGACGAAGAAATGCTCGACTTCCTGGTACTGGGTGAAAAACGTGGCCATCGCGACTCCCCCCGGAGATGCGCACGCCCGGAATTCCGGGCGCGGCAGGTAGATGCTGTTAGGGGGCTATCTTAGCGGCAAGAAAGGGGGATTGTCTGCCCCAAAAAAAACGCGCCGGGGGTCGCCCGGCGCGCTGCTTTTTACCTTCCCTGAACTGTCAGGTCGGGCCAAACGTCTGGAAGTCGTCCGTGGTCAGGTAGTAGGGGCGGTGGCCGGCGTCGAAGGTCGCAATCAGCACCTTGGCGCCCGCCCCGGATCCGTCGGCGTCGTAGTACAGGGAACCCGTTGAAGCGGTGTAGATAATTGTCGGGTTGACCCCGCTCGCAGCGGTGGCCGCCGCGCCGTTGACCAGGGTGGTGCCCTGCTGGAGGGTGTCGCCCAGCGAGTTAAACGCCGCCCCGAGAAGCCCGATCTGGTCTTCGCCCTGCTCGAAATCCGTGATTTTTGTCACATTGTTCGCGGTGGCGTTTCCGAGGACGAACATGTCATTACCTTCGCCGCCGGTCACTGTGTCGGCGCCGCCGCCGCCCAGGAGGGTGTTGTGGCCGCCGTTGCCGGTGATCATGTTGGCCTGCGCGTTGCCGTTTCCGGTCGAAGTCTCGCCCAGGACCAGCCGCTCGATGTTGGCGCCCAGGATGTAGTCATTGAAATTGGAGACCACTGTGTCGGTGCCGCCGCCCGTCGCCTCAGTAACGACGTCACCGTCGTCCACCTCGTAGCGGTCGTCGCCGGCCCCGCCCGCCATGGTGTCGGCGCCGCCACCGCCATCCAGCGTATCGCTGCCGGCGTCGCCGTTCATTACGTCGCTGTCGTCACCGCCGAACATCAGGTCGTTGCCGTCGCCGCCTGACAGCGTGTCGGCGCCTTCGCCGCCGTCCAGCGTGTCGTTGCCGGCCTCGCCGGAGAGCAGGTCGTTGGAGTCGCCGAGATCCGAGTCATCGCCGCCATAGAGGATGTCGTTGCCCGCGCCGCCCACTAGCGTGTCGTTGCCGCCCTCGCCGCCGTCGAGCAAGTCGTTGCCCGCGTTGCCGGTGAGACTGTCGTGGCCGCTGTAACCGAAGCCGTCTGCTGCGCCGAGAAGGGTGTCGTTGCCGGCGTTGCCGGTCAGGACATTGGCCTCGCCGTTGCCGGTGATCTGTACCGAGCCGGTGCCGGTGAACTTGGCGTTTTCGATGAAGCTGTTGTCCCCCGTGAGGTTGAGCAACCCGTGGCCGCCGGCCACGCTGACGATCACCGTGTCGGTGCCGCCGCTCTCGCCCACCGTGATGCTGTCGCCCGCCTGCGAAATCAGGTACGTGTCGTCGCCAAGCAATTCCACGTAGACGTCGTCGCCCAGGCCGCCGTCGAGCGTATCGGCTCCCCCGTCTCCGCCGCCCAGGGTGTCGGCGCCCGCGGCGCCCGAGATGCTGTCGGCGCCCCCGCTTCCGAAGATGCGGTTGTTGAGCGCATTGCCGGTCAGCTTTTGCGTCCCGGTCGTGCTCAGGTCGAACGCTTCCAGGTTCTCGATGCTCGCGGCAAGGGCGTAGGTCAGCGTCACGCCTTCACCGCCGGCCAGGACCACGGTATCGATGCCGCCGGTGTCCAGGAACGCATCCGGCAGCGCCCCCGTCGCGCCGCTCTTGGTCTCGAAGTCCATCACGTAGGTGTCGTCGCCCAGGCCGCCGACGAGTGAATCCGCGCCGCTGCCGCCATTCAGCGTGTCGTCGCCCGCACCGCCAATCAGCGTGTCCTTGTCGCCCGTGCCTTCGCCGCCGAACAGGTTGTTGTTGGCATGGCTGTCGCCGGTGATCCGGTTGGCAAGCTCGTTGCCGTTGCCGTAGAGCGTCGTATCGCCGCTGAGGTCGACCAGCGTCAGGTTCTCGACGCCGGAACCGAAGAGATTCCAGGTTTGCCCGTCGAGCAGGTAGGCCATCACCAGGTCGGCGGAGCCGCCTGTCGCGCCCGTCGCCTCGTTGACGGTGTCGCCGGCGTTCACGCCGTAGGTGTCGTTGCCCAGGCCGCCGGTGAGCGTGTCGCCCATTGTGTCGGCGGCAAGGCCGCCGATCAGCAGGTTGCCCGCTCCGTTACCGGACAGATTGAAGTGGAGCGAAGAGTCCGCGCGGCTGGCGTCGATGCCCTCGAAGATGGGCTCGGAGCCGATGGTGTAGACGAAGACGTCCGCATTGCCCTCGCCACCCGTGAGCACCATCACGTCGCCGGTGCCGCCGGCGTCGTTGACCTCCGCCATGTTGGTGATCTGGACGTCGCTATTGCCCTCGCCATTGAGGAGCGTCAGGACGTACGAATCGTTCCCCAGGCCGCCGATGAGCTGGTCGATGCCATCGCTGCCGTCGAGCCAGTCGTTGCCCGCGGCCCCGGTGAGCGTGTCGTTGCCGTCGGCACCGATCAGGCTGTTGTTGCCGCCGTTGCCGGTGAAGTTGAACCGGATGCCGTGGCCGCCGGCTTCGTAGGCGTTGAGGTTGTCGATCATCCCGAATCCGGCCTGCGAGGCGAGGTTCAGGTTGAAGACGCTGTCATTGGCGTCGCCGCCGGCAAAAAACTGGACCGTGTCGCTGCCACCGCTGTCGGCCATCGTGGTGCCGATGAGCGTCGTGACGCCTCCCGTGTTCTGCAGGTAGCGCGCGAAAGTGTCGTCGCCCGCGCCGCCGACGAGCGACTCGGCAGCTTGGCCGCCGCCGTCGAGCCAGTCGTTGCCCGTGCCGCCGACCAGCGTGTCGACGCCGCCCTCGCCATAAAGGTAGTTGTTTGCCCCCGCGGTGGTGGCGCCGGTGATCTTGTTGCCGAGGTCGTTGCCGCTGCCGGTGACAGTGCCTTCGCCGAGGTCGAACAGCGTCAGGTTTTCGATGAAGGCGCCCAGCGTGAACGACTCCCCGTCATGCAGCGAGGCGTTCACCAGGTCGATGCCGCCACCGCCGCTGCTGTCCTCGATGACGGAGTCGTCATCCTGCACGTTGTAGGTGTCGCTGCCCAGGCCGCCCAACAGGGTGTGCGCGCCTTGGTCGCTGGAGAGCGTGTTGGCGGAGGCGTTGCCGGTGCCGGTGGTGCCGCTGCCTTCGAACATCGTGAGGGCTTCGATGCCGTCGCCGATGGTGAAGTCGGTCGAATGCGCAATGACCAGGTCTGCGGTGCCGCTGCCGCCGTGCGCGGTGTCTTCGTACACGACATCGCCGGCCTGCACGTGATAGGTGTCGTTGCCGCCGCCGCCGGCCATTTCGTCGCTGCCCGCGCCAGACGTGAACACGTTGCCGAGCGCGTTGCCAATGCCGGTCGAGGAAGAGGCGCTGGTGAACGTGAGGTTCTCCGTGGTGTCGCGCAGGATGACCGGGCCCGCCGCGATCATCATCACGACGGTGTCGATGCCCGCGCCGCCGTCCATGGTGCTGCTGACGTGGTTCACGTTGAAGACGTCGTTGCCGCCGCCGCCCGACATCAATGCCGGGTTCTCGCCGCCGTCGACGATCAGGTCGTCGCCGTCGCCGCCGTTCAGCGTGTCGGCATCGTCCCCGCCGTACAGCGAGTCGTTGCCGGCGCCGCCGAGAAGGATGTCGTTGCCGCCCTCGCCCTGCAGGACGTCGTTGCCGGCGCCGCCGTCGAGGTTGTCGTTGCCGAAGCTGCCGGAGAGGCAGTCGTCGCCGGTCAGTCCGGCGAGCACGTTGGCGGCGTTGTTGCCCTGGATGGCGTTGGCCGACGCGTTGCCGGTGCCGTTGATGGCTGCGTCACCGATCAGGTTCAGGAACTCGAAATTCGCGCCGAGGGTGTGGGTGACCGTGGAGTACACCGTGTCGGTGCTGTCGTCGGCCGCTTCGGCGCCGAGCTTGTCGCCCGCGTTGTCCAGATAGAAGTGGTCGCTACCGCCGCCGCCGACCAGGCTGTCGGCGCCTGCCAGGCCGTCAAGGATGTTGTGCGCGGTGTTGCCGGTGATGACGTTGGCGAGTTCATTGCCGGTGCCGTTGGCTGCTTCATCACCCAGCAGCACCAGCCGCTCGACGTTGCTCTCCAGCGTACGGCTGGCGCTGGTTCGGATGGTGTCGGTGCCCGCGTTCGAGTCTTCCGTGACCAGGGAGCCGTTGACGTCTTCGTAGACATCGTTGCCGGCGCCGCCGGCGACCTCGATATCGCCGTTGTTGCCGACAATGCTGTCGTTGCCGCTGAAGAGCAGGGCGAGGCGCTGCGCGTCGCTGGTGTCTTCGGTCAGGAACGTCGCCGCATTGACGCTCAGGCCGGTCGCGCTGAACGAGCCGCCGTCGGTACTGAACGTCAGTGAATTGATGGTGCCGCCAGTGACCGTGCCGTTTTCGCCGCCGACGCTGATGCCGCCGGTCGACTCGATCCGGACGTGGTTGTTTCCATTGGTGATGTCCAGGGTCTTGACGACCATGTTGCCGTTGGCGGCGTTGACGCTCCCGGCGAAATCGATATAGAGATTGCCTTGCTGGAAGTGGAAGGCCGTGATGCTGCCGGTCACGGCCCCGTTGGTCTTGTTGATGAGGAGGGCGCCGGCGGCGCCGGGCAGGCCGGTGGTCGCGGTGAGGCGTACGCCGTTCTCAGCCCCGTCGCTGTAGATCAGCCGCAGGATGGAGGCCGTGCCGGGGGCGTCTAGGAGATTGGCGCCGAGAATGTCGAGGGTCCCGGTGACGTCGCCGGGAATCGTCCCGCTGATGTGGTTGGCGTTATTCGAGGGACCTTCGTCTTCAATCCACGAATCGCCGTCGAGGATCTCAAGGAAAGATCCGAGCGCGTCCAGCGCGGGATCCGAGTTGAGCGTTTCGTTGGCCGCGGCGATGCCCGCGATGGTGGCGGCGGGATTGGAATAAGTCGTGGTGATGACGGCCATGGAAGCTCCCCAGCTCGATGACGGATTTACCTGCTTGCGGCCGATTCTAGCAGCGGGTTTTTGCGCTGCGGGTGGTCATATTCACGCTTCGCGCCGGAATATTCCCGCCGCCTCTGACGGTTCCTGACGATCTTGTAGAATCCGGCCTCGCTTCGACGAGGGAGGCCTCCATGGCCGACGAACTGTATACCGACGGATTCGCCAACATCGTGGTCACCGGGACCATCGTGCGCATCGACCTGATGTCGCTCGCCGGCCAGGACGCCGACGGCAAGCCGCGCTTTGACGTCAAGAAGCGCATCGTCATGCCGCTCGACGGATTCCTGCGCTCCTATGCGATGTCCGAAGACGTGGTGGGCAAGCTGCAGAAGGCCGGCGTCGTGAACCGGCGCACCCCGCCGCCCGCGCAAGGCCCGATGATCCAGGCCTCGCCAGTGCCGGATGCCTCAGCGCCCAAGAAAAAGTAGGTATTCCCTCAACCGGTGTGGCGCCGGTCGACGAAGATGGTGTTGACGAAGGTCGCGCCGCGAATGTCGTAGCCCTTGGCGGCCATCAGCTCGAGCACCGCGGTGCGCACGCGGCGCGAATTGAACTCCAGCGTGTCGACGCACACCACGTTGGGGCGCAGGCGGGAGAAGTCGAGCGATTGCAGGATCGTCAGCTCGTAGCCCTCGGTATCGACGGAAAGCACGTGGGGCGCGCCGCCCCAGTGCTTGAGCATCACCTGGTTGACGTCCAGCAGCGGCAGCCGGATCACCTTCTCGATCGAATAGCGCTGGCCGGTACGTGTGGCATAGCTATCCGCCATTTCCTTGGAGAAGGTATTCAGGCCGCCGTCGCCGCTGATCACGTAGTAGTCGGCCTGGCTTTCGCCGCCGGCGCCGATGCCGGCGCGCAGCAGGGTGTCGCCGGGGCGCGTCGCCGCCAGGGTGTCCCATAGCGCCGGATTCGGCTCCACCAGCACGCCGCGGTAGCCTTTTTCGTAGAACAGGTAGGTGTTGTTGCCGGCGATCGGGTGGTGCGCGCCGATGTCGAGGTAGGTGACCGGGTGGAAACGCAGGAACTGGCTCGCGATGTTCCACAGGATCAGGTCTTCGCCCTGCTGCGCGTAGGAATGCTTGGCCTCGCCGGGCCGGAAACTTTGCGCCCCCCGCACGAGGTTCATGCCGCCGGCTCCCGCCGCGACACCGGTGAGGAGCGCCGCCGCGCCCCCCAGGTTCCTGCGCAAGAAGCTGCGCCGGTCTTCCGCCATTCCATAAAGATAGCAGCTATATTCAGCGCCGATGCACTGTGACCTGCTCGTCGTCGGCGGCGGCATCAACGGCGCCGGGATCGCGCGCGACGCCGCCGGCCGGGGCCTCGCGGTGCTGCTTGCCGAGAAGGACGACCTCGCCTCCGCGACCTCGTCCTCTTCCTCCAAGCTGATCCACGGCGGCCTGCGCTACCTCGAGCACTACGAATTCCGCCTGGTGGCCGAGGCGCTCGCCGAGCGAGAGGTGCTGCTGCGGGTGGCGGCGCACCTTGTGTGGCCGGCGCGCTTCGTCATGCCGCACGTGCCGGAGCTGCGGCCCCGCTGGATGATCCGCGCGGGGCTTTTCCTCTACGACCACCTGTCGCGTCGCACCAGCCTGCCGGGCTCGCATGCGGTGCGCTTGGATGCGCCGCCGTACGGCTCGGGCCTCAAGCCCGAGCTCAAGCATGGCTTTGTCTATTCGGACTGCCGCGTGGACGACGCGCGCCTGGTAGTGGCGAATGCGATGGACGCCCGAAACAGAGGGGCTCGGATCCTGACGCATACCGAAGTCGTTTCAGGAAAAAGAGCCGACGGGAAATGGCAGGCAGCGCTTTCCAACGGCGAGACCATCGTCGCCAAAGCCGTCGTCAACGCCTCCGGCCCCTGGGTGAAGCAGGTGCTGAACGACCGCCTGCGGCAACCTTCGGCCGATGCGGTGCGCCTGGTGCGCGGCAGCCACATCGTGCTGCCGCGGCTCTACCAGGGCGACCACGCCTTCATCCTGCAGAACCACGACGGGCGCGTGATTTTCATGATTCCGTACGGCGACCTGCATACGCTGGTCGGCACCACGGATGTTTCCCAGAAGGAAATCTCCACTCCGGAAGCGACAAAAGACGAAGTGCATTACCTGTGCAGCGCCATCAGCCGCTACCTCGCGAAGCCCGCGCGCCCCGAAGACGTCGTCTGGCAATACTCGGGCGTGCGGCCGCTGTATGACGACGGCGCGGCGGATGCTTCCGCGGTGACACGCGACTACACGCTGCGCGTGGACGACGACAACGGCGTCGCGCCGGTGCTGTCGGTGTTCGGCGGCAAGATCACCATCTACCGGCGACTCGCCGAGCAGGCAATGGACAAGCTCGCGCCGTATTTCCCCGGCATGCGGGGCGCGTGGACCGATTCCACGCCGCTGCCCGGAAGCGATTTTGGCAGTCGCGCGCGTGTCGAATGCCGGGATGAATTTTTCACCAAGTTCTCAAAAGAAATTCCGGAACCCACGCTGCGTGCCATCTTCCGGCGCCACGGCACGCTCGCCCATGAAGTGGCGGGCGACGGCGAGCTGGGCGAGGACTACGGCAACGGGCTCACGGCGCGCGAAGTGCGCTGGTTCACCGAACGCGAGTGGGCAACCAGCGCCGAAGACGTGCTGTGGCGGCGCACCAAGGCGGGGTTGCTGATGAGCGAGGCGCAGCGCGCGCGCGTCGCCGCGGTGCTCGGAAGATGAAACCGCTGAAGGAACTGCGCGCCGATGGCGTCCGCGCGCTGCTGTTCGACATCGACGACACGCTTACCACCGAGGGCAAGCTGACTGCCGGCGCCTATGCCGCGCTCGAGCGCCTGAAGCATGCAGGCCTGATCCTGGTCCCCGTCACCGGCCGCCCCGCGGGCTGGTGCGACCACATCGCGCGCATGTGGCCGGTGGACGCGGTGGTGGGGGAAAACGGCGCCTTCTATTTCTATTATTTCGAGGGGAAGCTGCATCGCCGGTATTTCGAGGAAGAAAAGATTCTTGAAAAAAACAGAATGAAAATGAAGGGCATTGCCGAAAAGATCCTGTCCGCCGTTCCCGGCTGCGCGCTCGCCGCCGACCAGCCCTACCGCGAAACCGACCTCGCCATCGATTTCCGCGAGGACGTGAAGCCGCTGCCGCTCGCGACCGCGGAGCGCATCGCCGCGCTGATGCGCGAAGCCGGGCTCACGGCGAAGGTGAGCTCGATCCACGTCAACGGCTGGTTCGGGGGCTACGACAAGCTGGCGATGGCGAAGCTGCTGTTCAAGGAGCGCTTCCCGCTTGACCTCAAGGCGCAGGTCTTCGTCGGGGATTCGCCGAATGACGAGCCGATGTTCGATTTTTTCGCGAAGTCGGTCGGGGTGGCGAATGTGAAGCAGTTTTCGCTCTCGGTTTTTCCAAAGTACGTCACCCATGAAGAATCCGGCCTGGGATTCGAAGAACTCGCCGCACACCTCTTGAAATGAGCGAATGGTGGCTGGTGTATCTCGCGATCGGCGCGCTGGTGGGGTTCCTCGCCGGCCTGCTCGGCATCGGCGGCGGCGCGATCATGGTGCCGCTGCTCGCCTGGGCCTACGCCGCGCAGGGCATGCCGGAAGCCGAGATCCTGCACCTCGCGCTCGGCACCTCGATGGCGACGATTTTCTTCACCTCGGCCTCCAGCATGCGGGCGCACCACCGCCACGGCACGGTGGACTGGAAGATCGCGTTCGCCATCGCCCCCGGGATACTCGCGGGTTCGTTCGGCGCGGCGCTCGTGGCGGGGGCGCTGCCCACGCGGCCGCTGGCGATCATCTTCACGGTGCTGGTGTATGGCGCCGCCACGCAGATTTTCTTCGACCTCAAGCCGAAGACCGCGCGCGGGCTGCCGGGTGCGCCGGGAATCTTCGGCGCGGGCACGGTGATCGGCACCGCCTCGAGCCTGTTCGCGGCGGGCGGCGCTTTCCTGACCATTCCGTTCCTGATGTGGTGCAGCGTGCCGGTGCGCCGCGCCATCGGCACCGCTGCCGCGGTGGGCTTTCCGATCGCTGTCGCGGGCGGCGCGGGGTATCTGCTGCAGGGGTACATCCACTGGCCGTCGCTCGCGCTGGTCGTGGTGACCAGCATGTCGTTCGCGCCGCTGGGCGCGCGCCTCGCCTACAAGCTGCCGGTCAGGCGCCTGCGGATGTTTTTCGCGCTGATGATGTTCGCCACGGCCACCCGCATGCTGGTGAGCCTCTGGTAGCGACTCAGATGTCGTAGTCGGCGATCCAGTGGTCCGTGACGAGCGGATCCACGATGATGCGCGTCTGCGCGTGCAGCGGGTGCTTGTGATAGGCGGCGAGCGCTTCGCGGCTCTCGAAATCGCACACCAGGCAGACATCCACCGCGCGCCGGTGGCTGCTGAAGTTGCGGCCGACTTCGACGCGCGTCATGCCGGGAATGCGCCCGGCCTGCGCCTGCAGAGCGGCGCGCACGGTTTCGAAAACCTGATCGTTGCTGGTTTTCAGCCGCCACAACACGACATGTCTGACCATGGTGCCCTATCATATTCTCTAAATGGCCGGTCCCTTGTCCCATATCCGTGTCCTGGATCTCTCGCGCGTGCTGGCGGGTCCCTGGGCCGGACAGAATCTTGCAGACCTCGGCGCCGAGGTGATCAAGGTCGAGCGGCCGAAGATCGGCGACGACTCGCGCGCGTTCGGCCCGCCCTGGGTGAAGGACCGCGAGGGGCGCGAGACGAAGGATTCCGCCTACTTCACTGCCGCCAACCGCGGCAAGAAATCCATCACCCTGAACCTGTCGGTGCCC
>Ga0315912_10005461_pt1 | contig 11685 bp, 16 predicted proteins | sample VfabasoilMG_FD_204469 | JGI IMG/M metagenome (GOLD analysis project Ga0315912, IMG submission 204469) | Garden soil microbial communities collected in Santa Monica, California, United States - V. faba soil | ecosystem: Environmental > Terrestrial > Soil > Garden | place: USA: California...
TGATCCACGCAGGCTGCCGATCACTGCCCACCCTGTGTCAAGGAATTCTGGTGGAGTACAAGGACTTTGGCGCAGCAATCCACTATCGACTCGCACCACAGACCGAGCCGCTGGTGGCAGCGCGAGCGAAGGCGCTGTTGCGGCAGATCGGCCCGGGATTCGAACTGCAGCCCGGCAAATTCGTTTATGAGATAAAGCCAGCAGGAACCTCCAAGGGTAGCGCGATCACGGAACTGATGAGCTGCACAACCTTCATAGGCCGGCGCCCGATATTCATTGGCGATGACGTAACCGACGAGCATGGTTTCGAAGCGGTGAACATCCTCGGAGGTATCTCCATCAAGGTAGGGCTCGACAGTCCCACCATCGCCAAGCAGCGTGTTGCCTCACCTGCCGAGGTTCATCGGCTACTCGCGCAACTCGCTGAACAGGATGAGGCAACACCCACCTTACCGACATGCCTGACTGCATCGATTCACGAACGGCGCAATCGCGAGCTACCTTAGCAGGAAAAACCGCGCTTTTTGCAAGCGAGGTTGAAAAAGGCCAGGACGGACTTTTTCAACAACCTGTTAGATTAGTCGCGACGCCTCGATCGATAGCATGCCACCATCAACGCCGACGATCCCTTCGGCGAGGAAAGTTGATTTCAGCCCTACGATTGCTGTGTAAATCTCACCCGGGTGTCGCCACTGCAACATTGCAGTCGACAGGAACTGGTTGGTCGGGCCGCCAACCGCGGAGCTATTCGAGCTGTGCACCGACACCCAAGCCATGCGGTGTTGGCCCCTACGCGACCTGCCAGTTCAAGGCTCAACCGCGAGAATCGAGGTCACCTGCTGAGTCGTGCCGGCCTCTGTGGTCAGCATGCAGGTACGCGTGCGTCTGGTTTTGGGCGCGCGAGCGCACTTCTCGACCTATGCCCTCGACCGGCGCAACCGCGGCGTCGTCTACCAGGTGTTCTGGCACAGGATCCGCGACGGTGATTGAAGTCATCGACTTGCAGTTCGCGTATCGCGGAGCCAAGGCGGCAGCGGTCCAATGCGTAGTTTCACCGTGCAGCGCGGTGAAACTCTCGGACTGCTCGGACCCAGCGGCGCTGGCTGCGTAAATCAACCACGCAACGCATCCTCATCGGGCTGTTGAGAGGCTATCTCGGCACGGCGCGCGTACGCGGCAAGGACTGCTCAGCATGGTGTCCGAGCGACTACGAGCGGACGGGCGTCTCCTTCGAGATGCCAACGCACTTGCTAGAAAAGACGGCGGCGCGGCTCCTGCCTCCGTACGAGTGTCATCATCACAAGTAGGCTCAGCATGTTGCTTTCAATCTGGTACGGTGACGCCATCCTGATCAGCGCATGTGCAAGCCTGAGGAGTCACGATTCAGCCATCGCGTTTGTGCTTGCGCTGCTGCTGAGTCCCCCCGTGGCGCTCCTCATCATCCTTTGCACCTCGCCTACCGAACAGCAGGACGTGGCGGCGGTGTCCCGGCCGCTCAGCAGAAACCTCGTTCTGCGGTATTCAGATCCCGACGGACGTCGATTTGGGTACGCGCTCGGCCGTGCCCTGCAGCAGAGTTTGACCACACTCGCCGGTCCTGCGCTACCAAACGCCAGCGATCGTGAGAGCTCGGCAACAACCCATCCCCGATCGCCGTGACCACTAACCGCTTTCAGCTACTCCGTGAACTCTGCAGCTGCGAAGATGCAGTTTGCACCGCATGGCAAAGTGTCTGAGACGAACGCGCCGGAGCAGCTCAAGATTCTCCAAGCGGCCCTCCACCTCCGCGAACGTGAACACACTCAAGCCGCCAGCGGCGCGCGCCCAGAGATCGGCCCCCGCCTGGAGCAAGAATGCAAGCGTCGACGCAGAACAGCCGCCCGCCGCCAGCATCAGCGGCGTAACCCCCATCTCATTGCGCACATTGGGGTCCGCCCCAGCGCCGACGAGCGTGGTAACGATTTCATCACGACCCGCAAAGGCGGCAATCCCAAGGGCAGTATCGCCGCTCGGTGGGTACGGGTGGTCGACGCAGGCACCGGCATGCATGAGTGCGCGAACGATTGCCACACGACCTTCGGCCGCAGCTTCGAGAAACCCCGGCGCGAGATAGTCGCAGCGCACTTGGCTCGACAGCGAGCGCACGGCCCGACCGCGAAGTATCGCGCTGACCGCCTCGAGATCGCCTGCCCTCGTCGCTTCAACGAGGCGCAAGGCCAAACACTGGCCACTCATAGCAAACTGCAGGCGAGAGATGAGGTGTATCAATGGAGATAGGGGAGCTCCTTGGATTGTGCCAATGGCACCAGAACGATGAGGACGCCACGTGCACAGGAGCATTTTTCGAGAAAAGCCGCCGAGATCCGGGCAGAAATTGTTGACGTTGATGGAACAGTTAGCCGACGACGAGTCTTGCGTGACGCTACGTGAGGCGAGCAACGGTTTGAAATACGGTCCAGCCCGTAAGGGCACCTGCATGCGCAGCTCTCACTCCATTGTGCCCTGCACACCTCCATTGCCGTGGGGCAGCGCGTCCAACCTTGTTGACTCTTTCTAGCTTTGGTCGACCCTGAACCTGGGTACCATGGTGCAGCACATAGCCTGGGATCTTTCAGAATGTCTCCAGCACTGTTCCATGCAAACCGACAGCGAGCTTGCTGGTCGTAACTCGAGCGACGGAGAAGACGGATGTTGGCGTTCGTGCTGCTCGGAGTGTCGGGATCCCGTCTCAGCACTGTAGGCATCCACATAGCAGCCCGCCTATCGTGGCCATATCTCGAGGAGGATGATTTCTATCCTCGGGCAAGCTTGAAGAAGCTGTACGAAGGGCGCCTTCCCGCTGATGTCGATCGCACTTCGGCGATCGATGCGCTAGGACGAGGGATCAACAGTTGCATGCAGCCTTGCATCATCGCAGCCTGCTCGGCGCTGACTCAGCCCTTACGACGACGCCTTGAAAGCGCTGTGCTGCGGCCCATTCACTTCATGCACTTGAACTCGTCCGCGGAGAGGCTTGGAAGTCGCCCGATAGCACCATTCCCTGGACTGGACGTACAGGGCTCGATGCCGATCGAAGCCGCGATCGAGATCGACGCCAGTGGTGGCATCGACGTCGTCACTTCGCGCGTGGTGTCTCACGTGCGAGCCATGACTGGAATACGCAGGTTGTAGACATTCGAGACGTCGCTGCATGGTCTACTTTGGCAGGAACGTGGCGTCTCATGGCCGCAGCGCGCGGCGCGTGACAGGCCCTATCGTCAGACCTTGGACGAGTATGGAAAAGATCACCACGCAATAGGTGAGCGTGAGAACGACGTCGCGCGACGGGCCGTCCGGCAGTGAGAGTGCCAACGCAACCGAGATACCCCCGCGCAGTCCACCCCAACTCAGCACTTGCCAGGAACCGCGGGGTAGCGCGAAAAATCCCTTGAAGACGGCAAGCGGGGTAGCCACGACCAGCGACCGTATCAGGAGTGTCACCAGAATTACGAGTGCCGCTGGTACGAAGATCGCGATCGAGAAGTCGATCATCAATAGCTCGAGACCAATGAGCACGAACAGGACGCAGTTGAGGATTGCATCCAGCAACTCCCAAAACATGTCCAGATGCATCCGCGTGGTGTCTGACATCGCCAGCGCGCGGCCGTGGTTGCCAATGACCAGCCCGACCACGACCATGGCGAGAGGGCCCGAGACGTGCAGGCGGTTGGCGAGCGCGTAGCCTCCGATGACTGCCGCAATGGTGATGAGTATTTCCTCCTGGTAGCTGTCGATGCTTTTAAGCATTCGAAACGTGACGTACCCCAACAAAAGACCGAACAGGATGCCTCCTCCAGCTTCCTGCAGCAGCAATGTCCCTCCAGCGACAACGCTGGGCGTCTCGCCGGTGGACACCATTCCGATGACCAGCGCGAACAGCACGACACCTACACCGTCGTTGAACAAGGATTCCCCTGCGATCACCAGCTCCAGGTTCTTCGGTGCATCCGCTGATTTGATGATGCCAATCACCGCGATTGGATCGGTCGGCGAGATGAGCGCGCCGAATGCGAGGCAATAGCCCAACGGCAGCTCCAGCCCAGCGAGAGGCAACAGGTAGAATACGGCGAAGCCGATTCCCGCTGCCGAGATCGCTGTACCAATGAGCGCGAGCACTGCAATCTGCCAGCGCAATGCCCTGAGCTCGCTCAGATCGACGTGCAGCGCTCCTGCGAACAGCAGGATGGACAACATGCCCTGCATGAGCACCTCACTGAAGTCGATGTCCTCGATCAACCCCTCTCCATAGGCCCGGAGCCAGTGATAGCCGAAAAGGTCGAGACCGAGCGGAATGCACGAGAGCACCAGTGCTAGCGCCATGACCCCTATCGTGGTCGGCAACCCGATGAACTTGTGATTCAAGTAGGCCGCCAGCGCCGTGATTCCCAGAAATGCTGCCGCGATGTCCACTCGTTGCCGCCCATTTCGTCCAACAGAGCTGCGTTTTAGCCGCGGACGGCAAGAGGCGCAAGTCGGGATGCCTTTCCATGTCAAATTTCGAGCGGCAGATTCCAGTAGGGTGACAGGACCTCGCAGCAAGACCAGCGCAGGACGTGATGCTGCTCGCGGCCCAGAAGCGTTGCGTCGAGGCTACTCTGCAAACTCGACAGCCTCATCCGACTCTTCGGTGAACTTCCGCGAGACTCCATTGGTGAGGAAGACGTGATCTTGAACGAAGGCATGCGTATTCTTTCGAATCACGTCGGACAGCCGCGCACCCGTCACCAGGCGGAGCTCATCCCCAGTCAAGTTGTTGCTGTACCAGAATCGATCGCCGTCGCGTAGGGCACGGAATTGGCTCGAAATGATCTTGGTGAAAGTCTACACGACACCGCACGACTGATGCGCAATCACCCGGCTTACGCCATGCCCGAGTCCTTGTTGAACACCATCCTGGGTAGCTTGCTGTTTGCCAGGTCGGACAAGGGTGGTTGACTGACTCTGGGAACGACGTTGCAGCGGTGGTCGCAGTGCAAATGTGGCCATCGCTTACAGGCCGCTAGGGGTCCGCCGACCTCACTTCACAGCGTCATCGGTGTATTCGGTACCTGGCGTACCATGAAGATCGGCGACACCCGTCAGTACCGCGCCACTGATGGGTGGGCCACTCGATGGCTTCAGCGCCAGCGCCAATTTCACGACTTCAGCCAGATTGCGGCACTGCAGCTTCTCCATCACGCGCGCCTTGTAGACTTCGACGGTGCGTGGACTGATGCCGAGGCTCGTCGCGATCTCACGGTTCTGCAAGCCATTCGCAATCAGCGTGAAGACTTCGCGCTCGCGCGGCGTGAGGCGCTCCAGGCGCAAGCCGGTTGCGCACTGAGCAACATCGGCCTGATGCCGTTCACTGTCGACGTGAATCGCATTCATCAGGACTTCGACGAGCACATCGTCATCGGCCGGTTTCTCTATGAAGTCGAGGGCACCGTTCTTCAGCGCCATCCTGGTGGTCAGGACGTCACCGTGCGCCGTGAGTACGACCACGGGGAGCGGAATGTCGCGGCGCTGCAGTTCGACCTGGAGATCGAGCCCCGACATTCCTGGCATGCGCAGATCGGTAAGCAAGCAACCTCGCCACTCACGCCGGTACGTCTCGAGAAAATGTTCCGCGCTGGCAAAGACCTGGGTCCGCAGCCCGCGCAGCGAAATCAGCAGGCTGAGCGAGTCGCGGACCGAAGCGTCGTCCTCGACGACGAAGACAGTGGCATCATTGGTGTGGTCAGTCTTCATAGTGCAACTCTCGCAATTGAATCGCGTGATATTTGGCTGGCAAGCAGCGGCAAGCGGAGCACGAAACAGGCGCCGCCCAGTTGACTCACTTGCAGCCAAACGTCGCCACCTTGGCTGCGCAGCAAGGATCGACTGATCGCAAGTCCCAATCCCATTCCATCCGATTTCGTCGTCATGAATGGATCGAACAACCGCGCCTGGATATCAGGTGCCACGCCTGGCCCAGAGTCCTCGATGCAGACCATCGCATCGCTGCCATTGGAGGTAGCCCAAATCAGCATCTGACGCTCATCATCAGGTTGCTGCTCCAACGCATCGAGCGCGTTCGTCAGCAGATTGGTCAAGACCATTTCGAACTGGGTTTGATCGCAGAGCACCGGCGGCAAATTGCGTTGGAACTCCTTGCGCACAGTGACCCCGGCTTGCCGCAAGCGATCATCGAAGCTCTTGAGCGTCGACTCGACTGACTCCTCCAGACTCAACGGAACGAGCTTGGGTGCGCCACCGAGGTAGAAATCGCGCAGGCGACGCAGGACCACAGATGTTCGTATGGCCTCGTTGCTAGCCTTCGCCAACGTCTGCGTGAGTCTTGCGTCTTGAGCCGAAAACGGAGCAGCCAGGATCTGCGCAGCCCTCACGTAGGAAACGAGCGCCGTGATTGGCTGATTGAGCTCGTGCGTGATCGCCGACGCCAACTCGCCCAGCATGGCGAAGCGCGTGGCACGCGCCAGCGCCGTGTCACGCTCGCGAATCTTGTTCTGGCTGTTCAGCCGTTCGCTGGCGTCGCGCACTATCAAGATGAACCCTTCGGGAGCGGGAGGTTCGACCCGCGCCCAGGCGATATCAACCGGTACGCTGGAGCGATCCACGCGCCTGGCCTCCAGACTGCATCGACCCTGGTCGGCCGGCAGGCACACACCTGGCAAGCGGCTCTCGAGATCTTGCCCAACGAGATCGGCACTGACCACGCCGAAGAGCTGCGCGGCTGCAGGGTTTGCCGAGATGATGACACCTGCAGCCGAGGTCGACAGGATTCCGTCGGGCGCGGTGTTGAGGATCGCTCGCTGCTCTGTTTCCCTGGCGGCTACCTGCGTGAGTGCGGCAGCAACTTGTCTGAGGGCATCGGCTCGCTCCATGACCACCACACCGATCAACAAGCCCACGGACTCAAGTGTCACCATCAGCAACTGCAAGTCCACGACGGGCGGATACTCAGCCTCCACGGGCGCAGTGATGACCAACCCCAGCTGCACGATGAGCGTGCTCACGGCGGCACCAGTACCACCCCAGCGAAATGCAACCCACAGCACGGGCAGGAATAACAGATAGAACAGTCGGACTGTCTCTGGCCGCCCCCAACCGAACACCAGCCACAAGAGGCTGACGATGGCACCCAACTGCCCAAGGATCTCCCAGCGACGTGATAGCAGGTTTGCGACATCCAACCGTTGGCGCGCCATGACCAACAGAACGGGAGTCAGGGTGAGGATGCCGCTGACGTCTCCCAACCAGTAGCGCCGGACTCCGCGGAACATGTCGACTTGCGGTATCAAGCCGGTGAGACCGAACGCGCCGACATAACAGACCGCAACCGCGAGGCTGATTGCGGCGCTCACCGTCAACAGCCAAACCATTCCGCGTGGTGATTCGACGGACTCGTAGAGCACACCAGGACGCAGCACATAGGCGGCGAGCGCATAGCCCACCGCAATCGCAGTTGAAACCGCCAGCAGCGTTGTGACCGGGGCTGCTCCGCCACGCACCACGACTTCAGCGAGCAGCGCGCCCACGGCAGTGACCGGTGCCCAGCCGACGCCCCGCCGAATCAGAAATGCAAGCGTGAGTCCCGCCTGCGGACTCCAAGGCGTTATGCCCAGCCGAAGAATCGGCTGGACATAGCTGATCCAATCAAGCAGTACGTACAGCACGACGTATGCAATTGCCGTGACACATGCGTCGAACCAGGGAGTCGAGCGCAGCTGTCGGATCGTACTCATGAAACCGTACTGAAAATCAGTTGAGAGTTACACGTCACGCCAGTCACCTCGCTCGCGGACCGAGCGACCAGACATCCTGCCATACCGGCACACGCATAGTGCACCGCAAACCGGCTTGGCAACTATATCATCCAAGCGTCTGCTCGCTCTCACCGTAGGATAGCTCACGACCTGTTGTTCTCGATGGCCGACGCTCGTCGAGCCCTTGCCATCTATCGCGAGGCACTGGCGGTCCGCTCGCGCTGATGAGGGAGGCTTGGATGGTGGTGATGAACGATCGATTGCACCTGCGATGCAACATGCCTTGGGGACGCCCGCCAGCGCCATCCGGGGGTGCCGCAGCTGGGAAACCTGCTGGGGTGGCAATCGAATACAAGACTCTTGGTGCGGCGCCCCGTTGCACGGTGCAGGCTCGCCAATTTTAGAGTACGGCCACTTGCCAGACCTGCCGGGACGGATTCGAGAACGGACTTGGAGCTGCGAGAGCAAGCGGTCTGGCGATCGTGTTTGCGACTCCAACAACTCTGCGCAAGAGTAGTAATGACAACAACGAGCGAGAACCGATACCGGTTGCGCAAGTGAGCTCAGAATAAAATGCTGGCGCCGACATGACGGCGCCAGCCAAGGCTATGCATTCCTAGAGATCATCAATCCAGCACTTGCAGTGGTATTCTTTGTCTATTGTTGCTGTTCGCGCAAGACGGGGCGGCCCGTACGGGTGCGAGTCGAGGCAGCATCCTGGAGCGAGCGAAGGACCGTAACGAAGCATTTGCCTATTCGATGAACAGTCTTCGCGCGGCACCGTTGCTAGACCCTTACGGCTAGCCGCAGCGACGCGAGCATCTGCGGTAGCCCGTTCAGTCGATCTGGCAAGCCGTTTTCGAACCTGCCCTTACGCGATGAGCCTTGCTCCCTTCGATGCTTCTCACCTAGAGCTCGTGCGCGCGCCGACGGGCCAGGCTCTGCACCCGTACGGGCGCGCCCGACTGGTTCGCGTCGTGGCTTGCCGACAGAATTGAGCCAACTTTGATGGGTGGCGGAGCAGGCATCATGTCCTTTCGTGATTTGGATGCAGCACTGTTTCTAGATGTCGATGGCGTGCTCTTGGAGGTTGCATCCACTCCAGGGTTGGTCCGAATCCCGGGCCATCTCGTCGAGCTGTTGTACCAACTCTCGGATGAACTCGACGGCGCCCTCGCGCTGGTCAGCGGGCGCCCCGTGGACGAAATTGATCGTATGTTTACGCCTTATCGGTTCGCGACTGTCGGCGTGCATGGTTGCGAGCGACGTGGACGGGACGGTGCTCTGAGAGCCGCCCGTATAGACACTGCTACCTTGAATCGCATGCACGACGACTGCAGCAACTTCGTCGGTGACTCTGCCGACCTCCTCGTCGAGTACAAGCCGTTCGGCGTCGCTATCCACTACTGTATGGCACGCGAACGTGCTGGCACCGTCCGCAAGTACCTTCAAGACCTGGCACTTCGTGCCGGGCCAGGTTTCGCGCTGGTGGACGGTCACCACGTCTGCGAGATCAAACCCGCGGCTTACTCACGCGGCACTGCGATACTCGAGTTGATGTCAGCACCCCCGTTTCTGGGGCGCCTGCCCATCTACATCGGGGATGCCATTGCGCAGGACGCATTCGAGACCGTGAATCGCGCAGGGGGTGTAAGCATCGAGGTCGGACTCTTTGGCCAGACAGCCGCCAAGCTGCGGATTGCCGACATCGCAGGCGTGCATCGCGTTCTCGAGGTCGTGCTGCGCGATCAACGCCATCGGTTACATTGACCGCGTAGCGACGCAATGAAACGCAACGGCACACTTGCCCCGTTCGGATACCGCAGGCTCGATACTCCACAGAGGCGATGAGCGACGAGAGCTTCACCCCCGAGGTGCTGGAACTCATCGGCCGGTGCATCCCGACCGTTCCGCATCTGGAGGCATTGCTGCTTATGTGGGAGGCAACACCCAGAGCTTGGGGCGCGACTGAAATTGCAGCTCGCATCTATGTTGCCGATGATGTGGCCATCGACATACTGCGTGGGCTGGAGCGTTGCGGTGTCGTCGCTCGCGTGACCGATCAGCCGCTGACGTTCGGCTATGATCCAAGGAGCGAATTCGACGCCACGCTGCCACTACTCTCCAAGACGTACCGCCGGCAACTGGGCAGAGTAGCTCGATACATCCACTCCCAGGGGCCGAAAGCGGTCCGCGAGTTCTCGCGCGCATTCAGACTGAGGAGGGAACAGTGATCGCTCCCGCGGTGTATCTGCTCGGCACACTGACAACCTTCCTTTGCGCGGTACTATTGCTGCGCGGCTACATGCGTTCGCGGAGCCGGCTACTGCTGTGGAGCGGCCTGTGTTTCTGCGGGCTCACCCTGTCGAACGGCTTGCTATTCGTCGATCTCGTGATCCTGCCGGACGTCAACCTGTACCATCTCCGCCTGGCCTCTGCAGCAGTCGCCATGTTGTTGCTAGTGTTCGGATTGGTGTGGGATAGCGGTGACCCATGATCGAAGGATTTCTGGTTGGCATCATCACGGCAACGTCCCTCACGGCCGGCGTGTTCTTTCTGCGCTTCTGGCGCACGACTCGCGACCGTTTGTTCCTGGGCTTCGGCGCCGCATTCACCATCGAAGGCCTGAATCGTGCCCTCTCACTGTGGCTCTATCCATCCTCGGAGAGCGACCGGTTGCTGGTCTATGGTGTGCGATTCATTGCCTTTGCGCTCATCCTCGCCGCCATCGTCGGCAAGAATGCCCGCGTGCGACGCTCCAGCCACGCGCGCAGAGACAGATCAGCCCAGCGCTGAGTGCTGGCTCCCTGGTGCACCCAGCCAAGCACGCGCCCAGGCGCATCTCTTCCCACAGCGTCACTCCTCGAGCGGCACGACGCTGAAGCGCGCGTTCACCTGGATGTCATTCACTATGCCGGTGACTCCCGGCGTGTTCCAGATGAGCCTCGGCGCATCCTCTTTGGCCTGCCAGCTCTTCGAAGTACCTGAAATGAACACAACACCTTTATCCACCCGGACGCCCAGATCATCCACAGCGAGGCCTGAGTTCTTCAGGATGGCTTCGACCGCCGCCTGGATGTCCCCGTCCCGGATGATGCTGTCATCGCTCGCATTGAAGTCCTCGCTACTCGGCGCTGGCTGAGCGGGTCCAGTATCGGCGGCAACTCTGCCAGGACAGCTCGCCAGCTCGCTTGCGTCGCACGCGTCAGATCGGTGTCCCGATTCTGCATCCTGGTCTTGGGCGTAGAGTCGAACGCCTGCCCATGCCCACACGACTAGCCAGATCTTTGCGAATTGTTTCCAACAAGTGCGATGTCTGCGCACCGACTCCACGAATGTAGCGCTGGACTTCACGATGGAGACTCCCAATCGAAGACATGGATCAGGACTTCGACGATATCGCATTCACTACCCGTCTCTAAACATCTTTCGAACCGAGCTATCTCTCGGTGGATGCACGCAGGCCAGCAAAGTTCAAGCAATGCACGACCTCCGATCCGTACGGTCTGCGCCGTACGGTGAATCATTCAGCTCTTCAGCAACAGATTTGACTGTTGATGAATTACACAATGAGAGATTGCAACTGCGCGTGGCAGGCGCAATCTTCAATCTGCTGCCATGATGCTAGGAGTTGACGATACTCGGGCTGACGTGGCCAGCTACTCGTGCCGAACAAATTTCGTGGAGGCTACAAGTGCCGAATCTTGACAACATTTCGAGCTTGCCCATTTTCAGCAACTCGCTCCTGCAGTGGTCAATGGCCGTCGGTGTCGCACTTGGTGCAGTTGCCATACTGCTGGGCCTGAGGCATTGGATACGCGCAAACCACGGACGCGTCCAGTCTGCAGCGACGCCCAGCCTACTTGAAATTCCCCTTCAGGTTCTGAGTCGTACGACC
>Ga0315912_10005462_pt1 | contig 11683 bp, 10 predicted proteins | sample VfabasoilMG_FD_204469 | JGI IMG/M metagenome (GOLD analysis project Ga0315912, IMG submission 204469) | Garden soil microbial communities collected in Santa Monica, California, United States - V. faba soil | ecosystem: Environmental > Terrestrial > Soil > Garden | place: USA: California...
ACGGGAGGACGACCGGTGGGTAGAAAATCCGGCGTCAACTCGCGGCGCACGTAGGCGCGCCAGATTTCGCGCGGATCGCTGTTCAGGCGCCCGCGCAGGCTCGGATCGATCGCGGCGAAGTGACCGAGAATGTTGCGCGCGTCGCGGATGAAGAACGATTCGGACTGGCTATTCTGTGCCGCCGAAATAATCTGCGGAAAATCGATGATGGTCGCGCCGGACTCCGCCCACAGCACGTTGTACGGCGACAGATCGCCGTGGATCAGATCGCACGATAGGATGCGCACGAGCTGAGAGAGCATGTCCAAGTAGGCCGCGTGCGCCTGCGCGACGTCGAGCTGGGTGTCGATCAAACGCGGCGCGACTTCGCCATCCGCGCCACGCACCAGCTCCATGAACAAAACGCCGTCAAAAAACATGACCGGCTTGGGAACCCGCACGCCCGCCGCGTGCAACTTGTAGAGCGCGTTCGCCTCTTCGGCTTTCCAGGCCTCCTCGGCAGCCTCCTGGCCAAACTTGGAGCCGCGGTCCATGGCCCGCTGCGATCGCGTGTTTCGCACGGCCCGGCCCTCTTTGTAGGCCGAATTGCTCTTGAAGCTGCGCTGGGCTCGGTCCTTGTAGACCTTGGCCGCAACCACGTCATCGCCGTAGGCGACCGCGTAAACCTCGGCCTCCTTGCCACTCTTCAGACGACCATAGATCTCACTGATGACGCCTTCGGCGAGGAGAGATTCGAGACTGCTTGCCACGATGATTGCTTGGGGGGATGCCGCTTGCCCTGCAGGCAACGGCCAATGCTAGGGAGCCCCGAATAGCACGTTCACCGAATCCGCGTCGACCGAGCGCCGGTCCGTCGAGCCCGCGGGCCGTTCACATCTCAGCGGCTTTTTTCGAGTTTGGCTGGATCCACGCCAATTGCCGAAAAATCCGGGCAAAGCGTTTTCTCGACGCTTTTCGGAAGTGGGGAACACTGCCGCGGGTGTGGGCGTTGCGCTTTTACTGTCGCGAGCCCTCAACGCCCGAGCACTCAGGTCCGTATTGAGTGGGCAGAGCCCGGACAGCGTGAGGACGCGATGCTGATCGAATCTACAGAGCAATTCCAGGCCTCGAGTGGGATTGCCATTCAGCGCGGTCCAAACGAGGTCGCGGAGAGTGACTTCGAGAGCCTGCCGCAGGCAACGCGCACCAAGCTGCGCATTTTGCAGGAGCACGGCGTGCTCCGCCTGCACCCGAGCGGAGCCAAAAAAGCCGAAACGCAGGTCCCACCGAAGGAAGAGAAGTAGCTCGCTGATGTAGCGCCGGCTAGCGCTGCCGGAAAACTCGGAGTAGCCGTCTCATTCAGGGAGACGCGCATGGCAAGCAACCAAGACCTGACGGGACCAAACCTCAGCGACGGCCTCGACGAGACTGCATTGGCCGAGGGCCAAATGTTGGTCGGGCATGCCAACGGCGAAGCCGTGCTCCTGGCGCGCTCGGCCGAGCGAGTGTTCGCCGTCGGCGCGCATTGCACGCACTACGGCGCGCCGCTCGTCGATGGCTTGCTCGTGGGCGACACGGTCCGCTGTCCCTATCACCACGCATGCTTCTCGCTGACAACGGGCGACGCGCTGCGTGCCCCCGCGCGCGATCCAGTCGCCTGTTACGACGTCGAACGACGCGCCGGCAAGCTGTACGTGCTGGGTAAACGCGCGACGGCGACGGCGCCAGCCATAGCCAGCGCGGGCCCCAATTCGATCGTGATCGTCGGTGCGGGCGCCGCGGGCAACTCGGCAGCCGAGAAGCTGCGCCGGGAGGGCTACGCCGGGAAGCTCACGCTCGTCGGCAGCGAAGGTTCCCTGCCTGTCGACCGCCCCAACCTGTCCAAGGACTACTTGGCCGGCAGCGCGCCCGAAGAATGGATCCCGCTGCGCTCCGAAGACTTCTATCGCGAGCAACGGATCGAGTTCGTGCAGGCCCGGGTCAACGGCATCGATCCGAATGCGAAAGCCATCACGCTCGAGGGCGGCGCTCGACTCAGCTACGACGCACTGCTGCTCGCCACGGGCGCCGCGGCGATCCGACTCAATATTCCAGGCGGTGGGCTGCCGCACGTGTACACCTTGCGCACCTTGGCCGATAGTCGCGCGATCATCGCGCGCGCCGCGGGCGCAAAGCGCGCTGTGTTGATCGGAGCCGGCTTCATCGGCCTGGAAGCGGCGGCCGCTTTGCGCGCGCGCGGTGTCGAAGTCACGGTCGTGGCACCGGACAGCGTTCCACTCGAGCGCGTGCTCGGTCAAGCGCTGGGGCAAGCGGTGCAGCGGCTGCACGAAGCGCACGGCGTCCAATTTCGACTCGGCCAGCGCCCCAAGGCCATCACCGAACACAGCGTTTTGCTCGAAGATGGTAGCGAGCTCGCCGCGGACTTGGTGGTGTTTGGCGTCGGCGTTCGACCGTCCACCGAGCTCGCCGAAGGCGCGGGCCTGGCAGTCGATCGAGGAGTTTTGGTCGACCAGTACCTGCGCACGAGCGCGCCGGACATTTTCGCCGTCGGCGACAGCGCGCGCTTTCCCGAAGCGCGCACTGGCAAGCTCATTCGCGTCGAGCATTGGGTGGTGGCGACGCGCCAAGGCGAGGTCGCGGCCTTGAATCTGCTCGGGAAGAATGTGCCGTTCGACGCGGTGCCCTTCTTCTGGAGCGCGCACTACGATTGCACCATTTCCTACCTGGGCCACGCCGAGAGCTGGGAGCGCATCGACGTTGCCGGCGATCTGAACGCCCTCGACTGCGCGTTCGCGTTCCGAAGCGGTGACCGGACGCTCGCGCTCGCCACGATTGGTCGTGATCGCGCCAGCCTTTCGGCAGAGGTCGCACTAGAGCGCGGCGACGAAGCGACGCTCCAGAAGCTCGTACCGCGCGCCAGCTGAGGGACAGCTGTTCCCTCGAGCGCGAGAGCATCCACTCACACTACAGGGAAATCTCCGAAAAAAGCCCGCTCGAGACGCTGTGCTGGAAACAATGCGTGACCTTCCTCGCGATCTCGTGCTCGGGCTCGTGTTGGAGCAATGCCTGGACCTCGGCCAGGCCGGCCTCGAGTGTGGCTCCCTTCGCCAGCGACTCGATGAGCGTGACCAGGGTCGGCTCGAGCTCCAAACGCCAGATGCTTAGACCAGTGCGATACACGGCGACGCTGGTCGGCTGCGCTGCGGGCACTCGGGTCGGCCTGCCCTGACGATAAGCTTGCAAGTAGGCATTGGCCGGGTAAGCCGAATGCAAGATCCGGAGCGACGGATTGACGCGAAAGCGCGCGCCAGGCCAACGCGCGGTCGGCACTTGGCCCAGATCTTCCAAGCCGATGGTGCGCGCGGTCGGCGCGTGGATGGCGAGCACGATCGCCCACTCCAACGCCGCCAAATCGGCGGCAAAGCCGGGCTCCGGCAGCGGCTCCGTGCGGCAAAAGTCCGCCATGTGTCGGCCGAAATAGTTCAGGCTCGGCGCGTGCGAAGGGTAACGCGCGATGTAGCGGCGGCTCAATGCCTCGAACGCTTCCGTCCCGAGCGCGTGTTCGAGCACCGGGTAATCGTCGAGCAAGCACTCGATCAGGCGCGCGTGATAACCCCGGCGGTAGATATCGATGCGCTCGAGTGAGCTGAGCGTCGCGCTCGGCGTTACCAAACGCGCTGCGGATTGCTCGTCCACCGGCGCGGGTTCCCCCTGTGGGGTGCTGACGATGTCCGAAAACCAGCTTTGCTGCGCGCGTAGCCCGAGCTTACCTTCGGTCCACGCGGGCGCGCTACCAAGCGCCGCTTGCAGAGAGGGCCGCGCGCGCTCGGGTGTGGCGCTCGCTCGTTCGTGCAAGCCGAGGGCGTCGCTGGTTGCTTCTCGATTCATGCCGCAGCTCCGATGAATTCACGCGCGCGCAACGCCTCACGGTGTGTCTCTTCGAAGCTCGGGATTTCGGCGTCCCACTCCAACAGCACCGGCACGCCCGGGGAGCGCCGGTGCGCGACAGCCAGCAATTGCCACACCGGATCGCTCACCGGACCGATGTGCGAATCGATGATGTGCGTGCCGTGGTCGGTGTGCCCGGCCACGTGAAATTGCACCACGCGCTCGAAAGGAATCGCGTTCAAGTACGTCAGCGGATCGAAACCGTGATTTTTGCTCGAAACGTACACGTTGTTCACGTCCAGCAAGAGCGCGCAATCCGCGCGCTCGGCGAGCCGCGCCAAGAACTCCCACTCCGGCATGGTGTCCGCGGCAAACTGCGCGTAGCTCGAAGGGTTCTCGAGGGCCAAGGGCGCGCCCAAGAAATCTTGCACCGCGCGCACGCGATCGACGACGTGGGCGAGCGCCTCCTCCGTATACGGCAGCGGCAAGAGGTCGTGCGTGTTCTTGCCCGCCACGCCCGTCCAACACAAGTGATCGGACACCCAGCGCGCCTGCGAACGATCGCGCAGCGCCTTCAGTTCGCTCAAGTATTGGCGATCGAGCGGATCAGTGGAACCGATGGACAGCGAGACGCCGTGCATGACCACTGGGTAGAGGTCGGCGATCCGATCCAGAAAATCCAGCGGGCGCCCTTCGGTCCGCAGATAATTTTCGCTGATGATCTCGAACCAGTCTACGGCCGGTTTGCGCTCGAGAATGCTCGAATAGTGGCTGGTTCGCAGCCCTAAGCCGATGCCGAGGTTCGGCAGTTGGAACCTATTTGCCATCGCTTCTTCACCGCAGAGAAGCACACGCTACGCCGGCAACCCGACGTAGCGCGCGCACGTCTACGAAGACGAATCAGACCTTGCAGCCGCCTTGCGCCTTACACTCGTTCTTGCCTTTGCAGTCGTGCTTGTCGGTCTTGCAGCCGCCATTGCCCTTGCAGTCGTTCTTGCCTTTACAGTCGTGCTTGGCGCCAGCTGGAGCCGCATCCGCCGCGGCGGCAGCCGCATCGCCGGCGGGAGCATCCGCAGCCGGGGTCGCGGGCACCTCGGCCGAGGGCGCCTCAGCCGGAGGCGTGGAGCCGCCACAGCCGGTGACACCCGCCAAAATCCCAGAAACAGCCGCCGCAATCAGAACATTGGATCGATTCATTGCTATTGCCCTCGTGAAGTTTGCCTAACAGCGTGCGCTCGTGACGCACGATGGTCTCGTAGTCCGTGGCGATCGTCGCCGCGGGTCCTGCGAGCGGCACGCAGGTTCGCGCCGCCCGCGCTTCCGGTCAACTTCTCGCGCCGACGCGCAAAGCTGCACGGAATTGTGATCCTTGCCCGGTTCAATCCGGGCGGTGGGCCGTGATCGGCCGGCGATTTTCGTCCGACACACTGGTTTTGCCAATCGCCAGCCGTACGCCCTCAGGCCAGCGCCGGTTACCAGAAGATTGGCGAAAATCGACGGCTAGCGCCGTTCCTCTTTAGGGAGCGTGCTCACCGGAGGCCGAAAGCGTCGGCTCGAGATCGAGCTCGGGCGTCCAGGACACGATGCAGTTTCGCCCAGAACGCTTGGCTCGATACAAAGCGCGATCGGCGCGCTCCACCAGCTCTTTGGCGCTGGGGGTCACGCCGCGGCCGTCACACACGCTGATGCCGAAGCTGGCCGTGCATTTGAGGCCATTGCCCTGATACACATGCGAAAAATCGGCCAAGCGTTGGCGCAAGCGTTCCGTCACTTCGGACACGCCCGGGGCGGTCGTCTGAGTGAAGACGATCGCGATCTCTTCACCGCCGTAGCGCGCGGCCGAGTCGGTGACGCGCACGCCCGACATGACGATCCGACTCACGTTGCGCAGCACTTCGTCGCCCATGGGGTGACCGAAGTTGTCGTTGACTCGCTTGAAGTGGTCGATGTCGAGCAAAACCAACGCCAGCGGAGTCTTGTAGCGTTCGGTGCGCTGCAGCTCACGCCCCAAGATCGCGTCGAAGTAGCGGCGATTGAACAGCCCGGTGAGGCCATCGGTGTCCGCCAAAGATTCGAGACGCTTGTTCGCCTCCCGCAGTTCGTCCTGCAGCACTTTGAGGCGGTAGTGCACCTTCACCCGCGCCAGTAGCTCGCGATCGTTGAACGGCTTCATCACGTAGTCCGATGCGCCCTGATCGAACACTTCGACCTTACGATCCGCGTCACCCTCCGCAGTGAGCATGATGACCGGGATGTTGGCCAGCTCCGGCCGCGTCGCGCGGAGCGCCAAGAACTTCAGGCCGTCGAACACCGGCATGATCAGATCACAGACCACCAAATCCGGATGCCGGTCGACCATCAGCTTGAAGGCCGAAAGGCCTTCCGAAGCCTCGATGAAGTTCTCGAAACCTTCGACCTGCTGCAGCACGCCGCGTATCTGGCTACGGATGCTGGCGCTATCATCGACCACCAGGATCAAAGCGCCCATCGCGGCAGCGTAGCTGCTCCACCTGAGTGGACAAGTCACTCAGCAGCTCACCTCTAACCACTTCAGCACCTATTTTCCGTCGACGCCGCAACCGCTGTTACCCACCGGGCGCAATTGCAACAAGTAGGGCGGGCGAAACGCCTCGGCTCCGTGTAAGGGAACACGAGCCCGCGCATGAAACGTTTCTCGATCTGCGCCGCCGCGGCGCTGCCGTTCGCACTCCACTGCGTCGTTTTACCTCGAGCTGCCATGGCCCACTCGAACGGCTCGCCCACGCAAGGCTGCAGCGGCTGTCACTTCGGGGGCAAGACGCCCAGCGTGAGCATTACTCCCGACTCGACTCAGGTCGACCCGGGACAGCTGCTGAATCTGACGGTCAGCATTTCAGCCGCGAACGGCAACGCGGCCGGCTTCTTCCTCACTGCGAGCGTCGGCAGCTTGAGCGTCGTCGATTCGAGCAGCAAGCTCTCGGGCGGCGGCGTGACTCACAGTGCGCCGCGCACACAAACGGGCGGCACGGTCAGCTTCAAGGTCGGTTGGACCGCACCCACGGCTCCCGGTGGGGTCGACTTTTTCGTTTGGGGCAACTCCGTCAACGGAGATCACTCGAGCCTCGGCGACGGCAGTGCCAGCGCGTTTCATAGCCTGGCGTTCGGCTGTGCGGGCAGCAAGTTCTTTCGCGACCACGATGGCGATGGCGTGGGCTCGGAGAGCTCCGGCTACACCGTGACCTGCAGCGCACCGCCCTCTCACTCCGCCGAGTTCGGTGATTGCGACGACAACGACCCCCAGGTGTTCCCGGGCAACCGCGAAGTTTGCGACAGCAAAGACAACGATTGCAACGGGCAGCTCGACGACGGCTTGCCCATCAACCGCTATTGCGCGGATGCAGATCTCGATGGTCACGGCGTCGACGGCGCGGCCACGCTCGACGCCTGCGGACCGAGCAAAGGCTTTGGCCGATGCGACAAGGACTGCAATGACGCCGAACCCTCGATTTATCCGGGAGCAACCGAGCTCTGCAACGACCGAGACGACAACTGCAATGACCGCATCGACGAAGACGCGCGGCTCGTGTGTGGAGTCGGCTGGTGCGCGCAGTATGCACTCGGTTGCACGTCCATCTGCACCCCCGGTGCGCCGCGCGTCGAAGAATGCAACGACTTCGACGACGACTGCGATGGCGTCAATGACAACGGCAGCGATCTCGAGCTGTGTGGGAAAGCGGGGTTGGTCTGTCGAGAAGGCTATTGCGTCGCGAGTGGCTCGGGCGGCATGAGCACCGGCGAAGGTGGCAGCGGAAACGCGGGCCGCCCTGGCGCTCCAATCGTGTCGGGCGGCGGCTCTGCGAACGAATCAGCGAAGGGCACGAGCGCACGCACGGGCGGCTGCAGCTTCGCTGCGAACGGGCGTGGCTTGCCGCTCGCCAGCGCCGTACTCGTCGCGCTCGTCGCGCTCTTCCGGCGTCGCCAAGCCAACAAATTTGGCCCGAGCTGAGCAATTCGGGAACCCTGCGGCGCATGGAGCACCGCTGCGAAGTTTGTGAGTCGTTCCGTCCGCGTGGTGATCTCGGTCCAGCACGCCAGCTGCTCGAGGTCTCTTTTGGTGAGCGGCGGGTATGGCTTTGCCGCGGACACGCGGGGATCGCGCGCAATTCCGAGGTATCGTCGTTCGAAGAGCTGCGCGCGCTGTATGCCGAAAGCGATGGCAAGCGCTCTTACATTTCGCGTCGCGCCCCGAGCGCCGAGGCGAGCGAGGGCTGGCCGCGCAACGAGGGCCGCCGCGCGAGCGATCTCTCCCGCTAAAATTTCAGCCAAAGGGCAGCTCACCTTTGGGCACAGCCTGCGACTTCCGTCGCTCTGGGCGCCTTTTGCGGGCCCGTCACGGTTACTCGTGGCTATATGGGAAAGCACACTCGTGGTTTGCCCCTAGGTCAGCTGTAACATGAACGAAATCCGCTCGAGACTCCGGTCCCTCGGTCCAATCGTGCTGGGCAACACTTGGCTCATTGCCGGCTGCGTGCTGCTCGGCGCTTGTGGCAGCAACGGAGGCGGGAGCACGCCTGCAGCCGGTGGTGCCCACGCGGCAGGCACGGGCAACGCAAATGCAGGCAACAGTGCCAGCGCGGGAGCTGGCAATGGTCAGCCCGGCGGCGGCACGAGCGCGATGGGCGGAGGCGTGAATGGGACGGGCGGCGAAAGCAGCGCGTCGGGCGCGTCGAACACCAACGGCGGTGCGTCGAATCAAGCAGGGGCTGGCCCCGGAAGCGCGGGTCAAGCGGGCATGGCTGCGGTCAGCAATGTCTCGATCACACCGCATGCCATTGCGCTGAGCGCGGGCAAGGCCTTCAACGTCGCCGACAATTTCTTCGACGATGGCTTCGTGCCGCCGAGCCCGCTGGCCAATTTCGGTTTTCAGACGCAAATCGTGCCGGTCGTGCGCGCGGACGGCTCGCTCGATGTCGCGTGGCTCGACTACTCGAGCGGCAAGGGTAAGCCATTCGCACTGAACGCGCCCGGCATGATCTACATCACGCACATCGATCCGGCGTTGAGCACCGGAACCACGGTCGCGACGGGCATTTCGTCCTATCGCTTGCTCGGCTTCACTAGCGACCCGAGCGGCGCCTTCTACATTGCCTACTGTGCCGATCACCCGTTCAAGACCTCGACGCCCGACGATCCGAACAACGTGACCGGCAACGAGCTGAAGATCGCCAAATCGACCAGCGCGGATTTCACCACCAAAGTTTGGGACACACTGGTGTTCGGCGATCAGGACAACGTCAAAGATGCGTCGAAGGGCAACCCCGGAGCCGCGGGCTCGGGCGTGCTCGGCTTCGATGTCATGAATCAAAAGCTGGTGCTGTACGTGGCCCACCAAATGGCTTGGGGTGACGACGGCGCGGACAACGGCGTTCGCCATCAAGCGGGCTATTTCGGCTACTTCGATCCGACCACGGGCATGCAAGCCAAGCCCGGCGGCAGCGATCCGAAACACATGGGCGCGGGCTGGTTCTATTCGCATAATTTCGATCAACGCTTACTGATCGATCAGGGCGTCTCGTACACGCTCGCCCACGGCGACGCCTACGATCGGCAGCTGGGCTTCGCCGCGTGGACGCTCGACAGCTACACGAAGAAAAACAGCACCACCTTCGATCAATCTTACTTCGAGATCGCGGGCGATGAGGGCGACAACAAGACCGACACCGAAACCGGTCAGTTCATCAAGCTGGCCGACGGCCGTTTCGTGCTCATTCACACCAGCTCGCAAACTCGCAGCGCGCGTGACGTGCGCGTCGTGCTCGCCAACGGCACGACCGGCGCCATGTCGACCGAGGCCTGGCTGACCACGAACACCGGCAACATTCAGGCGACGACACCCAAGGTCGAGGTGCTGGGCGACAAGCTGTTCGTCTCATACGGCCTCTGGGATTCCACGCAGCGCACGAACAAGAAGATCGACTGGTACTCGCTGTTGCTCGATATGACACTGAAGCCGCTGGGCGCAGCCAAAGCCACGCCCGGCATCGAGTTCGTCAAGAGCGCGCCGTTGTTCCGTTTTCCCGCGGGCCCGAGCGCAGGCAGCGTGGGCTGGGTATCGGGCAATGCCATGCACACACTGAGCGTCAATGTCGCCAGCGCGGCCCCGTAGCGTGAACCCTCGCCGCCGACTCCTAAGGTGCGCGTTGCTTGGTGCTGTGCTGCTCAGCGCAGGCTGCCAAGATGAATACCCGATCGCCGCCACGCGTTGCGACCGGCTGTGCGACGTGACCAAGGACGTTCAGTGCGGAGAATACAACCCCGCCGGTTGTGTCGCTGGCTGTGAGCAGCAGCCCTTGGTCGACGCAGCGTGCTACCCCGCGTTCGACGCTCGACTCACTTGCCTGGAAACTCATCGCTCGCAGATTCAGCGCACTGAATTCGGCTGCGGCGGCACCGAAACGAAGATTCCCGAATGCGCTGGCGAGCAAATGGCGCTGGAACAATGCGTGCAGGCTCACCCGCTTCCCAACCGTCCGGGCTCGGGCCCGATAGGCGGCTTCAGCGCCGAATAGTCATTCAGAACGCGCCCTCGGCGCCGATGCCCGGAATCGTCACCGGGCCGATCTTCTCGTATCTGCAGGCGAACGCGTTGCAATCCGCATTCAGCACCTCCTTGTTCAGCGTGGTGTTGAGCACTTCCAACGCGAGCCCCCACCAAACATCCGGGTGCTTGATGTACCAGCGCTTTTGCACCTTGAAGTCCAGGCGCCAGAAAGGAGGCGTTCGCGGCGGCGCCTTGGCAGCCGCTACGTACGCCACGTGCGCGGGGATCCCGCTGTAGAACACCCAACGCCCGCCGACCCGCCAGTTCCCGCCCAAATCAGCCGAGAGCGCCAGGTTGAGCACGTGCGTGCGATCGGACGTTGCGGGCCCTTCGAGTTCGCCCGAGGTGCGCGTCGAACGCGACAGCGTGTAGGACAAGAAGCCGCCCACGCGGCGCGATAGGCTGCGCCGGACCATCACTTCACAGCCATAGGCATGGCCGGTAGCCCGGAAATCCTTTTCGTCCTTGTTGGTCGTGCTTTGCAGCTGAATCAAGCTGATCAGATCGGTCATGTTGAAGAACGCGTTCTGAAACAGCGTCACGGAAGACTCGAAGCCGGCAGGCAACGAATACGTTAGCCCAGCACTGTATTGCAGCGCGCTCTGCAAGCCCCCTTCGAGCGAAGGTTTGAACCCGGGCACCGGCACGACGAAGCTCGGCGCCTGATGCACGAACGCGAGCCCGTGAGTCATCGAAAGCTTCTTGCCCAGTATGTAGCGCGCGCTGATGCGCGGGTCGATGGCCAGCGCAACGCGCCCACCGGACACGAACAGATCCGCGCGCAGGCCGGGCGTCACTTCCAGCTTGGGCGTCGGCGTGAGCACCAAATCCGCCCATAGGCCGCTGGTCACGTCGCGGCGGGCGCGACTCAAGCCGAAGTTCGGAGTGTCGTCCTCCATGTCAGTACTCGTGCTCATCCCGTCCGTGGCGGTGGCGCGCGGCGTCGAACCGTTGTTCGTGTTCGCTTTCTGAGCTAAGTTCTCGAACAACAGGTCTGCGCCCGCACGTAAGGTCGTGCGCTTGTCGAGCGTTTGCCGGTACTCGGAGCGCAAGCCGGCCATGCGACTGTTCACGGTGACGTTCCCGTTGTCCGCGCCCGTGCGATCGAGCCCGAGCATCAGCGCATTGCGCCAATTTCCGTTGCTGATGCGGTGATCCCAGCGCAAATCCAGGCGATGAAAGCCGACGTCCACGATCGTGTTCTCTTCTCTCCCCGACTGAGAAGAGCCGCTGCCG
>Ga0315912_10005463_pt1 | contig 11682 bp, 13 predicted proteins | sample VfabasoilMG_FD_204469 | JGI IMG/M metagenome (GOLD analysis project Ga0315912, IMG submission 204469) | Garden soil microbial communities collected in Santa Monica, California, United States - V. faba soil | ecosystem: Environmental > Terrestrial > Soil > Garden | place: USA: California...
GTGAGCTGATCGTCGAAAGTGCAAACTCACGCGGGCGCGCCTGCATCGCGCTGTCTGGAGGTACGACACCGCGGGCGGTCCATGAGGCGCTGGCCGAGCTGCCGGAGGTGCCGTGGAACCTCGTTCACGTCTTCTTCGGCGACGAGCGAGCCGTCCCCTCCGAGCACCCAGACAGCAATTATCGGATGGCGAAGGAGTCGCTGCTTTCGCGCGTACCGATTCCGAGCGCCCAGGTCCATCGTCCGGCCGCTGAGCTTCACGATCGAGCGGGGGCGGCGCGAGCGTATGCCGAGCTGCTGCCGCCGGCGCTCGACGTGGTCATGCTCGGCATCGGGGAGGATGGCCACACCGCTTCGCTCTTTCCCGGGGCGAGCTCGCTCGATGAAAAGGTCGAGCTCTGCGTGCCGGTGATCGGTCCGAAACCGCCCCCCGAGCGGCTCACGCTCACGCCGCCCGTTCTCGAGCGCGCGCTCTCGCTCGTGATGCTGGCCGTGGGCGGCGGCAAGGCCGAGCCCGTGAAGCGAGCGCTCGAGGGGCCGTGGGATCCCAAGCAGACCCCCGCTCAGCTCGCGCGACGCGGCACCTGGTTTCTCGATCCCTCGGCCGCGGCGCTATTGTCGACGCATGCTGACCGAGGCTGAGGCCAGGCGCGTCGCGACCGAGAATATCGAGGCGTGGAACTCGCACGACCTCGAACGGATCCTCGCGCACTACGACGACGACGTGGTCCTCGTTTCTCCGGTGGCCGCCGTACGCCTCGGCGATCCAACGGGCGAAGTGCGCGGCAAGGCGGCGCTGCGCCGGTACTTTGCGCTGGCACTCGACGCTTACCCCGAGCTCTACTTCGAGCTCGTCGACGTGATGTGGGGCATCTCGAGCGTCGTCCTCTATTACAAGAACCAGCGCGGCACGATGACGGGCGAAGTCCTCGAAATTGCACCGAACGGACGCGTCGCGCGCGTGCTCGCCAACTACAGCGCCCCCGTCGCTCGCTAGCTTCCGGTGCTCTGATAGCCGCGGAGGGCCACGTCCCAGGCGCGCTTCGCTGCCAGGGCCGTCCCGAGCGCGGCGAGTGGCGGCCAGAGCACCGCGCCGAGCAGCGAGCCGTGGCCACGCAAGAAATCGGCCGGAACGAAGATGACGGCGCCGAACGGCAGCACGTAGAGCACCAGCGTGCGGAGCCAGCCCGGGTACACCGAGAGCGGGTAGCGCGAGGTGTTGAGCATCTGGTGCGCCGTGAAAAGGTGCGTGGCCCAGGGGCCCACGACGCGCAGCATGAGCGCGCCCACCAGCACGAGCACGCCCGTGTACACGACCGCGCCGCACCCGACCCACCACGGCACGAGCAGGAGCGCCCAGGTGGGCGGGGACAGCGCGGACCAGGCGATGCCGAGCGTGACGGCCCCCGCCGTCAGGTTGCCGAGCGCGTGCAGCTCTGGCCGCGACATCAGCACGAAGAACAGGCTGTTCACCGGGTAGACGAGCAGTCGGTCGAGCTGGCCGTCCTGTACGTAGTAGGGGAGCCACCAGATCCCGTTGAACAAGAGCTCCGACACGGCGAGCACCAGAGCGGTGAAGCCGAAAAGCAGCAGCACCTCGTGGGGCGACCAGCCGCCGAGCGCGGGTGCGCGGGTGAACACGATCCAGTAGAAGGCGAGCGCCGCGAGCTGCATCGCCACCGCCGTGATCACCCCGACCGCAAAGTCCACGCGGTACTCGGCGATGGCCTTGAGCGCCGTCCGATAAAAAACGAAGTAGAACCGCACGGCTAGCCCCCCTGGATCTGATGGCGCCGCATCACGGCGCTGAAGATGAGCTCTCCAGCCACGATCAGGCCGACGCCCCAGGCGGCCTGCCAGGCGAGCAGTCGAGGAGCGTCCTCGAGAGGCACGAGGCCGAGCCAGATCCGCGCCGGCGTCTCGATCTCGTGATGGAACGGCAGGCATTCCGCCGCGCCGCGCAGCGTCGGGGGAAACATGACGAGCGGTGCCGAAAGACCCGAAAACACCTGATGCAACGAGGCACGCAGAAACATGATGCCGTAGCCCGACTGCAGAACGAACGCCGCCTGGACGATGAGGTAGCTCACGCCGAACGCGATCAGGAAACCGAGCGCCACGCTCAGCAGCGTGAGGGCCGCGGCGGCAGCACTCGCGGGCAGAATCGCCGAGCCCGCGAAGCCATAGCCCGCGGCGAAGAGCGGCAGCACGTACACGAGGTTGGCGAGCACGTCGCCCACGCCTTGCGCCATCTGGAACATCAGAAACCCGAGCGGGCGCAGCAGGTCACCGGCAATGAGTCCCATCCGCAGGCGGTGCCCGAAACGCAGCTCGACGCTCGTGATGAGCAGCGAGTTCACGAGAAATGCGGCAATCAGGTAGGCGAGCATCTCGTCGCGCGAGAGCGGCCCGGGCCGGGGATTTTCGCGGTAAATCGCCAACCAGACGAGCAGGAAGACCCCGTAGCTCGCGACGCTCGCGAGGAGCGAGACCAGGGTTGCCAACCGGTAGGTGAGCCGCGTTTGGACGGTCTTCTGCGCCAGTACGACGAAACCGTGCACGAGCTGCCGCAGGGTCGGGCGAGGCAACGCGCTCATGCCTGGGCCTTTCCGTTCCGGTAGAGCCTCGTGACGATCGCGTCGAGCTCCGCGCCCTGCACGGCGAGGTCGACCACGGCCAGGTGCCGAAGCACGCTCGCCGTGACGCGGGGCGTGCTCGCCGAGCGCACGAGCTGCACACGCAGGTGCCGCGGGACGCTCCAGTCGAGCTCGAGCTCCTCGCCTGCCAGGTCGTGCTCGAGCCGAGCGCGTGCGCTCTCGTCGACCGTGGCGTCGAGGGTGACGAGCAACGTGCGTCCGGCGGCGTAGCGTTCCTCGAACCCGTGGCGGCTCCCGTCGTAGAGCAGTCGGCCGCGATCGAGCACCAAAAGGCGCTCGCACGTGGCGCTGATGTCCTTCAAATCGTGCGTGGTGAGCACGATCGTGGTGCCGAAGCGGCGCCGCATCTCGATCAGGTGCTCGCGCACCCGCTCCTTCACCAGCACGTCGAGCCCGATGGTCGGCTCATCGAGAAAGGCAATGGCCGGTGCGTGCAGGAGCGAAGCCGCGAGATCACAGCGCATGCGCTGCCCGAGCGAAAGCAGCCGCACCGGCGTGTCGAGAAAGTCGCCGAGCTCGAGGCGCTCGACGGCTTCGGTGTAGGTGAAGCGAAAGACGTCCTCGGGCACGCGGTACATCGCTTTCAGGAGCTGGAAGCTGTCGCGCGCCGGAATGTCCCAGAGGATTTGCGGCTTCTGACCGAAGACGACGCCGATGCTCTGTGAGAGGCGACGCCGATCGGCATGCGGCACGATCCCGAGCGTCTCCACTCGTCCGCTGCTCGGCACGAGGATGCCGGTGAGCATCTTGACCGTCGTCGACTTGCCGGCGCCGTTCTCGCCGATCAACCCGACGCTCTCGCCGCGCTCGATGCGGAACGAGAGCTCGCTCACGGCGGAAACCACCTCGTTTTCGAGGGAAAAATAGGCGCGGAGCCCCGGCCAGAAGCCCTCTTTGCGCTTGCGCCGCGTGTAGGCTTTAGCGAGCTGTTCCGTGACGATTGCGGTGTCCATGGGTTGTTCCGTGAGTCGATCCGAGACCAGAAATGAAAAAAGCCGCCGTGGCGAGCGCCAGGGCGGCTGTTGTTCCAACGAAGCGACGATGCCCTAGCCGAAGCCTCCACGCTGATTGACGACCCACGACGCGTGGAGGACGCGGCGCGCGGGGCTCTGGGGAAGGCGCATGTGCTTCATCTGCAGAGGCAGAAGATGGCGCAGCGACGGCCGAGCGTCAAGACGGGGGCCAGGCTTCGGACAGACGAGCCGCGAGCAGATCGAGCGCCGGTCGCGCCGCGGCTCCGCCGATGATTAGCGGTAGCTCGATCTGATGCAGGCCGAGCGCCAGGAGGCGGCTCCGACAGTCGGACTGGATCCCTTCGCGCACGGCTCGGCGGATGCCGGCGGCGAGCGCCGGATCTCCGGGCAAAAGGGCTGGGGGCGGCGTGCCTGCGCGGGCTCTCAGCAGGGCCCGCGCCTCCGGCGTGAAGAGCTCGTTCCGAACGCCGTTGATCACCAGGCCGGCGATCGGCAGCCTGAGGTCGGAGCGGAGCGACCCCACGAGCTCCTCCGTTTCGTTGACCGGCAGCTCCTCGGGCAGCGTGACGACCACGACGCCCGACTGCACCGGATCCTGGAAGGTTCGCCAGGCTCGCTCGGCATCGGCGCGCAAGAGTCCCGGCGGAGCCAGCTCCACGATGACCTTCGGAACGCGCAGCATGTCGAGCCCGTGGCCGGTCGCCGGGGCGTCGAACAGGACCACGTCGAAGCGCGGCATCCCCCCGACCGTCTCGATCGAGTGGTACCAAGCTTTGCCGAGCAGCGCCCATTCCTTGAGCCCGGGCGCACCCGCGAAGAAGCCCTGCACGTACCGATTGTCGAAGATCGCGTCGACCAGCACGCGGCTCTTGAGCTTCATCTGCCCGTACTCGCGCAGCGCGCTGGGGGAGCGCAGGAGCACGCCCGAGAGGTTCGGCACGAGCTCCCGGATCTCCGTCTCGAGGGGAGCCACGCCGAGCAGCTCCGAGACGCGCTCCTTCGCACCGGTCACCGCCACCAGCACGCGCTGACCGCGGGCCGCCAACGCGGTTGCCAGCGCCACGCAGACAGTCGTCTTACCGACCCCGCCCTTGCCGGTGACGAACAGAAAACGGCGATGCTCGAGATCGGTCACGTTAGGGTCGGGTGTCGTGCTACATGAGCCCGGCGCGTCCTGGAGGTCAAATGCGGCTGAAAGCGTTCGTTCTCTTCACCATCACCGCGCTCTCGGCAGGTTGCTCCAAGCCGGAGCCGCCCCGCCGGTCGGCGTTCGAGGAACAGATTGCCGCAGCCGTCGCGTCAGGCGCCATCGAGAAGGACGCGCGTGAGGCCGCGCGGCGCAAGAAGTGGGCGATGCCCTCGGGTCCGCTGCTCGCCATCGAGCCGGGCAAGGGCGTGGGTGCCATTCGCCTCGGCGCCACGGTCAACACCATCGAGCGCCTGATGGACAAGCGCTGCGAGGTGCTCACGGACGAGATCTGCCGGTACGTCACGCGCGGCGTCGACTTCCATCTGATCGGCGGCATCACGAACTGGATCCACGTGCAGCGCGCTGGCCGCCCGGCGGGAAACGACGTCACGGGCGAGGCCGTCGAGTTCGGCTTTTTCAACGGTGCCATCCCTCCGGATCTGCGCCTCGGAATGGTGCCGGCGGCGCTTCAGCAATACGTCGGCCCGCCGGAGCGTGTCGAACAGGTGCCGCAGCCGAACCCCGCCTCCATCGTCGCCCGCGACTATTACCCGGGCATGGTCATCGAGTACGATCGCTACACGAACGGCAAGATCATCATGGGCGGCGTGCGCATCATGCAGGATCCCGCCGGGCGCCCGGGCTACGAGTTCGCGCCGCGCGGCACGGCAGCCGCGGCAGGGGCGTCCGGGGAGCACGAGCGTAAGGTCGTACGCTGAAGGGCTTCAGCGCGCGCGCGGCAGCACGACGGCGGTGAGCTTCTGACACTCGACGCGGCGCCACTGGCCGGTGAAGCACGTCCCCGCCGGAAACGCCGCCAGCGCGCCCACGAGCCGCACCTCGAACGTCCCGTCGCCGAGCGTCACGCTCACCTGCTTGAACCCGAGGAACGTGCGCGTGAACGGGAACTGGCACTTGTAGAAGGCCTCCTTCGCGGAGAACACCAGGCGCGACGCCAGGGCCGGCGTCATGTCGGAGCGGCGCGCAGCCTGCTCCGCCTCCGCGGGCGACCAGACGCGGGCGGCAATCGCCGGCTCGAGCGGCGCATCCGGCTCGACGTCCACGCCGAGGCCGGCGTACCTGTCGCTGCGCGCCACCGCGACGACGCACAACCTGTCGTCGTGCGAGATGCTCCCGACGATGCCCTCGGGCCAGACCGGCTCACGCTGCGAGCCCACGAGCAGACTCGCGCCCTCGACGCCGAGCTCGGCCAGCGCCTGCCGCGCACTCGCCCGTCCGCGCGCGAACTCGCGCTGGCGCTTCGGAATTGCACGCGCGACGTGCGCCGCCTCCTCGGGCCAGAGCTCGCCCGTTGCGTCGCCGATCTCGCTCGCGACGACGGCCACGTCGTCGGGCAGCAGGCCGCGCACGAGTGTCGTCCACATCACGGCTGACGGACGCGCCGCCGCTCGAGGATCGTCTGCTGGGTGATGGCGCGCTGCGCCTCGCTCGATTCGACGAGGGTCCAGAGGTCGTGCTCGCTGCGCGGCCCGGCTATCTCGAGCAGGATGTCGGCGGCACGCTCGGGCGAAATCCCGTCGAAATGCCGCCCCGGCAGCTCGACGACGGCGGTGCGCGCGCGCAGGCCTTCGAGCGTGGAAAGCACGCGCGTGGTGACGCTGCGAAACACGAGCTCGGAGAAATCCTCGCGCACGCCGACCCCGAACAAGAGCACCTTGTCGAACGGCAGCTTCGGACGCCCCGAAACGAGCAACACCTCGCCGAGGGCTCCCGTCGCGAACCCCGCCGCGATGAGGCGCGAGATACGACCTCCGAGCCGCCAGTCGCAGAGCCCCGCCACGCCCTTCGGGGGTCGCTCCCCGGGCAAGAGCGCCGCGACGAGCACCTCCGTCCCCGACAGGTCGAGCTTGCGCAGGCTCGGCGAAATGAAGCGCAGGTCCATGCGTCAGGGCTCGGCGCGCGGGCCCTTTTCGGACGCGCCCGCCTCGTCCCTGCGACCGCAGTCGTCCGCAATGCGATCCAACACACCGTTGACGAAGGAGCCGCTGTCCTCCGTGCCGAAGCGCTTCGCCAGCTCCACCGCTTCGTCGAGCACGACGGCGCGCGGCACGTCCACCTTGCTCATGAGCTCCCAGGCACCAAGACGCAGGAGGTTCCGGTCCACCCGCGTCATGCGCTCGAGGCGCCAGTTCTTGCTCGCCTGCACGATGCGCGCGTCGAGGTCGGCCAGGGCCGCTCGCACGCCCCGCACGGCCTCGTCCGCGTAGGGCCGCCCCTCGGCGTCGCCCGGCAGCTCGCGCCAGAAATCACCGATGGCTTGCTCGATATCGCATTCGCTCGCCTCGATGGCGAAGAGCATCTGGAGCGCGGCTTCGCGCGCGGTGGTGCGGGCTCCCATGAGCGGTCGCTCGAGTGTAGGATACTTTCGCATGAAAGTCTGGCTGGTCGGCGGCAAGGGCATGCTCGGGACGGCGCTCCGCGAGCGCCTCGAACGCTCGGCGGTCGCCCACGTGATCACCGATCTCGAGCTCGACATCACGGATCTCGAGCGGGTGAGCGGCTTTGTGCAAGCCGAGCGGCCTACCTGCGTGATCAACGTCGCCGCTTACACGCGCGTCGACGACGCCGAGGCACAGGAGCCCGAAGCATTTCGCGTCAACGCGCTCGGCCCCGAGCACCTCGCACGCGCTGCCGTCGACGTCGGCGCCCGCTTCCTCCACTTTTCGACCGACTACGTCTTCACCGGAACCGCCCACGAGCCGTATCTGGAGGACGCGCCAACGGGCCCGAGCGGCGCGTACGGCCGCACCAAGCTCGCGGGGGAGGAGCGCGTGCTCGGTGTGCCCGGCGCCGAGCGGCTCGCCACGATCATCCGGACGTCATGGCTGTTCGGGGAGAACGGGCCGAGCTTCCCGAAAACCATCGCCAAGGCGTGCCTCGAGCGCGACGAGCTCCGCGTGGTGGCCGACCAGCGAGGTCGGCCGACGTACACGGGCGATCTCGCCGACGCGGCCCTCGAGCTCGAAGGCCTCGCCGGTGGGCGGGCGCCGTCCGCGCCGGGCGTGTATCACTTCGCCAATGCCGGCGAGACCACGTGGCACGGCTTCGCCGAGGCGATTCGGGAGACGCTCGTTCGCCTCGGGCGCCCCGTGAAAGCGGCCCGGGTCGTCCCGGTCACCACGGCCGAGTTTCCCCGCCCGGCCCCACGACCACCGTACTCGGTGCTCGATACCCGCCGCATCGAGGCGGCCCTCGGGTACCAGCCGCGCCATTTCCGCGAGCCCCTCGACGAGTTCCTGGCTCGCTCGACGAGCTGACCTCGTTGGCGCGGAGCACCCCGGGCGGCGGATTGTTGGCAGCGCGCGGGCGCGTCTGGTCCAATCCGCTTTCGGCGCGAGCTCCCTCCGCCGTGGCCTCTCGGGACAGCGTGACCTCACCTTCGGCCAGGGCATCACAGGTTTTTTCGGGGGTTCCGCCCACGATGGCGCTCGTGGTCGCGGGGGCGCTCCTCGCGGGAGTGCTGTGCGGTGCCGGGCTCACCGCGCGGCGTGCCGAGGAGCCGCGCTTCATGAAGTCCGGCGAGCCGCCCGCCGCCCCCGCGACCCCCAGAGCTCCGGCCGCGCGCACCGCCGGCGAGCCGCCCCCCTCACCCGATATCCCCCAGGAGGCCCCCGCCGCCGCGGAGCACAGCACCGAGGTGGACGCCGTCGTGGAAACGGCTGCCGCAGCGAGCCTCGCACCCAACACTCCCATGAGCGAAGGCGACGCCGCTCTGCACCTCGCGCGAGCGTGGCACACCGTCTTCAACGCCCGCCCCTCGGAGCAAACCCTCTCGGTGCTCTGGGCCCAGTGGGCGCACGAAACCGCGCGCGGCCAGCGCATGCACGCGTACAACTTCGCAGGCATCAAAGGCCGCGGCCCCACCGGCGCGAGCGTCGTGGTGTGGACACGTGAGGGCTCGGCCCCGAGCGATCTCGTCAAGCGCACCTTTCGCGCGTACCGGACCCCGGGCGAGGGCGCGCGTGACTACGTCCGCTTGCTCGTTACCCGCTATCCTCAGGCGCTGCGCGCGGCGCGCGATGGCAACACGTACGGCTTCGTGAGCGCGCTCGACACGGGCGGCTACTTCACCGCCGACACGCGCGCCTATTTGCGGGCCGTTTCGAGCCTGAGCAGCGAGTGCCGGCGACGCGGGATCTCGCTCGCAGCCGTGGCCAGGTAATTCGTGATCCCACGGCCGGCCGGCGTGCGGGCTCGCGCAGCAGGCCCTGAAATGATAGTCCCTGCCACCCTCGGGCCGCCCCCGCGGAGTGAATAACCATGAAAACTGCGCTGATCACCGGCATCACGGGCCAGGACGGCTCCTATCTCGCGGAGTTTCTGCTCGCGAAAGGCTACGCCGTTCACGGGCTCGTCCGTCGCTCTTCCTCCTTCAACACCTGGCGCATCGATCACCTGCCGCGCGGCGACAACTTCGCGCTCCACTACGGTGACCTGAACGACGTCTCGAGCCTCGTCGAGGTCGTGCGCCGAGTGCGTCCCGACGAGGTCTACAACCTCGCAGCGCAAAGCCACGTGCGGGTGAGCTTCGACATGCCGGAATACACGGCAGAGTGCACGGGCCTCGGCTGCTTGCGCGTGCTCGAAGCGCTGCGCACCGGAGGCCTCACGAAGACCCGCTTCTATCAGGCGTCGTCGTCCGAGCTCTACGGCAAGGTGCACGAGGTCCCCCAGAGCGAGCGCACGCCGTTCCATCCGCGCAGCCCCTACGCTGCGGCCAAGGCCTTCGCCTTCTACACGACCGTGAATTTTCGCGAGGCCTATGGCATGCACGCGGTCAACGGTATCCTCTTCAATCACGAGTCACCGCGCCGCGGCGAAAGCTTCGTCACCCGGAAGATCACGCGCGCCGCGACGCGCATCAAGCTCGGCCTCGAGTCGTCGCTCGCGCTCGGCAACCTCGAGGCGAAGCGCGACTGGGGCTACGCCAAGGACTACGTCGAGGCCATGTGGCTCATGCTGCAGGTCGAGAAACCCGACGACTACGTGATCGCCACCGGCGAGACGCACAGCGTGCGCGAGTTCCTGGACGAGACCTTCAGCTACCTCGGTCTCGACTGGCAGAAGTTCGTGCGCACGGACGAGCGCCACCTTCGTCCGAGCGAGGTCGACCTCCTGATCGGCGATCCGACGCGGGCCAGGCAGGAGCTCGGATGGCAGCCCAAGACGAGCTTCCAAGAACTCGTGCGCTTGATGGTCGACGCCGACCTCGCTCACGCCGAGCGCGAGAAGCGCGAAGGCAAGCTCGGATCGCCTCCCTAGACCGGTCGCGGGACTCCCGACGGCCCGTGTCTCATCTCCTTGCCAAGCTCGACAGCCGGTCCGCGACCGTCGTGGTTTGCGGCGCGGGGTACGTCGGCTTGCCGATGGCCGTCGAGCTCGCCACGTCGGGCTTCTCCGTGCGCGCTCTCGACACCGACAGCCACAGGATCCGCGCGCTCAACCAGGGTGAGCGCTACGTGGCCGACGTGCCGGAGCAGAGCTTCGACCAGGCGATCTCCAGCGGGAGACTGAAGGGCACCACCGACCCGGGCGTTCTTTCCTTGGCGGATGCGGTGGTGATCTGCGTGCCCACACCGCTCAGCGCGGGGCGTGAGCCCGACATCCGACACATCGTGGCCGTCATCGACGAGGTGGTCCGCTATCAGCATCGCGACATGCTGGTGGCGCTCGAGTCCACGACCTACCCCGGCACCACCGAGGGGGTGATCGCGCCCCGCCTCGGGGCCCGCTTCGAGCTCGGCGTCGACGCGTTCCTCGCGTACTCACCGCAGCGGGTGGATCCGGGGAACACGACCTTTCGACCCCGCAACACGCCGAAGATCGTCGCTGGAGTGACGCCCGCGTGTCTCGACGCCGCGCTCCGCCTCTACCGCGGCGCGATCGACACGCTCGTGCCGGTCTCCTCGCCCACGACGGCCGAGGTGGTGAAGCTCTTCGAGAACGTGTTCCGCGCCGTGAACATCGGCCTGGTCAACGAGCTGGCGATGGTGAGCGGCCAGCTCGGCATCGATCCTTTCGAGGTGGTCCGTGCCGCCGCGACCAAGCCCTACGGTTTCATGCCCTTTTACCCGGGGCCCGGCGTCGGCGGTCACTGCATCGCCGTCGATCCCCTGTACCTGTCGTGGCGACTCGCCGAGCTCGGACAGCGTGCGCGCTTCGTCGAGCTGGCCGAAAGCATCAACCGTGCGATGCCGGACCACGTGCTCGAGCGCGCGCTCGCCGCCCTCGTAGCGAGCGGAAAATCGGCACGCGGGTCGAAGGTGCTCGTCTACGGCGTAACGTACAAGCGGGACGTCGCGGACACACGCGAGTCGCCGGCGTTTGCGGTGATCCAGGGTCTTCTCCGCCACGGTGCGGACGTCTCGTACATGGATCCGCTGATCGGCGAGCTCACGGTCGAGGGCGTCGCCCTAGAGCGCGCGAACGCTGCAAGCTCGTTCGAGGGCTACGATCTCGTCGTCGTGCTCACGGACCACGCGGCGCTCGACCGCCCGCGCCTGTTGGCCGAAGCCCGCGCCGTCCTCGATACGCGCGACGCGCTCGCCGGGCTGCCCGGAGCGCGCTCGCACGTGTACGGCCTCTAGAGCCGACCGAGCGCGGGGCGGCGATCAGCGGCGCTCGTAGTTCGTCGCCATCCACTCGCGGTAGGCGCCGGTACGCACGTGCTCGATCCAGCTCGAGTTCGCGAGGTACCAGCGCACCGTGTCGCGCAGGCCAGCCGCCAGATCGTGCCGAGGTGACCAGTCGAGCTCGCGCTTGATCTTGGCGAAATCGATGGCGTAGCGGCGATCGTGACCCGGCCGATCCTTGACGAAGGTGATGAGCTTCTCGAGATCGGC
>Ga0315912_10005464_pt1 | contig 11681 bp, 6 predicted proteins | sample VfabasoilMG_FD_204469 | JGI IMG/M metagenome (GOLD analysis project Ga0315912, IMG submission 204469) | Garden soil microbial communities collected in Santa Monica, California, United States - V. faba soil | ecosystem: Environmental > Terrestrial > Soil > Garden | place: USA: California...
TTGGTGATCGCCAGCATCTGACGCACTGCGGCGCCGGCCACCATCGGAACCCCGAGCGCCTCGGCCTCGTCGAGACACAGGCGCACGTCCTTGTAGGACAGCCCTGTCGCGAAGCCGAAATCAAACGTGCGCGGGATGACCGACTTCGGGAACTTGTCCTGCGTCGCGCTGTTGCGTCCACTGCCGGCGTTGATGATGTCGCACAGCGTCTTGGCGTCGAGGCCCGCTTTCACGCCCATCGCCACTGCTTCCGACGACAACACGATTGCCGCTGCTGCAAGCAGATTGTTGGCAAGCTTCGCGATCTGCGCGAGGCCAGGCTTCTCGCCGACATAAAACGTCTTGCCGAAGGTCTTGAGCACCGGATCGACAACCGGGAACGTGTCCTTCTTGCACGACACCATCACGGCCAGCGTGCCCTTGGTCGCGCCGCCGATACCGCCACTCACCGGCGAGTCCACCCACGCGACGCCTCGCTCTGACGCTGCCTTCGCCACCACACCGGCAACCGTCGGCCCCGTCGTCGAGAGATCGATGAGCGTCTTGAGTCGATTCCCCTTCAGGATGCTGCCCAGACTGACGGACTGCACGATCGGCGGTGTCGGCAGGCTGATCAGGACGATGTCCGCCGACGAAGCCACGTCTTCTGCGGACGAAGCGACTGTGGCGCCTCGTGCTGCCAGCGGCTTCACTGCTTCCGCGCTCGTATCGAACACGCACAACGTGTGGCCCGCATCGAGCAACCGATTCGCCATCGGCCCGCCCATGCGCCCGACACCCACGAAACCAAGAACTTGATCCATGTCTCCTCTTTTGGTTGGTGGCTGGTGGTATGTGGTTGGTGGTCAAAGCCGCGAACTTCGAACTCGCCACCTACCACCCACCACGAACCACCTACCGCTGAATAAACGGATTGGGCACCGTTGTCGCCGTCGAGATCCACACGCTCTTCACCTGCAGGTATTCCTTGATCATCTCCTGGCCGCTTTCGCGGCCAATGCCCGATCGCTTGTATCCACCGAACGGGGACATGTAGCTCACCGCTCGATAGGTGTTGATCCACACCGTGCCAGCCTGAAGCTTCTCGGCCATCATCAGCGCGCGACGCATGTTCTGCGTCCACACGCCGGCGGCCAGACCATACACCACGTCGTTGCCGATCGCGATGGCCTCCTCTTCGTCCTTGAATGGAATCACGGAGAGCACCGGACCGAACACTTCTTCCTGCGCAATGCGCATCCTGTTATTCACGCCCTCGAAGATCGTCGGCTCGACGAACCAGCCCTTGCCGCACTCGGGACGCGCGGCACGCGCTCCACCAAGCACCGCGCGCGCACCCTCGCCCTTCGCGATGTCGATGTAGTTGAGAATCTTCTCGAACTGCGGCTTGTTCGTAACGGGACCGATCTGCGTGTCCGCACTCATCGGGTCGCCCATCTTTGCCGTCTTCGCAAACGCCACGAGCTTCTCGAGGAACTGGTCGTGAATGCTCTGCTGCACCAGCAGCCGCGAACCCGCGATGCACGTCTGCCCCGTCGCCGCGAAGATGCCGGAGATCGCTCCCTTCACCGCGTTGTCGATCTCCGCATCGTCAAACACGATGTTCGGCGACTTCCCGCCAAGCTCCATCGTCACGTGCTTCAGCTGACGAGCGGCCGCTTCATAGATTCGTTGACCGGTGAGGTCCGATCCGGTGAACGCCACCTTCGCCACGAGCGGATGCTCGACGAGTGGCGCGCCGACGTCCGCGCCGAAGCCGGTGACAACGTTGACAACGCCGGGCGGAAAACCAGCGTCCTCGATCAGCTTCATGAACTCGAGGACGGAGGCCGACGTGAACTCCGACGGCTTGATGACGACGGTATTGCCGGCGGCCAGCGCTGGCGCCAGCTTCCAGGTCGTGAGGAGCAGCGGTGAGTTCCAGGGAACGATCGCGGCGATGACGCCGAGCGGCTCGTACTTGGTGTAGTTGAAGGTATCGGGCTTGTCAGTCGGGAGGACGGCTCCTTCGATCTTGTCGGCGAGTCCGCCGTAGTAGTGGTACCACTGCGCCATGTACGCCGTGTGCATGCTCATCTCGGCGTAGAGCTTGCCGTTGTCACGAACCTCGGTCTCGGCCAGCTGCTTCGAGCGTTCGGTGACGAGATCGCCAAGCCGGCGAAGCAGCGCCCCGCGGCGCGAGGCCGTCAGCTTCGGCCACTCGCCGGAGGTGAAGGCCCTGTGCGCGGCTCGAACCGCGCGATCGACGTCGGCGGCAGTGCCGCGTGGAATGAGCGCCCACGGCTCCGCGCGAAACGGATCGTCGCTCTCGAAATGGTTGCCCGAGGACCCATCGACCCATTGCCCGTCGATGTACATCTTGTAGGTAGTAAGGGTTGCGGTGGCCGGCACGGCGTGATCTCCACCGATCACCTTATCGTACGTAGCGACTGCACACTGCGGCACCACTCGCCGTGTTCAATTCTTAGATTCGGTACTCCGCGAGCCCTCGATCGCTCTAAGGCCAACGTAGTCAGCATCTTCTCCGCGATCACTTGCACTTTCTCGTGTTCCGAAACGGCGCGCGAGTCACCGCGAGACCAGGGTGACGAGCGAACCAGTCGCAGCGCGTAACGTGCTACTCGGCTGTGACTTAGCCTCCACTCAGGGGACGCCTGGTGACTCTGGTGCATCAATTGCTCTCTGTCTCGCACCGAGCGGAGGCAGCATGGTGCGTATGTCATTGAGTTTGGCGGTCCTGGCGGCGTTGCTGGTAACGTATTTCGTGAACCCGACAGCGGCGTGGGTTTCGCTCTTTGCGATATCGACGTTGGCGCTTTCACGGCATATCCGACAGCGCGATGAGGAGGCGGAAGCCGCCCTCCAGCGCGTCGAAGAGTAAAGCGTCACGCGAGAGGGGGCAACGGCGCGAGGCGGAGTCTCGGCCGGTCCAGTTAGCCCCCTCAAATTTCCCCTGGCTCCTCCTCGCCTTCCCTGGCTCCCCCCAGCCTCACTCTTTCGCCATCGTCGTCTCAAAATCGCGTCACAAGTTGTCGAGCTCCTCAGCTGAAGCCATGCGCAAGCAACGCTCGCAGGGCTCACACTCGTCTTAGAGTCCAGATTCCGGCGGCCCGGTGAGCACCGGGGGTAGCATTGCCTGAGCGAGAGGCTGCAGCTGTATGGACGTCGCACTTCGCGCACTCAATCGATTCGGGCTGGGCGCTCGCAGAGGCGAACGCCAGCGACTCTCCGATCCACGAGGCTGGCTGAAAGCGCAGCTCGATGGCGGCGCGCCCTCGCTGCATGCCAGCGACATCCCATCACCAGGTGCAATCGGCGACGCCGTTCGTGGCCTGCGTATGCCGGGCCAGCGAGACGAACAGGAACGCCGCCAGGCCCGTCGTCATCTCGTGGAGCTCGCTGCAGGCGAAGCGCGCAATGCGCTCGAGGCGCGCATTGAGAGCGACCGCCCCTTCGTCGAGCGGCTCGTCGCTTTCTGGTCGAATCATTTGTGCGTTTCTGCGGGCGCCAAGATCCTTGTCGCGCCGCTCGCGGGCTCCTACGAACGCGACGTGGTTCGCGGACACGTGCTTGGACGATTCGAAGACATGGTGCTCGCGTCAGCGAAGCACCCCGCGATGCTCGCGTACCTCGACAACTTTCAGTCGATCGGGCCGTCGTCGTCCGGCGCTCGCGTAGGACAGCGCAACAACGGCGCAAAGCGAGGCCTGAACGAAAACTACGCGCGCGAACTGCTCGAGTTGCACACGCTTGGCGTCAACGGCGGCTACACACAAGCCGATGTTCAGGAGCTCGCACGCATTCTCACCGGTTGGACAATCGATGGAATCGGCGGGCAGGGTGCGCGTGTCCCACAAGGCCCTCAACCTCGACGCACAAGCGCGATCCGTCCGGCCCGGCCCGAGCCCGGAAGCGCGATCGGCTTCACCTTCCGCGAGGTGCTGCACGAGCCCGGCACGAAGACCGTGCTCAAGGAGCGATACAAGGAAGATGGCCTCGCCGAGGGCGAGCACGCCATTCGCGCACTTTGTCGCCATTCCTCGACCGCGCAGTTCGTCGCCACAAAGCTCGCCACACATTTCATCAGCGACGATCCGCCAGCGGCAGCGATCGATCGCCTGGCACGCGCGTTTCGTTCGAGCGAGGGCGATCTGAAAGTCGTCGCGCGAGCGTTGATCGAAGAGCCCGAAGCGTGGCGCGAGGACGCACGGAAGTTCCGCGCGCCGCAGGACTGGTTCGTCGCCGTGATGCGCGCGTTCGGCGCGAACGACGTCAACCCGAATGCCCCAGGCCTGCTGCGACAACTCCGGCAACCGCTATGGTCGCCGCCGTCACCGAAAGGTTTCGGTGACGCCATGCAGGAGTGGGCAGACCCCGACTCGCTCCTCAATCGTGGAGAGCTGGCGCGCACGATCTCGCGTCAGCCTGCCGTGGCTGCACTCGACCCGCGGACGCTTCTCGACGTCGTCGACGTACCCGCGGGCAATCCGCTGCACTCGCTGATCGCAGACACGTCGATTCCAGCACCGGAGCGCGTGGCACTCGCGATCGCAGGCCCGGCATTTCAATGGAGATGACGATGAAACGCCGAGAGTTCGTCCGCAACATGTGCTACGGCGGGCTTGCCACGTTTGCGGCGCCGAGAGTCAGCTTCGCGCAGGTGGCGCAGAATGGCCGGCTCGTGTTCGTGCTGCTGCGCGGCGGGTTCGACGGACTCGCTGCCATCGTCCCCTACGGCGACCCGGAGTACGCCGCACTGCGCGGCGCGTTCGCATTCAAGAGCTCGGAGCTGACACCTCTCGACGACACGTTCGGTCTGGCACCCGGCCTCTCGCCGCTCCGGACGCTGTGGGACAGCAACGAGCTCGCGGTCGTTCACGCGATGGCGATCCCTCATCGGACGCGCAGCCATTTCGATGGCCAGGCGATTCTCGAAACCGGGCTCGATCATCCCGCCGGATCGTCTGACGGGTGGCTCAATCGTTTGCTGCAAGTCATGTCCGGCCGCCGCTCCGGGATTGCGATCGCGGCGGGCATGCCGCTCTCGCTTTCGGGCCCATTCCAGGTCGAGAGCTGGTCGCCGACACAACTCGGTGCGGTTGACGATGCGTTCCTGGAACGATTGGCGGTGCTCTATCGCGCGGACCCCGCGCTGCAGAATCGCTTCGAAGCCGCGCTGCAACAACAGGAGCTCGTTGGCGAAGAGCCGATGGCTCGGGGAAACGCGCGACGGGGCGGCACGACGCCGCTGATGCAGGCCGCGGCGCGAATCCTCCGGCAGGATCAGGGCCCCAACATCGCCGCGATGGAGTTCAGCGGTTGGGACACGCACGCCAATCAAGGCATGGCAGGCGGCGCCCTGGATCGTCTGCTCGGGCAACTCGCGGAGGGGCTCGTCGCATTTCGGACAGCAATGGGACCCGCGTGGCAGACGACGACGGTCGTCGTCATGACCGAGTTTGGGCGCACCGCTCGCCCCAACGGCACGCGTGGCACCGATCACGGAACCGCGGGCGCCGGGTTCGTGCTCGGTCCGCGGCTCGCTCGCGCACACGTCGTCTCCGACTGGCCGGGACTCGGGCAGAACGCGCTGTATGAAGGGCGCGATCTCAAGCCGACGGTCGATACCCGCGCGGTGCTCAAGGCCGCACTCGCGGGAACGTTCGATCTGACGTCAGCTCAACTCGACCGTGTGTTCCCCAACTCGGCTGCCGTGCGTCCCTCTGCGGGGTTGATGGCGTAGCACCCGGCTCGGCCGTTTCTGTCCTTTGCACACTGATCTCCGAGTGCCGCATCACTGAGCGCCGCTTCACGGGATCGCCCCCTTGACTAGGGTGCGCCTCAGGAATAGCGTCTTCCCCTCAGTTTGTTGACTCATCACGCGTAAGGGGGCGCTAAACCCATGAAACGGCTCACTCGTGTCATCGCGATCCTGGCTCTTGCTTTGAGTGCGATCGATGGAGGCAACGATCGAGTCCTCGCTCAAGGAAGAGAGCCGGACTCTGGTGCAACCAAGACGCGCGGCGCTCGCAACCGCGCATCCAACAGGCTTTACATCGTCCGCATGGCGGAGCTACCCGTTGCGCTATACGAGGGAGGGCTCGCCTCCTATCCGGCAACGCGTCCTCCGCGCGGAGAGAAATTCGATCCGAACAGCTCGGAGGTCACGAGCTACGCGGGATACCTGGACGGACGCCACAGTCAGGTCCTCGGTCGCGTCGGCGGCCGCAAGATCTACGACCTGAAGTACACCTACAACGGCTTCGTCGCGGAGCTCAGTGAAGCGCAGGCCGAACGGATGAAGCTTCAGTCGGGTGTGTTGAGCGTCACCAAGGACGAACTGCAATACGCCGACACGTCCTCGACTCCAACGTTCCTCGGCTTGAATGCACCCGGCGGTCTCTGGGATCGGCTCGGCGGCGTAGACGATGCCGGCGAAGACATCGTGATCGGTGTCATCGACTCCGGCATATGGCCAGAGCATCCAAGCTTCTCCGATCGAACAGACTTCAAGCGGCACGGGAGGAAAGATCGAAAGGCGTACAACCGTCTCAAGGGATGGCACGGCAAGTGTGAGCTCAGTGATTCGGTCCCCGTTTTCAAGTGCAACAACAAAGTGATTGGAGCGCGGCGTTTCAACGAGGCGTGGGGCGGCGACGCCGGGCTCAAGGCGGAGCGCCCATGGGAGTTCACGTCACCGCGCGACTACAACGGGCACGGCACGCACACGGCGTCAACCGCGGGCGGCAACAACGACGTCGACGCGACGGGCGCAGCATCGATCTTCGGCAGTATCAGCGGCATGGCACCGCGTGCGCGCATCTCTGTCTACAAGGCGCTCTGGTCTGAACAGGACGGATCGCAGGCGTCCGGGTTCACGTCCGATCTCGTCGCCGCGATCGATCAAGCCGTCGCCGATGGTGTTGACGTCATCAACTACTCGGTCGAAGGCTCGACGACGAGCTTCCTCGAAGCGGCACAAGTGGCCTTCCTCTTCGCTGCCGATGCCGGCATCTTCGTCGCCGCGTCTGCTGGTAACTCGGGCCCCGCCAACTTCACCGTTGCGCACCCCGGACCTTGGGTGACGACGGTCGCTGCGGGCACGCACAACCGCAACGGCGAAGGGTCGGTTCGCCTCGGCAACAACGTGACGTACCAGGGTGCGTCGGTGGCCACACCAGTTGGCCCTGCGCCGCTCATCGATGCGACAGCGGCCGGCCTCGCGGGTGCGGATCCCACGGCGCTGCGACTCTGCTTCTCAGCCGTCGACAACGGTGGAACGCCGGTGCTCGATCCGGCGAAGGTCACCGGAAAGATCGTGCTGTGCGACCGCGGCGTCAACGGCCGGACCTCGAAGAGCATCGCCGTGCTGGAAGCCGGCGGCGTCGGGATGATCCTCGGGAATCCGACGGTGAACTCTCTCAACGCAGACCTGCACTTCGTCCCAACGGTGCACATCTCGAACGTCGATCTCCCGGCAGTGCGAGCCTACGCGGCAACGGCTGGCGCGACAGCGCAGATCAATAAAGGGACGGTGGTGTTCACGACACCGGCGCCGTTCACTGCGGCATTCTCCTCGCGTGGTCCAAGCCGTGCGTCGGTCGATCTGCTCAAGCCGGATGTCATCGCTCCCGGTCAGGACATCGTCGCCGGCGTTGCGCCGCCTGGAAATCACGGACGTTTGTTCGACGTCTACAGCGGCACGTCGATGTCGAGCCCGCACGTTGCCGGTCTCGCGGCGCTGCTGAAGCAGAAGTACCCTCGTTGGTCGCCGATGATGATCAAGTCGGCGTTGATGACGAGTGCGGGTGACGTGCTCGACGGGCCGAACACCAGCGCGGGCGTGATCTTTCGGCAGGGCGCCGGCCATGTGGCGCCGAACGATGCCGCCAGCCCGGGGCTCGTCTACGATTCAGGCTTCAACGACTGGATCGCGTTCCTGTGCGGCGCGACGAACGGCATCAACCCGGCCGACTGCAGCGGGCTCGCGGCGGCAGGCTACTCGCTCGATCCCAGCGATCTGAACCTGGCGTCGATTACCATCGGCGACCTCGCTGGCTCGCAGACGATCACGCGAACGGTGACAAACGTCGGGCCCGCGGGGACGTATGCCGTCTCGACAACTGGTCTTCCCGGCTTCAACGTCGCAGTCACGCCATCGACGCTGACGCTGCGACGCGGGCAGAGCAAGTCGTACACCGTCACGTTCACCCGGACAACTGCGGCGCTGAATGCCTACCAGGGCGGTCAGCTCACGTGGACCGACGGACATCACAACGTCCGCAGCCCGCTCGTGGTCGCGCCGGTTGCGATGAGTGCCCCTGTCCAGGTGTCGGGTACCGGCGGGCCTCTGAGCTATACCGTCAAGTTCGGGTACGACGGCCCGTTTGTCGCGGAGGCAAGGGGACTGATTCCAGCCGCGGTGACTCCGGGCGTGGTCGCCGACGATCCGAACGATTCGTTCGATCCGGCAGGAGCGGGTGTGGTGGCCATTCCGGTGACTGTGCCGGGCGGCACCAGCTACGCACGCTTCTCACTGTTCGATGCGGACGTCGCACCGGGGAGTGACCTCGATCTCTATGTGTTCAACAGCGCTGGCACCCTGGTCGCGATCAGCGGGACGGGCACATCGAACGAGGAAGTGAACCTGGTGAACCCCGCGGCCGACACGTACACGGTGTACGTGCACGGCTTCGCCGTTGCAGGCACGACGCCGTTCAAGTTGCACTCGTGGGTCCTTGGAACTGCGGCAACAGGCAACATGACGGTCACCGCTCCAGCGACCGCTTCGCTGGGAGCAAACGGCACCATCAACCTGACATTCAGCGGGTTGACGCCAGCAACGAGATATCTTGGTTCGGTGGCTTACAGCGGTGTGATTGGTCTTCCGGCGCCGACGATCGTTCGGGTCGATACGCCGTAGTCAACGCCCAATATCCAACTCCCAACTTCCAACTCCCAACCTGGGATTGGGAGTTGGGACCCTTGGCAATTGGGAGTTGACTGAGTTTCTACTGGTTGGTGCGAGGCGCAGCCTGCGCCATCAATTTCTTCAGGAGCGTGGCGGTATCTTCGTGAACGTCGATGCGAGCGCCGCCGCGGCTGTTGCCGCCGGCCTTGCCCAGCGCCGAGTCCACCGGCGTATTGCCCTTCGCGTCTTTCGCGTTGAGATCGGCGCCGCGCGACACCAGGAAGGTGACCACGTCGTTCCATCCCCAACGGGCCGCTTCGTGCAAAGCGGTCAGGCCACGTGAGTCCTTGGCGTTGATATCACCGCCGGCATCCAGCAACAGCTTCAGCGACTCGATCGATCGCTGCTGCGTGTCTTCGCTCAGATAGAACCCACGCGTGTCAGCGTCCACCGATCCCAGACCTGCAGCGGCCATCGTCGCCGTCATGCCGCGTGTGTTGGTCAGCGTCAGATCGGCGTTCTTCGCGAGCAGCAGCTTGATGGCCGGTACGTCCAGTGCCTTCGCTGCGCGAAGCAGCGGCGTCGATCCCGTCGTCAGCATGCCATCGAGACCGCGATCGTTGCCGACGTTGCGGAACGGAGGCGGGAGGCGCAGACGCGCATTCGGGTTCGCGCCGGCGTCGAGCAGGAGCTTCACAACGTCGAGAGCAGTCGTCTCGTCGAGGGACGGAAGATCCGGGCGCCCACCGCGCGGAATGGTGTTGACGTCAACCGCAGCGTAGAGCGGGCCACGGCCCCACAGATCCCACTGGTTCGGGCTCGCACCCGCGCGGATCAGGTACGCAGCCGTATCGAACTGCATGTTGATGACCGCCGTGAGCAGCGGGCTCAGGCCTTCGGGATCGGCAAGATTGATCTCGGCGCCCTTCTCGACGAGTGCTCGCGCGCAGTCGGCGCACCCCTCGCGGGCAGCATACAAGAGCGGGGTCAATCCGCCTGCGGGACGGTAGATTGCGCGCGGTTCGGCCGTGACCTGACGCTGCCAGTTGTTGGTCGTCGATCGCGCATTCACTTCTGCGCCACGGGCCAGCAACTCGCGCACCATCTCGGGCTGGTGCTGCGCGACCGCCCACATCAGCGCCGTCTGACCACGCCACTTCTCCACCGCGTTCACGTTCGCGCCGCGCTGAATCAGCAGTCGAGCCGCATCAACCTGGCTCGTGCGTGCCACCACCATCAACGCCGTCTGACCGTCGGCGTTCGGCGACTCCACGTCGGCGCCGGCCTCGAGCAGCGCACCAAGGAGTGCCGCATTCGCGCCGATCGCGGCCTCCGCCATCGGCGTCGAACCGTAGTCGTTCTTCACGTTCACTTTCGCGCCGGCGCGGATCAGGCGAGTGACGAGATCGAGATCGTTCTGTTGCACCGCCCAGTGGAGTGCCGTCGTCCCATCCGGCTCCGTTGCGTTGACGTCGGCCCGCTTGGCAATGAGGGCAAGAGCGGCGGCGCGATCGCCTGACTTGACGGCCTCGACAAGCGGAGGCGAGCCAGCGGCACGTAGAGGCGGGGCCTCAGCCGCGCCCAAAACCAACAACGCAACAACTAGGATTCTTCGCATTGTTTGGACCCGGCCTACGGGTTCTTCTCTACAGCTCTGAGAACAGCTGCGTGCTGTTGCCGAACTTCTCCATTGGAATACCCGCGCGCTCGAGCAACGTCAGGTGCAAGTTGGCCAGCGGCGTCTTGTCCTCGTACTTGAGGTGCTGTCCGCCCTTCAACTTCCCGGCTCCCCCACCAATGACGACGGTGGGCAGCGGGAACTCGTCGTGCTGGTTGCTATTGCTCATGTTGCTGCCGTACAGCAGGATCGAATGATCGAGCACCGATCCGTCGCCGTCTGGCATGGCCGCGAGCTTGGTGAGGAACTTCGCGAACGCCTGGACGTGATACGTCTGAATCTTCGTCAGCTTGTCCTTGCGCGCCTTGTCGTTCTGGTGATGCGAGAGCGGGTGGAACGCATCGGAGATTCCGATGTGGTTGTAGGTGACGTTGCTCCCCTCGCCCGCCATCATGTAGGTGAACACGCGCGTGAGGTTCGCCTGATACGCCAGCGCGATCATGTCGAACATCAGGTTGAGCCGCTGATCGAAATTCGCTCCAACCGGCACATCTGGAAGCTCGAGGCTCGACAGATCCTGCGCTTCCATCTTCTGGACGCGCCGTTCGATCTCACGAACGCTTTCGAGATAGTCGCCAAGCTTGACGCGATCGGGCGCATCCAGGGTGCGCTGCAAGTCGTTCGCTTCCTGGGTGACCAGATCGAGAATGCTTGCGTACTGCTTCGTGATCGCCTTGCGCTCCTGCGCGGTATCGCCCTGACCGAAGAGCCGCTCGAACAGCTTGCGCGGGTCGGACTCCATCGGGAGCGGCGTCGTCGGTGACCGGAATGAAATCGTCGCACCGTAGCTGCACCCGTATGTCCTGTCGCACGCGCCGTTCCCGCCGCGGCCTTCCGTCGCCACTTCCAGTGAAGGCAGCGGCGTGTCCTGACCGATGTGCTGAGCGGCCATTTGATCGATCGTCACACCGCCGTGTGGCTCCTGGCTCGCTTCTGGCGTTACGCAACTGAGCCACGTGCCCGGATTGAGCGCATGCACCGGCGGCGCGATGGCCGGTTTGTTCTCGAGGCCGCTCACGATCGTCAGCATCTTCTTGAACGGCGTGAAGGGCTGGAGGATCGGCGACAGCTCGAAGTTGCTGCCCACAGTGG
>Ga0315912_10005465_pt1 | contig 11681 bp, 11 predicted proteins | sample VfabasoilMG_FD_204469 | JGI IMG/M metagenome (GOLD analysis project Ga0315912, IMG submission 204469) | Garden soil microbial communities collected in Santa Monica, California, United States - V. faba soil | ecosystem: Environmental > Terrestrial > Soil > Garden | place: USA: California...
ACTTCCTCTTTTTGCTGTTGTTCTCATCACTTGCTTGTTGACTGCCCTTTCACTCAACACACCCATTCCCACTTTTGCCCAATCGGCAAATATGGAGACATCATCCACCAGCATCTCCCCCATCTTCACGCGGGAAATCCAACACTGGGGCAATGACATTACCCGATGGGCAACCGCTTCCTCCCTCGACCCGAACCTGGTCGCCACCATCATGCAGATCGAATCATGCGGCGACCCGCGTGCAACATCCAGCGCGGGCGCGATGGGATTATTCCAGGTGATGCCTTTCCACTTTCACTTTGGGGAGAATCCATACAGCCCGGAGACCAACGCCTTGCGCGGACTGGAGTATCTTTCGCGTTCACTGCAAACATCCAACGGCAATCCCCGCCTGGCAATGGCAGGCTACAACGGAGGCATTGGCGTTATCGGGCGCGGTGAGTGGACATGGTCCACGCAAACGAAGCGATATGTCCAATATGGTGCGCCGATCTATGAGGACGCGCGGGCAGGGTTATCGCAAAGTGATTCGCTTCAAGAATGGTATATCAAATATGGGGTCAGTCTTTGCAGGCAAGCCGCGCGGCGATTGGGTTTATAACATCTCGTTCGCTCGCAGTTGCACTGCGAGCGGATGCGGTATACAACGTGTAGGGGCGGGGTCTTCCCGCCCCTACACGTTCAATAACGGCAACCAAATCGCAAACGTCGTCCCCTGTCCCTCTTTTGAATCAACTTCGATCCGCCCGCCATGATGCTCCACGATCCAGTGTGTGATCGAAAGCCCCAAGCCGAAACCTGTGGTCGTACCGCGCGTGCGTGACTTCTCGGCGCGGTAGAAACGCTCGAAGATGTGCGGCAGGTCCTCGGCAGGGATGCCAGGTCCGGTGTCCCGACAGATGATGCGCGCATGATCGCCCACTTTCGCAAGGCTGAGGAAGACGTCCCCACTTTGAGGCGTATATTGGATCGCATTCGCGACGAGGTTGATCAACACCTGTTTCAAGCGGTCACGATCCCCATTAACCATCATCTGATCGATCTCATTGAGATGGACACGCACTTTATTCCCTGCAATGATTCGCATCTCCTGAAAAACTTCCGTGATGAGAATGTCTAGCTCAACCGGCTTGAGACTGAGAGGTAGTTTCCCAGACTCAGCCTGGGCAAGCATCAACAAACCACCCACCAAACGAGTGAGACGCCCCGCCTCCTGATCGATGCTGGTCAACGACTCGGCATCAAATTGTTTCATGCGGCGCATCAAGTCAACATTCCCCTTGATGACTGTCAATGGCGTACGCAATTCATGGCTGACATCCGCAAGAAAACGCTGTTGCGATGTGAACAGCACCTCCAACCGTTCAAGCGTCTGATTGAACGTCGCCACCAGACTCCCGATCTCATCCTCCTCCAAACCCTGCAAGGGGATGCGACGCGAAAGATCGTCGGCGCGGTTGATATGTTCCGCTGTCTCCACAATGGACTTCAACGGCTCAAGCGCCTGCCCAAGAAGTGTGAACCACGATACAAAACCTGCGATAATGATCCCATAGACCCATAAGGCAAATAGAACATATAACAGATAGGTACGGGCTGCTTCCACGGTTGTTAAGTCCACCGCCACCTGCATCACAGCGATGCGACTGCCGCCATGAGAAAGAGGAATGCTCAAAACACGCAGTGGAACATCCTTGATGACCATCTCACGGTAGACCGGCTGTTTTGTTCGTTTGTTTCCGGGGTCAAAGGCAATTTCACTACCTGCCAGATCACCGAAACTCTCCTGAAGCTTACCGTCCAGCCCCCACACTTGCGTATGCATATCCTCATCCACGTTCACAGGTGGGGACACAAAATAAATCCTCCCCACTTTATCGACACCAGCCAGGTCGATAAATTCAAAAGCGGTCATCTCCAGCCGTTCATCCACCTGGCTGAGCAAAACATTATTCACCAACAAGTACGTCACCGCGCCAAAGATAAGCAAAACTGCGCCCATCAGCAGTGAATACAGCAGGGTCAGGCGCAGTCGAAGAGACATTTGGATTTACGATCGGCGATTTACGATTTCACGATTGAGAATCACGGATTTTCACGAAGGACATACCCAACACCGCGCACCGTATGGATCAGGCGAATCTCTCCCTCTCCTTCCAACTTCTGGCGCAGGTAACGGATATACACTTCAAGCACATTGCTCTCACCACCAAAGTCATAGCCCCACACACGATCAAAGATCACCTCACGCGTCAACACTTGTTTCGGGTGACGCAGGAATAATTCCAGCAATTCATATTCCTTCGCGGTCAATGAAATCGAACGGTTGCCCCGCGTTGCCTGACGTGAACCCGTATCCAACGACAGATCGGCGAACTTCAAAACAGGAATCCGTTCCGGTTGTGTGCGACGCAGTAACGCACGCACACGAGCAAGCAGTTCATCCAGATTGAAAGGCTTGATCATGTAATCATCCGCGCCCGCATCCAAACCCTGAATGCGATCCTGCACCGTATCCTTGGCGGTCAACATCAGGATCGGTATCGAACCGCCCGTGCGCAGGCGATGACAAACCTCCAACCCATCCATGCCGGGCAACATCCAATCCAATATCACGAGGTCGGGAGTATGATCACGTGCCAGAATCAAACCCATGCGCCCGTCGGTTGCAGTATCCACGGTGTAGCCTTCATAAGCCAGACCGCGTTGTAGCAGTTTTAAAATCTGCTGGTCATCTTCAATGATCAGGATACGCTCGTTCATAGTGATTGCTCCTGACCAAAATATACCACAAGTTATTGGATAAAAAACATCGCATCAGACTCAACCGAAGTTTGCTTCCGCCTAAAAAGTTTATCCCATCTATAACTTGATTCTCCCAACTACCTCAACCCAAGCTTTTCCCTCAACCATGCCTTTCGATCACTTGTCGAATCTTCGTTCAACCCATGCCCAGACTCATACCATTTCATCTCTTTGGGTTCCCACGCGGATGCAAAGAACTCCTCCGCCCGCTCCTTCGGCACATGTGGATCATCCGTTCCGAATTGAAAGAAGATGTGAGCAGGTGAAAGATTTGGCACGTGAACAATCGGATCGCTCTCCGACATTTGGCGGATAAAAGCCTCTCGCGCCTCCCCCTCCAATTTGGGCTGATACAGATACCAGTCGGGGAAGCGAGGCGTGGACGCCATGATCACGTAATGGCTTGGGCGCCCATCCAAACTCCCAGCCAGCACACCGTACATCCCGCCGAAATCATGTCCCACATACACAAAACGTTTGGTATCAACACTAGGCTGGGATAACAACAAATCCATCTCACGGCGGAGGTTTACAACTTCTTCAATGGAGTTTTGTACGTCATCCTCCTGAGTGCGCTTGAGGAAAAAATCAGGGTCAGACCATAACGTTTCGACCAACAAACAGACCGCGCCGCTGCGCGCCATTTCTTTCGCTTCCTCCACGAACTGACTTCGATTCGAATCGTACGATTGTGGTTCATACCAGTGAACATACAGGATCGCGGCAAGCGACTCACCATTTTCGGGACGGAACATCTCTGCCATGCGGCGATACCCAAAAGGGGTTTGCAAGACGAGCAACTGACTCTCGACTCCATCCTGTGACCGTTTTCCGATCACACGCACATCTTTCGATTCGAGGGGCTGATAATTACGCATTTCAGAAATCATGGTTTCTCCGATCTTTTGAATGAAGCTATTATATTGGATTCACCCTGCTTGACACCCTCCTCTGGAAGTGTATAATCACGAACATAAGACAGCGTGAAGATAAGTACCTGTCCAACTGTTCAGAGAGCCATCGGTCCGTGTGAGATGGTCGGGCAGACAGCGAAATCCACTTCACCAAGTCGTCCTCGCAGGGACGTCGCACAAGATTTATCTTGCGCGACCTCGTAAGAGGGACGTGAGCGCCCGTTACCGCGCACTCCAAGGCAGTAGCAATACTGCAAAAGCAGGTGGCACCACGAGACGCCCCCTCGTCCTGCAAATGGACCGGGGGCGTATTCTATTCCCGCACTGGAGGTGCAAATGTTAGACTTGAATTTGATCCGAGAGAATCCAGATATCGTCCGCACGGCGCTTAAGAACCGCCAGATGGACGCGTCTCCCGTCGATGATATTCTTCGACTGGATGAAAAACGCCGGACGCTTCTTACAGAAGTGGAAAAGTTAAAGGCGGAGCGCAACACGGTCTCCAAAGAGATCAGCAAGATGAAGGACGCGGCGGAACGGGAGGCAAAGATCGCCGCCATGCGCGAGGTTGGCGACAGGATCACCGCGCTCGATAAGGAAGTGGCAGACGTTGATGCAGAATTAACTTCCTTCACCAGTTCCCTTCCCAACGTCCCGGATGAACGGACGCCGATAGGCGCATCCGAAGACGAGAATATTGTTTTGCGAACCGTAGGTGCGCTCCCTGAATTTGATTTTGAACCCAAAGCGCACTGGGACCTAGGACCCACGCTGGGCATCATTGACTTCGAGCGCGGCACCAAGATCACCGGCTCACGTTTTTACGTATTGAGCGGAGCAGGCGCCCGCCTGCAAAGGGCATTGATCGCCTTCATGCTCGACATCCACACGCGGCAAGGCTATACCGAAAAATATCTTCCCTTCATGGTGAAATACGATACGGTGTATGGCGCGGGACAACTCCCAAAATTTGCCGATAACCTATACAAAGACCACGAAGAGGAATTGTATTTCGTGCCGACCGCCGAAGTTCCACTGACTGGTATGCACATGGGCGAGATCCTCGACGAAGCACAACTGCCTTTGCTTTACACTGGATACACTCCCTGCTTCCGCCGAGAGAAAATGAGCGCGGGACGTGACGTACGCGGTATCAAACGCGGACATCAGTTCGACAAGGTCGAGATGTATATGTATGCCAAGCCGGAAGAATCAGATGCCCTGCTCGAAAAGATGCGGGAAGATGCCGAAGCAACCTGCGCCGCGCTGGGTTTAACCTATCGAGTGAAACAGCTCTGCACAGGTGATATCGGCTTTGGCTCGGCGATCACATACGACATCGAAGTCTGGGCGGCGGGATGCAACGAGTGGCTGGAAGTTTCATCCGTCTCAAATGTGCGCGACTTTCAGGCGCGGCGTGCGAATATAAAGTACCGTCCGGCGGATGGAGGCAAGGCTCGTCTCGTTCATACGTTGAACGGGTCAGGGCTTGGACTTCCTCGTACTATGATCGCAGTTATGGAGAACAACCAGCAAGCCGACGGTTCCATCCTTGTTCCGGAAGCGCTTCGTCCATGGATGGGCGGAGTGGAAGTGATCAAGTAGATACACCGTCCCGAAGGTTTGAAAACGCAACACAGTCTTCTCAAGCAACCTTCGGGACGTTTTCTTACAAGAGTATTTCATGCCGCCCGATTTTCTTTCCTCCCTCCAATTTGCCTGGGTCTTCATTGTTGATGTGTTGACTCTCTTCGTTCTATTGATCGGTCTCTTTGGGTTGATCGTTCCAGTCTTCCCCGGGCTGACCATCATGTGGCTGGCAACGTTAATCTACGCGCTCCTGCAACAGACCGCCGGCAGAATGACCGGCTGGGATTGGTTCGCCTTTGTGGTCATTACCCTGCTCATGCTCGGCGGCAACATCGTGGACAATCTCATCATCGCGGCAAAGATGCGGGACAAGTTCATCCCCTGGAGTTCGATCCTGCTGGCGTTCGCGGCAGGCATTGTCGCCAGTCTTTTTTTCACACCGTTGATCGGTCTGGTCGCCGCGCCGTTGGGGTTATTCCTTGCTGAACTTCACAGGCTCAAGAATCGAGATGAAGCATGGGAATCCACCAAGGCGTATATAATCGGATGGGGCTGGGCATTCGGCGCAAGGTTTATAATAGGGCTTGTCATGATCGGCTCATGGATGTTATGGGCTTGGATCTAAATCTATTCACCCAAGGAGAAATACTATGCCCCCTATTATCAACGAAATACTGGTACTGCTCGGTTTCGTCGTCCGCTTCCTCGGCTTTCTGGTTGTCGGGTTCGGCATCGCTAGATTTGTTATTGATAACTACAAAGCAGGCGAATGGCAGGTAAAAGTTGCGCTTGCTCTTGGCTTCTTTGCCCTGCTCGCGGCTCTCACCCACTTCTCCAGCGCGGGTTCAGCGGGAGCCTTCGCCCTCGGCGGCGGCATCGCCCTTCTGATGGCAGGCATGAAACAACCGGAAGGCGAAGAGGAAACAGAAAAGAAGAAAAAGTAATACATTGACTCATGCAATGTCCCGAAGGCTGATCGACTTGACAAAGTCTTTCAACAACCCTTCGGGACGTTTGATTTAAGAACCTGATTTTTATTTCTTCGCATCCTGTGCGGCTTTGGTCACGGTCTCTGTGAACTTCCTCCCTGCCACATTCTCCTCCAAACCAATGAAGGCGCTCGCGCTTTCAGACGAATCAGTAAACATCCCGTTGACTTGAATCCCCGAATCCGGAATCATCTTCATAAATGGCGTCTGTGCATAATCCTGTATGGTCACGTTCGACAACTGTGCTGAAAGCACTATCGGTGTGCCCGCGCTCACAACAACCCACACCAGCCAGCGCGGCGTTACGACGACTCCCTGCGAGACGCTCTCCGCCTTGCCGAACAATCCCTTCTTCGCTTTCTCCGAATCGGTTTGAACACACATCAACGCATCGGACAATATCGAACCGAGATTATATCGTTCGATATGAGCTTTCACAGCGGTCACCATCTCCGATGACAAACTTTCAAATGGAACTTCGCGTGTTGTTCTTTTCCAATCGGACATTTTGATTCTCCCAATGAATTATTTCAGACCCTCGATCACGCTTCGCGCGACTGCTTCGGGTTGCTCGCCATTAAAAACCCTGATCACCGCCCCCTCCATGATCGGACTCAACACTGCCAGCACATCATCCGAAGGGACAGGGTAGGAGGACTGAAGGATCTCGTTGATCTCCCCGTTCAATTCGGCATCCTCCCAACCATTCAACGCCTGCGGACGAGTCGGCAAATATCCCGATGCTTTTGTCCATGAGGACATATATTCACTATCGACAAGATAGGATGCCAGTTCCACTGCCAAAGGTTGTTTAACAGTATCGGAACCTGCAAACGCCCATAGCCATCCATCTGCCAGTGAGTAAGGCGTGTCATCCAAACCGAAAACCGGGACGTAATGTCCGCTTTTGAGGGCGAGGTCGTTGGAAAGCCATATCACGTTCGCGCCGGCTTCCCCGCTGTAAAACATCGGCATGGATTGCCCATCTGTTTGAAAATCCTTCACGATGGGAGGCACAACACCGGTTTCAAGAGCCTGTTTATGGAAAGACAGAACACGCGTCAGGGTGGTTTCATCCAACACCAATCCACCCTGAGTATCTACAAGTTGATTATTTATTGAAAGATATAAAGATAGGGATAAATAAGATTTTGAGTCAGATGCTGGATATACCAATTGATTTCCCGATTCAAGAATGGATGTCCAACCTGAAGGAATTCCCTGAAAAACGGCGGGGCGATAAACGATCCCCATCGCATCTGCGGCAAAAGGCACACCAAAGCCCGAACTCTGTACATGTCCCATTTCGCGGGCAAAGGCATACCAATCCGGGTCGTGCAGGATAGTGGTCAAGCCATCGATGGGATGTAACAATCCGTTCACCGCCGCATCCTCCATATCGGAGTGGGTCAATGCGATCAGGTCGGGCATGGCAGAGGGCGCGGCTTTGCCCGTCACAGCAAGGGAATTGACCAGGTCGTTATCGCCGGTCTCTGCCTTGATGCGGACTTCAATCCTGACGCCATATTCATCTTCAAAATCTGCAAGTCGTTGCTTGAGCAGGTTTGCCGAGGGTGTATCAACGTTGGGGTCGAATCGCGGGGGAAGCCAGACGCGCAGGGTACGCGATTCCAATGACCGGGTGGCGGTGGGAGTAGGTTGAGGCGGAGGCGTGGATGCGGCTGTTAGAACAGGAGCAGGCGTCGGCGTGGAAAGAAGCGGAGTGAGGGACGAGCATCCCGCAAGAAAGAGGAGTACTGCGTATTGCGTAATACGTAACAGGAGAGTCATCACAAATCAATCGGCAAGCGCAGGAGGGCGGTCAGAAGTTTGATCGTGTTCTGTATATCGGAAGTGTCCACCATTTCGGATGGAGAGTGAACATAGCGGACGGGAATGGAAAGACAGCCTGCGGGAACACCGGCGCGGGTGAGTTGAATGGCGCGCGCATCAGTACTGCCAATGAGAAGCACCTCGCGCTGGTAGGGGATTTTGTTCTTCTCGGCAGTGCGGATCATCCATTGCACAATGCGCGGGTCGGCAATCATGGCAACATCCTTGATTTTGATGCAGGTTCCTTTGCCGAGCGCCATTTCCATCTTGATACTGTCGGGAGTATCGCCAGCGGGTGTGACATCGAGTGCGATGCCGATATCAGGGTCAACGCCATAGGCAGAGACAGTTGCACCGTGCGTGCCGACTTCCTCCTGTGTGGTGAAAACGAAGTAGACATCGTGCGGCGTGGATTTGAGAGAGCGCAAAGTTTCAATGGCAACCAGAACACCGACGCGGTCATCCATGGATTTCGCGACAAGGCGATTTCCCAATTCAGCAAAGGGACGGTCGAATGCGGCGACATCACCGATCTTGACGGGACAATCTTTTTTACTCGTCGCGCCGACATCAATATAAACTTTATCCAGCGTGGGAAGTTCGTTGATATTGGCAAGGTTGTCATATCCAATGACACCTTGCACGCCGTTCAGGAAACGGACGCGCCCACCGGGGACATAACGCCGCAGGACCGTTCCTAATGATGAAAAACGCACGAAGCCGTTTTTGTCCACGTGGTTGACTATGAGTCCGATCTCGTCCATATGAGCGGCAACCATGATTCTTTTTGTGTCTTTGGTTTGTTTTGTTGGCTTCTTGCGGACAATAAGGTTGCCAAGCGCATCCACTTTGATCTCATCAGCAAGAGGCTTGACTTCCGCCTGTACCAGTTTACGGACATTCTCTTCATAGCCTGAAGGACCAAAGGTTTCAGTGAGTTGTTTGAGGAGTTTTTTCATGTAGTTTGGTAGTCCATAGTTAGATAGTTGGATAGTTTGGTAGTCGAGTGGTTGGTTAGTCAAGCGTCAGGGTTTGACCATTTGCATAGGACTTTTCTTCTTTGCGGGTAAAGACATGCACTTTGGCTTTGCCCATGACTTTCCATTCACCACCAAGTTCTCCAACGAGAGCGGTGTCTTCATCTATGCCGATCATGAGACCGCCCTTCTTGAGCTTGCCCTTCAATGCCATGACGAGAGGTTTGAACACGAACGGCATGGCATCAAAATGAGGCATGATGAACTCAGCAGGGACTATACCGAATCCATCCTGTGTTAGAGCAAGGCGAAAACGGGGCATTTGCTTTGCAAGAATCATTGCACCCGCAGAGCAACCTGCATAAATGGCGCCACGCTCCCATGCGCGTTGCGCGGCGCTCCAGGCTCGGCTTCCATTCATAGTGTAATACAGATAACCCGGGTCACCACCAGAGAAGTAGATCAGGTCAGCATTGTCAAGGAACGGCTCCCATTGTGGGTCATCCGCCGAGCCGCGGTCGATGATGGGAAGCGCTTTCACCTCCGCCCCGAGTTTGGTGAAATGGTCAACGCCCATGCCCGACCAGCGATTGACACTGGCGTCGCCTTCCTGCCCGGCGGCGGTGGGAAGACAAACGACACGCGGTTTGCGTCCATTCACGTTGAGACTGTCAAGCAGGTAACGATCCACATCGTTCATGACGGGAAGGTATTCACCGGAACCAAGAAGAGTTATCAATCCATTCATAGGACACCTATAAAAATTATCGTTTTGCGATCAGGTCAGGTGTGATCTTCTTCAACGCGGCATGGAGCAGGTGGATCGTGTTCTTCCAATCGTCGACGCGTGAGATGCTGACCGGGGAATGTGTGTAGCGATGCGGAACAGAGACCGAAACCGTCGGCACACCAGCGAGCGAGAGTTGGATCGCACCCGAGTCCGTGCCGCCTCCGCCAGGTTGGCGGAATTGGTAGAGAATGTTTTCAGCGTCACCCACTTCACTTAGAAAGCGAACCAGCCGCGGGTCGTGAAGAGTCGAACCGTCCGTAATATAAATGGCGGGACCCAATCCAAGCTTCGTATTATAGGACATATTCTCACTGCCATCATGCAGGGGCAGGTCACGTGCAGGAGTCGAGTCGATGGCAATCGCCATATCAGGGTTGAAATATTGTGCCGCCACCTTTGCGCCGCGCAAACCAATCTCCTCCTGTACCGAGAACGCCGCGCACAGGTCAATGTTCGGAGGCGCATCTTTCAACAACTCGATCAACGTCGCCACACCGATGCGGTCATCAATGGACTTCGCCATGATGGACGGACCCACACGCTTGAACTTCGTCGCAAACGTAGCCCGGTCACCCACCTTTGCCTTACCACCGACACCCATATCAATTCTCATTGCATCCAATGGGACAGTGCGTTTCATCTCGTCGCTATCCATCAAATGAATGGGCTTGGCGCCGATCACAGCAGGTGCACGCTCTCTGCCCACAATGACCTGCTTGCCAACCAAATGACGTTCATCGATTCCACCGACAGTTTCAAAGCGATAAATTCCATCTCCATCATCTGCCACAATGAAAAAGCCGACCTCGTCCATATGGGCATCGACCATCACCCGCACACGATTCTTTCCACGCCCAAATTTGGTCGCCAACACACTGCCCATCGCGTCCACTCGAACTTCATCCGCGTAGGGCTTAATCTCTTCGAGAACGATCTTGCGAACTTCATTCTCATCGCCTGAGACCCCAAGCGCGTTGCAAAGTTTTTCGAGCAATTTGAGTTGAGCGTTTCCAAATGAGGGCATGTTTATCCTATTATGGACTCGGGAGCTTGCTCCCGAATTACGCCAGCAAGCTGGCTGACTCCATATTTATTCCCAAACGATCTTTTCGACAAAATCTTCTTCCAACGAAACAATGAACTCAGCCATCAAACGCCCCGCGCGTTGGATGTCCTTGATGGAGACCGCCTCGACAGGCGTATGCATATAACGGATCGGGAACTCCACCAGCGCGGTGGGAATACCTTCCCTTGTCGTTTGTATCTCCATGGCATCTGTTCCTGAGTCCGCTGGCGTCACATCCAGGAACCAGGGAATTTCCAGCTTGTCCGCCAATTCCTTGAGCTTGGTATGCAGGAACGGGTGCATGTTCGGACCGATACACAAACCTACACCCTTCCCAAAAGCATGGGTCTGCCAATCACCCGCACCGGGACCTTTTGCAAACGTCCCATCGACGGCAATGGCGATGTCAGGCTTCAACTCGAAAGCAGAACTGGACGCGCCCAACAAACTGACTTCCTCCTGTACAGTTGCAACAGCCCAGACGTCCCACAGGTGGGATTTGCTCTGCAATTCCTCCAGACAGACGGTCAATGCAGTGACCGATGCACGGTTATCAATGGAATGACCCGACACGATCCCACCCGCCAGATCCAAAGGCTGATTCGCAAAAGAGACCAGGTCACCGACCCGGACTTTCTTTTCCACTTCGCGTTGAGTCAACCCGGTATCCACCAACAAATGCTTGATCGCTACAACTCCATCACCCTCAGACTCAGG
>Ga0315912_10005466_pt1 | contig 11681 bp, 9 predicted proteins | sample VfabasoilMG_FD_204469 | JGI IMG/M metagenome (GOLD analysis project Ga0315912, IMG submission 204469) | Garden soil microbial communities collected in Santa Monica, California, United States - V. faba soil | ecosystem: Environmental > Terrestrial > Soil > Garden | place: USA: California...
GCACGTCAACGAGCGCGGCGCCGAGCTCAAGGCCGCGGCCTTCGCCGAGCTGCTCGCGCCCTTCGTTCAGGCCCGCTGAGGCCGTCGAATGCGCGCGTGAGTACGGTGCCAGGACAATTCTTAACCAGATCTCGGTCGGCGCGCTTGGCGCCGTCCGCGATCAGGGTAAGAATTGTCCTGGCACCGTACTCACGCGCGCATCAAGCCTCACTCAGGCGTGCGCGCGGCGTCGATGCCGCGGGAGACGTGGCGCACGTAGAGCGCGTTGAGCGCCAGGCTCAGCGTGCCGCCCAGGCTCATCACCAGACCGGCGCCGAGCGCCGCGATGCCCGGCCAGGTCTGGTCGAGGACGTCCCACGGGCGCAGGTCGCGGCCGGCGGCGCGCTCGGCGGCGAGCACCTCGTTGATCAGCGCGCGGCCGACGAAGAGCAGCACCAGGCCCAGCAGCAGCGCCAGCGCGGAGAGCGCCATGCGCCGGCGCGCGCGGCCGCGCAGTCGCTCGAGCTCGGCGCGCGAGGGGCGCGGGGGGCCCGGAGGACTCGAACTCAGCGGCGGCGCAGCTTGCATGCGGCCCAGAACATGCGCACCGCGGCCGCTCGCGTCCAGCCTGCGGCGCTGGATGCGCGCGCGCGCGGGCTGCTACGCTCTCGCCCTTGGCTCTCCCCCTGCGCATCCTGCACGTCGACGCCGAGCGCGGATTCTCGGGCGGCGAGGTGCAGGTCTTCCTGTTGATGGAAGGCCTGCGCGAGCGCGGCCACGCCTCGGTGCTCGCGGCGCCGCCCGACAGCGCTGCGGCGCGCCGCGCGCGCGAGCGCGGCTTCGAGGTGCTCGAGGTGCGCCTCGCCAGCGAGCTCGACCTGCCCTCGGTGGCACGCCTGGCGCGCTGGCTGGGCGACGAGCGCCCGGACCTGGTGCACCTCCACACCGGCCGCGCGACCTGGCTGGGGGCGCTGGCGGCGCGGCGCGCGGGCATCCCGGCGCTGACCACGCGCCGCATGGACCGCGAGGTGCGCCGCAACTGGCGCACGCACTGGATCTACGGGAGCCTGGTGCGGCGCGCGGTCGCGATCTCGACGCCGGTGCGCGAGTGCCTGCTGGCGGGCGGCGTCGACCCCGCGCGCGTGACGCTGATCCACAGCGCGGTCGACCCGCGGGCGCTCGCGCCGCGCAGGCCGCCGGGCGAGCTGCGCGCCGAGCTCGGCTGCGCGGCGGACGAGCGCGTGCTGCTGACGCTGGCCTCGCTGGTGCCGCGCAAGGGGATCGACGTGCTGCTCGAGGCGCTGGGCCGGCTCGCGGCGCGCGGCGTGCGGCCGACGTGCTGGATCGCGGGCGAGGGCGAGGCGCGCGCGGCGCTCGAAGCGCAGGCGCAGCGCCTGGGCCTCGGACCGCGCGTGCGCTTCCTCGGCCGGCGCGGCGACGGGCCCGAGCTGCTCGCCGCCTGCGACGTCTTCGTGCTGCCGGCGCGGCGCGAGGGCCTGGGCGTCAGCGCGCTCGAGGCGCTCGCCGCCGGCCGCGCGGTGGTCGCCAGCCGCGTCGGCGGCCTGGCGGAGGTGCTGGTCGACGGTGCGTCCGGCTTGTGCGTGCCGCCCGACGACCCCGCGGCGCTCGCCGCGGCACTCGAGCGCGTGCTCGGCGACGACGCCTTGCGCGCGCGCCTCGCCGCCGCCGGCCCGGCGCGCGTGGCGCAGGGTTTCCTGGCCGGGCAGATGGTCGCGGCCTACGAAAAACTGTATCGAGAGCTGCTCGAGGAGCCCCGCGCGTGAACCCCGCCGACCGGCCCAAGCTCAGCGCCTGCATCATCGCGATGGACGAGGAGGACCGCCTCGGCGACTGCCTCGCCAGCCTGGACTTCTGCGACGAGCGCCTGGTGGTCGACTCGCACTCCTCGGACGGCACGCGCGAACTGGCGGTGCGCCTGGGCGCGCGCGTGATCGAGCGCGACTGGCCCGGCCACGTGGCGCAGAAGGAGTTCACCATCCGCGCCGCCGCCCACGACTGGGTGCTGTGCGTCGACGCCGACGAGCGCATCTCGCCCGAGCTGCGCGCCGAGATCCTGGCCCTGCGCGACGCGGGCTTCCCCGGGCGCGCGGGCTGGAACTTCCCGCGCCTGTCCTCGTACCTGGGCCGCTGGATGAGGCGCGGCGGCTGGTACCCCGACCGCCAGCTGCGGCTCTTCGACCGCCGGCGCGGACGCTGGGGCGGCCACAACCCGCACGACCGCGTCGAGCTCGAGGGCGCGCCGGGCCGCCTGGCGGGCAACCTGCTGCACCATCCCTACCGTTCGTTCGCCGAGCACCTGCGCACGATCGACAAGTACACGACGATCATGGCCGAGGGCCTGCACGCGCGCGGACGGCGCGCCAGCCTGTTCGACCTGTCGCTGCGGCCGGCGGCGCGCTTCCTGCGCTCCTACGTGTTCAAGCTGGGCTTCCTGCTCGGCTGGCGCGGTCTGCTGCAGGCCTACCTCTCGGCCCACTACGGCCGGCTCAAGTACATGAAGCTGCGCGTGCTGCAGGACGCGGCCGCGTGCGCGCAACGACCGGAGTGGCACGGACCCTGATGCTCGAACGCCTCGCCTCGTTGGAGCGTGCGCTCGCGCCGTGGAAGCTGGGCCTGTTGGCCTTCGCGCTCTTGTGCGCGGCGCGCGCGGGCGTGCTCTTCGACCCGCCCTACTGGGACAGCTTGATGGGCGCCTTCCCGCAGGGCGTCTGGATGGCGCAGCACGGGCTCTCGCCCTTCCAGCTGCTCGCCGAGCAGGACACCTACGACGCGGGCGGCGTCAACGTCTACCCGTTCAGCCTCTACCCGCAGGCGATCGCGCTCCTGTACCGCAGCGGGATCGAGCGCGAGCTGGTGTTCCTGGTGCTGCACGTGTTCGGCATGGCCTGCGGTGCGGCGACGCTGGCGGCCTTCTACGCGATCGCGCGCCGGCGGCTGCCCGCGCCGGCCGGCCTCCTGTGTTGCGTGGCCTTCGCCACGGCGCCGCTGTTCCAGTCCTTGTGCGGCACGCTGAACCTCGACCTGCCGCTGACGGCCTGCACGGCGCTGTCCTTCGCGGCGCTCGACCAGCGGCGCTTCGCGCGCAGCTGGGCCTGGACGCTGGCGGCGCTGCTGATCAAGCCGACGGCGGTGATCCTGATCGGCGCGAACCTGGTCTTGTGCTCGCTCCTGGCGCTGTGGCCGCGGGCCAGCGGCCTGGGTTCCGAGGTGCAGCTGCCCGCCGAACGCCGGCGCGCCGCGTGGGCGGCGCTGGGCATGGCCGTCCTGCTGGCGCTGTTCCTGACCGAACTCTGGCTGCAGACCAGCAGCGCCAAGGGCCCGGTCTTCGTCGAGGTCTTCGGCGGCTGGGTGCCACTCTTCACGCGCCGCCTGTGGGTGATCCCGGAGTACGGCCTGGGCATCCTGCTGTTCCTGGTGACGCTGCCGCTGCTCCTGTGGCGCATGCGCGGCGGGCACGCGCGCTGGATCCAGGTGCAGTGCGGCCTGTTCCTGCTGGTGTTCTTCGTGTTCTACGGCCAGTACTCGAACACCCTGCCGCGCTACTTCCTGCAGTCCTACCCGTTCCTGCTGATGTACCTGGCGCTGTTCCTGTACGGCAGCGAGGGCCACGCGCGCGTGCGCGCGACGCTGGTGCTCTTGGCCTCGCTGTTCCACGTGGTCAACCTGCACGGCTACTTCTACCCGTCGCGGCCCAGCGGCTGGCGCGCACCCGGCGTCACGGGCGAGATCGCGGGCAACGACGGCTACCTGCTCGAGCGCTCGCTGGAGTACCGCGACGACCTGGAGCTGTCGCTCAAGGTCGCGCAGTCGCTCGAGCGCTTCGATCGCGAGCACAACGTGGTGGTCGCGAACTGGCCGCTGACCCACGTGCTGGGCGTGCCGGAGTTCGGCTACGTCGACCGGGCCTGGACGATCTCGAACCCCGACCGGCCGCTCGACTACCTGGAGCACCAGGTGCGCTTCGACCAGCTCTACGACCTGAGCGGGCCGACGCCCGAGCGCCGCGGCACGCGCGACGTCCTGTGGGTGCTGGTGCCCAACACTTTCAGCACGCCGCAGCTGTCGCTGCAGCACCAGCAGGACGTGCTGATCGACACCGTGCGCAGCGGGACGCACTACGCCTTCATCCTGCGCCGCCGCGGCTGGGAGTAGCGCGTTGTCGGCGGCCGCGCGGGCGCTAGACTCCGCCCCGCGATGTCGACCGTCCGGATCCTCGGCTGGGGCGCGGCGCTGGGCGCCGTGCTGACGGTCGCCTGCGGCCTGCTGACGGTCGCCTGCGGTCTCATGACGGTCGCCTGCGCTCCGGCGCGCACCAGCAGCTCCGAGGGCGGCGGCGCGGCGCTCCTGACCAACCTGCTGCGCACGCCCGCGATCGACGTGGTCGTGCCCGCCGGCGTGCTCGAGGAGCGCTGCGCGCTGCGCGCCGCACAGGTCGCGCGCCCCGGCGAGCCGCCGCTGCGCGTCGTGACGCAGCCCGACCAGTGCCTCCGCGACCACGCGCGCGTGGTGATCGGCACCATGGCCGAAGCGCACGTGCGGCACCTCGCCGCGCGCCTGGGGGTCGCTCCCGCGGCGCCGCAGGGCTTCCAGTACCAAGGCCTGGTGCTCGACCGCGCCTCCGACGCGCTGATCGCCACCTTCGAGGATCCCGAGCGCCCGGGCCTGCCCGTGACGCTCTTCCTGGGCAACGAGCCGGCGAGCCTGGCGCGCGACCTGGGTGCGGCGCTGTGGGGCTGGAAGCCGGCGCTGTGCGTGTGGCGCGAGGGCGAGCTGGCGCTGCAGGTACCGCTGCAACCCGACGGCCGCTGCATCGAGTCGCGGCTGGTCAAGCGCAACGCGCGGCGCATCGCGCTGCGCCAGGAACAGCTGCCGCTGCCGGACAACGCGCACGGCTTCCGCGGCACGCGCGCGGCGCGCGTCTCCGAGGCACGCGCGCGCGACTACTGCGCGCGCGCCGCGGCCGCGCTGCGCCGCGCCGCGGCGTGGGCGGCGCCGGAGGCGGACGCCGACCCGCTGGCGGAGTTCGCGCCGGTGCTCGAGCTCGTGCTGCACGCCGACGCCGAGTCGCTGGCGGAGTGGAGCGGCGCCGGCGGCTTCGCGCACTGGAACGCGCACACGCGCACCGCGCACGTGCTGCTCGCGCCCGGCGCGCCGGACGACGGCGGGGCCGTGCTCGCGCGCGCCTGGGTCGAACGGCGCCTCGGTGCGCCGGTCGAAGCCTGGGTGGCGGAGGCGGCGGGCGTCGCCGCGGCGCAGCAGTACCTGGGCGCCGACTTGCTCGCCTGGCAGGGGCGCATGGCGCGCGGCGGGCGGACCTTCGCGCTCGCGGAGCTGTGCTCGGCGCGCGCGGACCTCGACCACTCGCCACACGTGGTGGCGCCGCTGCGCGCGCTGTGCTTCGCGCTGCTCGGCGAACGGCGCGGCGCGGGCGGCTTGCGCGCGCTGTGGAGCGGCACCGAGACGCTGGTGCCCGACGCCGAGCTGCAGCGCGCCTTCGACGAGCGCCTGACGACGCTGCTGCGCACGCTGCCCGCGTCGCCCGCGCGCCAGCTCCCCGCCGCGCCGCTGGTCGGCCTCGACGTCGCCCCGCCGCGCGGCGCGCAGCCCGGCTACGGCGGCGCGCGGCTCGTCTCCAGCCTGGCGGCCGCGCGCGACGTCGGCGCGACGGCGCTGTCCTTCAGCGCTCGCCTGAGCGTGCGCGCCGCGCCGCCCGCGCGCGCCGGTCCGGGGCCGGAGCGGCGCTTCGAGACGCAGGGTGGCGACGCGGCGCTCTTCGCCGCCCTCGGCGCGGCGCGCGAGGCCGGCTGCGCGACCCTGCTCGGCGCGCAGGTCCTGAGCTCCGACTCGGGCACCTGGTCCGGCACCTGGGTGCGCGGCAGCGAACGCGAGTGGCGCGCGCATTTCGCGCAGCAGGCGCGCTGCGTCGAGCACTTCGCCGCGCTGGCCGAGCTGGCGGGCGTCGACGTGCTCAGCGTCGGCTCCGGGCTCTTCGAGACCACGCGCCTGCGCCTGGTCGGGCCGCGCAGCAATCCCGACGAGCCGGCCTGGAAGCGCGCGGGCTGGACCGAGGTGCTGCTCGCCGCGCGCGGCGTGTACGACGGCGCGTTGACCTACTGCGCCGGCTCGGCCGAGGAGCTGGCCGAGGTGGGCTTCTGGGGCGAGCTCGATTGCGTGGCGCTCGAGCCGCGCGTCGCGCCGCGCTCGCACGCCAGCGCGCGCGGCGAGCGCGAACAGGTGTTCCTCGAGGACTTCGCCGCCAGCCTGCAGAGCGCGGTCGCCGGCGCGCGGGCGGCGGACAAGCCGCTGCTGCTGCTGGGCGTCAGCGTGCCCGAGCCCGATCCGTCGACCGCGGGGGCGGTCGAGCGCCAGCGCCGCGCGCGCCTGTGCGCCGTGCTCGAGCGCGAGGCGGCGGCCGCGCCGGGCGTGCTGCAGGGCGTGTTCCTCGGCCGCTGGTCGAGCGACCTCGACGACACGGGCTTCGGTTCGCGCGACCACCGCCTCGATGCGCAGCGCGACGGGGCCTTGCTGCGCACGACGCTGGCCGAGCTGGCGACCCTGATCCAGCGCCGGCGCTGAGCGGGATCCGGCCGTGTCGAACCTGCGCGCGCGGCTGGGCTCGTTCGGCGGTTGGAGCACGTTCTCGCTCGCCGCGCGGCGCTTCCTGTGGGGCTCGGCCTGGATGGGCATCGCCTGGGCGATCCCCTGGACGCTCTTGCCGCTGTACCTGCACCGGCGCGGCTACGGCGAGGAGGAGATCGGCCAGGTGGTCTCGTGCGACGCGCTGGGCAAGCTGTGCGTCGCGCTGCCGGCGGCCTTCCTGCTGGCGCGCTCGGCGACGCGGCCGGTGCTGATCGCGACCTCGCTCGCCGCGGGGGCGGCCTACGCGCTCCTGCCCTGGATGCCGAACCTCGGGCTCTTGATGGCCTGCAACCTGGTCGCGGGCCTGTCCTTCTCGGTGCACTTCGTGGCCGTGGCGCCCTTCCTGTTCCGCCACTCGCAGGGCGCCGAGCGCGCCTCGCTCTTCGCGCTCTCCGAGGCGGTGCACACCGGCGCGGCGGTGCTCGGCGCCTGGGGTGGGGGACGCGTGGTCGAGGCGCTGGTGCGCCAGAGCGGCGACGAGCGCCGCGCGCTGGCCTGGGCGCTGACGCTGGGCGGCGTCGCCGCGCTGTGCTCGCTGTTCTCGTACGCGCGCCTGGCCGAGCGCGCGATCGAGGTCGGCGAGCGCGCAACCAGGCCGCTGGCAGTGTTCTGGCGCGAGCGCGTGCTGCTGGCGCGCTTCGCCGTGCCGCAGTTCCTGATCTCGGGCGGCGCGGGCCTGGTGATCCCGTTCCTCGGGCTGTACTTCCAGGAGCGCTTCGGCGTGGCGCCCGCGGGCGTCGCCGATCTCAACGCGGTCGGCTGGCTGCTGATGACGCTCGGCTACCTGGTGACGCCCTTCGTCACGCGCCGGCTGGGTTTCGTCGCCGGCGCGGTGGTGCTCGAGCTGGCCTCGGTGCCGTTCTTCCTGCTGCTGGCCTTCACGCAGCACTACGCGCTGGCGGTCACGGGCTTCTTCGTGCGCGGGGTCCTGATGAACGCCGCGACGCCGGTGATCAAGAACTTCAGCATGCGCTCGAACTCGCCCGACGCGCGCAGCCTGCAGAACGGCGTCACGATGCTGGTCGGCGGCCTGGGTTGGGTGGTCGGGCCGCGCCTGGGCGGCTGGCTGCTCGAGCAGAGCCCCGACAACTACCGCGTGCTGATGTGCACCACGGTCGGGTTCTACGTCGCGGCGGCGGCGGCGACCTGGTGGCTCTTGCGGCCGCTGGAGCGCGCGGCGAGCCTGGCCCCGGTCGACGGAGCGAGGCCGCGCTAACCCGACAACACGAACAGCGCGACGCTGAAGAAGATCAGGATCCCGGTGACGTCGGAGAGCGTCGCCACCAGCGGCGCCGAGGCGCTGGCCGGGTCGAGGCCGAAGCGCTTGAGCGCGAAGGGCAGGAGCGCACCGACCAGCGTGCCCCAGGTGGCGACGCCGATCACCGACAGCGCCACGGTGGCGCCGACCAGCATGAACTCCTCGCCGTACATCGGCTGGCCGGCCTCGTTCTCGAACACCTGGTGCCAGAGCACGATGCGCCCGAGCCCCAGCACGCCCAGGATCACGCCCAGCGCCAGCCCGGCCGCGCACTCGCGCAGGAACACGCGCCACCAGTCGCGTAGGCGCACCTCGCCCAGCGCCATGGCGCGGATCACCAGCGTCGAGGCCTGCGAGCCGGAGTTGCCGCCGCAGGAGATGATCATGGCGATGAACGTGCCCAGGTAGCCGAAGGCCTCGATGCGCTGCTGGAAGTGCCCGATCACGCTGACCGTGAAGGTCCCGGCCACGAACAGCACGCACAACCACCCGGCGCGCTTGCGCAGCATCTCCAGGAAGCCGACCTGCAGGTAGGGCGCGTCGAGCGCGACCGTGCCGCCGATCTTCTGGATGTCCTCGGTGGCCTCCTCGCGCACGACGTCGACGATGTCGTCGGCGGTCACGACGCCCTTCATGCGGCCCTGGGAGTCGACCACCGGCACCGAGAGCAGGTCGACCTCGGCGAACACGCGCGAGACGGCCTCCTGGTCCATCTCCTCGTGCACCGTCACCAGCTCGGTGGCCATGACGTCGCGCACGCGCGCGTCGCTGCGCGCCATGATCAGCTGGCGGAAGGAGACCACGCCGATCAGGCGCTGCTGCTCGTCGAGCGCGTAGGCGTAGTAGATGCTCTCGACGCGCTCGCGCGTCTGGCGCCGCAGGTAGCTGATGGCCTCGTCGACCGTCATGTCCGGGCGCAGCCGCGCGTAGCGCGGGTTCATCAGGCCGCCGGCCTCGTCCTCGGAGTAGGCCAGCAGCACGTTGACCTCGCGCCGCGCCGGCTCGTCGAGCAGCTGCACCAGGTGCGTGCGCTCCTCCTGCGGCGCCTCCTGCACGACGTCGGCCACGTCGTCGGGCGCCAGCGCGCGGATCCACCAGCGCTGCTCGATGGTCGGCAGGCCGAGCACGAGGCGCGCGCGGTCGAAGGCCGAGAGCTCGAGGAAGAAGGCCTCGGCCTCGGCCGAGCTCAGCGCGCGGAAGCCCTCGACGCGGTCGGGCGGATCGAGCACCGGCCAGGCGTCGCGCAGGTCGGCCGCCAGCACGCGCTCGTCGGGCACGGGGTAGAGCTGTTCCGTCGTCGACATGGCTGGGCGCGCTGCGGCATCGTGCGGGCGTGGTTGTACCGGAGCCCGCGCGCGATCCGAAGTGCTCGCGCGCGAAAAGCCCGGCGCGGGCCCCCCCATGTTCAGCGGTGTACAGCGGTGTACAGCTGTGTTCAGCGGTGTTCAGCGGTGTTCCGCGGCGCTCAGCTGCGCTGCAGGACCGCGCGCACCCGCAGGTACGCGACCCACAGGAACAGCGCCAGAGCCAGCGTCGAGAGCACGACCACCCAGGGGTTCGCGAGCAGGGTCTCGGCGCTCGCGCCGAGGTAGGCGGCGAGCCCGGCGAAGACGATCAGGGCCCCGATCGAGGCCATGAGGATCGCGATCACCGTGGCGGTGCGCGTCAGACCCAGGAGCTGGCCCGCGAAGGTGCCGCCGATCGCGCCCGTGCCCGGCAGCGGCAGGAACACGAACAGCGCGACACCCCAGAAGGCCATGCGCTTGAGCCTGGGGTAGGCCCGCAGCGTCTCGGTGGCGCGGTCGTGCATGCTGCGCAGCCAGGGACCGATCCAGCGCAGCTTGCCGAGCGGCACGAGCAGCACGGACAGGGTCAGCGTCAGGTTGACGTCGGCCGCGAAACCGAGCAGCGCCAGGCCCCAGGGCCCCAGCGGCGAGCCGGGCGCTAGGCCGCTGAAGATCACGAACTTGCCCGGCACGCTGAGGAAGCCGAGCAGCTGCACGGCGACCTGCCAGGGGTTGGGCGGCTCGGCCAGCGCGAGCCACAGCGCGAGCCAGACGGCGCTGACCACGAGGGCCGCGAGCAGGGCCCAGCGCAGGACACGCGTCTCGCGTTCAAGGTCTCGTGCCTGGGCCATCGGCGGGCGACAGTCTGACGCCGCGCGGCGGCGAGTCCAGCGCGCGGGCCGCTTCAGAAGCGGTAGGGGCTGGAGTCGGCCGGCTGCTCGACGCGCCGGAAGCCGCGCGCGGCGAGGCTCTCGGCCAACGGGCGGCGCTGCTGATCCTCGCCGTGCACCAGGAACACCGCCTGGGTGCCGGGCTGGTGCCCCTCCAGGGCCGCGAGCAGCTCGTCGCGGTCGGCGTGGGCCGAGAAGCCCAGCAGCGAGGTGATGCGCGCGCGCACGACGTGCTCGACGCCGAAGATGCGCACGCTGGGCCGGCCCTCCAGCAGGCGCCGGCCGAGCGTGTGCTCGGCCTGGAAGCCGACGATCAGGAGCTCGGTGTCGGGGCTGCCGAGGTGCCAGCCCAGGTGGTGCAGGATGCGCCCGTTCTCCATCATGCCCGAGGCCGAGATCACGATCGTCGGCCGCGGATCGCGGTTGAGCGCCTTGCTGTCCTCGATCGTGGCGGTGAAGGAGAGCCACTCGCGCAACGGGCTGCCTTCGAGCCAGTAGCGGTGCTCCAAGCGCGCCTCGTCGTCGAAGCAGTGGGCGTGGCGCACCAGGATCTGCGTCGCGGAGGTCGCCAACGGCGAATCGACCACCACGCGCACCGGTTGGACGGCCCCGGTGCGGTACAGGCGCGCGAGGCTGTAGAGGATGTTCTGCGTGCGCCCGACGGCGAAGGCCGGGATCAGGAGCCGCCCGCGCCCGCGCGTCGCCAGGCGCTGCACGGCGGCAGCCAGCTGGCCCTCCAAGGCCTCGTGCGGCGGATGGACGCGATCGCCGTAGGTCGACTCGCTGACCAGGATGTCGGCGCGCTCGAGCGGCTCGGGATCGCGCAGGATCGGCTGGTGCTTGCGGCCGTAGTCGCCGGTGAAGCACAGGCGCTTGGTGACCCCGTGCTCCACGACCTCGAGCTCGATCCAGGCCGACCCGAGGATGTGCCCCGCGTCGTGGAAGCGCGCGCGCATCCCGGGCAGCGGCTCGAACCAGTCGCCGTAGTCGCGCATGTGGAACTGGCCCAGCACGAGCTCGACGTCTTCCTCGAGGAACAGCGGCAGCACCTCGCGCGCCGGCAACACCGCCGGCGGGAGCCCGCGCGCAGGGACGGGGGTGAACTCGGGCTCCGACTCTCCCGACCGCTCGTCCGCCGCGTCCGCCCCCCGGCCCCGCCGCCGACCCGCCCGACCCTTGCGCCGCCGCCGCTCCTCCGCCCGCACCCCGAGCCGCGCGCGCTCGTCCGCGATCCGGCGCCGCAACCGCTCGCGATTCAAGTGCTGCGCGTCCTGCAACAAGATGCGCGCACTGTCGTGCAGCATGATCTCGCACAGATCCCGCGTCGCCGGCGTCACGAACACCGGCCCCCGGAATCCATGCCGCGCCAACATCGGCAACTTCCCGGAGTGATCGATGTGCGCATGCGACTGCAACACGGCATCGATCGCGCCCGCTTCGAAGCCGAAGCGCTCGTTCCTGCGCCGACTCTCCTCCCGCCGCCCCTGGAACATCCCGCAATCCAGCAAGACGCTCCTACCCAGGCTCGTCACCCGCAGGCAGGACCCGGTCGTCGTCCCCGTGGCACCAAAGAAGCGCAGTTCCATCGCTGACACTCATTGAGCGCTG
>Ga0315912_10005467_pt1 | contig 11680 bp, 12 predicted proteins | sample VfabasoilMG_FD_204469 | JGI IMG/M metagenome (GOLD analysis project Ga0315912, IMG submission 204469) | Garden soil microbial communities collected in Santa Monica, California, United States - V. faba soil | ecosystem: Environmental > Terrestrial > Soil > Garden | place: USA: California...
CCCTCGGCGGGGCGCACCGCGATCCCGACACGATGATGCAGACATTGCGCAAGGCCCTCCAGGAGGCGTTGTCGGCGGCGCAGGAAATGGCCGTCGACCAGCTCGTGGAAAAGCGCTTCGAGCGCCTGATGGCTTACGGCAAGTTCAAGGAAGCCACCGTACGCTGATCCGGTCGCAGCGCTGTTCGACCGGCACTTCGCATGCGGGCACCCGGGCATTCCGCGGCAGCCTGACCGGCGTGCCGACCCTGGCGCCGACGAGCCGTCGCACATGGCAGATTCCATCATCCAGGCGGTAAGCGCGGCGCTTTCGCGCCACGACCTTCGCAGCCGCCGTCTGTGCGTGGGGCTGAGCGGCGGCGTTGATTCCGTCGTGCTCCTCGATACGCTGGACCGGCTGCGCGCCGAGTTCCAGTTGTCCCTTTCCGCGGTGCATGTGAATCACCGCATCAGCAGCCATGCCGATCGCTGGCAGGCTTTCTGCGAAGCCTCATGCCGTTCGCGCGGCATCCCGATCGAATCGCGGCAGGTCACGGTCGTGGACGATGGCTCCGGCATCGAAGCATCCGCCCGGGCGCTGCGTTACCAGGTCTATGCGGCCATGGACTGCGATGTCATCGCCCTCGGCCACCATCTGGACGACCAGGCAGAGACGCTGCTGCTGCAGCTGTTGCGGGGCGCCGGACCGAAAGGGCTGGCGGGAATGCCGGAACTCAGGGCCGGCCAGCCCGGCAGGCATGCGGTATTGAGGCCGTTGCTGGGATTGGGTCGCGCGGACATCGCGCGTCACGCGGCGCAGCGGGGGCTCGACTGGATCGAGGACGAAAGCAACGCCGATTCGCGCTATGACCGCAATTTCCTGCGCAACCAGGTGCTGCCGCTCCTCGAATCGCGTTTTCCCGCTTACCGCGAAACGCTCGCCCGCGCCGGCGGCAATATCGCCGATTCCCAGGACCTTGCCGACGACCTCGCAGCCCTCGATGCCGGCGATGCCAAGGGCAACTACGTGGCCGTGCAGCAGCTCAAGTCGTTGACCGATGCGCGCGCGCTCAACCTGCTGCGCTACATGTTCGCCCGGTTGCACCTGCCCATGCCTCCCAGGACCCGGCTCGAGGAAGCGCTCCGGCAATGCCGCAATGCGCGACCGGATGCGGAAATGCAGGTGACATTCGGGGCACACGCAATGCGTTGCTATCGCGGCAAGGTGGAACTCGTCGACGAGGCGGGCGTTCCAGCCCTGGGCTGGCAGGCGCCGTGGAACGGCAGGGATGTGCTGGCGCTGCCGCAGGGCATGGGCGAGCTGCACCCGCGACATGCAATCGGCGGGGGCATCGCCGTGCGCCATTTCCACGAGCAGGACGCAATCGTCCGCGGGCGCACCGGGGGCGAAGCGATGCGTCCCGCCGATAACCGGCCGACGCGCTCGCTCAAGCACTTGCTGCAGGAGGGCGCGGTGCCGCCCTGGGAGCGATCGCGCATGCCGCTGCTTTTCTTCGGAGAGCGCCTGGCCTGGGTGCCGGGAATCGGCGTGGCGGCCGAATTCAGGGCGGCCAACGCGGAGCCCGGGATCGATCCGGAATGGCGGCGCGGCTAATTCCGGTCAGCGCGCCGGGAGCAGGACCGCATCGACGCCGAGATTCTTGAGTTTTGCGATCGCTTGCTCCGCTTCGCGCCGGTCCTTGTAGGGACCCAGTTGCACCCGTGTTTCCACCTTTGCCCTGACGCCGGCCTTGGCGAGGCGTTCCCGTAGCGCCTGCGCATTGGCTGGCGAGCTGAACACCCCGGCCTGGACCAGGTAGGGGACGTTTTCCATCGCCGCGGGTTGCGGCGCGCGCGGTTGCGGTGGCGGCGGCAGTTTCTCGGCCTCGTTGACGACAACCGGCGGGGGCGGGGGCGCCACGGGCGGATCCTGCGTGTCTTGCCCGGCGGCTGCTTGCGGCGCGGGTGGAGCAATGAGTGCCTGGGAGGGTTCATGCGGCGCAGGCGGCGCGGGCTCCTGCCGCCGGAAGTGCTCGAACCCGGCCAGTGCGGCGATTGCAAGCGCGATGAGGGCGAGCGCGGCAGTGAGCCGCCTGCGGGTGGGGTTTTTGGGGTCCTGCGCCGGCGCGGGCGCAGCGGGGCTTTTCAAGTCATTCTCCCTTCGAACTTTTTCCGGATTATCCCGGGATCTCCGCCACGATTCCATGCGGGCTTCCGCGCCGCCGGGGAAGGCTTTTCCCGCCTGCCTGAGGGCAATTCGTTCCTTTCACCCGATTCCCATGCTATCCTTATGAATTCTCGCAAAAAACCAAACCTACTGGAGAGCTTTGAATGGCTGTTGAACGCACCCTTTCGATCATCAAACCCGATGCCGTGGTCAAGAACGTGATCGGCCAGATCTATTCGCGCTTCGAAGGCAGCGGGCTCAAGATCATCGCGGCAAGGATGCTGCACCTTTCGCGCGCGGAAGCCGAGGGTTTCTACGCAGTGCACCGCCAGCGTCCTTTTTTCAACGACCTCGTCAGCTTCATGATTTCCGGACCCGTGATCGTGCAGGTCCTCGAAGGTGACAATGCCATACTGAAGAATCGCGACCTGATGGGCGCGACCGATCCGAAGAAGGCTGCAAAGGGCACGATTCGCGCCGATTTCGCCGACAGCATCGATGCGAACGCGGTGCACGGATCGGATGCGCCGGAAACCGCGGCCGTGGAAATCGCCTATTTCTTTCCGTCGCTGAACATCTATCCGCGCTGATGCCGGTCAACCTGCTCGATCTCGATGCCAAGGGCCTCGCCGACTTCTTCCAGGAGATCGGCGAGAAGCCTTTTCGCGCGCGGCAGGTGATGCGGTGGATGCACCAGTTCGGCGAATCCGACTTCGGCGCCATGAGCGACCTGGCAAAGGGGTTGCGCGAGAAACTCTGCGCGACCGCCTGCGTGTCCGCACCCGCGCCGCTGTCCGATTCGACGGCCATGGACGGCACGCGCAAGTGGCTGCTTTCCGCCGGTGCCGCGAACGGCATTGAAACCGTTTTCATTCCCGAAGCCAACCGCGGCACCTTGTGCGTTTCGTCGCAGGTCGGTTGCGCGCTGGAATGCGCGTTTTGCTCGACCGGGCGCCAGGGCTTCAACCGCAACCTCACGGCGGGCGAGATCATCGGGCAGTTGTGGTGGGCCAACCGGGCGCTCGGCGCGAACCCGCGCGGGGAACGGGTGATCAGCAACGTCGTGATGATGGGCATGGGCGAGCCGCTGGCCAATTTCGACAACGTCGTCACGGCCATGCGGATCATGCTGGACGACTACGGCTATGGACTCTCCCGTCGCCGGGTGACCCTCTCCACATCGGGCCTGGTGCCCGCGATGGACAGGCTCGCGGAGCAGTTGCCGGTGGCGCTGGCGGTGTCCCTGCACGCGCCGAACGATGCGCTGCGCGACCGGCTGGTGCCGATCAACAGGAAGTACCCCCTGAAGGACCTGATGGCCGCGTGCAAGCGCTATATCCGGGTGGCCCCTCGCGACTTCGTCACGTTCGAGTATGTGATGCTCGACGGGGTCAACGACGGCGACGAGCACGCGCACGAACTCGTTTCCCTCGTCCGCGGCGTGGGCTGCAAGTTCAACCTGATCCCCTTCAATCCCTTTCCGGATTCCGGCTTTGCGCGATCTCCGGCGGCCCGCATCGCCGCATTTCGCGACATCCTCATGGAGGCAGGTCTGGTGACTACTACCCGCAGGACCCGAGGCGATGACATCGACGGCGCATGCGGACAGCTCGCGGGCCAGGTCCAGGACAAGACCCGCCGCAAGCAGCGCAGGGCCCTGGAGGCTTCCGCATGATGCGCTGGTGCCTCGTGCTGGTGTTGCTGGTTGCGGCCGGCTGTTCGCAACAGAATCGCAAGGAAGACCCGTCTTCGCCCCGCGTCGATTCTTCCGGAGACCGGGCACGCATCCATACCGAACTCGGTGTCGCCTACTACGGCAACAACCAGATGTCGGTCGCGCTCGAGGAATTCAACGAGGCGCTCGCCGCCGATCCCAAGTACGTGCCGGCGCACTACCAGCTCGGGCTTGTATACATGGCGCTGGGCGAGGATCAGCAGGCGCAGCAGTCCTTCGAGCGCGCGCTCAAGCTCGATCCCGCGGATTCCAATGCGAACAACAACTACGGATTGTTCCTTTGCAAGCGCAAGAAGGACATCAACAATGCGTTCCGGCACTTCCAGGCCGCGCTGAAGAACCCGCTCTACACCACCCCGGAGAATGCCTACGCCAACGGCGGCATGTGCGCCCTGATGCAGGGTGATGACGCCAAGGCCGAGGAGTGGCTGCGCAAGGCGCTTGCCCTGCAGCCGAACCAGCCCGAGGCGCTTTACTCCCTGGCCGAGTTGTCATTCAAGAAGGGCGACTACCGGAATGCGCGCAGCCTGCTTACGCGGCACATGAGGCTGGTGCAGGCCTCCGCCGAGGCATTGTGGCTGGGTGCGAGGATCGAAGGCCAGCTCGGCGACAAGACGGCCCTGGCGAGCTACGGCGTGCAACTGAACAATCGCTATCCGACGGCTGCGCAGACCCGCGCATTCAACGAGGGCAAGTACAAATGAACGAAGTGCCGTCCGGGGAGCAGCCTGCAAGCGGGGGAAGCACAAGCCCCGGCGCGGCGTTGCTTGCCGAGCGGCGGCGGCAGAATCTCAGCCTCGGCGACGTTTCCCGGCAGCTGAAGCTGTCCGTGCGCCAGGTGGAGGCGCTCGAGCGGGATGATTTCTCGGGATTCCAGGGCCCGGTCTTCGTCCACGGGTTCATCCGCAATTATGCGAAGCTTCTCGCGCTGGACCCGGCTCCGCTCATTCGCGCCGCCGATGGATTGCTGAAGCCCGCCGCGCCACAGGCGCCGAGCGAAGCACCGGCGCCCCAGGCCGCCGCCCCGGCCGCGCGGCGAACGGGTTCGAAATGGCCGATGGCCGCGACGGTGGCCGTCGTGGTCGTGGGTCTCGGCCTGCTCGCGGTGTACCCGCGCGGCGCGACCAAGCCCAAGCCCGTCGCCGAGCCTGCTGCCAGGATCGCCGCGGCGCCACAGGAAAAGCGCGCAGCTGCCGCACCGAAAGTGCTCGACAAGCCCGCCGCCGAGAAACCTGCGGCGGCGAAGGCTGCCCCGGAGAAAAGCGTACCGGAGCGGCCGCGCGCCGAGAAACCGGCGGATGAAAAACACGGCGCCGAAGCAACCGCGCCGGCCAAGACGCCGGACGGGGAAATCAACACGCAGGCCGAAGAAGTCCGGCCCTCCGCCAGCGCGCCTTCGGCAATAGGCACCGCCGAAGCGGGGGAGACCGGTCCCCGCATGACGCTGCGAATGATTTTCGACCAGGATTCGTGGGTGGAGGTCAAGGACCGGAATGGCAACACGGTGTTCGGGCAGTTGAACGCAGCCGGAACGCGGCGCAGTGCGAGCGGCGAGCCGCCGCTCTCCGTCGTGGTGGGAAATGCGGCGGGCGTGCGACTGTATCTGGGCGAAAAGAATATCGACCTCGCCCCCCACACGCGGGTGGACGTGGCGCGTCTCACGGTGGAGTGATGGCAAGCGCCGCGAAGCCCACGGAGATTGTCCGCCGAACGACCCGGGAAGTGCGCGTCGCGGGCGTTGCCATCGGCGCAGGATTGCCGGTGGTGGTCCAGTCGATGACCAACACCGATACGGCGGATGTGGAATCCACGGCGCGCCAGGTCCGGCAACTGGCCGAAGCCGGCTCCGAACTGGTCCGGATCACCGTCAACACCGCCGAAGCGGCCGCCGCCGTCCCCAGGATCCGCGAGCGCCTCGAACGCGAGGGCTGCCGCGTTCCGCTCATCGGCGATTTCCATTTCAACGGCCACAAGCTGCTTGCGCAATTTCCCGATTGCGCCAGCGCCCTCGACAAGTACCGCATCAATCCCGGCAACGTGGGGCGCGGCAGCCGGCGCGACGAGCAGTTCGCCGTCATGATCGAGACGGCCTGCCGCTACGAAAAACCGGTGCGCATCGGCGTCAACTGGGGCAGCCTCGATCCCGAGCTGCTGGGCCGCATGATGGACGACAACGCCCGCCGCCCCGAACCCTGGGACGCCGCGCGCGTGATGCGCGAAGCGCTCATCGCTTCGGCGCTGGAGAGCGCCGCCAAGGCGGAAGAACTCGGCCTGCCCGCGAACCGGATCATCCTCTCCTGCAAGGTCAGCGGCGTGCAGGACCTGATCGGGGTCTACGCCAGCCTGTCCGCGCGCTGCGACTATCCGCTGCACCTCGGCCTTACCGAAGCGGGCATGGGCTCCAAGGGCATCGTCGCGTCGACCGCCGCGCTGGCGGTGCTGCTGCAGCAGGGCATCGGCGACACGATACGCGTGTCCCTCACGCCGGATCCCGGCGGCGATCGGGCGAGGGAAGTGGTGGTGGCGCAGGAGATCCTGCAGACGATGGGCCTGCGCTCGTTCACGCCGATGGTCACGGCATGTCCCGGCTGCGGACGCACGACCAGCACGGTATTCCAGGAACTGGCCGACAAGATCCAGGGATATCTACGCCAGCAGATGCCGATATGGCGCGGCCGCTACCCCGGCGTCGAGGAAATGCGCGTGGCCGTGATGGGTTGCGTGGTGAACGGGCCCGGCGAAAGCAAGCACGCCAACATCGGCATCAGCCTGCCGGGATCGGGGGAGACCCCGGTGGCCCCCGTCTTCGTGGATGGCGTCAAGACCGTCACGCTCAAGGGCGATCGCATTGCCGAGGACTTCCAGCGGCTGGTGGACGACTACGTGGTGAGCCACTACGGGCGCGCGTCGCAAAAGGACGCAGAACACAGGACTGCGCTGCACGAACCCGGCTGATGCACGGGAAGGCGCCTTCAATTCTTCAATCATGAGCCAGACGATCCAGGCCGTCCGCGGGATGAACGACATCCTTCCGGACCAGAGCCCGCTGTGGGAGTTTTTCGAGGACACCGTGCGCGCATGGCTGGCGCAGTACGGCTACCGCGGCATTCGCATGCCGGTGCTCGAGAAAACCGAGCTGTTCGTGCGATCGATCGGGGAGGTGACGGACATCGTCGAGAAGGAGATGTACACCTTCGTCGACCAGCTGAACGGGGAGAGCCTGACCTTGCGCCCCGAAGGCACGGCGTCCTGCGTCCGTGCCGCGATCCAGCACAATCTCCTTTATGCCGGGCCCCAGCGCGTTTTCTACACCGGCCCGATGTTTCGCCACGAGCGCCCGCAGAAAGGGCGCTACCGGCAATTTCACCAGGTCGGCGTCGAAGCGCTGGGTTTTGCCGGACCGGACATCGACGCCGAGCACATGGTGATGGTGGCGCGGCTGTGGCGCGCCCTGGGACTGGAAGGGATCCGTCTCGAGATCAATACGCTGGGCAATTCGGCATCGCGCCTGCGTTACCGCGAGCGGCTGATCGGCTATCTGGAAAGTCACGCCGACGCCCTCGACGAGGACGCGCGCCGCCGCCTGCACACGAACCCGTTGCGCGTGCTGGACAGCAAGAACCCGGCGATGCAGGCGCTCATCGAGGCCGCGCCGCGGCTGGCCGGGGACCTCGATGCGGAATCGCTTGCCAATTTCGACCAGTTGCAAGGCCTCCTGCGCGCGGCGGGCGTGGAGTTCGTCGTGAATCCGCGGCTGGTGCGCGGCCTCGACTACTACAATGACGTCGTCTACGAATGGACGACGACGCGGCTGGGCGCGCAAGGCACCGTCTGCGCGGGCGGCCGCTACGACGGCCTGATCGAGCAGATCGGCGGCAAGCCCGCTCCCGCTTGCGGGTTCGCCATGGGGGTCGAGCGCCTGCTGGCGCTGCTTGCGGAATCCGCGGCTCTGCCGGCGGGCGGAGGAGTCGATGCCTATCTGGTGCACAGCGGCGAGCAGGCGGCGGCTTTTGCCTGGACGGTGGCCGAAAAACTGCGCACCGAGGGGCTGTCCGTTGTCCTGCATTGCGGGGGCGGCAGCTTCAAGTCGCAGATGAAACGCGCGGACGCGAGCGGCGCGCGCTTCGCGGTCATCATCGGCGATGACGAGGCGGCGCGGGCGGTGGTTTCGCTCAAGCCGCTGCGGGAACTGAAAGAGCAGGTGCAGGTCAGTCCGGAAGCGGTCGCCGGCACCATCAGGGAAGCGGCGGCGCAGGCGCCGTCGCGAATCGTTACATAACCAGGAAATACCGGGGAATCATGGCATTCGATCTGGAAGAACAGGAACAGATAGACGCCCTCAAGCAGTTCTGGAAGCAGTACGGCGGGCTGATCATCGCCCTCGTCGTCGCGGCGATCGTGACCGCGGCCGGAGTGCAGGGGTGGAGGCATTACCAGCGCGCCAAGGCCGAGGATGCATCGGCGCTGTTCATGAAGCTGGAGGAGGCAAGCCGCAAGAACGACGTCGGCGAAGTGCGCAAGCTCGGGGCCGAGGTGGTCGACAAGTACGGCTCGACCGCTTACGGGCCGATGGCGGCCATGGTCATGGCGCGCACCAACCATGACAGCGGGGACGCGGCCGCGGCGGCGACCCAGTTGCAGTGGGTCATCGACAAGACCGGCGACGACGAAACGGCCGCGCTGGCCCGCTTGCGCCTTGCGGGCATCCGGCTCGACGAAAAGAAGCACGACGAGGCGCTGAAACTGCTCGATGGCAAGCACGGCGAGGCATTGGTTCCGCTCTACGCCGACCTGCGCGGCGACGTGCTGGTCGCGCAGGGCAAGACGGACGAAGCGCGCGCCGCCTACAAGCTCTCGCTCGAAAAAAGCGCGCCCGCCAGCAGTTACCGCAACCTGGTCCAGATCAAGCTCGACGCCCTGGGGCCGGGCCGGTGACAAACGCGGCACGAGTGCTGCGGCTTGCCGCCGCGTGCGCGTTGTTCGCGTTCATTGCCGCCTGCGGCAGCAAGGGCCCGAAACCCGCCCCGCTGGTCAATTTCAAGCCCAGCGTCGACATGCGGGTCGACTGGCATGCCGACATCGGCGAGTCGGGTAACTACGTTTTCACCCCCGCGCTTTACGACGGCAGTGTTTTCGCCGCGTCGAACCAGGGTGAACTGACCCGCCTGGACGCAGCCACCGGCAAGGTGCTCTGGCGCGTGAGCACCAAGGCATCGCTTTCGGGTGGCGTGGGCGTGGGCGAAAACCTCGTTCTCGTCGGTTCGTCCAAGGGCGTCGTCATGGCTTTCGACCTGCAGGGCAAGCCGCTGTGGCAATCCACCGTTTCCAGCGAAGTCCTGAGTTCGCCCCAGGCATCCGGCGAGTTTGTCGTGGTGCGCAGCGGCGACAACCGCATCTTCGGGCTGGATGCCCGCGACGGTTCGCGGCGCTGGGAATACCAGACCGTCACGCCGCCGCTGACCTTGCGTGCGAATCCGGGCGTTGCGATCGTCGACAACTTCGTGATTGCCGGCATGCCCGCGGGAAAACTCGTCGTTCTCGGCCTGGCGAACGGGGGACTGATCTGGGAAGCGGTGGTGGCCAGTCCGAAAGGCGACAACGAACTCGAGCGCATCACGGACATCGCGGGCCAGCCCGTGGTGGAGCGCAACCGCGTTTGCGCCGTCACCTACCAGGGACGCGCAGCCTGCTTCGAAACGGAGAAGGGCAGCCAGCTCTGGGCGCGGCCGGCCTCGAGCGCCGGCCGCCTTGCAGTGGACGACCTCAGCGTCTATCTCACGGAAGAAGCCGGTTCCGTGGTGGCTCTCGACAAGAACGCCGGCACCAGCCTCTGGAAGCAGGACAAGCTTTCGTACCGGAACCTGAGTTCCCCCCTCGCGTTCAAGGACTACGTCGTCGTGGGGGACTTCGAAGGCGAGGTGCATTTCCTCAGATTCGAAGACGGTTCGTTCGCCGCCCGCGTCGCGACCGACGGCAGCGGCATCGGGGCGGCGCCGCGCAGCCTGGACGATCGCGTCCTGGTGCAGACCCGCAAGGGCGGGCTCTACGCCATGTCCGCCCGGCAACGCAAGAAGTAACGCCCGGCGCCGCGGCGACGCCATTTCCGGCTTCCACATGAAACCCACCCTGGTCCTGGTCGGACGTCCCAACGTCGGCAAGTCGACGCTCTTCAACCGGCTCACGCGCTCGCGCGCTGCGCTGGTAGCGGACATTCCCGGGCTGACGCGCGACCGTCATTACGGGCACGGCACCGCCGGCGCGAAAACCTTCCTGGTCGTCGACACCGGAGGATTCGAGCCGGTCGCGAAATCGGGCATCTACCGGGAAATGGCGCGGCAAACGATGCAGGCGGTCGACGAGGCGGATGCGATCCTGATGATGGTCGACGCGCGGCAGGGCCTGACCCCGCAGGATCGGGAGATCGCGGCGGAGCTGCGCAAGAGCGGCCGTCCGCTCTGGCTGATCGCCAACAAATCCGAGGGCATGGCCCGCGAAAATGCCGCCGCCGATTTCCACGAACTGGGCCTGGGGCAGCCGCTGGCGGTGTCGGCGTCGCACGGGGAAGGCATCCACGATCTCATCGATATCGTGCTCGAGGCGTTTCCGGATGCCGACGACGCGCCCGAGGAAGAGACCCGGCATCCGAAGATCGCGGTCATCGGACGCCCCAACGTGGGCAAGTCGACCCTGGTGAACACGTGGCTGGGGGAGGAACGGATGATTGCTTTCGACCAGCCCGGCACCACGCGCGACAGCATCTATGTGGATTTCGAGCGCGGCGGCAAACCGTACACGCTGATCGATACGGCGGGCGTCCGCCGCCGCGGCAAGGTCGAAGATGTGGCCGAGAAGTATTCCGTGATCAAGGCCATGCAGGCGGTGGAGGATGCCAATGTCGCGGTGCTCGTGCTGGACGCGACCCAGGATGTCTCGGAGCAGGACGCCCATCTCGCCGGCTTTGCGCTCGAGGCCGGCAGGGCGCTGGTCGTCGGCATCAACAAGTGGGACGCGGCCGACGCGGAGATGCGGACCCGGATGCAGCGCGACTACGAGCGCAAACTGAACTTCCTTGATTTCGCGCCCGTGCACCCCATATCCGCAAAGTCCGGCAGCGGAGTGCCGGCGCTGCTGCGGTCCGTCGATGCGGCTTATGCGTCGGCGATGGCCAAGCTGTCGACGCCGCGCCTTACGCGGGTGCTGCATGCAGCAGTGCAGAAGCAGACGCCGCCGCGCGCAGGCATGTCCCGGCCCAAGCTGCGCTATGCCCACCAGGGCGGCATGAACCCGCCGCTCATCATGATCCACGGCAATGGACTGGACCATGTGCCGGACAGCTATCGACGTTACCTGGAAAGGACTTTCATGAAGGCGTTCGAGCTGCGCGGAACCCCGGTGAAGGTCTTCTTCCGGCAGGGTGGAAATCCATATGCAAATCGCAAGAAGGCTTGATAAAACAATGATATTTCGCGGGATGGTATTGCGCCGTGAAATCCAGTACAGTAAATCTGGGTCAAAAACTAAAACAAGGAGCAGCCATGAGCGCGAAAGGGCAATTGTTACAAGACCCGTTCTTGAATGCGTTACGCAAGGAGCACGTCCCCGTATCGATCTATCTGGTGAACGGCATCAAGCTGCAGGGCCAGATCGAATCATTCGATCAGTACGTCGTGCTGCTGAAGAATACGGTAACGCAGATGGTCTACAAGCACGCGATATCGACTGTGGTACCCGCGCGTCCGGTGAACCTGTCCTTGGACCATGGGTCCGAAGACTGACTGACCGTAACCGCCCCGCCTGCAG
>Ga0315912_10005470_pt1 | contig 11678 bp, 10 predicted proteins | sample VfabasoilMG_FD_204469 | JGI IMG/M metagenome (GOLD analysis project Ga0315912, IMG submission 204469) | Garden soil microbial communities collected in Santa Monica, California, United States - V. faba soil | ecosystem: Environmental > Terrestrial > Soil > Garden | place: USA: California...
CTTTGAGGTGTGTACGTCCGCTGCTGAGCTTCCGGAGCAGTGGGATGTGCTGATCTTGGCCGTGGCTCATCGCTCGATTACGGAGCGGTCTCTTTCAGCGTGGTGCACGCAGCTCCGCGCCGGTGGCTTGGTGGTGGACTTGACTCAGCGTTGGGACGCGGCAGAGGTGAGGCGCCTGGGTTACCGTTTTTGGCGGCTTTGAGGCGACGCGATTCAACGCCGCTGAAGAGCATGGATCAGCTCCGTCGCTGGGCGCGCGTCCGCGATACCCGGCCCTCGTCCTTGAAGTATTTCTTGATACACGCGCGCGTGGAGATCAGAAAAAGATGGGGACAAGTCCACGGGAAGTCCATTGACCATGAGCGTACGGTGCGCGGACCTGTGGCTGGAGGAGTCGGTTGAGGTCGGCAAAAGAGCGCTGTCCACGGACAGCTCCCAGCTGACATCGGCCTTGGCCAAGGTGAGCTCCCCGCGCTGGGTCGACGGGGAGTCGTCCACTACGAGCGAGGAGCTCACAGGCCCAAAAATCCAGCACAATAGGTCGAAGAAGTGGAACCCAATGTTCATGGCTAGGCCGCCTGAACGTGCTGGATCACCCTTCCAAGACACATGGTACCAGGGGCCACGGGGTGTGATGTACTTGAGAGCTACCTGCGCCCGTGGCTCCGCATTCGATGCAAAGCGCTGCTTGAGTGCGATGACTTGAGGCAGCAGGCGCAGCTGCAGCACGACGTAAACGCGTCGATCATACTCGTGCTCGAGCTCGGCGAGTGAGTCCAGGTTCCAGGGGGAAATGACGAGCGGCTTTTCGCAAATAGCATGGGCATGATTGCGCAGTGCCAGCCGCACGTGGGCGTCATGCAAGTAGTTGGGGGAGCATACCGACACACAATCCACCCGCTGCCCGCCGTTTGCCCGGCGCTGCTTGTCCAAGAAGCGGTCAAAACGTTCAATTTCTGTAAAGAACTCGGTCCGGGGAAAATAACGGTCGAGCACGCCGACGGAATCATGAGGGTCGACCGCGGCGACGAGGTGCCCTCCGACGGATTGAATGGCTTCCAGATGCCGCGGGGCCACGAATCCGGCACAACCGATCAGCGCAAAGTTCTTCATGGCCCCGCGCTTCATACCGGCTGCCCCAGAGGGGAGCGAGCGCTTTTACGAACAAATGTCCCTGCGCTAGAGTCGAGACCGGGCCGACCACTTTTGCCCGCGTTACCTCAAGTGTCCAGCGACCTCGTTCCCCCAGATCCCGCGCCTTTGGCTGCGAGCTACGTCCACCCTACGGCCGCGGTTGATCCGGAAGTGCAGCTCGGACCGGGCTGCAAGGTCTGGCACTATTGCCACGTTTCTTCAGGGGCCGTGCTAGGCGCAGGCTGTAGCTTGGGCCAAAATGTTTACGTGGGGCCCGGGGTGCGCGTGGGAGCCGGGGTAAAGGTCCAAAATAACGTTTCGATCTACAGCGGCGTCACGCTCGAAGACGACGTGTTCATCGGACCTAGTGTGGTGTTCACCAACGTCAAGTATCCGCGGGCTTTCGTCGATCAACGTCGCATGTTCAAAGAGACGCGAGTACAGCGGGGTGCAACCATCGGTGCCAACGCCACCATCAATTGCGGGGTGACGCTTGGTGAGTACTGCCTGGTGGGCGCGGGTACTGTGGTCACGAGTGATGTGCCTGCGTTTGCACTGGTGGTGGGCAACCCCGGGCGTGTGGTGGGGAGGGTAGACGAGACGGGCACTCCTCAAGAGGACGCGCCTCTTCCAGACGCCACTGTCAAAATGCTCGATTTGGTGCGTGAAAACGCCCCGATCGCGGAAGAACTCAAGTGCGCCGCGGACCGCGTCCTTTCGTCCGGGAGCTACGTGCTCGGGCGGGCCGTGGAGGACTTCGAGTCAGCGTGTGCATCCTACTTCGGTGTGGAGCACGCCGTCGGAGTCTCCAGCGGCAGTGATGCCCTTGTGATGGCACTCTCCTGCGCTGGAGTCGGTCCGGGTGACGAGGTGATCACGTCGTCTTTTTCGTTTATCTCTGGGGTAGAGGCCATTCTGCGACTCGGCGCCGTTCCACGCTTCGTGGATGTCGCTCTGGACAACTATCACTTGAGGGTAGATGAGATCTTGTCCCGTGTGACCGCGCGCACCAAGGCGGTCGTCCCTGTGCACTTGTTTGGACAAGCGGTCGACTTGAGCCCGGTGCGGAGCAAACTCGAGGCGCTCGGTATCGCCGTGGTTGAGGACGCTGCACAGGCCTTTGGGGCCCAAGGCGACGCGGGACCCGTGGGGCGAGCTGGAACGTTTGCCTGTTTTTCCTTCTTTCCTTCCAAGAATCTAGGGGGTTTTGGCGACGGCGGCTTGGTCACGACCGGTGACCCGGAGCGCGCGGCGCGGCTGCGGCAATTGCGTCAACACGGCGCTCCGCGCAAGTATCACCACGTGCAGTTGGGGGGGAACTTCAGGTTGGACGCCATGCAGGCGGCGCTGCTTGCCGTCAAACTGCCACGCTTGCCTGAGCTGCTGGCTGCACGACGCGCCCACGCCGAGACGTATTTGGCCCAGCTCGGCGAGTGGGATTGGGAACCGGATGAGCTGCTCTTGCCCCAGCCCGGCGCGCTCGGGCACACCTACAATCAGTTCGTCATTGCGACCAACCAGCGGGACCCGTTGCAGCAGTACTTGCGCGACCAGGGCGTCGAAACGGCCATTTACTACCCTGAGCCGCTGCACGTGCAACCCGTGCTCGGAGCGCATGCGCTCGCGCGGGGGAGCTTGCCCGAGAGCGAACTGGCCAGTCAGCGGGTGCTCGCTTTGCCGGTGCATCCCGCTTTGGCTCGCTCGGAGGTAGAACGCGGTATCCAGGCAATCTTGCGATTTTTTGGCCGAAGTTCGACAGCGGGGAGGGGATGCGACTCGTAGCATTGTGCGCCAGTCCGCGGTTCGTGCCGTTCTTGTTGCCGATTTGGCAATTCATGCATGAAGCTGGCCATGAGACACACATCGTGTGTGGGCGGGACGTCGAGGGGAGCCTGGCCGATGGCGTCGCACCTCATCAGCTGCACATGGTCGACATTCAGCGACCCATCACGCCGTTTGCGGATGTGGGCTGCTTGCTGCAGTTGCAGCGCCTGCTGCGCAGGCTGCGCCCCCAGGTCGTGCACGCGCACGGACCCAAAGCGGGTTTGCTCGGCATGCTCAGCGCGCGCGCGGCGGGTGTACCAGGGACCATTTATTCGATCCATGGACTGCGCCATGAGACGCTCTCTGGGGCCAGGCTTCAGATCGTGAAGAACCTGGAGTCGCTCTCGTGTCGGCTTGCCCAGCGCGTGCTGTGTGTCAGCCAGTCCGTGCGCTCGCGTGCGATGAGCGAGCTGGGGGTGCCAGAGAGCAAGGTCCAGGTTCTTTTGCAGGGCAGCGCCGCAGGTGTGGACGCTGCATCCCATTTTGAACCGACCACTCAGCGGGCAGCGGGCCTGGCCCTCAAGCAAGCGCTCGGTATCGCTGACACAGCGCCTGTACTGGGTTACGTGGGACGCATGGCGCGCGACAAGGGCCTGACCGATCTCGTCGCCGCGTGGCAGATGGTCAAGGCGCACAGCCCCCTGGCTCAGTTGATATTGGCGGGGGCGCCAGACGCGACCGATCCGGTCGATATGCATGAACTCCTGGGGCAGCGTGACGTTCATTGGCTGGGCCATCTCAAGGATCCGGCGCCGGTCTACGCTGCGCTCGACCTGTTGGTGTTGCCCACCTACCGCGAAGGTTTACCCCAGGTGCTCTTGGAAGCTGCGGCCATGGAGGTCCCGGTTGTGGCCACTCGCGTGACCGGTTGCGTCGACGCGGTGCTGGACCAAACTACAGGAGTGCTCGTGCCGGCGCGTGAGCCCGAACAGCTCGCTCGTGCCATGGTGACGTTGCTTGATGACCCCGCGCGACGAAAAACCATGGGCTCACTTGCGCGCGAGCGGGCGCTCAGGGAGTTCGCTATCGACCCCATCGCCCGAGCGACCTTGCACCTCTATGAAGAACTCACCGCCTGTCCACAATGACTGGCGGGCTGCCGGAGCGCGTGATCAGGCTCGCATTTCGAGCAGCTCCGCCCCCAGCAGGTCGAGCGCGGCGCGCGGCGCGACTTCCACCAGGAAACCCCGCTTGCCTCCATTGATGAACATGCGGGGCAGCTCGACGATGGTGAGCTGCGCGTAAACGGGCATGACCTTCTTGGTGCCAAAGGGCGAGGTGCCGCCCACCTGATAACCACTATGACGGTCCGCGACGACCGGCGCACAAGGAGTGATGGCCTTGGCCCCAAGATGTCGAGCCAAGTTCTTGGTGGAGACCTCACAATCCCCGTGCATCAACGCGATGAGGGGATGCTTCTGCTCGTCCTCCAAGATCAACGTCTTGATCACTTCGTGCTCATCCACGCCCAATTCACGGGCGCTCACCTTGGTGCCCCCCCGTTCCTCGTAGGCGTACAGACGCGGCATGTAGGGGATGCCCGCCGCGCGCAAGGCGCGGATGGCGGTGGTCACTGGGTACTGGGGCTTGACCATGGGCGTAGTGGCGTATCTCGTCGTGGTTGGTGTGAGGACAACAGCGGCTGCGGCGAGCCAAGTCAATCTGTGTGTGTGCCGCAGACGGTATTGCGCCTCGGATCGCAGTGCGTCGTGGACCGCAGTGCGCCTTTTGCCGCGGTGCTCGCTTCCGAGCCGTGGCGTGCGCCGGGCTGGGGTTGCCGCTGGTTTCGGCCGGTGGTTTGTGTGCGGATCATGCTAGGGTACAGCGCATGGATGGCACATTGACTCTGGTCGGCATGTTGGATTCACCGTTCGTGCGGCGCGTCGCGGTCACCCTGCGGCGCTACGAGTTTGCTTATGAAAACTTGCCCCTCATGACCGTCGGTCAAGCGGAGCAGTTTGCTGCCTATTCGCCCCTCAAGCGTGCGCCCACGCTCATTTTGCCCTCGGGGGAAGCCCTGTTTGATAGCCAACTCATCTTGGACCACCTAGATGAGCTGGTGGCTCCAGGACACTCGCTCATGCCCGTTGCCAGTGAAGAGCGACTGCGCTGTCGGCAGGTGCTCGGGATTGCGGCGGGGATCGCCGACAAGTCGGTGAGCGGGGTTTACGAGAAGGCGTTTCACGGTGCAGAGCAACGCAGCCAGCGCTTGTTGCTCCGGATCCGCGGTCAGCTGACCGACTCGTTGACGTGGTTGGAGCAACGGGCTCCCCAGTCTGAGTTTCTCTTTGGCTCCCAGCTCAGTCATGCCGACGTGCTCCTCGGGACCGCGCTGTGCTTTGCGCAGGAGGCTCACCCTGAGATAGTAGCGCTTGATGAATACCCGGCCGTGAGCGGCTGGTATCAGCGGGTCAGCGCCCTCGACGACTTCCGGGCCACGTATTTGCCCCTTGAACCGCCGAGCTGAGCCTCAGGTCAATGTCAGGGACCGAAACAATCGGCGAACCAGCTGATTCTGTACGGGTATTTGTGTGCTCTTGAATAGGTGATTGCTGGGTATATCTTGGTCATTATGAACGACCGTGTCGCCGATTCGACTTCTCGAAGTTACATGACCCTGCAGGAGCGGCTGGCTGATCTGGAGCGTATTGCGCAGCTGGCAGATCCTGTCCTTCGCAACTTGCTGATCACCCAGCGTTATCACGACCTCTCTCATGGGCTCACGAGCGTCCTGGGGTCGGGCAACGCCAACTGGTCCACTTTTGCGTGTTGGGCGTCGAGAACGGCTGGCATATCGATTCGAATGCAGGAAATTCCGGAAGAATTCACTGCCGCGCTCCGGGTCGAAGCCGCATTCGAGAAGAAGGCCAAGGAGTTGAGTGGGAAGCTGGGTTTCGTCGGGCGCTGGCTGATCCCCCAACAGAACCCGCTGGATCTGGCGCGCGCCGTCATCGTTGAGGTGGCGACGCAAATCGCCGAGGGTAATCTCAAGGTGTACGCGGAACTGGCGCCGTTGTTCGCCAAGTTTGCCAGTGAGTTTTCGAACCCAAGCTCACGGACAGAGGAGAGATGGAACGCGTTTTTCGACGATTTCAAGGCGGGGTCAGCAGCGGAGGGTGGGCAAGACGACTTGCAAAAAGCGTTCAAGGCTTATCTCAAGGCCGCCGATACTGAAGATGAGATCTTGAAGGCACAGCTCATCTTGTACGGGAACGTCATGATTGGCTTGCATGAACAAACCCGCTTGCAGAAGAATATCGCCGGCGGAATCAATGCCATGTTTTCGGATCAGGTTTATGACAAGTTCTTTGCGCAAAGCACTTGGATCTTTCGGGATAAGGTCAAGTGGCTCATCGAGAGAGTGATGCACCTGGTGGAGCGTCAGTTCATGAAGGATTGGCAAATGTTTGCCACTCGTTTCATGATGAGATTGTCAACTCCAGACGGTCACGAGATCCCGCTCGGTGAGGACTTGCCTGGCGGAGAATTTGCGCCGGAACTGGCCACACTCACATTCGCCGACTTGATCAAATTGATGTCCACGTACGACAAGGATCTGAAGACGACCAAGGGGAGCAGGGCGATCAATTGGGTCATCTTGGATGACCGCATGCGCTTCATCGGCGAGCTGTTCCGCGTCAAGCAGCGCCACGCCAAGTGGTTTGAACAGCCGTTTCGCGAGGAAATACGGCGGGCCTTCGAGGCCGGGCAAGTGCCCCCTGGGAGTTTGGACTAGCTCGCCTAGTTTTTTGGGGTCCAATCACTCCGGCTCCAACCCACGGCGCTCAGCCATTCATCGGTGGGGTCAATCAGCCTGCGCGCGCGGACGTCAAACAGCGCGATGGTGAATTCGGCTGAGGCACACACCTCGCCTTGGTTGCGCACCATGTCCTGGCGGACCGTGGCGATCTTCCCGACGTAGGTTTCACCCCATGACCGAATTACAATGGGCTCACGGTTGACCAGCTCGCGCAGGAACTTGATAGAGCATTCGAGCAAGGTGGGTCCTTGTCCACGTTGCTTGATCTCTGCGAGACCAAAACCGCCGCGCGTGATCCAATCCCAACGGGCCTCTTCGAAAAGCGAAAGGTAAGTGGCGTTGTTGACATGGCCAAACGTGTCCAAGTGTTTCTCCAGGATAGTGACTGGATATTCGTGAACTTGGTGAGGCATGTTTGGCCCAGTCGAAGTTTACTTGCTCGGCAGCGCCTTGATGAGTTCAGGGACCGCCGTAAACAAATCTTGCACCAGACCATAGTCGGCGATTTGAAAGATCGGCGCGTCGGGGTCCTTGTTGATGGCGACAATGACCTTGGAGCCCTTCATGCCGGCGATGTGCTGAATGGCGCCGGAGATCCCGATGGCAAAGTACAATTGAGGCGCGACGATCTTGCCCGTTTGGCCCACCTGGAAATCACCCGGGCAATAGCCCGCGTCCACTGCCGCACGACTGGCGCCCATGGCGGCGCCCAGCTTGTCCGCGAGCGGCTCGAGCACTTCAAAGAACTTCTCCTTGAGAGCGCGACCACCCGATACAATGGTCTTGGCGTCGGTGAGCTCGGGGCGCTCGGACACGACCGCGTCCAGTGACACGAACTCCACGCGAGCAGCGGCGCCCGACGGCGCGACCTTGCTCGTACTCTCGATGGGGGAAGCGGCCGACCCGGAGGCGGCGTCGGGTTCCACCTCACTTTGACGGACGGTGGCCACCTGGATCTTGGTGCTGAGGCGACAATAGCCAAACGTGTTACCGGCAAACATGGGGCGTTTGTAGACGAGCTGTCCGCCGTCAATGGCGACACCCGCGCAATCTCCGGCATAAGCGGCGTCCAAGCGGGCCGCGACGCGTGGCAGGAGATCTTTACCAAACGTGCTGGCCGTGGCCACCACCAAGGAATAGTCCCGGCCGACCTGCGCCACCGTAGGAGCATAGTGCTCGGCGACGTAGTCCTTGAGGCTAGCATCGTCCGAGCGCAGGATCTTGCGCGCACCGTGTGCGGCCAGGCTCTCTGCTGCGGCAGCTGTGTTTGATCCAAGCACGAGAATATCGAAAGCGCCGCCCACAGCGGGCGCCGCGCGCTTGGCAAAAGTGATGGCAGAGAGCGTCGAGTTCTTGAGAGACTCTCCTCCGCCTAACTCAGCAACGACTAATACATTGGGCATTGAGTAGTATCCTTTGGTCGACCTTACAGGACGCGCGCTTCGGTTTGCAGTTTCTGTACGAGCTCAGCTACGTCTTTGACGAAAGCTCCGGCTTTGCGACCCGTGGGCGGCTCGAACTTTGTGTACTCGCTGCTGAGCGCGAGAGTAGTGACAGCGCTCAGCGGTTTTACGTCCAGCGGCTTCTTCTTTGCCTTCATGATGGCGGGCAGAGGAGCAAAGCGAACGCCTTCGTTGTAGGTGAAACTGGCCGGCGTCTTGTTGGAGTAGACGCTCTTGGGGGCCACGATGCGCAAATCCACCGTCACCACGCAGGGGCAGGTGAGGCGGAGGCTCAATACCCCTCCGTCCACTTCACGCCCGACCAACAACTTGCCCGAGGGCTCTTGCTTGATGGTGGCTGCGAAGGTGGCCATGGGGTAATCCAGCAACTCGGCCAGGGTTTGCCCGACCTGATTGGTGTCCCCGTCGACCGCTTGTTTGCCTAAAAGGACGAGGTCCGGCTTCTCCGCCTCGACGATGGCTTTGAGCGCATGGGCGACCATGCGTCCGTCCAGTTGCGCGTCCTCAGCTTCGATGCGAATCGCGCGATCTGCGCCCGTGGCGAGCGCGGAACGCAGCGTGGACTCCGTCTCTTTGGGACCAATCGTCACCACGACCACTTCACCATCACGTGTCTTGGTGGCGCCGTCTTCAGTCAAACGCAGCGCGGTTTCCAGCGCGTATTCGTCGAAAGGATTGACCTTCCATTCAAGGCCGATGGTGTCGACCGACTTGCCGTCGGCGCTCACCTTGACCTTGTTGGCGTTATCCGGATCAGCGACGCGTTTGAGAGCAACCAATATCTTCACAAAACCTCCAGGGGGAGCATGTTGAACGTCTTTGCCGCCGGTAAGTTATGCCTCATTTCGCGTTCGTCAAGCACGCGCATTCCTTGTAAGTTTTTGAAATTCCTCAATTACTTAGTTGCGGCCGGCTGCGCGCAGTTGCACAATTACCGGCTTTGTTCCGCTGGGCTGACTGGCAGCGAGTGCACTCGTGGCTGGCCCGGCGCCACCCGCGCGTACCCCCTTTCCCTCCAACTGGGTCCAGCTATGAGTAGCTCTTGATGTCGAACTCGACGGATTTCTTGGTCTTAGGCAGCGGGATTGCTGGACTTTCTTTTGCGCTGCGCGCCGCTTCGCTGGGGCGGGTGCTGGTGGTGACCAAGCGCGCACTCAATCAGTCGGCAACGGAGTGGGCCCAAGGTGGGGTGGCCGCGGTGCTCGATCCGGGTGACTCGTTTGACAAGCACGCGCTCGACACTCATCGCGCTGGCGCCGGATTGTGTCGGGGCGAGACGGTAGATGTTTGTGTGAGCCGAGGTCCTCATGTTCTCAAATGGCTCATGGATTTGGGGGCGCAGTTTTCAGCTGATGAGAGCGGCGAACTGGATTTGGCGCGTGAAGGTGGACACAGTGAGCGGCGCGTTGTGCATGCCGGGGACATCACCGGTGCGGAGATCCAGCGAGCGTTGGTGGCCCGAGTGCTGGAGCATCCCAACATCGAGGTGAAAGAGTGGATGATGGGCGTTGACCTCATCATGCACAGCCGTTTGGGTAAGCCGTCGCGCTGTGTGGGCGCCTATGTTTTGGAGGAAACCACCGGCAAAGTGCACGCGTTTCGGGCAAAAGCCACGATCTTGGCTACGGGTGGCGCGGGCAAAGTGTACCTGTATACGTCCAACCCCGACGTAGCCACTGGCGACGGAGTGGCCATGGCGTACCGCGCCGGCGCGGAGGTGGCGAACATGGAGTTCTACCAATTTCACCCTACCGTGCTGTACGAGCCGCGCGCCAAGAGCTTCTTGGTGAGCGAAGCGCTGCGCGGCGAGGGTGCGGTGCTCAGACTTCTGGACGGCACCCCATTCATGAAAGACCACCATGAAATGGCTGATCTAGCCTCGCGCGACGTGGTTGCCCGTGCGATCGACTATGAAATGAAGCGCACCGGCTCGGAGCATGTACTGCTCGACATCACGCACCAGCCGGCTTCGTTCATTCGCGAGCGGTTTCCCAACATTCATCAGCGTTGCAAGATGTATGGCATCGACATCACCTCCGACCCCATCCCGGTGGTGCCGGCGGCGCACTACATGTGCGGTGGCGTACTCAGCGATCGCTATGGACGCAGCAGCGTGCCAGGTTTGTGGGCGATTGGTGAGACGGCCTGCACTGGCTTGCATGGCGCCAATCGTCTAGCCAGCAACTCGCTCTTGGAAGGCCTGGTGTTTGCCGAGGCCGCGGTCGAGAAGCTGTCGGCCTCAATTCAGGAAATTCGCGCACGTGAAGTGCCACAAGTTCCAGACTGGGAAGTGGGCTCAGCCTGTCCCAGTGATGAGGCGGTCATCATCACGCAAAATTGGGATGAAATTCGGCGTTTGATGTGGAACTACGTGGGGATCGTGCGCAGTGACTCGCGGCTGACGCGCGCGCAGCGCCGGGTGAAGCTACTGCGGCAAGAGATCATTGAGTACTATTGGAAACACCTGCTCACGCGCGACCTGCTCGAATTGCGTAACATTCAGACCGTGGCGGAGCTCGTCATCGCCTGTGCAGCTAGTCGCCACGAAAGCCGCGGATTGCATTTTACGACTGACCACCGCGAGACCAAAGCAGAATGGGCGCTCGACACGGTCACGAAGCTCGGCGTGGCCCCGCACTTGCGCAGTCCGCTGATGATCGACTGACCTAAGCGCCGCTTTTTTCACACCTTGCCATCTGAACCTTCGCGGTCGACCACCATGTTAGAACAGAGTCCCGTATTTTCGCCCGCCCGGGCTGCCGTCTGGATGATGGGCGCCTTGTTTTGCATGGTGCTGTTCATGGGGATCGCCAGCACGGTCAACCCGGACGTGATCGAGGACCAAGTGTCGCTCGGGGCGCTCAGCGCCGTCAGCTTCTTGGTGGTGACCAGCCTGCTTTTGGGGCGATATCCCGGCGGTCAGAGCTTGCGTGAAGCGGTGGGGGCGCGCGCCACGCACCCGCTATTGCTACTGCTCGCCCCGCTCATTGGGGTGCTCGCGCAAGGTCCGGCCGAGCAGTTGCGCACCTGGGTCACTCGCCTGCTTCCTCCCGATCTGCGTGGGAGCGGGGTGGGGGTAGTCATCGCGAGCCACACGCGCGTCCAGTCCGCGGCGCTCGTGCTCGTTTTGGTCGGGCTGGTCCCCTTGGCAGAAGAGATCTTCTTTCGCGGTGCGGTGTACGGCTCGCTCAGGCGGTCACAGTACAGCTCACGCGCTGCGGCCGTGGTGTCAGCTATCGGTTTTACATTGTGTCACGTCAACATCGCGCTGCTCGTGCCGATTGGGTTCGTGGCGGCCGTGTTCGGCGTGCTGCGCGCAAGTTCTGGGTCGCTCTATCCTAGCCTCATCGCGCACATGGCGTTCAACGCGATCCCCGTGGTCTCCTCGCTTGCGTCGCTGGGGCGGATTGAGATGTGGGCGCAGCGCTTTGCTCTCGAGGTGTTCTTGGCGTTGTGCGGCACAAGCGGGATATTTCTGTTGGTTGCTGCGCGCTCCA
>Ga0315912_10005471_pt1 | contig 11678 bp, 7 predicted proteins | sample VfabasoilMG_FD_204469 | JGI IMG/M metagenome (GOLD analysis project Ga0315912, IMG submission 204469) | Garden soil microbial communities collected in Santa Monica, California, United States - V. faba soil | ecosystem: Environmental > Terrestrial > Soil > Garden | place: USA: California...
GAGGCCGATGCCGAGGGAGTCTTCGCCGTTGGTGGGGCGGGTGGTGAGTTTGGCGTATTTGGTGAAGAGTCTGTCGCGGTCGTCAGGGATGATGCCGGGGCCTTCGTCGCAGACGCAGATGAAGGACATGCCGTTCTCTGTGCCCGACATCATGATGATCTCGGTGTTGGAGGGGGCAAACTTGACGCCGTTTGAGATGAGGTTGTCGAGGACAGCGTTGATGATGGATGCATCACCCATGCCCCATACATTCCCGGGTGTTGTGATGCGGATCGTCATGCCCTTTGCTTTTGCGCGGGAAACGTGACGTTCGATGGCGGTGTGGGCGAGGTGGACAAGATCCAGACGCTCGATGGTCATGCCGCTGTGACGTGTGTCAACACGGCTCACTTCAAGGAATGCATGCACGGTTGCACCCATGCGTGTTGTTGTTGACAACAGATCTCTACAGATGTCAAGCACATCGTCCTTGCTAAGTACATCGAAGTGATTGATCACAGTTTGCAACATCGTGCGCATGTCGGCCAATGGATTGCGCAGGTCGTGCGCTGCAATGGCCATGAACTCATCTTTCTCCGTTGCAAGATCACGCAGCTCTTTGTTCGCACGCTCAAGTTTCTGCATCGTGTCCGAGAGTTCAACGTTGCGAACACGGTACAACTCGGCTTCGCGTTCTCTGCGTTCCCGTGCAAGCGTGTTCCGCACGTGTTGCAGTCTGCGCTGCATTTGCTCGTTGTGTTCTTTTAAATATGTATCGGCCCAATCTGCCATTGCGTTGAAAGATTCATTCGAACCACCAAGCATTGCTTCTGCGCGTGCGAGTTCGCGGAATGCAAGCAACGTGTTGACGTGCGACTGAACTTCTGTAAGTATCGCAATGGAGTTCTTAAGAACTTCGATGGCCTCTACGTAACGTCCTTGTGCGTTGAACAACGCCCCCTTCGCATACATCCAATGCCCGATGGCATAAGGGTGTTGCTCTACTTGGGAGATGGACAACGCGCGTTCGATGAGTTCTTCGGCCTCTGCGTATCGTCCTTCGGCTGTGTACAGCAAACCAAGGTTTCCTAACACGGAACCTTCGATACTTTCAAAGTTGTGTCGTTGTAGGTATGCTCTTGCGTCTTCGAGAGCTTCACGCCGTGCGCGTTGGTCGTTCAGGTATTCATACAACGATGCAGCATTTGCTTTTACAAATGCGATCACTACCGGAACGCCTGAATTTTCTGCGTGCTCAGTTGCTTCGGCAAACCAACGTTCCGCTTCGTCTCGATCTCCTCTGCGTGCGATCAGCAAGGAAATCTGACATGTTGTTTGCGCAATGCTCGACTCGAGATGAAGTTCTTTCTCTAGTTCGTACGCTTTGACGAGGTACTCAAGACCACGCTCTTCATCGTCCCGTCGTATGCACAACTCCGCATAATTGTAGTACACCACGGCAAGTCCCGATGGATCTCCGTGTTGTTCACGCAGGGCAATTGCTTCTTTGTATTTCTCTTCTGCTTCTTCGACGCGGCCAAGACTATCGAGGATACCTGCATGCAATGTGCGGATGCGACACGCCAACATCAGGTCGCTCTCAACTACCGCGTCCGGGATCTTCTCCAGGGAGCTCAATGCTTCGCTACTTCTGTGGACGCGATGATAGACAACGGCTCTGTAGTATGCCGTTAGGGCTTCGAATCGGGGAAGACCAGTACTAAGCCGTTCGGCTTCATCGATCCAGCGCATGGCTGTTTCGTTTTCGCCATTGTTGTTGCAGTGCTGCGCCAGGATATGGCAGAATTGGGAACGGTCCTCGCGTCGGGGTGCATTTACAGCAGCATCCTCGGCGGACTTGCGCATTTGAGAAAATGCGAGGGCATCGGGCTGAACAACAAGCACATTTCGTGCATGTTCTAGCAGCTCGGTATAATCTGGAGTATCCTGCGAAAGTATTGCGTCCAAAGCCACATGCCGTCCCAGCTTAGAACAGCAAGATACGCACTGATTACATCGCGTTACCGCCAAATCTCGGGGTCAAACTTTGCTATATTGCGCCGCTTTTTGGGCCAATTCCACCGCCACCAAGGACGATTGAGCGTATGGGCGTTACCGCTCTGCTGTGTACACTATTTGCACCTTTAGCCGGAGCGGCAGCGATCGCTCTCATTCAGCGCGATCAGGTGAAAGCCATCAAGGCAACGGCAATGACAATTGCCGTCTTAGCTTTTGGCGTATCAATATTCCTCGTCCCATTCTTTAGTGCGGCGGATGCAGGTATTCAATTCTATGTGAATGTGCCGTGGATCCCGTCCATCGATGCGGGCTTCCGAATCGGCATCGATGGTATGAGCTTGCTGCTTGTATTGCTGACGACCTTTATGGGGCCGATCGCATTACTTGCATCGTGGGGACCGATCACGAAAAGCGTCAAGGAATACTACATGCTGATGTTGCTTCTGCAATTCGGCATGACCGGTGTCTTTATTGCACTCGATACATTCCTCTTTTATGTGTTCTGGGAGCTCATCCTTATTCCAATGGTATTCATCATTGGTATTTGGGGTGGCAAGGAGAGGATCTATGCATCCGTTAAGTTCTTCCTGTACACGCTCGTTGGTTCGTTGTTGATGCTCATTGCAATTCTCTGGCTTGGCTTTGCTGCCGAAGCTCAGGGAATGGGCTTTACGGCTGACCTCTTAAAGTTGCGCATCGTTGCACCAATGATACCTGCCAATGTGCAGGTGTGGTTGTTCCTTGCATTCGCGCTTTCATTCTGCATAAAAGTTCCTCTCTTCCCATTCCATACGTGGTTGCCCGATGCACACGTACAAGCACCAACAGCCGGCTCGGTAATTCTTGCAGCAGTGTTGTTGAAAATGGGTACGTATGGTTTGATCCGTTTTAACCTCGAGCTATTCCCGCAGACTTCTGCAATGCTTGCCGTACCGATATGCATTCTGGCAGTGATCGGTATCATCTATGGTGCACTCGTTGCAATGGTTCAAACGGATATCAAAAAACTCGTTGCGTATTCATCTGTCAGCCACCTTGGTTTTGTTGTGCTTGGAATTTTCTCGCTCACAACGGAAGGTGTTCAGGGGGCTGTGATACAAATGGTCAACCATGGTATCTCAACGGGTGCGTTGTTCTTGTGCGTTGGTGTGTTGTATGAACGACGTCACACACGCGAGATCTCGGAGTATGGCGGCGTTACGAATGTGATGCCGAAGTTCGCCGTTCTGTTCGCCATTGCGATGTTCTCATCGGTTGGATTGCCTGGCTTGAACGGCTTTGTTGGTGAATTCCTAACGTTGTTGGGAGCATTTAGAAGCCCCTTCCTTCATGACTGGACGTTTGCCATCATTGGTGCAACTGGCGTGATCTTCGCTGCCGTGTATCTGCTGTGGATGTTCCAGCGTGTGATGTTTGGAACGAACGATAACCCAGAGAACAAGCATTTGCGCGATGTTACCAAGATGGAGAAATGGCAACTCGTTCCACTCGTTGTGATGATGATTTGGATCGGTGTTGCGCCGCGCATGTTCATGAATTACAGCGAACAGAGTGTTCGCCGCATCGTTGGTCAAGTTGAGCTTTTCATGTTCAGCAAATGAGTATAGATCTTTTTGGTTCGCTTCCCCTCGTCGTCATCTGGTTGGCGCTCGGTGTCATTGGCGTTGTTATTCAAGCATTCGTCAAGGAAAACGGTACGAAGCTTGTGTTCGGCTATTACGTCGGAACACTCGTCGTAACGGCCCTTCTGGCCATGCTGACGTACAGCCATCACGGCACAACATTCAACGGAATGATCACACTTGGCGGTACAGCCAGTGTGTTTGATGTGCTGTTCTGCGGCGCTGGTGTGATGACGTTGCTCGCAGCTCAGCCATACCTTAACAGGTGGGGCAATGAGCTGGATGAATTCTATACAATGTTAGTGTCATCTGTTGCCGGCATGATGCTCATGGCGCATGCACGCAACCTTGTTGTGTTGTTTGTTGGCATCGAATTGATGAGCATTTCGTTCTACATCATGGCTGGCTTTTTCCGTCAGCGTGAGCGTAGCGTCGAAGCGGCATTGAAATACTTCCTGCTTGGTGCATTTGCAACAGGCTTTCTCGTATATGGAATGGCACTGTTATACGGTGCTACGGGTTCGCTGGCGTATGAATCAATTGCATCCGTCGTGCTCTCTGGTACAGCACGATACCCTGCATTGCTTGCGCTTGGTTCGATCTTGTTGACGGTGGGGCTGTCATTCAAGATCGCAGCATTCCCATTCCATCAGTGGGCACCTGATGTGTATGAAGGATCGCCAACTGTCGTGACGGCCTTCATGAGTACAGCAGGGAAGGCCGCGGCTTTCAGTGCATTCATTTCCATCTTCGTAGTGCTGATGCCAATGATGCAAGGTGTTCCCCTAAATGGTACACTTCAATTAGCAATTGCCGTAATCTCTGCGGTGACGATGCTCATCGGCAATATCACCGCCGTTGCGCAAACAAATGTGAAGCGCATGCTTGCATATAGCTCCGTTGCTCATGCAGGCTATATGCTCATGGGTATCGTTGCAGGCCCGCAATACGGTCACTCTGCCATCATCTTCTACGCTGCTGTTTACATGTTCATGCAGCTTGGTGCATTCGTTGTCGTCGGATTGCTTGAACGTGAAGACGAAGCTTCGCTGACGCTGAACGATTATGCCGGACTTCACAAGAAGCATCCCGTGCTTGCTGGCATCATGGCCATTTTCATGTTCTCACTTGCCGGCATCCCGCCGTTCGCTGGATTCTTTGGCAAGTACATGTTGTTCTATGCTGCCGTGCAAGGTGGATTTACCTGGCTGACGATCGTTGCCGTTGCTTCATCGGTGATCTCGGTGTGGTTCTACCTTGGTTTGATCGTTAAAATGTATTTCAACGACCCGGTCGGTGAAACACATGAAGCCGGTTCGGGTCTAGCGGGGATCTCGCTTGCCGTTTGTACAGTTGCTGTGGTAGTTCTAGGTCTGCTGCCACGTCTGCTGACAAGCGTTGTTGGCGGATGGTAGCTTTGAACAATGCCCGTACTCCTTGTACTGATCACATTCCTTTCCACGCTTTCTCTGGCCGCACAACCAAACGTGCAGCTCTGGTGGAATCCGCAGAACAAAGCCGATACCATTATGGATTTCGGTGTGACGCTGGTGCAACAAAGGGTCACGGTAACGTTTACCGTCGTCAACAATGAAAACAACACGGTAGCTATCTACTCACCGCAACCGAACGCTGAACCGTTCTATCAGATCGTCAGTGTTCCCGGTGTTGATCCTGCAGATGCATCAAAAGAAGAGTTCGAAGCAGAATTCGAACCGTCGTATTTCATTCCTGCCAGATCGCAACGATCATTTGGTGTTGTTTTCCGTTCGCTTCCTCACAGTGCGGACTTTCCTGTTGACAGTGTTGCAGAAGGTTGGTTGAAGTTGCGTGTTGTTGATAGCAACGACGTGAATGGCCTTTCAACAAACAAGAACTTCCGATTACGCGCACTAAAAACAACTCGCATTCTTGCGTCGAACACGCCCCATATCAAGTTCGACAGTGTGTATGTATCCGCTACCGACGGAAAGCCATACACGTTACAAAACGTAACACCGGTTAAGATCCCGATTCAATCGCAGATACTTGACATGCAGACGAGTGTTACCGGTACACCCGAGATCGAAGTCGATACTCTTCCTCAACCCGCTGAGTTTGGACCAAACACCACGCTCGACTGGGATACACGTTACCGACCTCGTGATAAGGGGCGGGATAGTGCGCACTTCCTTGTGCTCTACAAAGCAAATGCTGGTGCAACTCCCGACACTGCAATTGCAAAGATCTCCGGCATCGGTGTTGAACAGAAGCTTCGCGTCGTTCGTGCAATAAGCAATGGCGCTGTAGTTGTAAGAGGGGATACCGTCGACTTTGGAAATGTTGATGCTGACGGTACAGGCGGTGTTGTTGCGATTATTGAAATTCGCAACGAAGGCAACATCAATGTGCACATCAACAGTGAAACAGAGATCGGTCCGGAGATAGACACTGTTGCATTCAAAGTTGAACGCTCGTTGAGCAGCGATACACCTGCAATTGAAACGAATGCCATCGACACACTGGTTGTTCGGTTCGATCCGGTACAAGGTGGTGTGCATAAGATGAGTTACGACATCGTAACCGATCTGCGAACACGTGCCATCCATGGTGTGCCCGATGGTGCACAGACCAAGCGTCTAACGTTCACCGGGTTTGCACGTAGTCCACAAATGTCGATCACACCGCCTTCCATCGAATTCGGAAATGTTGTGTTGTTGCCAACGTGTGAATCGGCAAGCGAGCGCGAGTTTGTGATTCGCAACAGTGGTAACGTGGATCTGCGCGTTGATTCAATGGTTGTTCAACCAAAGGGTGCGCAAGTCTTTGTTGACGGTGACAGGTTTATCGTCGGCACATCAGAAACACACACCGTAAGAGTCCGCTACATCCCAAATCAGATCGAAACACTCAGTGCCGATCTTGTTTTATACACGAATGCATTTGGTCCGCCGTATGCCATGCGTTGCAATGGCGCCTCTGTGCCGCCGGATACGATCAGCATCAGCATTGCACCGGATGCAAAAGCACGACCCGGCTCGCAGCTGCAAGTACCAGTGCGTGTCGATGCAGACCGCGTCACGCTAGCTGAAACGGCACATCTTGAGATCAGCTTCGATCCGACGCTGCTACGCCACCGCATTTCCATTACCTCGGGCACGGCATCAGAAGGCTCGCTCATCACCGAGAGCGAAGATCCACGCGGTTTATTAGAAATCGATATTAAAGCGAACGGATCGTTTAGTTCCGACACCATTTTGTTGAATCTGTTGTTCGACACATTCCTCGGCGACAAAGCAACAACGGAACTTGGATTGTCTGAATCCACTACACGTTTTGGCAACGCTGGCTGCGGATCGATCCTGGATGTACATGCCACAGCCGGACTCTTCGCAATTGATTCAGTCTGCGGCTTGGAATACAAAACACAAAGCGGCACACTCCGTACGATCTCGCTAGACATTGCACCAAACCCCGTAACCGAAGACGCTCGCATTCTCATCAGCAGTCATCTGCAAACAGATGCAGTGCTTACCATCTCGGATGCATTTGGTCAGATCATTTCACAAGACGCAGTATCGCTAGCAATCGGCCTCAACATCTTCAACCTAACGCCTAACGCCAATAACCTAAAGCCTAACGCCTCAAGCCTAAAGCCTGACGTCTATAACCTGTCGCCTGGTTGCTACTTTCTAGAGATTAACTCTGGAGTCTATCGCCACATAAAGCCGTTCGTGGTGAAGCGATGAAAGTGCTAACAATCATGATCATCGCGCTGATTCGCTTCAGTTCGCCTGCTTTCGCTCAAGGCTTCGACTGGGAATGGCAAGCACGCGCACCGCGCACAATGCCAACAACGTTTGCCGGTTTGGAAGTAAGCAGTGGTTATATGAGTCACTCAACGGATGTAACGTACACCGAAAACTTCATTCCTTGTTGCGAGATCGAATCGGGTACGGGTATTCCTCTTCGTATTTCATTGATCGCAGAAAATTGGATACAAGCAAAAACGGCAGTGCATGCAGGACTTGGTATTCAGATGTCAGGGGGCTCGTTCACTGCACCCGGGGATACACTCCCACGAGCAGATGGCAATGTGAATGAGCAACCACTCATTACCGAATACTCGTACGAAGCCTCGTTAACCTATGCCACTCTCGAAGCCGGGATACGACAGCGGTTGTTCGATTCGTATTTGAGTATCGGGTTGACGGTGAGGGGGCAGATCCTTCTATCCGCCGGTGAGCGACTAGTGGAGATTGCCGTCTCACCCGATGACTACTATTTCACCTCAAATCCGCCAAGCAAAGAGTTCGAACACTCGTCTAAAACGGTAACAGCGTTCAGCAGCTTTGTTCTCGAGCCTGCTCTGTCAATCCAATACGACATTGCACTGGGAATGGGCACCTACATCGCCCCCTCCTTTACCCTTAGCGTTCCGGTCACATCCGTAAGCTCAGATGCCACATGGCGGTATGTGTGGGCTGGGTTTGGGGTTAGCCTAATGAGAGGTCTTTGAGGGGTTCACTATATTTGTTGCTTCCTCGTCTGAATCTTTTTAGAGGCTTGTGCCTCTTTTCTGTTGTTTACGAATCTAATTCTAGAGTAAAACCATTGGAGAATCACATGCGCAGAACACTTGTTCTCGTTGCTCTCACCCTGATGCTGCCCGCTGTATCAATGTTGGCGCAGGCCAAGTTGGAAGTTGTAGGCGGACAGACGCTTGACTGGGGTCAGGTATCTGCTCCTAAGGAAGGCCATCTCGAGGGCACGATCAAAATGAAAAACGTCGGCAACCGCGACCTCAAGCTCGTTGAGATCCGTCCAGGTTGTGGATGTACAAAGACCGATCCTGACAAAATGGAACTCAAGCCGGGCGAGATCAGCACAATGACTGTTAAGCTGAACATCAGCCCAGTTCAAGGCGGTCCACTCACAAAGAGCATCACCGTTCGCTGGATGGATAAAGAAGGTGCTGAGCTTTTGCACTTGAATAAGGTTCAAGGCATTACGCGTGAGACAACGATCGACACAACTGAAAAGGTTGAGTATCTCTATCTGAAGGCAGATATTCAGCGTCCGATCATGGTCACACCTGGACCATACTTCTCATTCCAAGATCTCGAAGTTGGCAAGAAGGCCGAAGCAAAGGTCGAGATCAAGAACAACGACAAGAATCCGATCACCTTCACCAACTGGGCTGCTGATGGTGGACTGATCATCAACAGAACAGAAACAGTAACGCTAAAGCCAGGCGAGACGATCGAACTCATGGCAACAGTTGTCCCAACAACAAAGGGCAACTTCACCGGCGGCGTCACGGTAATGACCAACAACCCCGAAAACCCAACCCTCGACATCAAGGCATACGGGTTTGTGAAGGAGAATACGAGTCCGGTGTTTCAGCAAACGCCGAAATGAAAAATGGACAAATAGAGAAATAGAGAAATAGAGAACGAAAACTCGAAAGCTCGAAAACTCGAAAGCTCGAAAGGCAAAGTAGAAAACACGAAAGGGTTGGCGAATAGCCAGCCCTTTTTCTTTTGCCGGGAGAAATTATGTTTCCAGCCAGTAGGTATTCATTTCACCTTTGCCTTTGATATGCATGAGGCCACGCGGTACCAGCTTCAATTGACGTTGAGTGATTCCAATGAACGAGATCGACGTAGCGAATGCATCGCTGACGTGAATTCGGTTTGGCTCGGATGTGCTTTCAAGTCGTGATGCTGTGTTCACAGTATCGCCCCATACGTCGTATTGCAAGCGTTCTGTCCCGATAACTCCTGCTACGACTGGACCGCAATGCATTCCAATGCGAACGCGTATATCAAACGCCGATAATGCCTGTATCAACTCTGTCGCGGCTAGTGCAGCTTGATACTGGTTGTCAGTAATTGATTGAGGAACACCAGCCACTGCCATATAAGAATCGCCGATGGTTTTGATCTTCGTTAGACCATAACGCATGCAGATCTCGTCGCACGATGAGAAGATCGACTCCAGCAAATTCACAAGTTGTTCCGGACGCAGTTTGTCGGCAATTGCAGTAAAACCGACGATATCTAGGAACAGAACCGTTACTTCTTCAAACAGATCGCCACTCACTTTTTCGCCTGCTATCATGCGATCTGCAACTGACTTCGGAAGAGCGCCGTCGAGCAATGCGCGTGCTTTTCGAATCTCGTTGATCCGTGCGCCGAGGGCAATGCTTAACAGCATCATCTCAGCCGCGGAGCCTATCTGAATGCTGTTGAGAGTGATGTATGAACGGGCGATGATGCCAAGGTTTGCAAGAATGAAGATGATGCCAAAGGCCATGAAGACCGACCATGCGATCAGGAAATACACAGCGGGACGATATCCCTTACGTATGGCAATGATCGATGAGCTCAGCATGCAAACGATCACAGGCAATGCAGTGAAGTTAGAGAGCTTATAGGATAGTCGCGGCTACATCCACAAGCTGCCAAAGGCAAGCGCCAATGTGACGGCGAACATTGTAAACATGATGACGTTCAAGCGCGGTGCATGCTGCCGAACACGCAGGAACTCAAGAGCAAACAGGATGGCTGCAGCATTTGCAAGGTTGCCAATTGCAGCACCGAAATTGCTCTGTACCCATGGGTTGCTGGCAAAAACAATGGAGTAGTAGCCAGTGAGGGTTTGTGACGCGAATACACCAAACAGTAGCACGTAGACTAAATACAAGAGATAGGCTCTGTCGCGTAACATCACAAACAAGAACAAGTTGTAAACAAACATTGCCGTAACAACTCCAACAAACACCCACATAATGTTGAGCGTGCTATCGTTCCTCTCTACGAAATGGGTTCGCTCGCGAAAAGAGATTGGAAGTCCAAGTGCGATCTGGCTTGTAGCGCGCAGATAGATACTGCGGATGCGGTGCTCGTTGTCGGGTAGTGCTATGTCATACTGCCATCTCGTGCGCTCAACGTTTCCCGATGTGTATTTGCTAGCATGATTCCCCGTTTGATCGAATGCCATCGATCCATCTTCCATCACAAACCAGACATCTAGGAGCGACAGATTGTGATGCGACACAACAAGCAACCACTCTTTGTTGGTGGCAAGAGAATCAAATGCAACATCAATTCGGATCCAATGAGCGAAGTCCGTGAATCCGTACGATGGATTAGTTGACTTCGCACGTTCCCATTCAACGTTGAGCACATCGCGAATCGACAGTTGCTTTGTGCTGTCGGTGAACGTCCAGTAGTGAAGTCCTAGTTCGACTTCGTTTGCATTACCCGTGAAACGAAGGGAGGAGGGTTGTTTGGAGTATGCGGTCGTAACAAAGAGTAGGCAAAGGCACAAATTCAACAATGCCACTCTGTCGCCACGTCGCTCTGTTGCCACGTCGCTATTTCGCTGTTAAGGCTATGACCCACGGCTTCCCACCTTCAGGCTCCGGTAGCGTTCTCCCTAGTATCCACGGGTTATTCAGCTTGACGTCCTTGTACGTCGACCCATGGTCTTTGGCCCAGCCGGCGAGGTCGGAGATGGAGCTGCGCTCGGTAATGCGCTGGAGTGGTGCAGGCTGATATCTGTCGCTGTCAGGAATGATGATGCCGTATTCGTGCGCATGCTCTACAATGTGCTTGATGACTGCAATGCGCAACACATACCGACTCGTTTCCTCGTTCAGAAAGAGATCGTAAAAATTGCCAGTACCTTGGTAACGTTGGTTTTCGGCAAAGTTTTCGTGACCCATATTGTACCCGGCAGCAGAATTCGTCCACGAGCCCCCTGCATTTTTTCCGTCACGCAGATAGCGCATGGCGGCAAGTGTGCTTTTTTCGGGGTGACGTCGTTCGTCGACCTTGTCGTTGACGATCAGTCCCATTGCCTTTGCCGTTGCGGGGATGAACTGCCACAGGCCAACAGCATCCTTTGCAGAACGCGACATGTACAAAGCGCTTTCTGCAATTGAAAGATATTTAAGATCAGGGGGCATGTTCTCCGCTTTCATAATGCGGTCGAACATTGGGAACCAGCGCGCCGATCGCTTGAGATACAGGATCACTTGTCCAGGTGTCTGCAAGTTCAGATAGAATTCGC
>Ga0315912_10005472_pt1 | contig 11677 bp, 11 predicted proteins | sample VfabasoilMG_FD_204469 | JGI IMG/M metagenome (GOLD analysis project Ga0315912, IMG submission 204469) | Garden soil microbial communities collected in Santa Monica, California, United States - V. faba soil | ecosystem: Environmental > Terrestrial > Soil > Garden | place: USA: California...
TGCGCAGTTGAAGGATGCAGGCTTGGATTATTACAATCACAACCTAGATACAGCGCCTGAGTTTTACGGCGACGTGATTACCACGCGAACCTACCAAGATCGCTTGGACACTTTGGAAAGTGTGCGTGAGGCAGATATTAATGTTTGCTGTGGCGGTATTATTGGCATGGGTGAATCGCGTAATCAGCGTGCGGGTTTGCTGGCTCAGCTAGCTAATATGATGCGCCCACCGGAAAGCGTGCCGATTAACTTACTGACACAAGTGGAAGGTACGCCTTTGCACGGTACAGAAGAACTGGATCCATTCGAGTTTGTGCGCACTATTGCAGCAGCGCGCATCACCATGCCACAAAGTTTTGTACGCCTTTCGGCAGGCCGCCAAAGTATGCATGAAGGGATACAAGCACTATGCTTTATCGCCGGAGCGAATAGCATTTTTTACGGCGAGAAATTGCTGACTACCGGCAACCCAGAGGCAGAAACGGATAAAAGACTTTTCACTAAACTTGGCATTCACCCAATTTAGTATGTTGGTTGCATTACAACAAGAGTTAGAAAAGCGTAAAGCTGACGGATTGCTACGTCAACGCCGACTGCTAGATTCACCGCAAGCGGAGCATATTGTTGCAAATGATAAAAAGTTTTTATCTTTTTGTAGCAATGACTATTTAGGGCTGGCCAATCATCCTTTGCTTATTGCAACTATGCAGCAAGCGGCAGGTGAGTCTGGGGTAGGGAGTGGTGCGTCTAATCTCATTACCGGTCACCATCGCTATCATGATTCATTAGAAAAACAAGTTGCCAAATTTGTGGACATGCCTGCAGCTTTGTTGTTTTCTACAGGGTACATGGCCAATATAGGTGTACTTGGTGCCTTGGCTGGGCGTGACGATGCGATTTTTGCAGATAAATTAAATCATGCCTGTTTGAATGACGGCGGCTATTACTCGTTGGCAGAATTTAATCGATTTCCGCATAACGATGTTAATGTGCTCGAGAAGTTGCTGAAAGCGAGTAAAGCAAAGCGCAAGCTTATTGCCGTTGACGCGGTATTTAGCATGGATGGTGATATTGCGCCTTTGCAAGAATACTTGAGTCTGTGTGAAAAATACGACGCATATTTATACGTAGATGATGCACATGGTTTTGGTGTTTTGGGTGATCATGGGCAAGGCTCTCTTAACCATTTGAAATTAAAATCACCGCGTATCATCATGATGGCAACGCTGGGCAAAGCTGCAGGGGTGGCTGGTGCTTTTGTGGCGGGTGAGCAAGTGGTGATTGATTATCTGATTCAAACAGCTAAAAGCTATGTATACAGTACACCGGCACCGCCAGCTTTGTCTGCAACATTAGCAGAATCTATTAAACTCATCGAAAACGGTGATGATTTACGTAAAAATCTGCGGCATTTAATTACACTTTTAAAACGAAATTTAAAGTTAAAAAAATGGCAATTATTGCCATCGGAAACCGCAGTACAGCCACTAATAGTAGGCGGTAACCAAGAAGTTTTGCGCCTAAGTGAACACTTACAAACACAGGGCATTTTGGTGCCGGCGATACGTCCACCAACTGTACCTGTTAACACGGCTCGTCTCAGAATTTCGCTTTCTGCTGCACATTCAGAGGTGGATGTCCTAAGATTATCAGAAGCTATCAACCAAGCAGAGGAAGACTTAGAAGGGTGATATAAGTTATGACGTGTCATGTAGAGATTGTTGGTCAGGGCAGGCCGTTAGTGTTGATTCACGGCTGGGGCATGCACAGCGGTGTCTGGCAGCCTCTAGTAAAACGGCTTTCTAAAGACTATACGCTTTATCTTGTCGATCTGCCTGGTATGGGCAGCAGTCGGCCTGTTGAGCCTTATCATTTGTACAACTTGGCGGATGAGGTAGCTGAAGTCATTCCTGGCGTGGCCGATGTTGTTGGTTGGTCGTTCGGTGGTCTGGTCGCACAAAACCTTGCGCTAAATCGCCCGGATGCTATCCGGCGTCTGGTATTGGTCGGTACAACACCCTGTTTTGTGAACAAACCAGATTGGCAATCCGGGATTGATCCTGAAAAGTGGAGAGAGTTTGCACAGAATGTTAATGCAGATTACAAGCACGCAATGTTGCAATTTCTGACCTTACAGTGCATGAAGTCGAATGATGCGCGCTCGACAATCAGAGAACTGCGTGCATCTTTTGATTTAAAACCGACCCCTACACAAACTACCTTGCAACGTGCACTGCATATTATGCTGGAATCTGACTTACGCAATGATGCGTCTAATATCCGCAGACCTACACTACTTATTCATGGTGATCGAGATACGTTGGCACCCGTGCAAGCCGCACATTGGATGATGAAAGAAATGCCGATGGGTTTTTTACGAGTGATGGCGGGCGCGGCACATGCGCCTTTTTTATCGCATAGCGATCAATTTATCGCAACGCTCAACCAGTTTTTAGAACCTTCAGCCTAATGGACGCTTATATTCTAGACAAAGCACGTGTGCGTGCTTCGTTTAACCGTGCGGCAAGTACCTATGATGCGGCTGCAGTGCTGCAAAAGTTGGTGCGCGAGGAGATGTTGAGTCGCCTAGATTTTATTAACATTTCTCCAAAAGCTATATTGGATGCAGGTTGCGGCACTGGTTATGGTAGCCTTGCATTGCAGAAACGTTTTAGAAAGTCACAGGTGTTTTCACTTGATTTAGCATTCAGCATGTTGCAAAAAACGCACATGCAAGGATCTGGCTTATACCAAAAATTGACTGAAAAAATATTTGATAATAAAAAACTTATCTGCGCAGATATAGAAAACTTACCAATTGCGGATGCGAGCATGGACTTGGTCTGGTCGAATCTGGCATTGCAATGGTGTAACGATCTGGATAAAAGCTTTGCAGAAGTCATGCGCGTGTTGCAACCGGAAAGTTTGTTTATATTCAGTACATTTGGACCGGATACGCTTAAGGAACTGCGCATCGCGAGCGACAATGGTAATACGCATGTGAGTCGATTTATCGATATGCACGACATTGGCGATGCACTCACAAGAGCGGGTTTTAATGCGCCAGTGCTGGATGTAGAACGTTATACCTTAACTTACGATAATGTAAAAAGTGTGATGCTCGATTTGAAAGCGATTGGTGCACATAATGCGACAATTGGCCGTGGGCGTGGCTTGACGGGTAAGGGGTTTTTAAACCACACGGCTGAGCAGTATGAGCAATTTCGAGTGAATGGAAAGCTCCCTGCTACATTCGAAGTGATTTACGGGCATGCCTGGAAGCCAATATCCATGCGGTCTACAGGGCATGATTTTGCGCCGATTGAGTTTGTAAAACGCAAATGAGACAAGCCTTTTTTATCACAGGGACGGATACCGGTGTAGGTAAAACGCATGTGGCTTGCGAACTTATACGTCAATACACAGCACAGGGCTTAAAAGTGGTGGGTATGAAACCGGTAGCTGCGGGCTGCGAACTGATAGATGGACAATGGGTGAATGATGACGTGCAAAAATTAATGGCGGCAAGCAATGTAAAAGCAGCATTGGAAGTTGTTAACCCTTACTGCTTTAATGAGCCTATTGCTCCGCACTTAGCTGCTGAAAAAGCAGGCGTTGAAATTAAAATAGAGAAAATAGTACAGGCTTATCACCAATTAACCGTAATGGCAGATGTAATAGTGGTTGAAGGTGCAGGCGGATTTTTAGTCCCACTAAACGAAAAAGAGAGTTTTGCAGATTTAGCGACTGCCTTAGCTATTCCTGTAATTCTAGTTGTTGGGATTAAACTCGGCTGCATAAATCATAGTATGCTCACGGTAGAAGCAATAAAAGCGCGCCAATTAAGTTTGCATGGCTGGGTGGCTAATCACATTGACCCTGAGATGCAGTTTCTGCAAGAGAATATTCAAGCGATTACTAGCCGGTTGCAGTTAGCACCAATGCTTGAATCTATGTGGGGCGGTTAACGCTAGATTGATATAGCTGATGTTGTTGGATGTATTCAATCACTCCGTTAGGTAGCAAGTAACGTACAGATTGCCCATGCTTTATCAGATTTCTAATTTGCGTTGCGCTAATCTCTTGTGCGGAAATGCTTTGCATTGTAATAAAGCCAGCAATTTCTTTACCTAGGTCCGCATGTTGCTCGGTGTAATGATCATGCAAAATTGTCTCTAACTCTGAGGGTAATTTTTCTTGAGGTACGGCGCTAGGCCTTTGTACCAGCACGATGTGGGCGTAATCTAACAACTTTTGCCAGTGATGCCATGTATTCAGTTTAACGAATGCATCGCTGCCCATTATTAAGCAAATTGCGGTTTCGCCATCAAGTGATTGACGTAAGTTGATTAGCGTATCAATCGTGTAAGAGGCGCCTTCTCTTTTGAGTTCACACTCATCTAAAGAAAACAGTGGATTGCCCTCTATAGCTACTTTGACCATGGCAGCACGATGTTCTGCCGATACACTTATCGTATCTTTGTGCGGCGGGTTAGCTGAGGGGATAAATTTAATTTCATCAAATTTAAACGCATCAGTCAACTCCTGCGCCATGCGCAAATGGCCAAAATGAATCGGGTTGAATGTGCCGCCCAAAATACCGATTAAACGTTTGCCTACGAGGCGCATCAGTACGAATTAAGCGCGAACTTGCCCATCGCCCAATACAATGTATTTGAGCGAAGTTAAGCCATTAAGCCCAACTGGGCCACGTGCATGCAGCTTGTCGGTAGAGATACCAATTTCAGCACCCAAGCCATACTCAAAACCATCTGCAAAGCGGGTGGAAGCATTTACCATAACGCTGCTGGAATCCACTTCACGCAAGAATTTGCGCGCGTTGGTATAGTTTTCCGTCACAATCGCTTCGGTATGCTGCGATGAATACTGGTTGGTGTGAGCAATCGCTTCATCCACACCGTCTACTACTTTGCACGAAATAATCGCTGCCAAGTATTCGGTATAGTAATCTTCGTCAGTAGCTGGTTTGGCATTTTTTACAAGTGTGCAGGTTTCCTTGCAGCCACGAATCTCAATACCTTTATTGATGAGCATGGATGCCAGTTGCGGTAACATTTCTTTGGCAACGGAACGCGCAACCAACAGCGATTCTGCCGTGTTGCAGGTGCCTAAACGTTGAGCTTTGCTGTTCTCTAAAATACGTAATGCTTTTTCCAAATCAGCGTCGTCGTCTATATACACGTGGCAATTGCCGTCCAGATGCTTGATGACAGGTATACGTGCGTCGTTAGAAATACGCTCAATCAGCCCTTTCCCCCCGCGTGGCACGATGACATCGACATATTTTTTCATAATAATCAACTCACCCACCGCGACACGATCTGTCGTTTCAACAACCTGTATTACAGCTTTCGGTAATTTTGCAGCTTCAAGCCCTTCATGCACTAATTTTGCCAGTGCCTGATTGCAATGAATAGCTTCCGAGCCACCACGCAAAATAGCTGCATTTCCGGATTTGATGCATAACCCGGCCGCATCCACTGTGACGTTTGGTCTTGCCTCATAGATGATGCCTATCACGCCTAAAGGCACACGCATTTGCCCAACTTGAATACCGCTGGGCATATATTTGAAGTTGCTCATTTCGCCAATTGGGTCTGACAAAGTTGCAATTTGCAGCAAACCATCTGCCATAGCTTGAATCGATTTTTCCGTTAAGGTAAGCCTGTCCAACATCGCACTATCCAAGCCATTGGTGCGCGCGGCATCGACATCCTGCTTATTGGCAGCGAGCAGACTTTTTTTCTCGCGCAAAATCGCCTGTGCAATATGCGTAATTGCATGGTTTTTCGCATTGGTATCGGCGCTTGCAATCAGCCTAGAAGCCGCTCTGGCATTTTTACCAAGATCTTGCATGTATTCTTTAATATTTTGCATACGTTTTCTTTATGTTTATTCTCAGCGAACCTTTATTCTCAGTGAGTTTAGCGTCCGCGAACTTTAGCTAGACCAAAGCAAATGCGCGATAGTTCAAGCCACGCATCACCCTGCAATACGCCTTTGGCGATTCTATCAATATCACACAGTTTTTGTAAGGCCGCTTCCAGTTGGCGCACATTCAAGCGTGATAAAGCCTTTTTAACCAGAGTTTGCCTTTCACCATAAATGCGGGCGCTGGTCATTGCATTATTAATATTTTCACCGCGAATTTCTGCATGTTTAATACGGACCAAAGGCCGTAGCACCCAAATCAGCGGATTCATTACTGCCACCGGTTGCTCACCTTCGTCCTGCAAGCCCTGCAGAATACGTGTTGTGCGCTCAGCGTCGCCCGCTAAAACAGCTTCACCTAATTGAAATGCATCGTAACGTGACACATTGAGCACTGCCGTGCTTATGTCTTCAGCGTTTAATTCACCTGCCGGGTAAAGTAAACCTAATTTCTGAATCTCCTGATGCGCTGCCAATAAGTTACCTTCAACTTGATGCGCCATAAAAGCCAGTGAAGCCACATCTGCGCTCTGGTTCTGCGTAGCAAGACGTTTGGCAATCCATTGTGGCAAGGCGGTTGCGACAATTTCATTTAATTCAATCGTCACCGCGGCACTTTGTAATGCATTAAACCAAGCACTATTTTTTGCTTCGCGTTCCAATGTCGGCAGCACAATTATCGTTGTCGTATCGGGAATCGCATTTTGTGCCAACTCACTTAATGCTTTACCGCCATCCAATCCCGGTTTGCCATTTGGAATATGGATTTCCAAAATGCGCTTGGATGAAAAAAGCGACATGGTTTGACCAAATTGCTGGATCGTTTGCCAGTTAAAATTACGTTCGACAATAAAACTGCTACGTTCGTCAGCGCCAGTTTGCCGTGCTGTTAGTCGAATCGCATCCAAACATTCGCATTGCGCTAAAGGCTCATCACCAACCAGTACGTATAAAGGCCCGAGTTGTTTTTCTAAATGTTGCCTAAGCTGTGTTTGTTCTAAACGCATGGCGCATACTGAACGCTATTTTTTCAAGGCAGAAAGCCTGCGCATTAATCCACTTAGCACATCACGCTGCATATCCCGATACAAGCGTTTCTCTTCACCTTCCTTAGCTAGTAAGTCAGCATCGTTATAAGAATAATCACGTCTTGCTTCAATTGTTTGAACTTGACCCCAAAGCGCGTCACCAGCAAGCTTGGTACGGTAATGTATGCGGTAATAAAGCTCAAATTCATTCACAGTACCTTGACCGCTCAGAGACAGGATGCGTTTTTCACTCTCTTCACCCACCATTTCCAGTAATAACTCTGCATTTTCCGCACTATTAAGCACATTTACATTATTGGTAGCTAGTGACTTTCTAAGGTCTTTTGAGATGATGACTGTGTTACCTTGAATATAAATAGTGCTAAATGCAATATCGGTTGCCCCACGCAGATGAAACCCACAAGCAACCAAACTTGTTAGCATTAACACAATCAACCATTGGCGGAAAAAGTAACTCACGATTTATCCAATCACTACATTAACCAGCTTATTGGGCACAACAATAATTTTACGCACACTCGCACCATCTACCAAGAATTTCGTGATGCTTGGTTGTTCGATTGCCATTTTTTCAATTGCGTCTTTGGCTAACGTGCGCGATACCACCATGTTGCCACGCAGCTTCCCGTTGACTTGCAATACTAACTCCACTTCATCTTGCACCATAGCTGCTTTGTCGGCACTAGGCCAGGGTGCGCTTAGAATATGGCTTGCAGGGCACAATTCCGACCACAATGTTTGACAAATGTGCGGCACAATTGGAGAAAGAAGCAAAGTTACGTTTTGTAGAACCTCTTGACGCACGCTACGTGTTATTGCATCAGTAGCTTCAATTTTTGCCAAAGTGTTCATTAATTCCATCACGCTGGAAATAGCGGTATTAAAACTATGGCGGCGGCCATAATCATCTCCTACCTTTTCGATGGTTTGATGTAATTGTAAGCGTAGCTGCTTGAGTTCTGCTGTTAGTTCTCCTTGTGTGTAAGCAGCCACAGCGCCAAGTGCAGCATGGTCATAGCAGGCTTGCCACAATCTGCGCAGAAAACGGTGTGCACCTTGAACACCGCTGTCCGCCCATTCCAGACTTTGTTCCGGTGGTGCGGCAAACATCATAAAAAGCCGTGCGGTATCAGCGCCATAATTATCAATGAGCTCTTGAGGGTCAACTGTATTGCCTTTGGACTTACTCATTTTTGAGCCATCTTTTAGCACCATACCTTGTGTGAGCAAGTTGGTAAAAGGTTCGTCATTTTTCAGTAAACCCACATCGCGCATCAGTTTGTTGAAAAAGCGCGCATAGAGCAAATGCAAAATAGCGTGCTCGATTCCTCCGACATATTGGTCAACGGGCAACCAGTAATTCGCGCGTTTATCCACCATTGCGTTATTGCAATCATGGCTGGCGTAACGCCCAAAGTACCAGGACGATTCAAAAAACGTATCCAGAGTGTCTGTCTCGCGCGTTGCTTTGCTGTCGCAGGTCGGGCAAGAGGTCTCGTAAAATTTAGGGTCTTTCTTAATCGGTGAACCGACGCCATCCATAACGACATCCTCTGGGAGGCGCACTGGGAGCTGATTTTCAGGCACCGGTACTTCACCGCATTTGTTACAATGAATAATCGGAATTGGGCAACCCCAATATCGTTGACGCGAAACACCCCAGTCGCGCAAACGATACTGAGTACGGCGTTTACCGAGATTTTTGGCGCTTAAAGCAGTCGCAATTGCGTTGGATGCGTTTTCAAAATCCAAGCCATTAAATTCTCCAGAGTCAAACAAGATACCATGCTCTGCAAAAATATCTTGCCAAGAAAACCAGTTTAAATGCTCACCATTATATTCAATCGCTGGAAATTGTTTATCTGGAGTCGTTTCATGCATAAAAACGTTTATTTCATTAATATTCCAACTTTTCGGTGCTATTACCGCTTTAATAGAGAGCTTATTATTAACTGCAAACTCAAAATCACGTTCATCGTGAGCAGGTACAGCCATCACTGCGCCTTCGCCGTAACCCATCAATACATAATTCGCTACCCAAACAGGTAACTGTTCGCCATTAAGTGGATGTGTTACAAACAAGCCAGTAGCCATGCCTCTTTTCTCAGCCGTTGCAACATCGGCCTCGGCGACACTACCCATTTTGCATTCATTGATAAATGTTTGCAGTTCTGAATTATTTGCCGCAGCTTTGGTGGCGAGAGGGTGTTCTGCTGCCACCGCAACATAAGTTGCACCCATCAGGGTGTCCGGACGAGTGGTGTATACCTTTAAATTACCTTTTTGACCAACAATCGGGAACTCGACTTCGCAGCCGTAGCTCTTGCCTATCCAGTTACGTTGCATGGTCTTTACTTGTTCAGGCCATCCATCCAGTTTGTCCAGATCATTGAGCAGTTCTTCCGCATAGGCGGTGATTTTCATGAAATACTGCGGAATATCGCGCTTCTCAACAACGGCACCGCTACGCCAGCCGCGACCATCAATCACTTGCTCGTTGGCTAATACGGTACCATCGACAGGGTCCCAATTTACCGTTGAGGTTTTTTTGTAAATGAGGCCTTTTTTGAAAAGCTGGGTAAATAGCCATTGCTCCCATTTGTAATACTCGGGTTTGCAGGTTGCAATTTCACGATCCCAGTCAATCGCCAAGCCTAACTGTTTGAGTTGAGCTTTCATGTGTTCAATATTGCTGTAAGTCCAAGCGGCAGGTGCAGTCTTGTTAGCAATCGCAGCATTTTCAGCAGGCAAGCCAAATGCATCCCAGCCCATAGGCTGCATGACGTTGAAGCCTTTCATTCTGTGAAAACGGCTTAACACATCTCCAATCGTATAGTTGCGCACATGCCCCATGTGCAGACGTCCGCTTGGATAAGGAAACATCGATAAACAATAATACTTAGGTTTATTTTCTTGGGAGTCACCACCACTTTCATTAGCGGCGAAAGTTTTATTAGTTTCCCAATATTTTTGTGCGTCTTGTTCGATTGTTTTGAAAGGGTATTGTTGCTGCATGCGCGTTTTATGTTCTTACTTGAGTTGATTGAAAATGTTAGTTTTAATGTGTTCCATATCACCCATGCCGCTGACTTTTACGTGCTTAGGTGCGCCAGCAGAACCACTGTTAGCCCAATTGGCGTAGTAATCCACTAATGGCTTGGTTTGACTGTGATATACCTCAAGCCGTTTTTTGACAGTTTCTTCCTTGTCATCTTCGCGCTGTACTAAATCTTCCCCGGTTACATCATCCTTGCCCGCAACTTTTGGCGGGTTAAATTTAACGTGATATGTGCGCCCAGAAGCAGGATGGCTACGGCGACCGCTCATGCGTTCTACAATGGCACTATCGGGTACATCGATTTCTACAACATAATCAATCATTACACCCGCGTCTTTCATGGCATCGGCCTGTGGGATGGTGCGTGGAAAGCCATCAAACAAAAAGCCATTTTTGCAATCAGCATCTTTAATGCGCTCACTTACCAGGCCGATAATCACCGCATCAGGTACCAAACCGCCACTATCCATATGACCTTTGGCTTCCAGCCCAAGTGGTGTACCTGCTTTAACAGCGGCGCGCAGCATGTCACCGGTAGAAATTTGTGGAATATTAAAATGCTCTTTGATGAACGTGGCTTGTGTGCCTTTTCCGGCGCCAGGTGCGCCTAAAAGAATAACTCTCATACTTTCCCTTTAATGTGTACTTTACCTTAGGCCGCAATTATATCAGGCCGAATGGGAGCTGAGATGATTTGCGATTGCGACAAATTGCGCTACGTTCAAATTTTCGGCACGCAGCTGTGGGTCAATTTCAAGGCTAATAAAATCAGTATCTTCAATCAAGCCTTTTAAGGTGTTACGTAGTGTTTTGCGTCGTTGTGAAAACGCTTGAAGTACCACCTTGGCAAATAGCAATTTATCTTTTGCTACAAATGGTAATGTAATATGTGGTGTGCAACGCACAAAAGCTGACTCCACTTTTGGGGCGGGCTCAAATGCTTCGGGTGGAACAGTGAGTAAATAGTCCATTTGCAAATAATACTGCAGCATCACGCTAAGCCGCCCGTATTCAGGCGTTGAGGGTAGTGCTACCATGCGCTCTACCACTTCTTTTTGCAGCATAAAATGCATATCTATAATGTTCGGCAAGTTATCTAACAAGTGAAATAAAATCGGCGTAGAAATGTTGTAAGGCAGGTTTCCGGTGACACGCAACCTTTCACCTAAAATTGCAAAGTCGAATTTAAGTGCATCTACATTGTGAATGGTAAGTTTATTGTTGGCGTAAGCGGGCTTACCGTATTCGGTTTGCATCCAGCTCACAATATCTCGGTCAATTTCGACTACATGCAATTGAGTGATTACTTTTAGCAGCGGCTTGGTTAGCGCACCTAAACCCGGGCCAATTTCGACGATAGTTTGACCGGGAGCTGGGTTGATTGCTTCGATTAGACTAGAAATAACAGATTGATCAGTAAGGAAATTTTGCCCAAATCTTTTTTTTGCAATGTGCTTCATTTTTTATTTTTTTGATTTGCCAATTCAATTGCCAAATCAATTGCAGCCAGCATGCTGCCGATTTCAATGTTACCGGTCCCAGCTAAATCTAAGGCGGTACCATGATCAACCGAGGTGCGAATAATGGGCAAGCCAAGTGTCACGTTTACGCCACGCCC
>Ga0315912_10005473_pt1 | contig 11676 bp, 12 predicted proteins | sample VfabasoilMG_FD_204469 | JGI IMG/M metagenome (GOLD analysis project Ga0315912, IMG submission 204469) | Garden soil microbial communities collected in Santa Monica, California, United States - V. faba soil | ecosystem: Environmental > Terrestrial > Soil > Garden | place: USA: California...
GCGGCATCGACGAACACAATGCCGCGGCGGTGATGGCCGCCGGTGCCGATGCACTGGCCGTCGTCAGCGCGCTGTGCGCTGCAGCGGACCCCGAAGCCGCGGCGCGGCGCCTGTGCGCCGCGATGGAGACGGAGCACCCATGAACTCCCCTGCCCCGTCCCCGCGTCGCTATGCGCGCGTGCTCAGCATCGCCGGCTCCGACAGCGGCGGCGGCGCCGGCATCCAGGCCGACCTGAAGACCATCGCCGCGCTGGGTTGCTACGGCATGACGGCGATCACCGCCATCACCGTGCAGAACACCGTCGGCGTGCGCGCCATCCAGCCCCTGCCGGCCCAACTCCTGGCACAGCAGATCGATGCGGTGGCCGAGGACATCGGCGTCGACGCGGTGAAGATCGGCATGCTGCACGACGTGGCGGTGGTGCAGGCGGTGGCCGCGGCGCTGCGCCGCCACCGCTTCGCCCACGTGGTGCTCGACCCGGTGATGGTCGCGACCAGCGGCGACAAGCTGATCACGCAGGACACGGTGGCGGTGCTGATGCGCGAGCTGTTCCCGCTGGCCACGCTGATCACGCCGAACCTGGACGAGGCCGGCTGGCTGATCGGCCGCGGCATCGGCACGGTGGAGGAACTGGAGCCTGCAGCCCGCGACCTGGCCGCACTCGGCGCGCGCGCCGTGCTGCTGAAAGGCGGGCATCTGCCGGGCGACGAACTGACGGACCTGCTGCTCGAAGCGCCGAACACGCTGCATCGCTGGCAGGACCAACGCATCGCCACCGGCAACACGCACGGCACCGGCTGCACGCTGTCCAGCGCCATCGCCTGCGGTCTGGCGTTGGGCCAGCCGCTGGTCGAAGCCGTCGAGGCCGCGCGCAGCTACGTGCGCCAAGCGCTGGCCGCCGGCGCCGACGTGCTCACCGGCCGCGGCCATGGCCCGCTGAACCACGGCTTCGCACCGCGGCCGATGCAGCTGCTCTAACCGCGCGGGTGATGCTGCGCGTGCAGCGCCTTCAGCCGCTCGCGTGCCACGTGGGTGTAGATCGTCGTCGTCGAGATGTCGGCATGACCCAGCAGCATCTGCACCGCGCGCAGGTCGGCGCCGTGGTTCAGCAGGTGCGTGGCGAAGGCGTGGCGCAGCGTGTGCGGCGACAGCGGCGCGTGGATGCCGACCTTCAGCGCATGCGCCTTGATCAGCTTCCAGAACATCTGTCGCGTCATCGGCCCGCCGCGCGCAGTGACGAACAGCGCATCGCTGGCCTGGCCCTTCAGGATGGCGGCGCGCGCTTCGCCCAGGTAGCGCCGCACCCAGGCATGGGCCTCGGCGCCGAAGGGCACGAGCCGCTCCTTCGAGCCCTTGCCGGTGACGCGCAGCGCGCCTTCGTCCAGGCTCAGGTACACGGTCTTGAGCAGCACCAGCTCGCTGACGCGCAGGCCGCTGGCGTACATCAGCTCGATCATCGTGCGGTCGCGCAGGCCCAGCGGCGTGTCGGTGTCGGGCGCGGCGAGCAGCGCCTCGACCTGCGCCTCGCTCAGGATCTTCGGCACGCGCAGCGGCTGGCGTGCGGCCTGCAGCCGCAGCGTCGGGTCGGCGTCGACCAGCTTCTCGCGCAGCGCCCAGCGGCTGAAGCGCTTGAACACGCTGAGCCGGCGGTTGGCGGTGGTGGCGCGCGTCGCGCCGTGGCGCTCGGCCATGTAGGCCAGCAAGTCAGTTTCGCGCGTGCTGTCGATGTCGCGGCCCTCTGCGGCCTGCAGCCATTGCGCGAACAGGCTCAGGTCGCGGCGGTAGGCAGCGAGTGTCTGCGTGGACAGGCCGTCCTCGATCCACAAGGCATCGACGAAACGATCGATCAGTGCGGCGCTGTCTGCCATGAATGCAAAAGCCACCCGGGGGGTGGCTTCCTCGTGCATGGGACGGGTGCCTACTCGAGCACCAGCTTCTGCTTCGCGACCACTTCCTTGTAGACGTTGAACTCGGCCGCGATCTGGGCGCCGAACTCGGCCGGCGTGTTGCCGATGATCAGCGAACCGGTGTCCTCGATGCGCTTGCGCACCGCCGGGTCCTGCAACACCTTCAGCGTCGCCGCATGGATCTTGTCCACCACCTCCTTCGGCGTGCCCTTCGGCGCCAGGAGTCCGTAGTAGGCCATGCGGTTCACCGGTTCCAGGCCCACTTCCTTGAAGGTCGGCACGTTGGGCAGCACCGCCAGCCGCTGCGGCGCGGCCACGACGATCGGCACCAGGCGGCCGTCCTTGATGAAGGGCAGCGCCGACGGCAGGTTGTCGAAGATGATCGGCACCTGACCGGCCACGGTGTCGTTCAGCGCCGGGCCGGCGCCGCGGTACGGGATGTGCGCGATGAAGGTGACCGACAGGTTCTTGAACAGCTCGGTCTGCAGGTGACCGATGCCGCCGGTGCCCGAGCTGGCGTAGCTGAACTTGCCGGGGTTCTTCTTCAGCAGTTCGATGAAGCTCTTGTAGTCCTTCGCCGGGAAGGTCGGATGCACCGCGATGACGTTCGGCGTCGCGGCGATATTGACGATCGGCACGAAGTCGGTCAGCGGGTTGTAGCCGATCTTGGCGTTGATCGCCGGGTTGGCGGCCGTGGTCGACACCGTGGCCATGCCCAGCACGTAGCCGTCGGGTGGGGCCTTGATCATCTCCAGCGCACCGATCGAGCCGCCGCCGCCGGACTTGTTCTCGATCAGCACCTGCTGGCCCAGTTCCTTGGCGAGCCCGGGCCCGATCACGCGCGCGATGATGTCCGTGGTGCCGCCGGGCGCGAAGGGCACGATCAGGCGGATCGGCTTGCTGGGGAAGGCCTGGGCCAATGCCAGTGCGGGCGACAGCGCCAGCACGGCGACGGTGGTCTTCAGCAGTCTCAGGGACATGGGTTCGATCTCCGGGGTTGAAAGCGATGGGCCGGCAGGCAGCCGCGGCAGGCGGCGGCGTGGCACCGATTGTGGCAAAGACGTCGCCCCGCGTGTCTCAGGGTTGACGCAGGGCTTTGGCCGTGGCCAGCGACCGCTCGTGCGCGGTGCGCGCGGCCTCCCGTTCGGCGGCCGTCAGCCGCGCCGGATTCAGGTAGGCCTCGCGCCAGGCATCGCCACCGGGCCAGCGCAGCGGGCTCTGCACCGTGGTGCGCGCGGCCGGTGCCGCTTCGAGCACGCGCAGGGCCAGCTCCAGCGTGAAATCCTGCGAGGCGCGGTCGTGCGGCAGCCCGGCCGCATGGCCCAGCGGCAGGTCGCTGAACAGTAGCCTTGGTGCGCCCACGTGTTCGACGATGTCCTTGGCCGCGCCCAGGATCAGCGTGGCGATGCCGGCGGTTTCCAGCTCGCGCGCCAGCAGCGACATCGTCTGGTGACACACCGGACAGTTGGGCACCAGCAGCGCGACATCGACACCCTCGGCCAGGCACAGCGCCGACACCTCGGGCGCATCCACCTCCAGGCAGTGGCGCTGGCTGCGGTTCGTCGGCACGCCGATGACCTGCGGCGCGATGGCCCCGAAACGCCCGCGCTGCCAGGCGCGGCGCAGCGCCGGCAGCGGGAACCAGGTGCCGCTGTCGTCGCTGATGTGGGCGCGGTCGATGGCCAGGTGCGAGACACGCAGGTCGTGGTCGATGCGGCTGTCCAGCGTATAGACACGGAAGAACTTGGCCGCGGCGTTGTAGGGCGCGCCGGCGCCCTGCTCGCCCAGCTCGGACCGGTACGGTGCCGCGGTGGTGAGCAGCACCACACGCGCCTGCGTCAGCGGTCGGCGCAGCGGGCTGAAGGGCACTTCGGCGAAGTGCGCATAGCGGTACGGCGCATAGCCGAGCGCGCCATACCACGCATGGGTTCGTTCGATGTAGCGCAAGGGCTCCGCGGGCTCGGACATGGGGCCAGCATAGCCGCTGGCACACTCGGCGCATGTCGCATGCGCTGCTGCTGGTCCCCGATTTTCTGCTCATCCTGTGCGGCTTCGTGCTGTGCCGCTGGACCGCGCTGGGCCGCAGCGTATGGGACGGCGTGGAGCGGCTGGTGTACTACCTGCTGTTCCCCGTGCTGCTCTTCAACTCGATCCTCAAGTCGCCGCTGCAGCCGGGCGCGACGCTCAGCCTGGCCGCGGCCGGCGTCGCGGTGGTCGCCGCCGGCGTGCTGCTGTCGTATGCGCTGCGCCTGTTTCCGGGCGTCGATGCGCGCTCGCATGCCTCGGGCGCGCAGACCGCCTTCCGCTTCAATTCCTTCATCGCGCTGGCCCTCGCCGAGCGCCTGGCCGGGCCGCAGGGCCTGGCCTGGATCGCGCTGCTGATCGCGCTGTGCGTGCCGCTGTGCAACGTGGCCGCGGTATGGCCGCTGGCGCGGCACGGCGGCCATGGCTACCTGCGCGAGATCGTGCGCAACCCGCTGATCCTCAGCACCGTGGCCGGGCTGATCGCCAACCTCGCCGGGCTGCGCTTTCCCGACGCGGTGGCCGCTGCGCTGCAACGCATCGGCTTGGCGGCCTTGCCCCTGGGGCTGATGGCGGTGGGCGCGGGACTGAAGCTCGGCGGGCTGAAGGATGCACCTGGCCTGGCCGCGGCCTTGCTGTCGATCCGCCATGCGCTACTGCCGCTGCTGGCCATCGGAGCGTGCCTGTGGCTGGCGCTGCCGCCGGCACAGAGCCTGGTGCTGGTGCTGTTCGCGGCGCTGCCCACCGCGCCTTCGGCCTACGTGCTGGCGGTGCGCATGGGCGGCCAGGGGCCCTTCGTCGCCGGGCTGGTGACGCTGTCGACGCTGCTGTGCGCGCTCAGCCTGCCGCTGTGGCTGGCGGTGCTGGCGACGCTGCATTGATCTGGCGCAGCGCCCAGTCGATGTGCTCGGCGAGCAACTCGCCGGCTTCGGCGCGCCGCGCGCGCAGCGCCTGTTCGATCGCGGCATCGGGCGCGGCACGCAGCGCATTGCCCAGCGCCACCGCCAGGTTGCGCTGCCAGCGCGCGTGGCCGATGCGGCGGATCGCACTGCCTTCGGTGCGGCGCAGGAACTCGGCCTCGTCCCAGGCCCACAGCTGCAGCAGCGTGGCGCCGTCCAGCGGCGCACGCGCATCGAAGTCGCTCAGCGTCGAGGTCCGCGCGTACTTGTTCCATGGGCACACCAGCTGGCAGTCGTCGCAGCCGTAGATGCGGTTGCCGAGCAGCGGCCGCAGGGCTTCGGGGATGGGGCCGTCGTGTTCGATGGTCAGGTAGGAAATGCAGCGCCGCGCATCGAGCCTGTAGGGCGCGACGATGGCCTGCGTCGGGCAGATGTCGATGCAGGCGCTGCAAGTCCCGCAGTGCGCCGCTGCCGGCGGCGTGGCCGGCAGCGCCAGGTCGACGAATATCTCGCCCAGGAAGAACATCGACCCGCCGTCGCGCTGCAGCGCCAGCGTGTGCTTGCCGCGCCAGCCGATGCCGCTGCGCGCGGCCAGCTCCACCTCCAGCACCGGCGCCGAATCGGTGAACACGCGCGCGCCGAGCGGGCCGACCTCGTCGGCCAGCCGGTCGGCCAGCGCCTGCAGCCGCGTGCGCAGCACCTTGTGATAGTCGCGGCCGCGCGCATAGATCGACACGCCCGCTTCGTGCGGGCTGCGCAGCCGCTGCCATTCCACCGCCTGCCAGCCGGGCGCGGTGCCGTGCGGCAGATAGTCCATGCGCGCCGTGATCACACTCAGCGTGCCCGGCACCAGCTCGGCCGGGCGCGCGCGCTTCGCACCGTGGCGCTGCATGTAGCGCATCGAGCCGTGGAAACCCTGCGCCAACCAGTCGCGCAATCCGGTCTCTGCAACACCGAGGTCGACGCCGGCCACACCGATCTGGGAGAATCCCAGCCCATGCGCCCACTCCCGCAGTTGCGTCACCAGCAACTGCCCGTCGAAGTGATGACGCTCACGCATGCACCGATTCTAGAAACCCGCACCCAACAGTGGCCCGACGAGGCCGCATGCGCCGAGTACGCCGCCACGCTGGCCCGCAAGCCCGCGTTGCGCGATGCCTATGTCGAACTGCAGGGCGAGCTGGGCGCCGGCAAGACCACCTTCGTGCGCCACCTGCTGCACGCGCTGGGCGTGGCCGGGCGCATCAAGAGCCCGACCTACACCGTGCTCGAACCCTATGAACTTCCGGGGCTGGCGGTCTCGCACTTCGACTTCTATCGTTTCGAAGACCCGCGCGAGTGGCAGGACGCGGGCTTGCGCGAGGTCTTCGCCGCGCCGGGCCTGAAGCTGGCCGAATGGCCGCAGAAGGCCGCGGCGATGCTGCCGCCGCCCGACCTGCGGCTGGTCATCGACATCGAAGGCGACGCGCAGCGCCGCGTCACGCTGCAGGCCTGCACGCCGCGCGGCGTGGAGCTGCTGTCGTGAGCAGCCGCCGCGCCGCGCTGCAGCGCATGGGCGCGCTCGTGCTGGCCTTCGGCGCGGTGCACCGCGCCTGGGGCGCGGCCATCGTCGGCGTGCGCGTCTGGCCGGCCGAGGACTACACGCGCGTCACGCTCGAATCCGACCAGGCGCTGAACGCGCGCCACCAGCTGCTGCAGAACCCGCCGCGGCTGCTGATCGACATCGACGGCCTGACGCTGGACTCTGGCCTGCGCGAGCTGGTGGGCAAGGTGCAGAGCGACGATCCGTACATCGCCGGTGTGCGCGTCGGCCAGAATGCGCCGCGCGTGGTGCGGCTGGTGCTGGACCTGAAGCAGCCGGTGGCGCCGCAGCAATTTGCGCTGGAGCCGGTGGCCGCCTACAAGTACCGGCTGGTCTTCGACCTGTACCCGACGCAGGAGCACGACCCGCTGCTGGCGCTGATCCGCGAGAAGGAATCCGCCGACCAGCGCGCCGCGCAGAGCGTGCGCGATGCGCTGGGCGAGCTGATCGCACGCGTCGACAAGCCGATGCAGCCGCTGCCGCCGCCCGCGCCGCATGCAGCCTCGGCACCGATGCAGACCAAGGCGCCGCCACCGCCGGCCGAGCCGCCCAGCGCGGAAGAGCAGCGCCGCGTCGACCGGCTGATCATCGTCGCGCTCGACCCCGGCCACGGCGGCGAGGACCCGGGCGCCGTCGGCCCCGCCGGCACCAGGGAAAAGGACGTGGTGCTGCAGATCGCGCTGCAGCTGCGCGAGCAGCTCAACGCACTGCCCAACCTGCGCGTGATGATGACGCGCGACGCCGACTTCTTCGTGCCGCTGCACGAGCGCGTGCGCAAGGCGCGGCGCGTGCAGGCCGACCTGTTCGTGTCGATCCATGCCGACGCCTTCATGCGGCCCGAGGCGCGCGGCGCCAGCGTCTTCGCACTCAGCCAGGGCGGCGCCAGCAGCGCCGCGGCACGCTGGATGGCGCAGCGCGAGAACGCCGCCGACCTGGTGGGCGGCATCAACGTCGCGACGGTCAGGGACAAGCAGGTGATGCAGGCCATGCTCGACATGAGCACCGCGGCACAGATCAAGGACAGCCTGAAGCTCGGCAACGAGGTGCTGGCGCCGCTGGGCCGCGTCGGCCGGCTGCACAAGCGCCAGGTCGAGCAGGCCGGCTTCGCGGTGCTGAAGGCGCCGGACGTGCCCAGCATCCTGGTCGAAACGGCCTTCATCTCCAACCCCGAAGAAGAAGCACGGCTGCGCGACCCGGCCTACCAGGCGCAGCTGGTGGAGGCGCTGACCATCGGCATCCGCCGCTACTTCGCGAAGAACCCGCCGCTCGCGCGCAACCGCCAGCTGTGAAGACGCTGCTCGTCGTCTGGCAGTCGATGACCGGCGGCAGCGCGCAGATGGCGCAGGCCGCGGCCGAAGGTGCGCGCGCCGAAGCGGAAGTCACGGTGCGCCTGCTTGCCGCGCCGCAGGCCAGCCCCGAGGACGTGTTGGCCGCCGACGGCTACCTGTTCGTCACGCCCGAGAACCTGGCCTCGATGGCCGGGATGATGAAGGACTTCTTCGACCGCTGCTACTACCCGGTGCTGGGGCGCGTCGAAGGCCGGCCCTATGCGGCGATGGTCTGCGCCGGCAGCGACGGCAGTGGCGCGGCACGCCAGATCGAGCGCATCTGCACCGGCTGGCGGCTGAAGGCCGTGGCGCCGGCGCTGATCGTCAACACGCACGCGCAGACGCCCGAGGCGATCCTGGCGCCGAAGCAGATCGCGCCCGATGAGCTGGCGCGCTGCCGCGAGCTCGGCGAAGCGCTCGCCAGCGGCCTGGCCCTCGGCGTGTACTGAATCCGCGTCCCTACAATGGGCCGCATGCCCGCGCCAAGAACACCCAGGCCAACGCTGCGCGGCCGCACGACATCGACCCTGCTCCTGGGCCTGATGCTGATGGCCACGCCGGTGCTCACGCGGGCCCAGCCCACACCTTCGGCCTTGGCCGATTGCGCGGCGATCGCCGGCGACACCGAGCGCCTGGCCTGCTTCGACCGCCTCAGCGGCCGAGTGGCACGCCCCCCCGCCGAACCGAAGAAGGACGCTGCGCCGGCACCGGCCGCAAACCCGTCCGGCAGCGAAGGCACGACCACGACCGTAGCGGCGCCCGCGGCGGCCGGCAGCGGATCGATGTACGACAAGGCCTGGAGCTTCGACCCTTCCACCCCGCGCTACGACATCTCGCTGTACGCGCCCAACTACTTCCTGTTCGGCCGCTACACCACCGACCTGAACGCCGCGCCCTTCGACCCGCTGGTCGGCGGCGGCGTGCTGGCCCCGGGCACCACACTCGACTCCACCGAGGCCGCGTTCCAGCTGAGCTTCAAGTTCAGGCTGTGGACCACCGACGACCGCCGCTGGGGCGCGTGGGCCGCGTACACGCAGCAAAGCCAATGGCAGCTGTACAACGACTCGGGCAACGCCTCGCGGCCCTTCCGCGAAACCAACTACATGCCCGAGCTGATCCTCAGCTACAAACCTGCGCTGCAGTGGGACGATCTGCAGTGGAACCTGTTCAACCTGGCCTTCAACCACCAGTCGAACGGCCGCTCCGACACCCTCTCGCGCAGCTGGAACCGCCTGATCGCCAGCTTCGGCGTCGAACACGGCAACCTGGGACTGATGGGGCGCCTGTGGTGGCGCCTCCCCGAATCCAGCGATTCGGACGACAACCCGACCATCTCCGACTACTACGGCTGGGGTGATGTATCGGCAATCTACAAGTGGCACGGCCAGAGCTTCAGCGGCACGCTGCGCGGCAACCCGAGCACCGGCAAGGGCGCCGGCCAGCTGACATGGACCACCCAGCCCCTGCTCGGCCCGCTGCGCGGCTACGTGAAGCTGTTCAGCGGCTACGGCGAATCGCTGATCGACTACAACTGGAACCAGACGACCTTCGGCATCGGTGTGACGCTGAACGACTGGCTGTAGACCCGGAGACACGATGCTTCACCCTCAAGCCCAGGTGCTGCTCGACCTGATGGTCGAGCGCAAGATCCCGCCGACGCACACCTTGACGCCAGCCGATGCGCGCCGCTTCTATCGCGAGCGCCGCGCGGTGACGCAACCCGAGCCGCCGCCCATCGCCGAGACGCGCGACCTGGTGGCCAATGGCCCGCACGGCCCCATTCCATTGCGCCTGTACCACCCGCAGCCCGCCGCGCAGCGCCGCAGCGCGCCACCGGTGCTGGTGTACTACCACGGCGGCGGCTGGGTCATCGGCGACCTGGACACGCACGACACGCTGTGCCGCGAGCTGGCCAACGCGGCCGGCATCGCGGTGGTCGCGGTGGACTACCGCATGGGCCCGGAGCATCGCTTCCCGGCCGCGGTGGACGACTGCATCGCCGCCACGCGCTGGGTGTGCGAGCACGCCGCCGAACTCGGCGTCGATGCCTCGCGCCTGGCGGTGGGCGGTGACAGTGCCGGTGGCAATCTCGCCGCCGTGGTGGCGATCGCGATGCGCGAGGCCGGCGATCTGCCGATCCGCTTCCAGTTGCTGATCTACCCGGCCACCGACCAGCGCCGCGGCTGGCCTTCGCACACCAGCAACGGCCAGGGCTATCTGCTGACCGCGGACACGATGACCTACTTCCACGACCACTACATCGCCGACAAGGCGATGGACCTGGACTGGCGCGCCTCGCCGCTGCTGCATACCGACCTGTCGAGGCTGCCGCCGGCGCTGGTGCTGACTGCCGGCTACGACCCGCTGCGCGACGAGGCGCTGCAGTATTCGCACAAGCTGACGCAAGCCGGCAACCGCTGCACGCACATCCTGTTCGAGCGCCAGATCCACGGCTTCATCACCATGGGCCGGGTCATCGACGAGGCGAACGCTGCGCTGCAGATCTGCGCCGCCGAGCTGCGGCGCGCGCTGGCCTGAGTCAGGCCGCGGTCTTCATGCTGTTGCGCCTGGCCTTCCAGGCGCCGAAGAAGGCGATCATGCCGGGCACGATGATCATCGCCCAGATGATCAGGCTCATGTTGGCCTTGGCCCAGGGCAGGTTGCCGAAGAAGTAGCCCAGCACGGTCAGGCTGATCACCCACACCAGCGCGCCGGCCACGTTGTACATGCTGAACTTGCGCCGGCTCATCTCGGCCACACCCGCCACGAAAGGCACGAAGGTGCGGATGAACGGCAGGAAGCGCGCCAGCATGATGGTGATGCCGCCGTACTTCTCGTAGAAGTCGTGCGCCTGCTGGAAGGCGCGCTTGTTGAAGAAGCGCGAGTGCTCCCACTGCCACACCTTGGGCCCGAAGAAGCGGCCGATGCTGTAGTTGAGCTGGTCGCCGAGCACGGCAGCGACGACGAGCAGTGGCATCGCGATGCCCAGTTCCATCAGCCCCAGCCCGCACAGCGCGCCGACGACGAAGAGCAGCGAGTCGCCGGGCAGGAAGGGCATCACCACCACGCCGGTCTCGACGAAGATGATGGCGAACAGCAGCGCGTAGACCCAGGCACCGTACAGCGTGACGAACTCGGCCAGGTGCTTGTCGATGCGCAGCACGAAATCCATGAGGAAAGCGATCACTTCCATGCGCGGGGCACTCTACCAGCCCGGCCGTTGATTCCAGCCGGGCAAAGTGGCCTGGCCCCCAGTACTTTCCCGCAGCCCCCCGCGAATGCGTGTAGCGCCGTGCGACGGCTGCTAGGCTTCCAGGCTCACAACAAGGAGGAGACCCCATGACACCGATCCGCACCCTCATTGCTGCCGGCCTGGCCCTGCTGCTGGCCGCCTGCAGCACCGGCCCGACCCGCCCGGCCGGCTGGTCCGCCCCCGAGCCGCTGGTCGCACCTTCGTCCTTCCACGGCGTGCATGGCCTGGCCGTCGACGCGCAGGGCCGGCTGCTCGCCGGCACCGTGGTGGGCAACGACCTGTGGGTGGTGGACCGCAACAGCGGCGCCGCGCGCGTGTTCATCGCCGCGCCCGAAGGCCAGGCCGACGACATCGCCATCGGCCCCAAGGGCGAGCTGGCCTGGACCTCGTACCTGCAGGGCATCGTGCGCTACCGCGAGAACGACAACGCGCCGATCCGCGTGCTGGCCAAGGACCTGCCGGGCATCAACTCGCTGGCCTTCGACATGAAGAGCGGCAGGCTCTACGCCAGCCAGGTGTTCCTGGGCGACGCGATGTGGGAGATCGATGTCGCCGGCACCCGGCCGCCGCGGCTGATCGCCAAGGACATGGGTGGCTTCAACGGCTTCGAGGTCGGCCCCGACGGGTTGTTGTACGGCCCGCTGTGGTTCAAGGGCAGCGTGGCGAAGATGGACCCGGCCAGCG
>Ga0315912_10005474_pt1 | contig 11673 bp, 10 predicted proteins | sample VfabasoilMG_FD_204469 | JGI IMG/M metagenome (GOLD analysis project Ga0315912, IMG submission 204469) | Garden soil microbial communities collected in Santa Monica, California, United States - V. faba soil | ecosystem: Environmental > Terrestrial > Soil > Garden | place: USA: California...
CCCTCAAACTTCAATGACCTCAACGAGCAGCGACCTGTCGCTCCTATCTGCGCATCAAGGAGAGTGTTCTGGATCTCGAGGCACGCCAGCATTCAAAAGCCCACACCGTTGCCCACGCATAGAGCGCTACCCCTACGTACAGGAGTACGCGGACAGCAGAAGCGCTGTAGACATCCTTGCCGACGGCAGCATCCTCGATGCCCGGTCCCAGCAGGATCAGCATCGTTATCAGAACGTTGAGCCAAAACGATGGGGGTTCCGACGTAGGCTTGACCCGGAACAGCCTGGCGCCTGCCCAGAGCGCTGCAGCCACGATCCACAACATCAGCATCCACAAGTTCGGCCGCAGCGTGAGGCCGGCCCAGACCACCGTCGCGAGGAGTGCCCCCATCGCGGTGGATCCCACCAACTCGCGACCGGCCGTTCGCGCGTTGGTGCCCCCGGCCTGCTGGGCCACCGTTACCGTTTTCATGATGGCCGGGATATAGAGGGCCGGGTTGGTCAGCGCCACCACGAAAACCGGCATGACCACCAGCGTTGCCTGTAGAGCACTCCAGCTTGCCATTTCCGGACTGACTGCCGCGCGCGGCGCCGGGAGGGGGGCGGGGCTGGGCGGATCCGGGAACAAGGCGTGCGAGAAGCCGCTGACCAGGGCGCCGATGGCCAGCCCCACTCCAAAGGTCTGACTGAGAGCCGTGGCCAACGCCTGCTCGGCGACACCGGCTACAGGAATGATTGTGAGGGCGATCACCAGAAAGATTGTCAACGGATTGCCGCTGCGCGCGCCAGCGAAAAAAACCGCATAGAGCAATGCGCCTGTCAGGAGGAGTCCGGCGACGCGGTAGTGTTCCAAAAGCGGGACCATCAGCACACCCGCCACGAGTATGGCAGCGATGACAGCGGCGAACACTGCGCCCTTCACGAACGGGATCGGTGGCCCGGGTTTGCACAGCAACAACACAGCCACTACGCAGACCGCGAAAGGAAGCTGCAACGCCAATCCATAGGCGATCAGCACGGCGAGGCCGAGGCCGACGCCCAACCGCAGTACCGCTTTGTCAGCGCGGTGCATCTGCCGCAATCAATAGAGATACGAAAAGTAGCTCATCAACTTGATGAAGACCGCGGCAAGACAGTTCATCACGGGGTAATCTCCCGTGTAGACCAGTACGTCGGCCTGGCCGCCGATACGCACGCCGCGCAGCCGCTCGCGCTCGGTCGGGTCGAATTCAACAGCCACCGGAAATCGTTGCGCCTGCCGCAACCAGTCGCGGCTGTTCTGGACTTCAGGCAGGGTGCCGGGGGGAGGAGGCTTGTCGGGAGCGATGCCGGTGCCTATGCTGCGTACGCGGCCCTTCAATACTTCGCCCGGCATCACGTCAAGCACGATCTCGACCTTGTCACCGGGCTTGACATTGCCGAGGTTGTTCTCGGTCATATCAGCACTGATCCACAGGTCGTGTAGCGCGATCAGGGTCATCGCCGGCGCGCCGACCTGCGCAAATTGCCCGACGTCGGTGCGCAAGTCGGTTACCGCGCCTCGGGCCGGAGCGATCACTTGAGTACGTTTAAGATCCAGTTCAGCTTTCTCGATTGCTGCACGCGCGCTCAACAGTTGCGCGTTCTTTTCACCGCGTTCACCCGCTACCTCCTGGGCGCGGCGCAAATCCGCCACGGCAGCCTTTTCCTGGCTTTGCGCCTTGACCCGGTTAGCCTGCGAGCTCTGTACGCGACGAACGGAGAGCGCACCTGCATCCTGCGCGTGGATCTGTTCCATCCGCGTCGCATCCTGCTCTGCGTAAACACGGCCCGCCTCAGCAGCCCGCAATGCCGCCCTGGCCGCTTCCACCGCCGCCGTCGAGGCATTGACTGAAAGACGCACCGACTCATAGTCGGAACGGCTGCGCTCGAGCGTGATCCGGTACTGGGTCGGATCGATATCGAACAGGCGCTGCCCTGGCTGCACCTCATCGTTGTTCTTGACGTACACCTTCAGTACTGTGCCCGCTACCTCGGCCGCCACCGGCACGACGAAGGCCTGAACCCTCGCTTGTGAGGTATACGGAGTCAGTCGATCGGAAACGAAATACCATACCAGACTTGCAACAATCAGTATCAGCACGACAATCGCGCCCCATCGGCTTCCCTTGCCCGGCTTGGGCGGAGGCGGCGGCGATTCCTTGTCAGCCGGAGCTGCGGTCTCGTCCGGCTTGGATGGCAGGGGCGGAGATTTCTCTGCTACCGGAGTTGGAGTCTCGTCCAGCTTTGTGGATTCGTCGCTCTTAGTCGTCATCGTTGCCGTTCCGGAAGTGTTGGTCGTGCATCAGCGCCAGGCGGCGGTAGTGGCGCCAGCAGCAAACCTTTCCAGTCACTGCGGCCGCCCATGGTTTCGCGCGTCACCTCGTCCACTACGGGCCGGCTGCGAGCCTGTTCCCACCCGCCACCCATGGCCTTATACAGAGCAATCAGGTTCTGTATCAGGGTGCCGCGGCTGTTGACGAGAAGCTCCTGCTGGCCGAAAAAAATTCGCTGGGCGTCGAGTACGCGCGAGAAGTCGATCAGCCCTTCCTGGTACTGAATAGTAGAAAGGTCCAGCGAGCGCTGCGCGGCCTTGAGAGCGTCTTCGAGCAGCGGGATCTGTTCTTTGTTCTTGGCGAAGCCAACGGCGGAGTCGTCGACCTCACGGGCCGCACGCAAAACCGCATCCTGATACTGTTCGTAGAGTTGCTGGAATCGGGCGTCCTGCACCAGTACCGTGTTGCTGAGCCTGCCATGGTCGAACACGTTCCAGACTAGGCTCGGCCCGAGGCCCCAGCTCAGCACATTCGGCGCCCCGCTCAAGGACGTAATCGAAAGGCCTACCGATCCCAGCAGCGATATGGATGGATAGAGATCGGCCATGCTCACCCCGATCAGGGCGGACTGAGCGGCCAACTGCATTTCTGCCGCCCTGATGTCCGGGCGGCGGCGCAGCAAATCAGCTGGAATATCGACGATGACGTTTAGTTCGGCCTGCGGGATCACTTCTTTGCCTGCGGTCATTTCAGGCAACGGGCCCGGCGCTCTGGCCAGCAATATGCTCAGCGCATTCTGTGTCTGGCGCAGCACGCCTTCCAGCTGAGGTATGGTGGCCAGTGTCCCGAGATATAGGGCTTTCGCCTGTTGCATATCCAATTCCGACTCGGTGCCGCCCTTGAACAGCCGCTCGGTAATCTCCAGACTGCGCTTTTGCACGGCTGCATTTTGGCCAGCGATTACCAGCCTCACCTCCAAGGTACGAATCGAACAGTAGAGACTGGCCACCTGGGCCGCCATTAGCACCTGCAGGTCATCGTACTGCGCGATGCTGGCGAAATAGCCGGCGTCTGCGGCCTCGATACTGCGCTTGAATTTGCCCCAGAAATCGAGTTCCCAACCGAGCTGCAGTCCGGCACCGAAAGACAGCGCGCTGATATCCCGCGCGCCTGCCCTTTGCTCTCCGGCCCAGAGCAACTCGCTGGTCGCCTGCTGAAGCTGCGGGTAGAGCGTGCTGCCGGCAATGCCGAGTTGGGCGCGCGCTTCCATGATGCGAAGACCTGCGGTGCGCACGTTTGGATTCGCGCGCTGCGCCTCGGCAACCAACTGGTCGAGCACCGGATCATTGAAGTTGCGCCACCACTCCTGCGTCTGCGGCTTGCGTGGAGTTTGCGGCTCAACGGCCAGCGACTTGAATGAACCGCCCATCCAGGCGTCCAGCCAAGAGGGCAGTCGAGGTCGCGCGAAGTCAGGCCCGACCGTAGTGCACGCGCTGAGCAGGACGGCTCCTGCCAGCACCACTGCCCGCATGCCCAACCGTTTTACCGATATGGCGCACACCGCCTCAGTCCGCCATCAACACTAGGTCGCCCGCGCTCGAATGCAGTCTGCCGTTCTCGGATAGCCAGACATCCTCAGCCCAGGCTGCGGTAGAACTTCACGATGACCGCTTCGACCACGAGCATTGCCACAACGACTGCGATCAGGACCACGATCCCATGGAAGGGTCCGCCGAAACGCAAGCGGTCGCCGAACGCGAGGGCGAGTGCTTCGAGAATGACAAACTTGGACCCGAACAGGATCAGCCAGGCGGTGAAGAACCGCATGAATTTGTTAACCCCCCCCGGTCGCGCATTGAAGAAGGCGGCAACGTGATGCTCTAGGACGATGGTGAGCTTCAGGAGGACCTGCAACAGCACGGCAGCGAGTATCATAATCGTGAACGAGGTGACGACGACGTGCTCCCAATATTCGGCGAACAGGCCCAGCACCGCAAGATCCACCAGGGTTGCGGTCAAGTAGCGCGAGAACGCCCTTTGCTTGGGCGAGGGCGTGTGCTCCATGGTGTCCCAGATCGAGACGCTAGTTGTTGTCGTCATTGGCTTTCTCCGAGGTTGGACGCGCCTCTATTGGAACATGGCGCGAGCAGTGGCGACAAGGGCGCCATCCAGCTCGCATCAGGATTGTATGTGTTTATTACCGTCGCCTGATGCGCGGTGTTCGCACCGTGGTCTTTTCCATAAACATCGCCATAGTGGTTGACGATGAATGTTTGGACAACGGAACTGCGGCGATTCGCGTCGAAGAGCGCACAGCTGGCAAAAAGTTACTGTCATCTTGAGTTGATCGACTCACGCGAACTCATCTGCTTGCCCAATTCCTTGGTGAAGTAGTGTGATGAGAGAGTTTTACTATAAGTATTTGATTATATTATGTTTTTTAAATTCATGAAATAAGTGCCCACAAATAAAATGTAGAGCCTGGTTATCGGCAATGCTATTGCGCGGTGCTCTTCGCCCCTTCCGAAGGCATAGTAGCGTCCTCCACAGGCGGCGCTACGGACGAATGCTCCCCCGGCACGCGGTCAATTTCGGCGACCCACGATTCGAGCAATCGGTAGGTGACGGCCAGCACCACGGGGCCCACGAAGAGACCGATAATCCCGAAGCCGATAAGCCCACCGATCACACCGGCAAAGATCAACAGCAGCGGCAAATCCGCGCCTCGGCGAATCAGAATCGGGCGCAGCACGTTATCCATCGTACCCACGAGAATAGTCCAGACAAGCAGTGCGGTGCCCCAGGCCACATCTCCCGTCCAGTAAAGCCAGCCCACCGCCGGGGCTAACACAAGAGTGGGGCCGAGCTGTGCGATGCAAAAAATAAAAATTACGGCTGTAAGCACCGCCGCAAAGGGGATGCCGCTGGCGGCAAGACCGATGCCGGCGGCGGTCGACTGCACGATAGCGGTGACGATGACGCCCAGTGCCACGGCGCGGATCGCCTGCCCGGCGAGAACCACCGAGTCATCTCCGCGATCCGCGGCGAGCCGTCTCGCAAAACGTCGCACTCCCATCGCTGCTGTCTCGCCGGTCGCATACAGAATGGCAGTAACTACGACGATCAACAAGAAATGCAAGAGCATGAGAGCGAATCCGCCCACATGTCCCGCGAACCAGCGGGCCACCGTTTGAAAATAAGGGGTGGCCCGTGCAGCGAGCTCTGCAGAAGGTGTTGCGGCCAGTTGTCTCCATTCCGTGGCGATCTTGGAGCCGACAAGAGGCACGCTCTCCACCCAGTCCGGCGGAGGTGGAATCTGACGGGTCGCGACCGATTTGGACCAGCCGGTGATGTTCTCCGCGTTGTCAACAATGGTCACGACCGCGAGTACGAGCGGAACCACTAGCACGAGCAGCATGGCAAGCGTCATTACCACGACCGCGAGCCAGCGTCGCCCGCCGAGTCGAGCCTGCACGGCGAGCATGATCGGCCACGTTGCCACTACTACCATCGTTGCCCAGACAGTCGCGCCGATGAAGGGCAGCAACACCCACAGGCTTGCCACAATGATAAACCCGATAAAGACCACGCCTAGCGTGATACGAGCGAGGTCCCGCGATGCTGCCTCTTTACTCATGCAGTGCTTTGGGCCGATGGGCAAGAAAGACCTCAGCACCCTTCTCACCACCTTCCAACGGGCGCTGGATCGGTACTGGCCTGCGATCCACTTTGTTTTGGTTGACCATCCTTGTGGGTGCGGTCACAGCACACCTACCCTGTCGCATGAATAGGGAAGGAATTATACGCTTTCGTACTACAGAACTAATGAGCAGCCACGCCGTGGCTATCGTCATGATGATAAACACCAGCGTGAATCTTGTTCTCCATTTGCAAATAGGACGGCAAATTCTAATTTAAATCTTTGTCCTTCCAAAACTTTGTGCCTGCCACTGCGCCTCCGGCCTGGAGTCCGTTCTTGGTCAACGTATAGTAGAGAGCATCAGCAACCAGGTTCTCGCCGCCGGCTCCGGGAGCGCCCACCGTTTTGCCACCCGCACCAACTTCGAGACTCGCTCCGCCGCCAAATTCCCAGCCCTTGTCGACAAATTGCATCAATGCCGCGGACGATTTAAAGATGATCAGCGTTTCAGTCTGCGAAGCACCAATCTGCAGACCCGCGCTCGCCTGGGCCATACGCATATACGTATCCTTGCCAGTCTTGCGGTCTTGTGCAACCCCGTGCCCGCCGGCCCCGCCGATAAAGAACGAAAGCCCGTAGGTCGTAAACACTGCATAGCCGGGCGACTTGGCAACATCGCCTTTCAGCTTGGGATTAGCCTTGTAGAACCGCTCCAGGGTCCCCTGAGTTGCCTTGCTGACCTCGGCCTGTTTCTTGGCCTTGTCATCAGTGTCGGCGCCAAGCGCCGTACTCACAACGACCAAAAATGACAACGCCACCGAAAACATACTGATGGAAAGATTCATATCAGACCTCCTTTGTGAATGTGTCTACTAAATGATTCCCGACCCTAGTATCCCGAACCGGGAAATGTGTCGAGGTTCCAAAGTCAATATTCTATCCCTGTCACAATTGCTCACGCAGACATTGAGATCGGCGGCCAAACCACCAAGCAGCACTACTGCCCGGCGCGTCCCCAGCGGTTAGCGCGACGTCCACCAATAATGTCCACCGGCAAAAAAACCCAAGGAGGCAACCTCTGGCAAAGCAACGGCAGATTCGATGACGCGCAATTGTGCGGTGTTGAATTGCCGGCGCCTTTCTTGCCCATCATAGAAATATCATGGCTCTTACCAAACGAAAAGCGGCTACCAGTCCCAATACTGATCACCGCACCATGACGGTGCCGCTGAAAATCTTACGCCACCTTCTCTTATACTAATATATTGCTTTGCACAAATGACTCAGCATTGTCTTTCAATTTCTGGAAATCCGATGGTATGGTGTAGACATAAAAGTCTGCATTTCCAAGAAAATCATTTCTAGAAGTTGGTAGATAGCTTACGACAGGCCTAACGGATGAACACGATGAGATTTCCTGCAAATCGAATTTGGAAAAAAGCTGGTGCAGTTTTGATACTGCAGGCTGCAGTTTGCATACCCCTTGTACCCGCAGGTGCCGCGCAAACTGTCGGCGCCTCTCGCGATACGGAGAAACCTCTGCGCATCGGCCTTGCGCTATCAGGCGGCGGTGCCCGCGGCCTTGCGCATATCGGCGTGCTCAAAGTGTTGGAGGAACTGCGCGTACCGGTGCATTGCGTGACCGGTACCAGCATGGGCTCTATCGTCGGCGGTGCCTATGCCTCTGGTGGACAACCCTTGCATCTGGAACAGACCGTGCTTAAGACCGACTGGAACGAGGTGTTTCGCGACCAGCCTCCACGCCAGGAAATCGCCAGCCGACGAAAGGCTGATGACTACAAGACACTTTTTGCACCGGAATACGGCGTGAAGGACGGCGGTCTCATGCTGCCCAAAGGGTTAGTCGCCGGAGTCTCGATCGAGGCCTACTTCCGGACGCTCACGGAACGGGCCGTCGGAATTGACGATTTCGATAAGCTCCCCATCCCGTTCCGTGCTGTCGCGTCCGACATCGAGACCGGCGAGGCAGTTGTGCTGGCGCGAGGCAGCGTAGCCCAGGCCATGCGCGCAAGCATGGCCGTGCCCGGCGCGATGGCACCGGTGGAAATCAACGGCCGCTTGCTGGTGGACGGCGGCATCGCGAACAATCTACCGATCGACGAAGCACGCAAACTCTGCGCCGATGTAATCATCGCAGTCAATATCGCTACCCCGCCGCTGAAACGCGAAGAAATCACTTCCGCGTTGAGCGTCAGTCTTCAGTTGATCAATTTCCTCGGCAAGCAGACCGTCGAACAGCAACTAAAGGGCCTCACCGACCGCGACGTTCTCATCGCGCCCAATCTCGGTGACATATCCGCAGGCAGTTTCAAACGCGCCGCGGATGCCATCCAGATTGGAGAAGAAGCAACCCGCGCCATGGCAGACAGCCTCCGGCGCTATAGCCTGCCGCCCGACCAATATGCAGCGTTGCGCGGCAAGCAAATTGCCGAAAGCAAGACCTTGGGCACGTTCGACGAAATCCGCTTCGAGGGTCTGACGCGAACCAACCCGCAGATGTTGCAATCACTGGTGGAAAGCAAACCCGGTGAACCGTTGACGAATGAGAAAGTCAGCGCGGACCTGCGCCGCATCTACGGGCGTGGCGACTTCGAAAGCATCGACTACCGCATCCAGCAGGAGTCGGGCAAGCGCATCATGCTGATTGAGCCGCGCGAAAAATCATGGGGGCCCGATTACCTGCGCTTCGGGATTGGCCTTTCCAGCGATTTCGACGGTGATTCCCCGTTCAACATACTGATAAGCTACCGCAAAACGTGGCTGAACCGCCTTGGAGGCGAGTGGCTGAACGAGTTGCAGATCGGCCGCGACTCACGTCTGTTCACCGAGTTTTACCAACCCGTGGACGAGCGCGGGCGGTTTTTCGTCGCACCCTACGGGAGCATCGGCCAGTCAACCCGCAGAGTGTACCTGGATTCAAAGCGAATTGCCGATTACAACGTACGCGAGGAACGTGCCGGGCTGGACGTGGGTGCTGTACTCGGAACCTGGGGCGAAGCAAGGATCGGTCCGCTGTGGCGGAATATTCAGGCAAATGTGAACGTCGGATCGCCGGCGCTGCCGGACATTCGGGAAAAATCCTCGGGTATGCGGGCTCGTCTATTCGCGGACCAACTCGATCACCCTTACTTTGCCCGTAGCGGATACCGTTTCGACAGTTCTTTGTACGTCGCAAGCAAAAGCATGGGATCGGATCGCAGTTACAATCGTCTGGCGGCCTCACTAACCGGCGCAAAAACTTATCGCGCTCACACGCTCAACCTAACCGCATCGGGCGGCAGCAGTTTGGGGTCCGACATACCTGCTTATGACACCTTCGTCCTCGGCGGCCCTTTACAATTGTCGGGTTATCACATCAATGAGTTCTCGGGCCGCAACATGGCCCTGGGACGCCTGATGTACTATAACCGGGCATTACCGCTGCCGGACTTGCTGGGGTCCGGTGTCTACGCCGGAGCATCGCTCGAAGCAGGCCGCATGTCGGGCCGCTTCAATAGCACATCAACAGGCGGAGCGACATGGTCCGGTTCTGTATTCTTGGGCGCGGCTACCTTTCTCGGTCCGGCCTACTTCGGACTGGGTTTTGGCGAAGCGGGGCGTGCCAGCCTGTACCTCGTGATCGGCGTGCCATGATGCATGAACCGAAACACGCAGCCTCAGTCCGTTGACCGGGTCATGTATGATAGCAAGCTGGTCGGCTGCTCGATGGTAACAAATGCGGACGCCGAAGCTGCGATCCATCATTCCACGCCTATCGATAACGGACCCATGGCCCATACCGACCAGCCGCATGAGGAATAGTATCGTCGATACAACAGTTTTTCAGGTGGCAAATGCCGCCGTGATTGATTTTTGAAGGGAGCGCAGATGGATCTGCAAAAACGCGGGCTAACGATATTTTTTTGCGACAATAGCAAGCTGCACATCGAGTTTCCGACGCAAACCAGCAACGAGTCTGCAGCGCTGCTGAAACTTGAGGAGGTACTCAAGCAGAGGCAGATTATTGCTGAGATCGACGGCACGATATTGGTGATCCCGTTCGATAACGTCAAATATATCCAGGCATATCCGGCGCCATCGAAGATGCCCCGAGGCTCGATCAAAGGCGCGTCCGTCCAAGACTGAGCCATCCGCCGGTTGTGGCGTATCAAGGCCGTCCCAAGCTACCGTCGGGCGACCACCCCAGCCCGACGTACGTATATAATAATTGCGCCCCTCTCGAAGAGCATGAATCATGCGGTTCATCCCTGAGCTACTGCAATCCTCTGCGCTGGATCTGCCGGGCAGTGCCAATATCAAGGGCCGACACGACGCGGCGGCTCGGCGGACCGCGGTTGCGTCGGGACTGATTTTTCCTATCGTTGCTTTTGAACCCGGGAGATAACTATGATACGCAACACACTTTTGCTTAGCCTGCTGGCCATGTCGCTCGTGGCACCGAGCCTGCAGGCCCAGACTGCACCGGCGGAAAAGGCCAAGCCAGCAGCGAACGCTGTCGATTCAGGGTCCATCAAGGCTCTCAAGGACATGGGCGCTTATCTGCAGACGCTGAAGCGTTTCCAAGTATCGACCGAACTCACTGGCGAGCGAGTACTGGCGAACGGCCAGAAACTGCAGCATACAGCGACCGCAGATATGGACGTTAATCGTCCTAACCAACTGCGCGCCCGAATGCATAGCGCCCGATCTGAACGCGAACTCATCTACGACGGCAAGATGGTCACCCTCTATACGCCCGCGCAAAAGTATTACTCGACAGTCGAATTAGTCGACACGCTCGGCGGGCTCATCGACCGGCTGGAAGAAAAGTACGCTATGCAGCTTCCGTTGGCAGATCTTTTCCGCTGGGGTACGCCAGCCGCGCCAATCGACACGATCGAGTCGGCGATGAATGCCGGTCAGGATTTCATCGATAACGATCTTTGTGATCATTACGCCTTCCGCCAGGGTAAGATCGACTGGCAGATCTGGATTACTACGGGCAACAAGCCGCTGCCGCGCAAGATCGTGATCACCAATCGTGCCGACGAAGCACGTCCGCAATCGGTCACGCTGATCGACTGGAATTTGAACGCGACCTTCACTGACTCGGTATTCAAATTCACGCCGCCCAAGGGGGCGTCCAAGATCGAGATAGTCCCGCGGAAGACCAAGTAAAGCAAAGGAGCGTCAACATGAGCACGTCATTCAGCAGATTGTTTCTGGCCCCTCTGGCTCTTGTCCTTCTGGCCAGCTTCGTCACGACCCCGGTTTCCGAGGCAGCCGCTCGCGCTGGCGGTGGCGCTCGCGCCGGCGGTGGTGGCGCCAAGCAGCCCAATAACAGCAGAGCCGACGCACGTACCAACGATGTCCGCAGCACCAGCGTCAACAACGTCAACGTTAACAGGAACGTCAATGTCAATGTCGATCAAGGTCGCAACGGTTGGGATCATCCCGTTGCGGGCGCGATGGTCGTTGGCGGCGCGATAGCCGTTACTGCCGCCGCCGTGGGATCGATGGTGAGCACGGTGCCACCAAGTTGCGTCCCGGTCAACTACGGCGGCATGGTCTATCAGCAGTGCGGCAGTACCTGGTATCAGCCCCAGGGATCCCAATTCGTCGTGGTCAATCCGCCGTATTGATGTTTGGCCAAGCCGCATCGCGCTGTTTGCAGGCAGCGCATAAATTCCGCAAAGTCAAACCGCATTGGAATCGCGCAACGAAAACATCAGAATGAAA
>Ga0315912_10005475_pt1 | contig 11671 bp, 10 predicted proteins | sample VfabasoilMG_FD_204469 | JGI IMG/M metagenome (GOLD analysis project Ga0315912, IMG submission 204469) | Garden soil microbial communities collected in Santa Monica, California, United States - V. faba soil | ecosystem: Environmental > Terrestrial > Soil > Garden | place: USA: California...
CCGCGTCCATCGTGTTCGGCCGGCTCGCCGCACCGCTCGGCCCGCGCGGTGCTGTTCTGCTCGGGATCGCCGGATACACCGGCATCAGCGTGTTCGCGTTCTTCCTTCAGCACGCCTGGCAGTTCTGGACACTCGCCGCGCTGGTGGCGATGTTCCAGGGCGGCACGCAGGCCCTGTCGCGATCCATGTTCGCCTCGCTGGTGCCGCGCGAGCGCACGAGCGAGATGTTCGGCTTCTACTCGGTGAGCGAGAAGCTGGCCGGCGTGGCCGGGCCGATCCTGTTCGGGCTGGTCACCCAGGCCACCGGAGGCGGGCGCATGGCCACGCTGTCGCTGCTGCCGCTGTTCCTGGGTGGCGGGTGGCTGTTGTCGCGCGTGGACCTGGCGCGCGGCCAGCGCGCCGCGCAACGGCCAGGCGGCGCCTGAAGCGCACACGGGCGAGCAGGCCGCGCGACGCCGTGCGGTCGCGCCCCGCCGCGATCAACGCCGCTTGCGCGTCACCGACTTCTTCTTCGCGCCGGATGGCTTCGACCTGCGGGCAGGGGCTTCGGCTGCCGCGGGCGTGGCGCGCTTGGCCACCTCACGCCACTGCTTGTCGGTGAGCTTCACCTCCAGCGCCTTCACGTTGCGCTCCAGCTGTTCCACGCTCGTCGCCCCCACGATCGCGCTGGCGACCGCGGGATGGCGCAGCACCCACGCCAGTGCCACCGCTGCGGGGTCGAGTCCGTGTTGCGCGCACCACGCCCCGAGCCCCTCGGCCGCCGCGATGTTGGCCGGCGTGAGCGCCTTCTGCGACTCCAGGAAGTGCGCGAACGTGCCCGCCGCCCGGCTGCCCTCGGGGCGCGCTCCGCCGGCGTACTTGTTCGTCAGCACGCCCTGGGCGAGCGGCGAGTACACGATCAACCCGATGCCGTTCCGCTGGCAGAAAGCGGCGTGGCCCAGCTCGACGTGCCGGTCCAGCAGGTTGTAGCGCGGCTGCGACGAGATGAACGGCAGCCAGCCCTCGCGCTTCTGGACCGCCACCGCCTGTTCAGCAAGTTTCGGGTTCTCGTCGAAGTTCGAGAACCCCACGTAGCGCACACGGCCCGAGCGCACCAGGTCTTCCATCGCGCGCAGGGATTCCTCGATCGGCGTTTCGGGGTCCGGCGCGTGGAACTGGTAGAGGTCCACGTAGTCGAGCCCCAGGCGCTTGAGGCTCGCGTCCAGCGCGTCGAACATGTGCTTGCGTGAGAGGCCGCGGCCCAGCGGGCCCTCACCCACGCGGCCCAGGCACTTGGTGGCCACCACGATCTCGCCGCGCGGCAGTTCGCGCACGGCTTCGCCCAGTGCCAGTTCGGCGGCGCCCTTCACGTAGACGTCGGCGGTGTCGAACAGGTTGATCCCCAGGTCGAATGCCCTGCGGATGATCGGCTTGGCGTCGGCGGCCGACATCGAGCCGCCGTACGTGGTCCACGAGCCGAGCGAGATCTCCGAGACGTGAAGGCCGCTGCGGCCGAGTGGACGGAAGTTCATGGATGCCTCACGGGGGTTCAGGGACGCCCCGACGGCGCGGGGGCGAGGTCGGGCGCGAGAATCCGAAGGGACGGGTCCGCCGGAGCGTATCCGTCCGTCAGGACCGCGCCAAATCGCGCCGCCGGCCATTGGCGCGACCGCCTCGGCTCTGTAGACTCCTGTGTCCCATGCGACTGCTCGCGAAGCGCTCCCCTCACCCGATCCCGCCGCCCGTGCTCGCTTTCATCGCGCTCGCCCTGGCCGCCCTCGCGCTCACCGCAGCGCTGCCCGCCGCTCCGGCCCGAGCCGCCGAGCCGGACTACGCCGGTTACCGGGCGCTGCTCCAGCAGTACATCCGTGTGCTGGGGAAGAAGGGCGAGCCGTGGGATTCGCGCTTCGACTACGAGCAGCTGTTCATCGACGAGCGGATCTGGCAGACCAAGCGCGCCGAGCGGCTGGCCACGATCCACACCCAGCTGCTGTCGGTGTCGCCTTCGACGATGACGCCGCGCGAGCGCACGGCATGGGCGCTCAACGCCTACAACTTCCTCGCGATCGAGCACATGACGCTCAACCTGCTGGTGCCGAATCGCCGCTTTCAGCGCTACGACTCGCCCCGTCAGGTGAAGAGCGACGATGGCCCGTTCTATGCCGCACCGGTCTCGATGGTGGATGGCGTGCCGCACTCGCTCGCGGGATTCGAACGGCGGTTCGTCTACGGCGACACCGCCAGTCTGCCGCTCGCCGATGGTCTCAACTCGCGGGAAACGGGCGCTGACCCGCGGCTCCAGTTCGCGCTCTCCAAGGCGGCGCTGTGCACGGGACTCCTCACGCCGTGGGTGTACCGCGCGGACTCACTCGACATGCAGCTCGATCGCGCCACGCGGCTGGCGCTGGCCCTGCCGCGCTGGATCCGGCTCGACGAGGCCTCGGGCACGTTCATGGCGTCGAATCGCTTCTTCGACGAACGCGCGGACCTTGGCGGTGCCGAGATGCCGGGGCTGATGCCCCTGCTTGCCCGGTACGGCCCGCCCAAGCTCCAGAAGACGATCCGGGCCAAGAAGCTCACGCGCCCGAGCATGTTCTTCGAGCCCGACTGGAAGCTGAACCAGTTCGATCATCCCGCGCCGCCGCTGCCCGGTGCGCTCAAGGACACGACCGGCAAACACTGAAGGTGGCCCCGAGCCCGCTCGAACGCAGCGGCGGCCGGCGGCTCCACGCTTGCTCGCGCCGATGCTATGGTCGCGCTTCCACACACGGAGGTGCGCATTGACCGAGAACACGGGCAGGCAGGCGCGTGGCTGAGGGCGAGCGGGAGCTCGTCATCCTCGGCGGCGGGATCGCCGGGCTCGGCATCGCCCGGCTGGCCGCGCGCGCGGGCTGGCCGGTCACGCTCGTCGAGCGCGACGACCTCGCTTCGGGCGCGAGCAGCTCGACGAGCCACATGCTGCACGGAGGCTTGCGCTACCTCGAGCACGGGCGGTTCTCGTTGATCCGCCAGGCGCTCTCCGAGCGCATGACCGTCTCGCGCATGGCCCCCACCCTCGCGCGCCCGGTGCGCTTCCTGGTGCCCCTGCGCCGCGGGGATCGCGTGGGGCCGTGGCGGCTGCGTGCGGGGCTGGCACTCTACGACCTGCTCTCCGGGCCCGCGGGCCCGAGCCGCCACCTGATCGCGGACGCACGCCAGGCACGAGCGCTCGAGCCCGGGCTCGAGCCCGCGGGACTGCGCGGCGCGGGTGTCTACGGCGACGTGATCATGGACGACGGCCGTCTCGCCATCGCCGTGGCGCGAGACGCGGCCGCACACGGGGCCGGCATCCTCACGCGCTCCGAACTGGTGGCCGCGCGCCCCGATCCCTCGAGCGGCCGGCAGGTGGTCGAAGTGCGGCGGCGCGACACGGGCGAGATGGTGGAGCTGCGCCCCCGGCTCATCATCAACGCCACCGGCGCATGGGCCGACCGCACGCGCGCCACACTGCTCGGCATGCTCCAGCCCGGCAGCAGCGACCCGCCGCGGCTGTTGCGGCCCACACGCGGCACCCACCTGGTCTACCCCGCGCTCACCGAGAGCCACGCGCTCGTCACGCTCGCCGGGGACGGACGTGTGCTGTTCGTCATCCCGTTCGCCGGCCGCTCGCTCGTGGGCACGACCGAGGTCGAGACCGCCTCTCCGCCCTCGGACGCGCAGCGGCGTCCCTCGCCGGACGAGATCCGTTACCTCGCCACCGAGGCCGCGCGCGTGCTGCCTGCTGTCGCGAAGCTGCATCCTCTCGCTGTCTACTCCGGCATCCGGCCGTTGCTGAGTTCCGAAGAGAGCGTGAGCGAAGCCTCGCGCGAGCACCGCATCGTCGAGGACGGTCCGCTGCTCACGATCGTGGGTGGCAAGTACACGACGTTCCGGGTCATGGCGAAGGATGTGGTCTCGCGCGCGGCCGTGCTGCTTCGCCGCGAGAGCATCCCGCGCGACGAGGCGCCGTCGCCGCTGCCCGCCCCGTTCCCCGACGGCGGTGACGACGAGGCGTTCGCCGAGCACGCCATCACCAACGAGTGGGCGCGCACGCTTGACGACCTGGTGCGGCGCCGCAGCACGTTCTGGCTCGCGGAGGACCGCGGGCTCTCCGCGGCGCGCCGCATGGCGCCCGTCCTGGGCCGCCATCACGGCTGGGACGCCGCGCGCGTCAAGGACGAGATCGACCGTTTCGAAGCCTCGGTACGCGATGAGCTGATGATGCTCGACCGCACGCTCGCTATCCGCTGACGCGGAAGCACCGGAGGTGCCACGACCCATGAAACAGGACGCGTTGATCCTCGCGCTCGACCAGGGCACGACCGGTTCCACGGCGCTTCTGCTCGATCATCGTGGCCGTGTGCGCGGGCGCGGCTACGCCGAGCTGCCGCAGCACTTCCCGAAGCCCGGCTGGGTGGAACACGATCCCGACGCCATCTGGTCCAGCGTCCTCGCCGCCACGCGCGCCGCGCTCGCCTCGGCGCGCGCACGGGCCGGTTCGATCGCGGCGATCGGCGTGACCAACCAGCGCGAGACCACGCTGCTCTGGGACCGCCGCACGGGCGAGCCGCTCGGGCGGGCGATCGTGTGGCAGGACCGCCGCACGGCCGAACGCTGCGCCGAGCTGCGCCGGCGAGGCCGGGAGCGCGTGCTCCGACGCGCGACCGGGCTGGTCTGCGATCCGTACTTCTCGGCCACGAAGCTCGAGTGGCTGCTCGAACACCGCGCCGGCGCGCGCCGGCGCGCGGTGAGCGGCCGGCTGGCGTTCGGCACCGTGGACAGCTGGCTGGTGTGGAAGCTCACGGGGGGCGCGGTGCACGCCACCGACCCCACCAACGCGTCGCGCACGATGCTGTTCGGCCTGCGCTCCCTGCGCTGGGAACCCGCACTGCTGCGCACGTTCGGCGTGCCGGCCAGCCTGATGCCCGAAGTGCGCCGCTCGGCCGGCGATTTCGGCCGCACGCGCGGCGTGCCGGGGCTGCCCGACGGCATCGCGATCGCGGGCGTGGCGGGCGACCAGCAGTCGGCGCTGTTCGGCCAGGGCTGTGTGCAGACCGGCCAGAGCAAGAACACGTACGGGACGGGCTGCTTCCTGCTGCTGCACACCGGCACTCGCGCTGTGGCCTCGCGCTCGGGGCTGCTCACCACGGTCGCGTGCTCGGCCGACGGCGGACCCGCCTATGCGCTGGAAGGCAGCGTGTTCATCGGCGGCGCCGCGATCCAGTGGCTGCGCGACGGCCTGGGCCTGATCGCGCGTGCGGCCGAGACCGAACGCATCGCGCGTTCGGTGCCCGATTCCGGCGGCGTGGTGCTGGTGCCGGCATTCGCGGGACTCGGCGCTCCCTACTGGCGCGCCGACGTGCGCGGCGCGCTGTTCGGCCTCACGCGCGGCAGCACGCGCGCACACGTCGTGCGTGCGGCACTCGAGTCGCTCGCGTTCCAGAGCCGCGACCTCGTCGAGGCCATGGCGAAGGATGCCGGCGCGCGCGTGAAGTCGCTGCAGGTGGACGGCGGGGCGGTGGCGAACGACTGGCTCATGCAGTACCAGGCCGACCTGCTCGGCGTGCCGGTGCGGCGGCCCCGCGTGATCGAGACCACGGCGCTGGGCGCGGGGCTGCTGGCCGGACTGGGATCCGGGTTCTGGCGCTCGCCGCGCGAACTGGCCACGGCGCGCGCGCTGGACCGCGCGTTCCAGCCGCGGCGCACGGCCGCCTGGCGTGCCGCCGAGTGGGCGAGGTGGCGAGGCGCCGTCGGCCTGCTGCTCGGTGGCGGAACGCGCTGATGCGGGACGGGCGCGGCGGGATCGGACTCGGCGGGGTCGGCCTGAGACGTCAGCTGCCTGCGGGCAATCCCGCGTAGCGTTCACGCCATTCGGGCGCCAGCGGAGCGAGTGCGGCCGCCTGCTCGAGCTCCTGGCGCGAACGCGGAGTGAGGAAACGCAGCCGCAGCAGCCGGTCCACCGTCCAGCCCGGACACGGTCGCGCGATCACGCGCACAGGATCGCCGCGGCGCACCAAGCCCTCCCGACGCACGCGCAGGTACCAGCCGGTGCGCCGCTCCTGCCGCACGCGATCGAGCAGCCACTCGGCGTCCCAGCGCCGCGAGATGCTCTTGCACGGACCGCGCGGCGAGGCGACCTCCAGCTCGGCCCCGCCGGTCTCGAGGACATCGCCGATGCAGACGCTCGTCTCGTCCAGTCCGCTCACGGTGAGGTTCTCGGCGAATCCGCCAGGGCCCATCGCTTCCAGGCCCGCGAGCGATCGCCAGAGCGCATAGTGCGCTTCGGCGTACATGAGCACGGCCATCTCGGGGCCGCCGTGGCCGCGCCGGTCGGCCTGCTCGTCGCCTTCGAGGCCCAGCGGACCCACGTGCACCGCGCCCGGCGTCTCGAGCTTCCAGAACGCCGTGCTCCAGGTGGGCGTGCGCGCCTTCTCCCACTCGGGGCGGGTGTGGCGCTGGACCGTGCCGGTGCGCACCGAGACGATCGCGCCGTGCGGCAGGTCACTCATGGCCGCTCTCTCTGGGCCGCTCGCTCATAGCCGCTCGCTCATGGACGCGGCTCCGGCGTCACACCACCAGCGCGGCGTCCAGCCACGCCGTCAGGTCGCGCACGACGTTCTCGTGTCCCACGTCGTTCAGCGACTCGTGGTAGGCGTCGCGCCAGGTCACGAAGCGCAACATGTCGTGCGGTGCGGCTCCCGCCGCCTCGAGCGCACCCTTGGGATCCACCATCTTGTCGGCCATGCCCTGGAACATGAGCGTGGGCACCTGCAGCGTGCGGATGCCCTGGCGGCAGCGCTGGGCCGCCTCCATGAACGCGAAATAGGTGCGCGGGCTGATCCGGTCGTGCACGAGAGGGTCCTCGCGGTAGGCGCGCACCACCTCGGGGTCGCGCGACAGGTGCGCGGGATCGAGCCCGTTGGGGAATCCGGCCGAGGGCGTGGTGAGGCGAGCCGCGTTCGCGAGCGCCAGCTTCCACCACGGCGGCATCGCCGTGCGCAGCGCCGGTGCCGAGAGCACGAGCGCGCGCAAGGCGCGCGGATGCGCCAGCGCGTGATCCAGCGCGATCACGCCGCCCATGCTGTGCCCGAACAGCACCGCGGGCAGCTCGGGCGGCTGCTCGGGCAGTCCGCGAGTGGCCGTGAACATGGCGGGCACGATCTGGTCACGCAGCTTGTCCCACGACGGGATGTCGCCGCGAGGTCCGGAGGACTCGCCGTGGCCCGGCAGGTCGAGCGACACGCAACTGAAACGCGAGCGCACCAGGGCGGAGGCGAGTGCGGCATAGCGGCCGCTGTGTTCGCCGATGCCGTGCACGATCGCGACCAGCGCGCGCGGGCGTTCGGCGCACCACACCCGCCCGGGCAGGACGGTGTCGCGGTCCACGCGGACGTCGATCGAGATCGAGTTGGCACTGCCCTGGGAGGGATTCATCGGCCTCGGGGTTCGCGCCCCCGCTCGTCCTCGTCGGCGTCGTCGTCCTCGTCTTCATCCGAGGCGTCACGGCGCTCGAGCGGTCCGGCGAGGTCGTCCTCGTCGTCGGGTCGGGTCGCCCCCTCCCCCTCCTCCTCCTCGTCATCGTCGTCCGCGGGTTCGAGGACCACGTCGTCGGGGAACGAGCGGAACACCAGCTCGGTGGAGGCGAAAGTGGTGCCGGTGTTCTTCACCAGCAGGACCACCTGCTCGAACATGCTCGGCAGGTCGTCGGTGGCCAGCGTGGCGAGCGGGTGCACCACGACGGACCACAGCTCGCGGTTGCGCATCGCGTAGCGGGCGTCCAGCGCACGGTCGTAGTTGGCCTGGAGCAGCACGTGCAGGAGGTCCGGATCGAGCTCCTCGACCACGCCGATCGGGGCCATCAGCCGCATGCGGTCGTGCTCGTCGTCACAGAAGACGAACACGGGCACGTCGCCGCGGTTCCCCCGCCAGAATCCCTTCTCGCCCTCGAGCTCCGTGAGGTACGACTCGAGGAGTTTTCCCATCGCGGCTGTGGTCATGGCGCGCGCATATTGCTGCAATCTCGCCCGGAATGCACGCGAGGTTCGGGCTTTGAGCGCGGCCCCAGCGGGGGCTATCCTCTCTGCTTCCCGGCGCCCCGCGCGCCGGACACCACGCCATCCGCGAGGGAATCCCCCGTGTCCGACGCCACCGAGCCGCCCGTGAAGTCCTCGCGCCTGATCATCCCCGGAGCGGAGAGCGAGCCCGCGGTGAAGTCGCGCATCATCCTGCCGCCCGGCAGCAGCTTCGAGACGCACGACGACCTCCCGGAGTACCCGCGCTTGCGCGCCGTGCAGTTGTCGCCGGTGCGCGACGGCGAGCGCGAACTGCTCCTCATCACCGACCCGCTCGGCATCACGCCGGGCCGGCCCGTGCTGGGCTTCGAGACGATCGCCATCCTCCAGCTGCTCGACGGCACGACATCGCTGACCGACATCCAGGCCCTGCTCATGAGCGAGAGCAAGGACCTGCGCGTGGGCAACATCATCCGCGAGTTCATCGCGAAGCTCGACGAGATGCTGCTGCTGCACTCGCCGCGCTTCGAAGCCGCGTACGAGAAGGCGCAGCGGGACTACCACCCGCTCGAAGTGCGCTCCGCGGCGCTGGAAGGGGTGTGCTACCCGGCCGAGGCCGACGTGCTCGAGAAGTACCTCGACGAGCAGTTCAAGCTGGCCGAGCGGGACTTCTCCGAGCCCGACACGCCGGTCCCCGCCGCGGACGCGCTGCCGCGCGCCCTGCTGGCCCCGCACCTGGACCCGCGCCGCGAGGGGCAGGTCATCGCCCGCGCCTATCTCGAGATCGGGGCCGCGGACCTGACGCCCCTGCGCGTCGTCGTGTTCGGCACCGGACACAACCTGAGCGATGAGTACGTGGCGCTCACGCGCAAGCGATTCGAGACGCCGTTCGGCCAGGTCCCGTGCGACACCGAGTTCGTGGACCGGGTGGCCGCGAAGCTCGGGGACCGCGCCTATCGCCGCGAGCTGGTGCACCGCGACGAGCACTCGATCGAGTTCCAGGTGCTGTACCTGCAGCGCCGCCTGCGCGGACGGCGGTTCTCGATCGTGCCCATCCTGTGCGGAGGGTTCCACCGGCTGCTGGACGACCGGAAGACCCCGCGCGACGAGCCGGTGATCGAGGCGGTGATCGACGCCGTGCGCGAAGCCGAACGCGCGTTGGGCGGCCCCACGCTCTATGTCGCAGGCGTGGACTTCTCGCACATGGGGCCGCGTTTCGGCGACCCGAAGCTCGACGCCGACACGGTCGAGGCCATGCGCCGCACGGACGAGGACGCCATCGGCGCGGCGGCCAGTGCCGACGCCGATGCGTGGTTCCAGGCCATCGCCGCCACCGACGACGCCACGCGCATCTGCGGCTTCGCGCCGACCTACTTCATGCTCCGCTGTGCGGCCCCCGCGCCGGGCCGTCCGCTCGTCTATGCCGAGAGCCACGAGGCGGATGGCAGCGTGGTCTCGGTCGCGGCCATGATGTGGCCGCCCGCGCCGTCGGGGAACTGAGCGAGCGGCCCGCGGGGCCTCAGCTGCGCGGTCGCGGGCGCGGCACCAGCATGGGCACTCGCGCGCGATAGTGGTCCCAGTCACGGCCGAAGTGACGCGCGAACAGCTGTTCCTCGATGAGCGCGTGCAGCACCAGCGGCACGATGAACACCAGGGCCAGGCCGAGCGTGATGACGCTGTTGTACGCCACCGCCAGCCCCACGCCCATGACGATCAGCCCGGCGTACATGGGATGGCGCACCATCGCGTAGGGGCCGCGGGTGACGAGTTCGTGGCCGGGCTTCACACCGAAGCTGGCCGAGAACCAGTGCCCGAGCGTGAACTTGGCCCACACCGTGAACCCCGCCCCCGCCCACGCCAGCAGCGCGCCGGCGGCGGCAAGCCAGGGCTCGGCCGCTTCGGGCCCCAACGCCACGTCGCGAGCGAGGAACAGCTTGGCGAGCGCCCACAGGAGCAGCAGGTTCAGCTCGATCGAGAACAGCACCAGCCGTTCGGCCCAGCGGTGCGCCACGAACTTCTGGCCGAACGTGAGCACCGGCAGGTCGGCGTAGGCGATCAGCAAGGGCAGCAGCGCGGCGAGTGCGGCGAGCCGCAGCGGGGCGACGTCCAGGGCGACTCCTTGTCGCTCGCTCGCGCGCGCAGCGGCCGAGGCAGCGAACGAACCGGGCTTGTGAGGGGGGCCGTGCGGGGCTAATTTCGCCGCCCCATGGCCCACTGGCTGGTGAAGACGGAACCGTCGGCATATTCCTACGCCGACCTCGAGCGGGACAAACGCACGGTCTGGGAGGGTGTCTCCAGTGCGCCCGCCCTGTTGCACCTGCGCGCCGTGCGGACGGGCGACCACGTGGTCGTGTATCACACCGGCGGGGAGAAGGCCGCGGTGGGACTCGCGCGCGTGAGTCGCGGTGCTTATCCCGATCCCAAACAGGGAGACGAGCGCCGCGTGGTGGTGGACCTGGTGCCGGTGCGCGCCTTCGCGGCCCCCGTGCCCCTCGCCGCGTTCCGCGCCGACGGTGAACTGAGTGGCAGCGAGCTGGTGCGTTTCACCCGGCTGTCGGTCCTGCCGCTCACCGCCGGGCAGTACGAACGCGTCCTCGAGCTGGCCACCGGATCGGCGAAGCCCGTCGCGACGCCCGCTGCGGCCCGAACCAAGCCTCGCGCATCATGACCAAGGCCGAGGCTCGCGCACGCATCACCGAGTTGTCCGAACAGATCCGCGAGCACGACCACCGTTACTACGTGCTCGACAAGCCGAGCGTCTCCGACGCGGCGTATGACAAGCTCATGCGCGAGCTGCAGGCCCTCGAGGCGGAGTTCCCGGACCTGCGTGCGCCGGACTCCCCCACGCAGCGCGTGAGCGGCGGACTTCGCGAGGGCTTCAAGAAGCTGAAGCACGTGAAGCCGCTGCTGTCGCTCGACTCCCTGATGCAGGCGGACGAGCTGAGCGAGTTCGACGAGCGCGTGCGCAAGGGACTGGGGCTCGACGAGGGGCTGTTCGCCGAGGACATCGCCTACATGGCCGAGCCCAAGTTCGACGGGCTCTCGATCGAACTGGTCTACGAGGATGGCGTGCTCGAGCGCGGCTCCACCCGCGGGGACGGCGAAGTGGGCGAGGACGTCACCGAGAACCTGCGCACCATCCGTGCGATCCCGCTCCGGCTGCGCGAGGATGGTCCCAGCACGCGCGGCACGGTGTCCGTCCGCGGCGAGGTGCTGATCCCCCTCGCGGCGTTCGCCGACCTCAACAAGAAGCTCATCGAGGCCGGCGATGAACCGTTCGCCAACGCGCGCAATGCCGCCGCGGGCACGGTACGCCAGCTGGACGTGAGCATCACCGCCGGCCGCCGGCTCGACTTCTTCTGCTACGAGATCATGGCCTATGACACACCTGCCCGAGGAGCGCACCCATTCCCGACCCAGCAGGCCATGCTGGAGGCACTGCGGGATTGGGGATTCCACGTCGAGCGCGACGTGAAGCTCTGCCGCGGGCTCGGCGAGGTGTTCGCGTTCCACGGCGCACTGCTCGAGCGGCGCGACCGGCTCCCCTACGAGGTGGACGGCATCGTGGTCAAGGTCAACGACCGCGCGGCCCAGACGCGGTTGGGCATGCGATCGCGTTCGCCCCGCTGGGCGGTGGCGTACAAGTTCCCGCCGCGCGAGGA
>Ga0315912_10005476_pt1 | contig 11669 bp, 12 predicted proteins | sample VfabasoilMG_FD_204469 | JGI IMG/M metagenome (GOLD analysis project Ga0315912, IMG submission 204469) | Garden soil microbial communities collected in Santa Monica, California, United States - V. faba soil | ecosystem: Environmental > Terrestrial > Soil > Garden | place: USA: California...
ACCCCTGCACCACCCTGAATACGCACTCGACACGTGTGCCGGCGCCCGGATGCGACTGCAGTCGAAACTCACCGGCCAGTGCAGTCGCGCGCTCCTGCATGATCAGCAGACCGGATCCCGATTGCATATCTCGCCGCGCCGCCCGCTCAAGATCGAACCCACAACCGTCGTCCTCCACGGTCAGCCGCGCCATGCGCGGGCCGGCCTGCAGCGTCACGCGCACCGACTTGGCGTTCGCGTGCTTGGAGACATTGGCCATCGCCTCGAGGCAGATCCGCAGCAGCGCCTCCTTGACCTTCGACGGCAGCGTATCGCGCGACGGCACTGATTCGACGCTCACCAGGATGCCGGTGCGCGCCTCGAATTCCCTGGCGTACTGATGCAGGGCGGTCGTCAGGTCAACGCCTTCCAGCGCCGGCTTGCGCATGCCGCCGATGATCTCCCGTAGCGACTTGCCGGCGCGCCTGGTGATCACGAGCGCCTCATCGAGCCGCTCATCGAGCCATTTTGGGCTCTTCGAGGGCCGTTCGATGCGGATCAGGTCGAGGCTGACGGCAACCGAGGTCAAATCCTGCGCAACGCCGTCGTGCAGGTCGGCGGACAGGCGATTGCGCTCCTCGTCGCGGATCTTCACCATGCGCTTGGCCAGCAGCAGCTGATAGGCAAGCGTCCGGTCAAGCTGCTCGGAGCGCTCGCGCTCCTGGCGCTGCAGTTCCGCATGCGCTTCGCCCAGGCGAGCGTTCATGCGGGCCACCTCCCCGGCCAGCGCCGACAGCGTCAGGCCGGTGAGCGCCACGGCGCTGACAAAGAGCTGCAGTAGCAGCAGCGACTCGTTGAGCGCCAACGGAGCGAACATCGTCGCCGCGCCGTCCAGCATGTCCAGCACCGCGACCGCCGAAATCGAGAAACTTGCGGCTGTCACCGCCCGTTGGTCGAGCCGTGCCGCCGCCCAGGTGACCATCGGTATCATCAGATAGGCGAGCGTCTGCACTGACTCCTTGGCGTAGGTGACCGCATAAACCAGCACGCCGCAGAGCAGCAGCAATGCGACGAAGAGCTGAGACTCGACGCGCCTTTCCGCCGCCGTTCTGCCGTTGCCTGCCTCGCTCCAGCACAGCAGGAGCGGCGCCACGATGATGATGCCCGTGGCGTCGCCCAACCACCAGGTCAGCCAATGCCGGCCGAACTCCGTCCACGGAATCTGGCCGGCAAGCGCCAGGGTCGCGACGCCGTTGGTCGCGGCAATCAGTGAAGCGCCGAAAGCGATGAGTGCGAATTTCCAGACTGCCGCGGGTTGCTCGAAGCGGTGACGGACGCCGACGAAGCGCCCGATCAGGAGACCAGCGACGATCGCCTCGGCCGCATTGCCCGCGCCAATTGCGAGTGCCACCGGCACCGGCGTGCCGATGACCCCGAGATTGGCGATGACCGCGCCCAGCAGGATGCCAGGCCAGATTGCGCCGCCGAAGGCTAGCCAGGCGGCCAGTGCGATTCCTGCCGGCGGCCAGATGGCGCTCGCATAGCCGGGCGGGATCGCGAGCGCCAGCGATATTGCCGCCACGCCGGCGTACGCGATCGCGACCAAGGGAATGGCAATCCAGATCACCGGTGGCGCGAGCGGCCACAGGCGCGACCCGTTCGAGGCAAGGACAGCAGAGCCGAAGGTTGAGGACATCCTGGACGCGCCTCCTGGGACTTGGCCGATGCGAGCCGAACCAATAGCTCAGGATAGTCCTGCGGCGACGTCAAAGCCTATAACGTTGGCGGGGTTTTTAGTGACCAAATGCCCGGCGCGAGGTCCCGCGCCGTGACAAAACACACGGCGCAGCTCAGCTTTTGAGCAGGACGCGCAGATCTTCGGCGAGATCCTGCGCAATGCGGTCGTGGCGCACCAGCAGGCGCAACCGGCCTTGCGCGTCAATCACGTAACTCTGTCCGCTATGATCGACGGTATAGGCACCTGGTACGGCCCCGGCGCGTTTCTCGTAGAAGATCTTGAATTCCTTGGCCGCGCGCTGCGTCGCGGCAGCGTCGCCGCTCAGGCCGATGAATCGGGAATCGAACGCAGGCACATACTTCGCAAGCACGTCGGCGGTATCGCGCTCCGGATCCACGGTAGCGAACAGCACCTGCACCCGCGCCGCATCCTGGCCGAGCGCCTTCATCACCGCTGCCATGTCGACGAGCGTTGTCGGGCAGATATCCGGGCAATGCGTGTAACCGAAGAACAGCACCACGACCTTGCCGCGAAAATCGGCCAGCGTGCGCGCCTTGCCGTCGTGGCCGGTGAGCGCGAGCTCCTTGCCGAAGTCCGCGCCGGTGATATCGGTGCTGCGGAATTTCGCTGCCTCCGGGCTGCACGCGGCGCAAAGCACCGCGACCGCGATCAACAGGACAGCCGGAAGGAAGACAGGGCCCCTCCCCCGTCTAAGGCGCCAGGTAGTGATCAACGAGCAGCGCCGCGAACAGCGCGGACAGATACACGATCGAATAGCGGAAGCAGCTGCGCGCGAGCTTGTCGCTGTAGGCCGTGAATATCCGGATGGCGAATCCGAGGTAAACCAGCCCAAGCACGACCGCGGCCGCGAGGTAGAGCCAGCCGCTCATGCGCGCGGCATACGGCAGCAGCGATACCCCGAACAGGATCAGCGTATAGAGCAGCACCTGCAGCCGGGTGTAATCCTTGCCGTGGGTGACCGGCAGCATCGGCACGCCCGCCTTGGCGTAGTCCTCTGTGCGATAAAGCGCGAGCGACCAGAAGTGCGGCGGCGTCCAGGCAAAGATGATCAGGAACAGCAGCAGCGCCTCGGTGGTCACTTCGCCGGTGACCGCTGCCCAGCCCAGCACCGGCGGCATCGCGCCCGAGGCGCCGCCGATCACGATGTTCTGCGGCGTGAGCGGCTTGAGGATTACCGTATAGACGACCGCATAGCCGACGAACGTGGCGAGCGTCAGCCACATCGTGAGCGCATTGACATAGTGCACCAGCAGCCACAAGCCGAATCCGCCGACGAGCCCGGCGAACACCACCGTCTCGAGGGAGGTTAGCTCGCCGCGCGGCAGCGGCCGCCAGTTCGTGCGCTGCATGCGCGCGTCGATCTTCTGCTCGACCAGGCAGTTCACCGCCGCCGCCGCGCCGGCCACTAGCGCGATGCCGGCGGTGCCCGCGAGCAAAAGCTGCATCGGCACCATGCCGGGCGTGGCAAGCAACATGCCGATTACCGCGGTAAACACGATAAGCGATACCACGCGCGGCTTGGTGAGCGCGTAGAAGGCACGCAGCCGGCCGATCAGGCTGCGGGCGGGGCTTGCGGGGAGAGAATCAGCGCTCAAGATGACGCGATTTTAACATTCGGCTCCGTCAGCCGAAGCTGGAGGCCTTCAGCAGACGCTGCAGATCCTTGATCACGCGCTTGGGGTCGGGATCGCGCGGGAAACGCATCATCAGGTTGCCGAGCGGGTCGACCAGATAGATATGATCGGCGACGGATCGTTCGGCGGGGAAATCCGCGCCGGCGGCCGGCGCAATGACGGTTCCCTCGATCGCGGCCCGGAGTTCCGCGCTCGGCGCCACCGAATCGGTGACCAGCCACAGGCGCGCGACGCGCGGCACTTCCCTGCCCTGCGCACGCCGGACCTGGCGCATGAAGTACAGCTTGCGCTCGCAAGCGGTGGCGCAAGCGCCGCCGTCAAACTGCACCAACACCCACTTGCCCTTCAATTCGGCCACCGCAGGCAGCGCCACCGGCCTGGGCGCCAACAGCGTGCCGTAATTGCCCGCCGTGCCCGGCGCGAGATCGAGCCACCAGATCAGGTAGCTCGCACCCACCGGCACCAGGAAGAACAGCGCGAGCAGCGCGAGCTTCAAGCGTCCGCGCCGCACCGGATTGACGGGGCTAGCGGCCTGCACGCTTGATATTCAAGACGAAGAACATGACGACGCAGAGTATCGCAAGCGAGTACCACTGCAGCGCGTAGCTCTGGTGCTTTTCCACGCCGGCGTCGGGCCGCGGCCAGTCGCGCACCAACCCGTCGTCGAGCGTCGAATGCTGCTCGATCACGTAGGCCTCCAGCGCGAGTCCGGACCAGGCGGCAAATTCCGCGATCGAGACGTTCTGCCAGACCATTCCCTCGCGCTTGATTCCGGCAGGCTCATAGACGCGCTGCAGGCGGTCCAGGCGCACGCCCGACAGCGATACCTCGGCGCCCGGGGTGCGCACCGCCGGGAGTTGTTCGCGCGTGGCGCCTGCCGGCAGCCAGCCGCGATTGACCAGCACATGCCTGCCGTCGGCCAGGCGCAGTGCCTGCACCACCTGGTAGCCGGGCCGGCCGCCGTGCATCTTGTTGTCGAGGAGAATCGTGTGCTTTGCATCGAAATTCCCTCTGAGCGCCACGGCTTCCTGCGCCGCGGCGATCGCGCGTTTATGCTCGGCGCGGCCGGTCTGCCAGTTTCCCAGCAAGACGCCCGCCGCACAGCCCGCGGCCGCAAGCGCCACGGCCCACCAGGGGGGATGGAATCGAAAGGGAAGCCGGGAGGTCATGGGCACGCGCTACACTGGCCGCCTTGATGCGCTACGTAGTGATCGCGGTGCTGCTGTTGATCGTGGCGAGCCTGGCCTCGGCGATCTTTTTCATGATGCACGATCGCGGTAACTCCAAGCGCATGGTGAAGGCGCTCGCGATCCGGGTCGGACTATCGGTCGCGCTCTTCCTGTTCCTGATGGCGAGCTATTACTTCGGCCTGATTCCAGGACGCCTCTAGCGCGGTGCGGAGCGGCTCCGCAGCCCGGGCCTATAGCCAGTAGACGAAGATGAACAGGCCGAGCCACACCACGTCGACGAAGTGCCAGTACCACGCCACACCCTCGAACGCGAAATGGTGTTCCGGCTTGAAATGGCCGGACAGGCAACGGAACCAGATCACCGCCAGCATGAGCGCGCCGCAGGTCACGTGAAATCCGTGAAAGCCGGTCAGCATGAAGAAAGTCGAACCATAGGCGCCGGTCGTCAGCTTCAGGTTCAGATCCGAGTAGGCGTGTGAATACTCGTAGGCCTGGAATCCGAGGAAGACCGCGCCCAGCAGGATCGTGAAGAACAGGAACCAGTTCAGGAGCGCGCGCTTGCCTTCCTTCAGCGCCCAGTGCGCGATGGTCACCGTGACGCCCGACGACAGCAGCAACGCGGTGTTCAGTGCCGGGATGCCCCAGGCGCCCATCGGCGAAAACACACCCTCGAAACCAGGGCCGGCCGAAGGCCAGTGGGACGTGAACCCGGGCCAGAGGTAGGTGTTGCTCTGCAGGCTCGCAAGGTCGGGCACCGAGATCACGCGCAGCCAGAACAGGGCGCCGAAAAAACCGGCGAAGAACATCACCTCGGAAAAGATGAACCAGCTCATGCCCCAGCGGAAGGACAGGTCCTCCCAGCCGCCGTACTTGCCGCCTTCGGATTCGCGGATCACGTCGCCGAACCAGCGGAACATCATGTAGATCAGGATCATCACCCCGAGCGCCAGGCCGACCCAGCCGCCGCTCGAGCCGTTCATCACGAACACCCCGCCCAGGATCATGCAGAACAGCGCCGTCGAACCCATGATCGGCCAGGGCATCGGCTGCGGGACGTAGTAGTGCGCCTGCCGGGTGGTGGTGGATGCGCCTTGTTCCATTCTTCTTTCCCCCTGGGCCTAGCTCAGCACGATCTTCACGATCGCGAGCAACGTGAATATGAAAAGCACGACGAACAAGACGGCTGCAACGACGAGGTGCACCGGATTGAGCGGTGCGCGCTCGTGATCGTCCCTGCGGCGGATGCCGGCGGCTCCGGCCAGCACCGTCTTCATGGTGTCCAGGAAGGATGGCTTGGGCATGACATTGTCCATGCGCTGCATCAGCTCTTTCCCGCCACTTCGAAGAACGTGTACGACAGCGTGAAGGTATTGATGTCGGCCGGCAGGTCGGCGTCGAGCACGAACGTAACCGGCATGATCCGCTTCTCCCCGGCCGCGAGCGTCTGCTGGGTGAAGCAGAAGCAGTCGAGCTTGCGCACGAAGCGGCCGGCGAGCGCAGGCCCGTAACTCACCACCGCCTGCCCGGTCATCGCCGAGTCGCGCACGTTCGAGACCTCGTATTCGACATGCACCAGCTCGCCCGGGTGCACTTGCAGGTGACGCACCGTGGGCTGGAAGCGCCAGGGCATGCCGTGCGCGTTGGCATCGAGCTCGATGGTGACCGTGCGCGCCGGGTTCACCTGCGTGTTGGCCGGCAGCTCATTTTTCTCGACCATCGAATTCACGCCGAGCGCGCGGCAGATATGGTCGTAGAAGGGCACCAGCCCAAAACCGAAGCCAAACATCGCCACCGCGACGATCGACAGCCGCGTGAGCATGCGGTTGTTGCTGAGGGCCTGTTCGGTATTCACAGCTTGATAAACCAGTACTTGGCGATGATAAGGACGAACGTCGTCAAGGCGATCGCCCCCAACAGCAGCGCAGTTTTGAGATTGCGGCTCAAGCGCGGCTATTTGAGCACCGGCGGCGTTTCGAACGAGTGGTACGGCGCCGGGGTCGGCAGGTGCGTCCACTCCAGCGAATCGGCGCCCTCCCAGGGCAGCGCCGGCGACTTCTCCCCGCTGCGGATGCACTTGAGCACCACGTACAGGAACAGCAGCTGCGACAGGCCGAAGCCGAAGGCCCCGATCGAGCTGATCTTGTTCCAGGTCTCGAAGATCAGCGGGTAGTCCGGGATGCGACGGGGCATGCCGGCGAGGCCGAGGAAGTGCTGCACGAAGAAGATCATGTTGAAGAAGATCATCGTCAGCCAGAAGTGCCATTTGCCGAGCGTTTCGTCGTACATCTTGCCGGTCCATTTCGGCAGCCAGAAGTAAACGCCGGCGAACGCGGCGAACAGCGCGCCGGCGACCATCACGTAATGGAAGTGCGCGACCACGTAGTAGGTGTCGTGCAACTGGATGTCGATCGGCACCAGCGACAGCACGAGACCGGTGAATCCGCCCAGCGTGAACAGGAACAGGAAGCCGATCGCAAACAACATCGGCGTCTCGAAGGTCAGCGAGCCCTTCCACATCGTCGCCACCCAGTTGAACACCTTGACCCCGGTCGGCACCGCGATCAGCGTGGTCGCGTACATGAAGAACAGCTGTCCCTGCACCGGCATCCCGACCGTGTACATGTGATGCGCCCAGACGATGAACGACAGGATCGCGATGGCCGAAGTCGCGTAGACCATTGAGGCGTAGCCGAACAGAGGTTTTCGCGAGAATGCCGGGATCACCTGCGACACCACGCCGAACGCGGGCAGCGCGATGATGTACACCTCGGGGTGGCCGAAGAACCAGAAGATGTGCTGGTAGAGGACCGGATCGCCGCCGCCCGCGGCGTTGAAGAACGAGGTGCCGAAATGCCGGTCGGTGAGCGACATCGTCACCGCACCCGCCAGCACCGGCATGGCCGCAACCAGCAAATAGGCGGTGATCAGCCAGGTCCAGCAGAAAAGGGGCATGCGCATCAGCGTCATGCCGGGCGCGCGCATGTTGAGGATCGTGGTGATGATGTTGATCGAACCGAGGATCGAGCTCATCCCCAGCAGGTGCACCGCGAAGATGGTGAGGTCCATGCCGACGCCCATCTGCACCGTGAGCGGCGCATACAGCGTCCAGCCCACGCCGGGTGCGCCGCCCGGGGTGAAGAAGGAGATGATGAGCAGCGACGCAGCGAACGGCAGCAGCCAGAAGGACCAGTTGTTCAGGCGCGCGAAGGCCATGTCGGGTGCGCCGATCATCATCGGGATCTGCCAGTTCGCGAAGCCGACGAAGGCCGGCATGATCGCGCCGAACACCATGATCAGGCCATGCATCGTGGTGAACTGGTTGAACAGATCGGGATTGAAGAACTGGATTCCGGGCTGGAACAGCTCCAGCCGGATCGCCATCGCCATCGCCCCGCCGGTCATGAACATGATGAAGCTGAACCACAGATACAGCGTGCCGATGTCCTTGTGGTTGGTGGTGGTGATCCAGCGCATCACGCCGCCATAGCCGCCGTGATGGTCGTGATGATCGTGGCCGTCGTGGGCCGCAGTTCCTCCTGCGGCGTGGCCGTGGGGTTGGACGACTGCGCTCATGCTTTTTCTCCTTACTTCCTGAGGGCCTTGACCTCGGCGGGCTGGATCGCCTCGCCGGTCTTGTTGCCCCAGTTGTTGCGCGTATATGTAATGACGGCTGCCAGCTCGACGTCGTTCAACTGTTTGCCGAACCCGACCATCGCCGTCGGCGTCCCGTTCTTGACGACGCCGTTCAGCACGGTCGCGATCTGGCCGTCCTTCGGTCCGATGACCACCTTTGAGCCATCCAGCGGCGGGAATGCGGGGGGCGTGCCCTTGCCGGTCGCCTGGTGGCAGACCGTGCAGTTCTTGGCGTAGACCAGCTCACCGCGCTTTTTGAGTTCGTCCATCGTGTAGGTCTTGGTAGGGTCGTCCGCGGCCGCGGCTATCAGCTTGAGCTGCGCACCGGACCATTTGCTGTATTCCTCCTGCGTCACCACCTTGACCACGATCGGCATGAAGCCGTGCTCCTTGCCGCACAGTTCGACGCACTGGCTACGGAAGGTGCCGGTCTTCTCGGGACGGAACCACAGGTCGCGGATGAATCCGGGTATGGCGTCCTGCTTGGCGCCGAAGGCGGGCACCCACCAGGAGTGGATCACGTCGCCGGCGGTGGTCAGCATGCGGATCTTCTTGCCCACCGGCACCACCAGCTCGTTGTCCACTTCCAGCAGGTAATGCTCACCCTTGGGCGCCTTGTTCTCGATCTGGTCGCGCGGCGTTGAGAGCGTAGAGACGAAGCTGATGCCTTCGCCTTCGCCCTTCACGTAGTCGTAGCCCCACTTCCACTGGTAGCCCGTGACCTTGATTGTGAGGTCCGGGTTGGAGGTGTCCTTCTGCGCGACCACAGTGCGCGTGGTCGGCCATGCGATGCCCACCAGGATGATCGCCGGTATCACCGTCCACAGAATCTCGATGGTGGTGTTCTCGTGGAATTGCGCCGCCTTGTGGCCTCTCGATTTTCGATGGGCGTACACGGCATAGAACATGAATGAAAACACACCGATGAAAATGACCGTGCACAGGATCATCACGTACTCGTGCAGGTCGTGGATGTCCTCGGCGAGCTTGCTGCCCGCGGGCTGCAGGTTCCACTCCAGCGCCAGCGCCATGCCCGAATACAAAAAGCCGCAGACTGCGGCAAAAGCGGCGTGTGCCCAGGTTGCGATGCCGCGTGCCGGCTTGCGTGCCATCATCTTTCCTTTCTGATCCGGATTTTCGTTTCTGGCTCGGCGGGAAGCGAGAAAAATGCCGCGCAACATTACCATAGCCGAGCCCCCCGCTCAAGCAAAAACACGTGCAAATTCCTCGGGTTTCGCGAGTTTCAGCGGCGGCGCTCGAACTGCACGATCGTGCGACCGTTTTCGGTCTGGCCCGGCTTGCGCCGCGCCGGCGCGCGCCATGCGTGACCGTACACGACCTCGAAACTGACCGGCAGCTTGCCGTCGCGCCGCTGCGCCGCGAGGCGGGCATGCAGCGCGGCGAGAAAACCGCGACCGGCAAGGCCAGGCGCGCGATCTGCGCGCGCGCTCGTCTGGCCGCTCGCGCGCAGGTCGGCGAGCAGCGCCGGGCCGTCCGCGTACACCAGTGTGAGGCGCTCCATGTCCATCACCGGCTCGGCAAATCCCGCCCCGACCAGCATGTCCCCCAGGTCGTGCATGTCGGCGAAAGCATGCACGCGTGCCGCGCCCGCGGCCTGCCGCAATTCGGCGAGCGTGTCGGGCCCCAGCGTGCTGAACATCAGCAGGCCGTCGACCGCGAGCACCCGGTGGAATTCCCGCAATGCCGCCAGAGGATCGGCGGCCCAGTGCAGCGCCATGTTGGACCAGACCAGGTCGAGGCTGCCGGGGGCGAAGGGGAGCCGCGCGAAATCGGCGCAGATCGACGTTCGCTTGCCGAAGCCATCGAACCAGCCGCGGCCCGCACGCAGCATGCCGCGCGAGAAATCCAGCGCGATGACGTCCGACTGGCGGTAACGCCTTGCCAGCAGCCGCGCGTCGCGTAGCGGGCCGCTTCCTGCATCGAGAACGCGGCGCGGAACCCGCTTGATGTAGTCCAGGCGCTCCAGCATGCGCGCGCCGACTTCCGACTCAAGCCGCGAGGCGCGGGCGTAACTCGCGGCCGCGCGATCGAAGCGCCGCCGGGCGAGGCGCGCGTCCAGCGCGGGTTCAGGCACGCTGTCGCAGAACAGCTTCCAGCGCGCTCGCAACCGCGAGAATATGCCGGTCCGAGAGCGCCGGACCGCAGACCGAGAGCCCCACCGGCGCCGCGCCTGCCGCCTGGCACGGAAGCGAGATCGCGCAGCCATCGAGGAAATTCACGACGCCGACATTGCGCAGGATTCGCATGGTCCAGCGGAAATAGTTGTCGTCGCTTGCATCCACTTCCTGAATCGTCGGCGCGATGCAGGGCGTGGTCGGCATCAGAAACGCGTCGAAGGGCGCAAGGACGGCCGCCACCTCGGCCATGTAGGACTGGCGCAGCCGGACCAGATCGACGTAATCGGCGGCGCTGATGTCCTTGGCCATCTGAATCCGCTTGCCGACACGCGGGTCGTATTCAGAAATCCGGTCCATCCAGCGGCGGTGAATCGCATAGGCCTCAGCGCCGGCAAAGCCGCCGTACCTGAAATACTCCGCCTGCCGCTCGAATGCCGGCACCGACAGTCGCGAAATCACCGCGCCCGCCGCGGCGAGCCGCTCCAGGCCAGCCTCGAACGCCCGTGCCACCTCGAGATCCAGATCCTCGATCAGGGCACCGGCCGGCACCAGGAGGCGCAGGCCCTTGGCTCCAAGCGTCGCCAGCGCTCGCGACGGCTCAGCGGCGAGAATCGCGTCGTAGGCGGCGCAGCACGCGACGGTATTCGCGAGCGGGCCGACAGAATCGAGCGCAAAGGAGAGCGGGAACGCGCCGTCGCGCGGCACGCGCTGTTGCGTCGGCTTGAAACCGACGACGCCGCAAAGCGCCGCAGGCTGGCGAATAGAGCCGCGGGTGTCACTGCCCAGGGACATGACGCACATGCCGTCGGCCTGCGCGACCGCGGCACCGGAGGACGATCCTCCCGGCACGCGCCCGGACTTCCTGTCCCAGGGATTCTTCGGCGTTCCGTAGTGCGGATTGAGGCCAGTCGTACCAAACGCGAACTCGACCATGTTGGTTCGCCCGACGATCACCGCGCCCGCGGAACGCAAGCGGGCGACCGCCGGTGCGTCCGCCGCCGCCGGCGCGGCCCCTGCAAGAAGCTTTGAGCCGGCGCGCGTGACATCGCCTGCGACATCAAACAGGTCCTTCACCGATATCGGCAGACCGTCTACCAGCGAGCGCCGCACGCCAGATTTGCGCAGGCGGTCGGCGTAGTCGGCGTCGGCGCGCGCCGCTTCCGCGTAGATCTTCAGAAACGCTCGTGAACCCTCGCCCGCCGGATCGGTGATGCGCGCCAGCGCCTGCTCGGCCAGTTCGCGGCTGCTGGTTTTTCCGTCCGACAGATCGCGCGCAAGCTTTTCGACCGTCCACATGAGGGCAGTTTAGCGGGAACGGCGCGCCCTCGTCGCGCCG
>Ga0315912_10005477_pt1 | contig 11669 bp, 11 predicted proteins | sample VfabasoilMG_FD_204469 | JGI IMG/M metagenome (GOLD analysis project Ga0315912, IMG submission 204469) | Garden soil microbial communities collected in Santa Monica, California, United States - V. faba soil | ecosystem: Environmental > Terrestrial > Soil > Garden | place: USA: California...
CCTCTACCCCACCTCACGCATGCTGGCGAACATCGTCGGCACGCCGATCCCGCGCAACAAGGCGATCGTGGGCGAGAACGCGTTTGCACACGAATCGGGCATCCATCAGCACGGCATGCTCAAGCATCACTCCACTTACGAGATCATGCGGCCGCAGGACGTCGGTCTGTCGCGTTCCGCACTGGTCCTGGGCAAACACTCGGGCCGCCATGCGCTGCGCGAGCGCATCAAGGAACTCGGCTTCGAGCTCGACGACGTCGAATTCGCGCGCGTGTTCGAGGAATTCAAGGCGCTCGCCGACAAGAAGAAGGAGCTCTACGACGGCGACATCGAGGCGCTGGTGCTCCAGGCCGAGCACTCGGGCAACGGCCCCTGGACGTTGCTCAACCTGCGTACGGCCTCGGACAGCAAAAGCGCCGAAGCCACCGTCAGGCTGCGCCACAGCGACGGCCGCGAAATCGACATGAACGCCACCGGCGACGGACCGGTCGACGCAGCGTTGAAGGCGATTGAACGTGCGACCGGCGTAGATGTCGTATTGCGGAAGTTCGAAGTACGCAGCGTATCGGCCGGCGAAGACGCCCAGGGCGAGGCCCTGGTCTACGTGGAGTACAATCAGCGCACTTATCGCGGCTCGAGCGTCAGTACCAACATCGTCGAGTCCGCGACCCAGGCCTTCCTCGAAGTGATCAACCGCATCGAGCTCGCATCCGCCACGCTCGCCCGCACGGGCACGCAGCGCATTGCACAGGCCGTGGTCTAACAGCTTCGGAGATTTGACATGCCCATTCCTGCAACGAAGTACATCTGGTTCAACGGCAAACTGGTCCCCTGGGAAAAGGCGACCGTGCACGTGCTCTCGCACGCGCTGCATTACGGCTCCTCGGTGTTCGAAGGCGTGCGTGCCTACGAAACGCCACGCGGACCCGCGATCTTCCGATTGAAAGACCACACCCATCGCCTGTTCGACTCCGCGAAGATCTATCGCATCAACATCCCGTTCACCGAAGACCAGTTGAACCACGGCCAGCGCGAAGTCATCGCGCAGAACGGCCTGGCGCGCGGCGCCTATCTGCGCCCCGTCGCGTTCCGCGGTTACGGCGAGATTGGCGTGGTGCCGAAGATCGACCCGCCCGTCGAAGTCGCGATCGCGGCCTGGGAGTGGGGCAAGTACCTCGGCGCAGCCGAGGATGAAGGCGTGGATGTCTGCGTGTCGTCGTGGCAGCGCGTCGCGCCGAACACCATTCCCGCCATGGCCAAGGCAGCCGGCAACTATCTTTCCAGCCAGCTCATCGGCCTCGAGGCCAAGCGGCTCGGGTTCGTCGAAGGCATCGGCCTCTCGGCGGACGGCACGGTCAGCGAAGGCGCCGGCGAGAACCTGTTCGTCATCAAGGATGGTGTCGTCTACACGCCCGGCGTCGCGCATTCGCTGCTCAACGGCATCACGCGCCACACCGTCATGACACTCGCGAAGGATCTCGGCATCGAAGTGCGCGAGATCGCGATTCCCCGCGAAATGCTGTACCTCGCCGATGAACTCTTCTTCACCGGTACGGCGACAGAAGTCGCGGCCATCCGCTCGGTGGATGCGATCCAGATCGGCAACGGCAAGCGCGGCCCCATCACGGCGAAGTTGCAGAAGGCGTACTTCGATCTCGTGCAGGGCAAGAGCCAGGACCCGCGCGGCTGGCTCGACTATGTCGACATGAACGCCCCGAGGGCAGCCGTCGCCGGCTAGTTAGACGGGTTCTGGCTCCATTTCCGGCTTTGCGGAAATGGTGCCAGAACCCATTCCGACCCGCTTCGCATAGAGAACCGATTGAGTACCGCACCCAAAACACTGTTTGAAAAAGTCTGGGAAGACCACATCGTCGTTCCCGAGACCGCAGATACCCCGGCAGTCCTCTTCATCGACCTGCACCTCACCCACGAGGTGACCACTCCCCAGGCGTACACGGAACTTCGCGAACGCGGCCTCAGGCTGCGCCGACCCGACCTGACGCTCGCCACCATGGACCACTCCACGCCCACGCGCACCGAGCAGGTGTTCGGTGGCGTACCGATCGCCATCGATTCCGCGGCGAAGCAGGTGAAGCAGCTCGAGATCAACGCCGAGGAATTCGGCGTCGAGCTCTTCAATCTCCAGGACAGCCGCCGCGGCATCGTGCACATCATCGGACCGGAACTCGGTCTGACGCAGCCCGGCAAGACCATTGTTTGCGGCGACAGTCACACCTCGACGCACGGAGCCTTCGGCGCCCTCGCCTTCGGCATCGGCACCACCGAGGTCGGCCATGTGCTCGCCACGCAGTGCCTGCTGCAGCGCCGGCCGAAAACCTTTGCGATCAACGTCGCGGGCAAGCTTCCCGCCGGCGTCACGGCCAAGGACCTGATCCTGGCCATCATCGGCAAGATCGGCGTGTCCGGCGGCACGGGCTACGTGCTCGAATATCGCGGACCCGCCATCGAAGCGATGTCGATGGACGAGCGCATGACCATCTGCAACATGTCCATCGAGGCCGGTGCGCGCGCGGGCATGATCGCCCCCGACGCGACCACGTTCGAATATCTCAGGAACACGCCGCGCGCTCCCAAGGGCGCGGAGTGGGACAAGGCCGTGGCGCGCTGGAGCCAACTGAAAACGGATCCGGGCGCGACGTTCGATCGCAGCATCGAGATCGATGCTGCGTCGCTCGTGCCCATGGTTACCTACGGCACGCATCCCGGCATGGTGGCGCCCGTCACGGGGAACGTGCCGGCGAGCGGAGATGCGGTGTTCGAGAAGGCGCTCAAGTACATGGGCCTGACCGCCGGCGCCGCGATCCGTGATGTCCCGGTCAACAACGTGTTCGTCGGCAGCTGCACCAATGGCCGGCTCTCCGACCTGCGCAAGGCGGCGAGCGTTCTGCGCGGCCACAAGCTCGCGGCCGGTGTGAAGATGCTGGTGGTGCCGGGTTCGCAGGCCGTGAAGCGCGCGGCCGAAGCCGAGGGCCTCGACCAGGTCTTCAAGTCCGCCGGCGCCGAGTGGCGCGAAAGCGGCTGCTCCATGTGCCTCGGCATGAACGGCGATCTCGTGCCGTCCGGCCACTACTCCGTCAGCACCAGCAATCGCAATTTCGAAGGCCGGCAGGGCCAGGGTGCGCGTACCCTGCTCGCCAGCCCCGAGACGGCAGCGGCCTCCGCCATCCGTGGCCGCGTCACCGACCCGCGCGAATTCTCGTCCAACTAATCGACATGCCTGCAGTCACCCAGATCCGTTCCCGCACGGTCGCGCTGCCCGCGACCAACATCGACACCGACCAGATCATTCCGGCGCGGTTCCTCACGTCCACGTCCAAGGCCGGCTTCGGCAAACATCTGTTCGCCGACTGGCGCTATGACATCAACGGCAACCCCAAGCCGGATTTCGCGCTCAACAAGCCCGACGCGCGTGGCGCGGCCATTCTTGTCGCAGGCCGCAACATCGGCTGCGGCAGTTCACGCGAACACGCGCCATGGGCGCTGCAGGACTTCGGATTCGCCGCCGTCGTCAGCACCGAGTTCGCGGACATCTTCCGCACCAATTGCCTGAAGAACGGGCTCCTGCCGGTGCTGCTCGACGAGAAGACGCACGCGTGGCTTCTCGCCAACCCCAACGTCGAGGTGTCGATCGACGTCGCGAGCACCACGCTCACGTTGCCCGACGGCACGCAGGTGAACTTCCCGCTCGAAGGCTTTGCCAGGTACTGCCTGTTGAATGGCGTGGACGAGCTCGGATTCCTGCTCTCGAAGAACGAAGCGATTGCCGCGTACGAACGCGCGCATCGTTAAGCCAGAAGAGATTTCATGAAAGCGAAAATCGCGGTCATCGCGGGCGATGGTATTGGTCCCGAAGTCGTCGGCGAAGGCACGCGCGTGCTCGAGCGGGTCGCGAAGAAGTTCGGCCACGACTTCCAGTTGAATTCCGCGCCGTTCGGCGGTGCCGCCATCGATCTCACGGGCGATCCGCTGCCCAAGGCCACGCTCGATGAATGTCTCGCGGCCGACGCCGTGTTGTTAGGCGCGATCGGTGGGCCCAAGTGGGGCCCCTCATCGCCCGTCCGGCCTGAGCAGGGCTTGCTTCGCATCCGGCGTGAGCTTGGCGTCTACGCCAACCTGCGGCCCATCAAGCTGCATCCGGCGCTGCGCGACTCGTCGGCCATCAAGCCGGAAGTGCTCGATGGCGTCGACCTGGTGTTCGTTCGCGAACTGACCGGCGGCATCTATTTCGGCGAAAAGACGCGCACCGCGACGCACGCCTCCGACCTCTGCACCTACTCCGTGGCTGAAGTCGAACGCATCACGCGCGTGGCCGGCCGGCTCGCGACCGCGCGCCGCAAGAAGGTGTATTCCATCGACAAGTCCAACGTGCTCGAGACTTCCCGCCTGTGGCGCGAGGTGGCCGAGCGCGTCATCAAGACGGAATTTCCGGGCGTGAGCATCGAGCACATGCTCGTCGACTCCGCCGCCATGCATCTCATCCGCCGCCCCCGCGACTTCGATGTGCTGGTCACGGAAAACATGTTCGGTGACATCCTCACGGACGAAGGAGCGATGCTCGCGAGCTCGCTCGGCGTGCTGCCGTCCGCGTCGATTGGCGACGGCCGACGCGGCCTCTATGAGCCCATCCACGGATCGGCACCGGATATCGCGGGCAAGGGCATCGCCAATCCGGTCGGCACCATCCTGAGCGTCGCGATGCTGCTCAGACATTCGCTCGGTCTCGAGAGTGAAGCCGCGGCGGTGGAAACGGCGGTGAACCGGGCGATCGATGGCGGCGCGCGCACGGCCGACATTGCCGAGAAAGGTCGTACGGCTCTCAGCACCCGCCAGATGGGCGACACGATCCTTGCCGCGCTGACCTAGTTCGCGTTCGGGTCGAAATTCTCGTCGATCGCGTATTCGCCGGCATTGAACGCCGCGAGGATGCGCTGCGCGTCGGCCATCTGCGATTCCGGCACCATGACGCGAGCACCTCCCAGGTATAGCGATGTGTGGAAGGCGCCATTGGCGTAGATGGTGTCCGAATCCATGACCACGGCGGCAATTCCGTCGGCCTGCAGCCGCGCCGCGAAGATCGAAGCGTCGAGCGGCAACAAAAAGCGCGTGCAGATGCGCAATGGACCATGTCCGTGCGCCACTTCGATCCCCTGCGCGTCGTCGATGGCCGCGCGCGCGGCCAGCGCGAGACCGCGGCGTATGGCTTCGGCCATGGCCACTTCCCGCGCAAGTTCGGTGAGGTCGCGCCCGAACCGTTGCAACAGCTCCTCGTCCGGCAGTTCGCGGAACAGCGCCTCGAGCTCTTCGCGGCTGGGTTGCATGGCGCCGGAATGTACACGAGTTCGAAGCCGAAGGCTTGACCCAGCTACGTACCGCCCGGTATGGTGGCCATACCTTCTGGTATGGTGACTCATGGCCGATGCTCCCGAGACATCGAGAACCCGCCTCCTCGCCGCGACCATCGATCTCGTGCGTGCCAACGGCTACACCGCCACGCGCGTCGAGGATGTCTGCGCCGCCGCCGGCGTGACCAAGGGCAGCTTCTTCCATCACTTCGCCAGCAAGGAAGACCTTGCGATCGCGGCGGCCGCCCACTGGAATGAACGCGCTTCGAAGCTGTTCCAGCGGGCGCCGTACCTCGCCGAGGAAGGCGCGCTCGGACGGCTGCTCGGCTACGTGAGATTTCGCGCGGAGTTGCTCGAGGGCGAGATATGGGAATGGAGCTGCTTTGCGGGCACCACCATCCAGGAGACACACGAGTCCTATCCCGCCATCCGCGAGGCTTGCGCGAGGGCGATCGAAGATCACCTTGCCATGCTCCGCTCGATGATTTCCGCGGCTCTCGGCGAGTTGAAGATCACTGGCGTTCGTGCCGACTCGCTGGCCTTGCACATGCAGGCGGTGATCCAGGGCGCGTTCATCATGGCCAAGACACGCCAGGACCCGCAGGCCGCCATCGACAGCCTCGATCACCTCTACCGGTATGTCGAATTGCTGTTCGGCCAACCGACTACCCCGGGCAAGCCCAAAAAGAAGTCACGCTGAGGAAACACCATGCATCGCATCGTCAATCGGGACCAGTGGATCGCCGAACGCAAGCAGCTCCTGCTCGAGGAGAAGGAATTCACCCGAAAGCGGGACGCGTTGGCGGAGAAGCGCCGCGCCCTGCCCTGGGTCAAGGTGGACAAGGATTACGAGTTCGATTCGGCCGATGGCCGCGTGAAGTTCGCGGACCTGTTCCGGGGACGCTCGCAGCTCTGGATCCAGAGTGTCATGCAGGGTCCCGGGCAGCCGCTGCAATGTGTGGGGTGCGCGATCGGCATCGATCACATCGAAGGCCTGTTGCCGCATCTCGAGAACCACGACGTGTCGTACGTGGCCGTGGCTCGCGCCACGATGCCGGAGCTGACGGCACTGCGTGAGCGCATGGGTTGGCGCGTGCCGTTCTATTCGTCGTACGGCTCCGACTTCAACTACGACTTCGGCGTGTCGTTCCGGCCTGAAGACCTGAAGTCCGGCCGTGCGGTCTACAACTACCGCGAATGCGACCCCGGCATCGAAGACCTGTCAGGCGACAACGTCTTCTACCGCGACGAAGCCGGCGACATCTTCCACACGTACTCGTGTTTCGCGCGCGGCGGCGAGGATTTCATGACTATCTACCGGATCCTCGAAGTGTCGCCCAAGGGGCGCAACGAGTCGCCCGAGCGTGGCATGACGGACTGGGTCCGCCCGCACAACATGTACGGCAAGGGCGGCGAGGTGGCGCTCACGGGACGCTACACCCCGCCGGTGTCCTGCTGCATGTAGGCGCCGGGACTAACCCAGCGCGTCGATGCCCTTCTGAAGATCGCGCAGCAGGTCTTCGGTGGATTCGATGCCGATGGAGAGACGCAGCAAGCCATCGACCAGGCCCGCGGCCGCGCGCGCTTCCGGCGCCATTGCGGCGTGGGTCATGGTCGCCGGATGTGCGACGAGGCTTTCGACGCCGCCCAGCGATTCGGCCAGCGAGAAGAGCTCGAGCGCCTCGGAAAACTTCTTGGCGCCATCGACTCCGCCCTGCACTTCGAGCGTGACGATCGCGCCGAAGCCGGATTGCTGGCGCTTCGCGACGTCGTGGCCCGGATGCGATGCGAGGCCCGGGTAGTACACGCGCTTCACGGCCTTCTGCTTCGCGAGGAAGTCGGCGACCGCCTGGGCATTCTTGCCGTGCTCGCGCAGGCGCACGTGCAACGTGCGAAGGCCACGTAGCGTGAGGAAGCTGTCGAACGCGCTGCCCGTGAGACCGAGGCAGTTGCCCCACCACGCGAGTTGCTCCGCTACTTCCTTCTTCGCCGCGATGACCGCGCCGCCAACGACGTCGCTGTGACCGTTGATGTACTTCGTGGTCGAATGCACGACGATGTCGGCGCCGAGCGCGATGGGCGTCTGCCAGCCCGGCGACAGGAACGTATTGTCGGCAACCACGAGCGCGCCAATCGCATGTCCGCGCATCGCGATGTCGGCCACGTCGGTGATACGCAGCAGCGGATTGCTGGGGGTTTCGATCCAGACCAGCGCCGCGGGCTTCGACAGCGCCGCGTCGACGGCCGCCTTGTTCCCGAAGTCCACGAAATCCACGTCGAGCTCGCCGCGTTTTTTCCACGCCGAGAGCAGGCGGAAAGTGCCGCCGTAACAATCGTGCGGCGCGATCACGCGCGCACCGACCGGCAGGATGTGGCCGACCAGCGTGATCGCACCCATGCCGGACCCGGTGATCACCGCGCCCGCGCCACCTTCGAGATCGTTCAGCGCTTCGGCGAGAAGATCGCGCGTCGGATTGCCCGAGCGGCTGTAGTCGTACTTGCGCTTGTCGCCGAAGCCACGGAACGCGTAAGTGGACGAAAGATGCAGAGGCGGAACCACCGCGCCGGTTTCATCGCAGGTTTCGAGGCCGGCGCGTACCGCGCGAGTGTCAGGAGTCAAAGTCGTCACTGGGGAAATCCTGGGGTGTCATTCAATACGTTGGCGAAGATCGGCGCGAGCCGCCGGTTCTCCTTGAGGAAGGCATCGTGGCCGTACACCGACGAGATCTCGTGCAGTTCGGCATTGGACAGGCGCGCAACCATGGCGCGCATGTCGCCGAGCGGCACGAGCTGGTCTTCACGCACCGCAATGGCCGTAACCGGCGCAAAGATGCGCGCCGCGTCGACGCGGTGCAGGTCGATGGATTCGGACAGGCAGACAAAGGAATCGGGCCGATATCGCTGCGCGTATTCAGCGCCGCGCGCGAACAGGTACTCCTCGACGGGCAACACGAACTGGTTCTCCGTAGTGCGGCGCGCGCTTCCGGCGAAGCGCGCCGCGAATTCTTCCGGGCTGCGGTAGGTAGCCATGGCGAGCGCACGGGCCAGTTCCAGGCCCTGCGCCGGATTGCCGGAGTCGATGCCGAACTTCACGATCCTCCGCTGTACCACGCGCCAGGCACTCGCCATCGGATGCGCGCGATCCGCGGCGCTGATGACGATCAGGCGCGCGACACGGTCTGGATAACGCTCGCCGAACGCGAGCGCCACCATGCCGCCATACGAAGCGCCCGTGATGGCGCGCAGACTCGCGATGCCGAGATGATTGATGAGACGCAGCAGCAGTTCGGCCTGGTCGTAGGCAGACACCGTCGGGAACGGCGCGCCATCGCGCGGGCCGGTCGAATCGGCACTGGCGCCTAGATAGTCGAAACTCAGGATGCGGAATCGCTGCGTGTCGAGCGCGAGGCCCGGGCCGACGACTTCGTGCCACCAGCCACCGCGCGGCTCGTCGGGAGTCCACACGCGGCGCGACGCGGAGATGCCGCCGATCGCGACGACCACGGGCGCGCCGGCGGGGCCCGCCAGACGCCACGCGATGGAGACCGACTCGAGCGCGCCGCCAAAATGCAGCTTGAGCTCGCCCGGCACGGCAAGCACGCCTTCGCGCACCTGCACGCCACCCGGCGTGCTCTGCGCCGACTCGTTGCGGATCGATTGAATGATGTCGTTGCTCACCGAATGCACCGCCATGAAGTCAGCGAGTAACCCGATGAGCAGCCGTGCGGACTTGCACGGCACACCCGACCACCCCGGCATGGGGCGATGAGGCCGCTCATCTGCCGGAGCCAACCCAAGTTCAGGGCGGTTCCGCAGGAGTTGGCACCTTTCCGTGTTGGCGGCGGTTGCCCCGGCGTCTTTGGGCCTTATCCCTCAGCCGGTCTCGATGAGTGCGCGGATTCTATGAGCGGGATCACGCCTGCGCAAGCGCCGGGCTTGCTTTTGTGCGTCCGGGCGGGTCTAATGCGCCACCGTATTAATGCGTTAGTACATTAATTCAATGAAACAGCACCGCAATGTCTCGGCCCGCCAGGAGGCGCTTTCGGAGCGCAGCCTGTTTGCCGCCGTGCTCACGCTCAAGAACGTCGACGAATGCCGTGCGTTCTTCCGCGACCTGTGCACGCCCGCGGAGCTGCAGGCCATCGCCGACCGCTGGGCCGTGGTCGACTGGCTTCAGAAGGGCGTGCCCTACCGCGAGATCCACCGTCTGACCGGTGTCAGCGTCACCACGATCGGACGCGTGGCTCGTTGCCTGGCGGATGGCAATGGCGGCTATTCGCTCGCGGTCAACCGCCTGCAGCGCCACGCCTGATCTCCACGGCCGGGCAAACGCCCGGTGCCAAACCCAACCCGTTTCCCGAACACTCATGAAACCCATCGACAAAGATCGTCTCAAACTGGCCGTACAGAAATCCGGGCGGCTCACCGACCCTTGCCTCGAGTTGCTGAAGAGCTGCGGCCTCAAGCTCTCGCGCGGGCGCGACCAGCTCATGGGCTTTGGCGAGAACATGCCCCTCGACGTGCTGTTCGTGCGGGACGATGACATTCCGGACCTCGTTCAGGAAGACGTCTGCGATCTCGGCCTCGTCGGGCGCAACGTGCTCGAAGAGAAGCGCCTCGAACTCATATCGCGCGGGCACGCGGCGGACTTCACCGAACTGCGTACGCTCGACTATGGCCGCTGCCGCCTGTCGCTCGCCATCCCGGAGGGCTTCACCTACGAAGGCCCGCGCTCACTCGCCGGCAAGCGCATCGCGACTACCTACCCTTTCACGCTCGAGCGCTACCTGCGCGAGAGGAATGTGACCGCCGACATCGTCACGCTGTCGGGCGCCGTCGAAATCGCCCCGCGCTTGGGACGCGCCGATGTGATCTGCGACCTCGTGTCGACCGGTTCGACGCTTTCGGCCAACCACCTCAAGGAAGTCGAGACCGTGCTCGAGAGCCAGGCGCTGCTCATCCGCACGCCCGTGGCGCTGTCGCCGGCCAAACAGGAATGGGTCGAGCGCCTGCTGTTGCGCATCGATGGCGTGCAACAGGTTCGCGAGAGCAAGTACATCATGCTGCACGCGCCCCGCTCCGCGCTGACGGAGATCCGCCGCCTGCTGCCCGGCAGCGAATCGCCGACCATCATTCCGCTCGAAGGCTCGAACGGCCTGGTCGCGATTCACGCCGTGTGCCGCGAAAACGTGTTCTGGGAAACGCTCGAGAGCCTCAAGAAGGCCGGCGCAAGCTCGCTGCTCGTGCTGCCCGTCGAAAAGATGCTGGCCTGATGAAGATCCTCGACTGGAGCACCTCTTCACCCGACGCTCGGCGCGCGGCGCTCGCGCGCCCCGCGGCGGAAAGTCGTGAGGAGGTTTTCCGCGACGCGTCGAAGATCATCGCAGCGGTTCGCGCCGAAGGAGATGCGGCCGTCCGCCGGTTCACGAAGCAATTCGGCGGGCCGTCTCTCGATGAGCTGCGAGTCTCCACGGCGGAGTTCCAGGAAGCGCGCAATGCGCTGGACGGCGCGCAGATCCTCGCGCTCGAACGCGCCGTCGCCAATGTCACCCGATTCCACGAGGCGCAGCGGTCGGCCGCGTTGTCGGTGGATACCATGCCGGGCGTGCGCTGCGAGCGCATCACGCGCCCCATCGACAGCGTGGGCCTCTACGTGCCCGCGGGTTCCGCGCCGCTGCCTTCGACCGCCATCATGCTTGCCGTGCCGGCGCGCATCGCGGGCTGCCGATCGCGGGCGATTGCGAGCTCGCCGGGGCCGAACGGCAAACTACACGCCGCCGTACTCGTCGCCGCCGAACTCTGCGGCGTGGACACGGTGTACAAGATGGGCGGTGCGCAAGCGATTGCCGCACTCGCGTTCGGTACCGACAGCGTTCGCAAGGTCGACAAGATTTTCGGACCCGGCAGCGCCTGGGTCACGGCGGCCAAGCAGATCGTCGCGGCGGATCCGGGTGGTGCGGCCATCGACCTGCCCGCGGGGCCCTCAGAAGTACTGGTGATCGCCGATGATTCCGCGAACGCGAAGTTCGTCGCGGCGGATCTCCTCGCGCAGGCGGAACACGACACGATCGCGCAGGTCGTGCTCGTGACGACCTCGCGCGACTTCGCGGATGCCGTGAGCGCCGAAGTCGACGCCCAGATCCCGCGCCTCACCCGTCGCGACATCGTGACTCAATCCATGACGGGCAGCCGCTGCATCCTCGTGGAGGATCTCGCCACGGCGATCGCCGTGTCGAACGAGTACGCACCCGAACATCTCATCATCCAGACACGCGAGCCGCGCGCGCTGCTGACGGAAGTCACGAG
>Ga0315912_10005478_pt1 | contig 11669 bp, 11 predicted proteins | sample VfabasoilMG_FD_204469 | JGI IMG/M metagenome (GOLD analysis project Ga0315912, IMG submission 204469) | Garden soil microbial communities collected in Santa Monica, California, United States - V. faba soil | ecosystem: Environmental > Terrestrial > Soil > Garden | place: USA: California...
TTTTCGCGGGGCTCTAGATCAGCTATAATGGAGGATGTCTTGGACTTGGTGGTGGCTCCTTCCCGGGGCGTGCGGCGGCGTCGTTGCGCTTTCGTGCGGCGGACAGAGCGTGAGGCACGTCTCCGGAGACGAATCCGGCGCGGCCGCGAGCGGTCAGGGCGGCGGGCCGCAGGCGACGGGTGGGAACGGCGGAGAGCCGAGCACGGGCGGAACCACGCCGAACACCGGCGGAACCACGCCGAGCACCGGCGGAACGGCAGCGGGCGTCGGCGGAACGACGCCGAACACCGGCGGTGACGCCCCGCTCGGCGGCTCGGCTTCGACCGGCGGCACGAGCACGCAACCTCCTCCCGACTTCGACCTCACGCCCGAGCCGAACGCTGCCGTCACCTACCTGATCGATCCGGCACACACGGGCGCACAGATGGCCGAGGGCATCCTGCCTCCGTTCGCGCTCGAGGTCGCGCTTCGCTACGAGGGCGCGGTTTCGTATCCGCTCATCGTAGGCACCCGCATCTTCTTCACGGCGGACGACGCCACGTACGGGATCCCGACGGTTCACGCGATCGAGCGCGGGCAGCTCGAGGAAGCGTGGCAGGTGACGCCGTTTCGTGCGGACGAGTTCGCGACGCCCGCGCACCTCGCCTACGATCGCGGCCTCGTGTTCGTTGCCGACTGGAACGGTCACGTCGCGGCGCTCGACGCACGATCGGGTGCGATGGTGTGGCAGACCGCTCTCGACACGTACGGCGCCGTCTCGGTGCCGGTGGCGGCCGGCGGGGCCGTGTTTCTCACCGGCGCCACGGCCAGCGGCTCGTCACTCTTCGCGCTCCACGCGGGGGACGGCTCCCTCCTCTACCGCGTGCCATCCCAGGCCGGTCACCCCACGCTCGGCAACGGCAACGTGCTCACCACCTCCGACTGCAACGAGACCAGAGCCGCGCTCGCGACCACGGGCGGAGAGCGGTGGCACTACGTAGGAGCTTGTGGCGGTGGTACCCATCCAGGGCTTTCGTCGTTCTGGGGTGGCCGCGTTTTTTCGACCGACGACACGGGCACCGTCAGCGTCGTCTACACCGCATCGGGGACTCACGACACTGAGCTCGAGATGGGTTGGCCGTTCTGGCCCATGACGTTCGGAGAAGCGCCACTCGCGGTCGAGACCTTCGCGCCGGAGCTCGATGGCCCCCCCGTGGGTCTCGTGGGTTACGATTCGACGCTGCACACGAAGAGCACGCTGGTCCCGATCACCGAGGGCTTTCCCCGGCTGCCGCCTGTCGCCACGCCGCACTACGTCTTCGCTCTTCTCGGCGAGCACTCCGTCGACCAGGTGGGCGATCCGGCAGCTTTCGTCGCCCTCGATCCAGAGGCCGGCACGATCGCCTGGCGCGACGACGAGGTGAGCTTTCCCGGCGATCCGGGCTGGCAGGCCGTCGGCGGCAGTCCGCTTCCGGGGATGGCCGTGGGAAGCGGCTACATCGCGGTCGGGATGGATCGCACCTTGGCGGTGTTCGCGTCGCTCAATCTGCGCTGAGCACCCTGGCGATCACGAAGCAGCGGCGTGCCGGGAAAATCGACCGACGAGCAGCAACAAGGCAATGGCGCCGAGGATGCTCCCGATGATGCCGGCGGTGTGGAGGTCGGTGGCACGATGATCCGTGACCAAGCTCCCTACGAAGCCTCCGACGAACGAGCCGGCAATGCCGAGCCCCGTGGTCATCACGAGGCCCATTTTCTGTCGACCCGGCAGGAGCGCCCGCGCCAGAAGCCCAACGACGAACCCGAAAACGATGAACGAAATGATTCCCATTTGGATTCCCAACTACGCACGATCCGTTCCATCGACTGACGTCTGCGTTGCGGAGCGCGCGGCGATCGTGGAGCAGCTCCGCGCCAAGGGGCGCTCACGGCGCCTAGGGGGCGAGGCGTTCTTGCTTCGATCGCGGCGTTTAGTCACGCCAGCGCGTCGCATCAGTTACGACTGCGAGGAACTGAGCCCTTAGGCCACTGCGGGTATCTGTATCTCACCGACGACACCAAGAAGTGATCGCTGCCACGCGCAGCCGACCCCGGGAGCGTCCCGGGGTCGTTGAGGGCGGTGCCCGACTCATTGCGCACCGTCGCGCCATTCTGACTCGCTCAAAGGGCCTGGGGAGGCCCTCAGCTCATGCTTGGTCAGGCACGCTCGTTGCTGGGTGAGGTGGTCAGCGGATCTCCGCTTGAAAGGTCAATCTTCATGAGCAACGCGAGTAAGAGGAGCGAAGGCACGGCCGAGAAGTTGGGCGGCAAGCTGAAGGGCGTAGCCGGGAAGGTGCTCGGCAACGAACGCATGGAAGCTGAAGGCCGCGCCAAGGAATTGAAGGGTGCTGCCAAGGTGGAGGCGGCGAAGGCTGCAGAACGCAGCAAAGGCAAGCTCGAAGAGGTCGCGGGCGCGGTCAAGAATCGCGTCGGCGCCGTCATCGACAACGAGCAAATGCAGGCCGAAGGCAAGCTCAAGGAGCTGAAGGGCGAGGCGCGCCAAAAGGCCAACCGCTAGCCGGCCTCGTCTCGCTCGGCGGGAGCGGCTTTCGCCGAACCGGTCAGGCTTCGCGGGGCGGCTCGCGCCGCCGCTCCGGCGCCGTTCCCGCGAGCGCCAGCAGGATATACGGCGGATAGAGCGGCAGGAGGTAGCGCACGCCCGCTCCGAGCCCCGTGGCCAGGCCCGTCGCCACGAGCGCGACGACGCCGAGCGCCTCGAGCTGCACTGGCAGATGAAGGCGCCCGCGCAAGCGCTGCACGAGCACGAAGGCGAGGAGCCCGAGCAGCACGACGTGCAGCGCGACGAGCGTGCCGTCGACGACGTATTTGCGCGTGTACGGGTAGTCGAAGAACAGCCGGCTCACGTTGAAGCACCACTTCCGCGCGTAGGCCCCGGGGTGCGCCGCGAACTGGGCGCGTGCCACGCGCCAGAATTCTTCGTCGGCCTTCACGCTCGCGAGGCGCCCGAGCCCCGGTAGCGCGCGCTCGAGCTCGGTGTCTTTCACCTCGTTGAGATCACCGATCAAAGATTCGAAAAACTTGCCGTGCCGCTCGTGGAGCCAGGGAACGTTCTTCACGTGACCGTGGTGAAGCCCGTCGCCGAGCTCGTCCGGGTAGGGCGTCGTCATCCAGTAGATGAGCAGCCCGCTGCCGCTCGCCCAGTAGAACGGTTTCCCCGAGATCGAGCGCGTGTACGCGAGCCACGGGATGCAGAGCGCGAAGGCGATACCGAACGTCACGAGCGAGCGCGCGACGAAGCGCGTGCGCCGGCGGGCGAGCCAGAACCCGCCCGCGACGAGCAGGCAGCCGACCGCGAGCGGCCCGAACGACACCTTGGTGAGCGCGAGGACGCCGGCGAACAGGCCCGCGTAGACGGCGTCCCGGCTGCCGTCGGCGCGGCGCGCGGCGCAGAAATGGTAGACCGCGCCCGCCATCGCGAAGAGCGCGAACGTCTCGGTATAGAGCAGGGCGAGCGTCTGATACACGAGCGGAGAGAGGCCGACCACGAGCCCGCCCGCCATCGCGCGCAGCGGCGAGCAGTAGAAGAGCAGCGTCCGGTGCACGTACCAGACGGCGCCCGCGAGCAGCCCCGCGTTGAGCAGCCTGAGCGCGTGCTCCGGGGTGCCGAACGCGAGGAACGGGGCCAGGGCCAGGGGGTAGCCGGGACCGTTCCAGATCATCTCGTTGTCGCGCGGCGAGAAGTAGCCGTGGAGCAGGTTCTTCGCGTACCAGAGGTAGCGCCACTCGTCGCCGAAGTGGCTGGGGTTCGCGTGCTTGCGGACGTACTCGAGCCCGATCAGGAGGATCGCGAGCGGGTAGAGGCGCGTGGCGAGGAGGACGCGCGGATCCCTGGACAAGCGGCGCCGTGCGATGGGGCGCATCAAAGCTTGGCTCTAGCGGCCAGGCAAGGCCGTTCCATGGCGGCGAAATGCCACGACCGAAAACGCGACGACGAGCCAGATCATCGGCTCCGCGGCGTAGCGATAGCGTGCGGACTCGATCGCGCTGAACGCGCTGCTCGTCCCGATCACGAAGGCGATCTGGAAGAGACAGAAGTAGACGAGCCCGGCGGTCGCGCGGGAGGCCCTGTCGTCCGGCTTCCTCCCGAGCGCGCGCGCGCCTCGGAAGGCGAGGACGAGCGGGATGGGCAAGAGCAAGTAGAGCCCGACCGGCGCCCAGGGAAAGCCGTGAACGAGGCCGTTGTACGCCCCCTCGTACGCGCCGAGCACGCGCCGGTGCTGCTCGTGCGGGGCGCCGTGATCGCGATCGCCCGGGTGCCACGTGGTGGAAGGGCCGAACAGCGCGGGGAGGCCCTCGAGCACCGTGCCCACGTAGGCGAGGGGCTCGTGCCGGAGGTAATAGAGCGAGTCGTCGCGGCGCGGCTCCCGGAGCTTCAGATAGAACCAATGGTTGAAGTTCGCCGCGTGCACCGTGGGACGATCCAGGCGATTGAGCTGCTCGGGCCAGCGCGGGTCGGTGCTCGACGGAAAAAACGAGAGATAGCGCGCCGGGCCTGCGAACACGTTGATGCACGCGTAAGGCGACACCTTGCGCTCCGCGACCCAGCGCTCGCAGATCTCCGCCGGCAGCCTGCGGATCGTCACCAAGTTCAGGTTCGCGACCGCGGCCGAGGACGTGCCGAAGACCCCGAACACGAGCCCGTTCTTCAGGTACAGGCAGAGCAGGAACGCCGCCGGCGCGAGGGCCGCCTTCACGACGCGCCGGCGCTCGGCGGGCGCGGAGAGCCAGACGCCGAGCCCGACCATCGCCAGGAACCAGACGAGGTGGAACGTGCTGCGGATCCAGCCGATCGCCGCACAGGCCAGAAAGCAGCCGAGCCACGCGCGAGGTGACGCGTCGCGGAGCCCCTTCGCGAAGAGCGCGGCGGCGAGGCACAGGAGCGCTGCCACCGGGCACTCGTAGATGAACAGATGCTCGAAGTAGATCACCTGCGGCACGAGGCAGAACCCGAGCGTGAAGAGCAACGCGACCCGCGGAGCGATCCCGAGGCCTCGCGCTGCGAAGTAGAAGGAATTGGCGAGCACGAGCCCGAAGCCCCAGAACGTCACGAGCGCGACGCTCGCCGCGTGCGCGCCGCCGAGCTTCAGAAACAGTCCGGCAAGGAGGTTCATCCCCGGCGGGTAGGCGTGGAAATAGTAGAGCGATTGGAGGAGCCGGTGCTCGAGATCGGCCGGATCGCCCATGAACATCCAGACGAGCTCGAGGTTGTGACGGAGCCCGAGCGCATGGAGCACGAGCCGGCTCGCCAGAAACAGGAGCGACAGGCGAGCGTGCTCGCGCCACGGGGTGCCCGAGAGGCCGCTCATGGGACCTGACGCTGCTTCTTCAGCATCGTGATGAGGCCCTCGAGCGTGTAGGGCGTGCAGCGGATCGTCGCGCGCGCGCAGATGCCTTCGAGCTGGGAGCGTGGTGCCCCGCCGAGCAGGGCGAGGCGAAGCTTCGCCATGTCGGCATCCATGCGGCGCAGCGTCACGAAATCGGGATCTTTACCCGAGCGGCCGGGCGGGACCGCGGACTCCCGCTCGGCGAGCGTGACGACCCGCGTGAGCAGCCGTTTCGCATCGTCGGTGCTACCCCACGCGTAGGCGAGCGTCGCCGCGGCGGAAGCGGGCTGGATCTCCATCGAGTCGAGGATGGCGGTCTGGCGTCGCACGCCGCTCTGGATCACGAGCGCCGTGACGCCGAACGTCGCGAGCGCAGCGACCCCGTGCGTGAGCCACGGCCGGCGTCGGGGCGCGAACGCATCGCTCACGGCAAGCTCCCCATCTTGCGCACCGAAGCCGGATCGCACGCCGGCCAGCGTCGCTTCTGACAGAGCGCGACCGCCCGGTCGAGCGCTGCTCCGGCGGAGGCGCTCGCAGCCGCGCGGGCCTGCGTCCGTAGCTCGAGCACCTCGCTTGCCAGCGGGTCCTCGTGCCGCACGCGGGGCCTGGGCGCGAAGAGCAGCACCGCGAGCATGAACCCGAGCGTCGCAGCAGCGAGATGCGTCCCCGTGAGCTTGAAGATGTGGTCGAAGGTCGGCTTCACGTGAGATGACCGCGGGTCCGCGCCGGCTGAGCCATCTTGTGCCGCCTGCGGGACGCGGTACACGGGTAACCGCTCGAAACTGCTGCCCTGAGGGCCCGAGAGCTCTGGCACGTCGTATGCTCTGGAGCTCGGCCATGCTGGGTCGCTTCAGGTTGACGCTCTTGCTTGGCGTCGCGGCCCTGGTGGCCTGCGGGAACGGCTCCGACCTGAGCGAGGCGACGCCGTGTGCGAGCGACACCGACTGCTTGGCCACGCAGACCTGCCTCAGCATGGAGTCGCCCGGCGAGCGGCCGACCGTCGTCGCTGGGTGCGGCTACGTCGCTTGCGCGAGTACCGCCGACTGCGACGAGGGAAAGGTCTGCGGCTCGGTGCGCGACTGGTCGGGCGCGGGCTGTTCGACCCCGGTCTGCGTCCTACCGTGCACTGCAGCGACGTGCTTGCGGGACGAGGCCTGTCGAGCGAGCGGTATCTGCGAGCTCACGCGGTGTGACGAGCCGGGTGCACCCGCTTGCGCCGAGCATTGGCGCTGCGAGCCTGCGATGGCGGCGGCCGAGCCCGTCGTCTACATCCGTGGCGCGGACGAGAGTTACGCCCCCGACATGGCGCGCGCACGGGGCTGTGTTCGAGTGCGCTGCGACGAAGCCGGCGGTTACGTCTGCAACCAGGGTTGGATCTGCGACCCGGTGCACGCCATGGAGGCGTCGGGCTGCGCGCCCCGTCCCTGCGCCGAGTCCGGTCATTGCATGGATGACAAAGAGTACATCTGCATGCCGACGAGCACGGCCAAGCGTCCGCCGGCCAGGGAGCTGACCGGCTGTGCGCAAAGGAACTGTGAGGAGGGGCACGCCTGCACCTACGACCATGACGGGATGAACCTCGCCTACTGCGATGCGGCGTCGCCGCTGGCGGACGCTTTCGGCTGCCGTTTGCACGGGTGCGATGAGCTGCCCAACCTGTGCTCTGAGGGGTATCGCTGCGATCCGGAGGATCCTGCTGCGACCGATATCGGATGTGTGCTGGTCACCGGAGGCGGAGGCGGCGCGACCAACGGGCGCTGCGCCGAGCGCGGATGAGATGGGACGAATGAACCACTCGGGCAGGATCCCCCCACCCATTGAAGAGTAGAGCCAACAGCATGAGCCCCAAGCAGACCGCCCGCGCCCTCTCCGCCGTCACCTGCATCGCCATTGCCGTGGCCTGTGGTGGACAGTCGTTGACTCACGACGATGGCTCGGGCGGCACCGCCTCGGGTGCGTCGGGCAGCGGCGGCTCGCCGGGCAGCGGTGGCGTATCTGGGAGCTCCGGGTCGGGGGGGAGTGGGCAGGGCGCGAGCCCCGGAGCGGGCGGAAGCGCGCGCGGCGGGTCGGCGAACGTCGGGGGCACGGGCGGCGCGGCGGGCACCGGACTCACGGGTGCGGGCCGCGGCGGTGTGGGCGGCAGCGGCGTCGGGGGCTTCGCGGGAAGCGTCGCCGCCGGCGGCCGCGCGGGTCAGGGCGGCGCCACGAGCGACGCTTGCTCGCTGCCGCTCGAGACAGGCCCCTGCGACGCGGCGTTCACTCGCTATGGCTTCAACCCCAAGACTCAACGCTGCGAGCCGTTCTCGTACGGGGGCTGCGAGGGCAACGCGAACAACTTCGAAACCTTCGAGGCGTGCGTGGGCGCGTGCGGTCTGGCCAACGAGAGCGGATGTCCGAGCGCGATGCCGAGCAACGGGACGGAATGCGCGAGCCCGGGGCACCCATGCGACTACTCCGGTTCCACCTACTGCTCGTGCCAACCCAAGGCGCAGTACGAGTGTCTCGACATCGTCTCGAGCTGCAACCCGCAGTTCGACAGGATCCCACCGGGCGGTGGCGCCGCCGGCGCGTGCAACGAGCCCGGTTGCATCGAGGAGGTCGTAATCATTTCATACATGACGTGCACCTGCGATTCGACGTGGACGTGCCTGGTGGGCGGACAGACCGGAGGAGGGCCGCGCTGAAGCGTCCTCGGGCTGCGCGCGCGCCGGCTGAGCCAACCTGTGCCGCTGGCGCGACGCGGCACAGGGGCAACCGCTCGAAACTACTAGAGGCCGTACCCGACTCTCCTGGCACGTCGTATGCTCTGGAGTTCGGCCATGGTTGCTCCTTTCAAGACTCGCCCCCTCTGGACCGTCGCCTGCGTCACTATTGCCGTGGCCTGCGGTGGACAGTCGCTGACCCACAACGATGGCTCGGGCGGCACCGCGGGGGTGGGCGGTAGGTCGGGCAGTGGCGGCTCGCCGGGCAGTGGCGGCGTATCCGGGAGCTCCGGGTCGGCGGGGACTGGCCAGGGTGCCACGCCCGGAGCGGGCGGGAGCGCGCGCGGCGGCTCCGCGAATCTCGGGGGCACGAGCGGCACGGCGGGTACCGGACTCACGGGTGCCGGCCGCGGGGGTGCGGGCGGCGCAGCGGGTAGCGGCGTCGGGGGCTTTGCGGGCAGCGTCGTCCTCGGCGGCGGCGCAGGGCTCGCCGGTCAGGGTGGCGCGAAGAGCGAGGTTTGCTCGCTGCCGCTCGAGCCGGGCCTCTGCCAGGCGGCTATCACTCGCTGGGGCTTCAATCCAGCGACGGGAAGCTGCGAGACCTTCACGTACGGCGGCTGCGCAGGCGCAGGTGCCAAGAACAACTTCGAAACCGCCGAGGAATGCGTGGGCGCGTGCGGTGGACCGGACGAGACCGGGTGCCCGAGCGCGATGCCGGTCTCCGGGACGGAGTGCGCGAGTGCGGAGCACCCGTGTCACTACTCTTCTGCCACTCAATGCTCGTGCCGGCTCGTGTTGCCGTACGAGTGCGTCGACCTCATCTCGAGCTGCAACCCGCAGTTCGACGCGGGCCCACCGAGCGAACGCGCCGCCGAACCCTGCAGCGAGCCCGGGTGTCCCGCGGGAGTGAGAGCCCCCATCAGTTTCCTCACGTGCACCTGCGACTCGACGTGGACGTGCGTCGCGGGCGGATGATTCGGAGGGCACTGCGATGAACCTGGAACACCGCATGCTCTTCTCGCGCACGCACCTCACTCTCCTCGCCGGGCTGGCCTTCGGGCTCGTCTCCGCTTGTGGCTCCAAGTCGTTCGACGACTACGAGTCGGGTGGCGGGGCGGGTAAAGGGGGAAGCGCGAGTGGAAGCGGAGGCAGCACGGCCGCGAGGGGTGGAGACGCCGGTCGCTCGGGTGCGAGCGGCAGCGCCGGACGCGGCGGCTCGAGCGGCTCGAGCGGCTCGGGCACCGGTGGCACGGGCCGCGGCGGGAACGGTACGGGCGGAACGGGTGCAGGCGGTGCCGACATGGGCGGCGCGGGCGCGAGCGGTGGCACGGGCGGCTTCGCGGGGATGGCTGCGGCGGGTGCGGGCGGCAGCTTCGCGGGCGCGGGGGGGAGTCTCTCGGGCGCGGGGGGCAGCGCGGCGGGTGCCGGCGGTTCGCTCGGTGGAGCGGGAGGCTGCGGCATCTGTCCGTTCGTCGCTTGTCTGCCTCCGATCATGGTGACCGTGACCGCGCCGGGCAACATCGCCGCGCTCGAGGGACAGCTCGAAGACCGCGCGACCGGGACGACCCTCGGTCCGCTGCAGTGCTACCCCCAAAACACCTCGCCCTGCAGCTGGAGCTGCCAGTTCTACCAGCTCGGCCTCGGGACCGCCGACTACTCGATGGTTCTCTCGGCACCCGGCTACGAGGAGAAGACGATCGATTTCAGTATCGAGGCGCCTCAAAATTGTGGCTGCTGCGGGTGCGGCTGCGCCGTCGGCTATTCGGGCGAGACAGCGCTCGAGCCCGACGGCAGCGCCACGCCGGCCTGCTGCTCGACGCTCGCCGACAACGTGAACTGCGGCAGCTGCGGCAACCAGTGCGACACGGGCCTTGCCTGCGTGGCGGGCGAGTGCGGCTTGCCGACGCCGTGAGCTTCGCGCGTCCGCTGAACCCCTGAGCCATGCGCAGGGGCTCACGGGTCGTTAAAAGGCGCGGCTCAGGCCTCCGCGCCTTGCGCCGCATGAAATTCCTCAAGTTCCCGGTACTTGCCGTTGGCCTGCTCGGCCCGGTCGGGTGCTCGGGGACCATCAGCGATACCCTCGATTCGGCGCCGGGCTCCGGCGCGGCGACGAGCTCGGGGCAGCCGGGAGTGGGCGGCGGCCAGGCGGGCTCCGGTTCCTCGCGGGGTGGCAACGGCTCGGGGGCAGGTGCGGGGATGAACGGCGCCGCGGCGGCAGCGGGAACCGCCGGAAGCGGCGCGACCGCCGGGTCAGGATCAGCTTCGGGCGGTACGGACAGCCTGGGTCCGGCACCTGCCGTCTTCGGCGAATTTTCGCGCCTCACGAAGGCCGAATACGCGAGCACCATCGAAGCGGCGTTCGGGGTCGCGCCCGACCTCTCGCTCATCCCGGACGACGGACGCATCGGCCTTTACACCTCGAACGCGAGCGTGTCGCCCGATCCGGTCCATCCGTACTTGCTCGCGGCCGAGGAGCTCGCCACGTCGCTCGTTCCCACCGAGCTTCCGGCGTGCGACGCCGACGACGCCGACGCGTGCCTGCGCGAGAGCTACCAGCCGGCGCTCGAAGCCCTCTACCGCCGGCCGCTCACGGACGCCGAGGTGACGAAGCTTTCCGGTCTGCTCACGGGGCTCGTCGACGACGGGCTCAGCAGCGCGGAAGCGACGCGAGCGGTCCTCGTGGCTGCGCTCCTGAGCCCGGACTTCCTGTTCCGCGCGTCGCCCGTCGCGGGGGACGACGCTGCCACGGCCCGCCGGCTTGCCGAAACGCTGAGCTATGCGCTCTGGGACGCGCCGCCCGACGGCGCGCTCTCCGAAGCCACGCAAGGCGGCGCGACCGAGCTCGGCGCTCGGCTGAGTGAAGCCGCCACTCGCCTGACGAGCGACGCGCGCGCGACGCCCGTTCTGGCGCGCTTTCTGGCGCAGTGGCTGCGGGTCGACACGGACCTGAAAATGGCCGATCCCGAGTTTGCCACGTCGCCGCGCTTCCTCGAGCTCATCGCGTACGTCGAGGACGCGCTCGCCACGAACGCGCCGGTGCGCGATCTCGTGGCGGGTGAGCGCGGCTTCGTTCATGAGGACAACGTTGCAGCCTACGGGCTCGACGCGGTGAGCGGCCGGGGTCCCGTCGTGGCCGTCGATTGGTCCGAAAATTCCGCGCGACGCGGGCTCCTGTCCGAGGATCTCGTTGCCGACGCCACGCGCCACCCGGACGAAGGCCGCCGCCCGATCTTCCGCGGCAAGCTCGTGCGTGTGTCACTGCTCTGCGACACGCTCACGGCGCCGAGCGCCGATCTTCTGGCCCTGAACGACGAGGTCGGCGATCGAACCGTCGACCTTCGCTGCAAGGGTTGCCACCAGTTGCTCGATCCGATCGGCCGCACCTTCGCAGCGCTCGATCCGGACCACGAGGGTGACGTTCCGGGTGCCGAGATCGTCGCCCATCCGGGGCTCGAAGGGACGTACGCGGATCTCCCGGCGCTGCTCACGGCGATCGCGGGCAGCCGCTCGTTCGCGGAGTGCTTCTCGCGCCATTTTCTGGCGTTTTTTCTCGAGCAGTCGCTCGACGCCGCGGATGCGAGCTGGGTGAAGGACCTGGCGGATA
>Ga0315912_10005479_pt1 | contig 11667 bp, 10 predicted proteins | sample VfabasoilMG_FD_204469 | JGI IMG/M metagenome (GOLD analysis project Ga0315912, IMG submission 204469) | Garden soil microbial communities collected in Santa Monica, California, United States - V. faba soil | ecosystem: Environmental > Terrestrial > Soil > Garden | place: USA: California...
CGCGCTACTCGTATCCAGGCTGATCAAAAGCGCGGGGCTGGGTGTTGAAGACCGGGTGTTCGGCAGCCTGTTCGGATTCGCGCGTGGCGTGGCGGTGGTCATGGTGCTGGTGCTGCTCGCGGGAATGACCGCGCTGCCGCGCCAGCCGGTTTGGAAAGATGCTATGCTCAGTGCGCCGTTGCAGACGCTGGCGGCAATGGTGAAGCACTGGCTGCCGCAGGATTGGGCGAAACACATCAAGTATTGAGGGCGCAAGATGTGCGGGATTCTCGGTGTAGTGGCAAGAACTCCGGTTAATCAGCTGCTCTATGACGGACTGCTGGTATTGCAGCACCGGGGACAGGATGCGGCGGGCATCGTCACCGCCGACGGTGCCAACTTTCATTCGCATCGCGGTATGGGTATGGTGCGCGACGTGTTTCGCACGCGCGACATGCGTGCGCTCGCGGGCCAGGCCGGTATCGCGCATACGCGCTACCCGACTGCCGGCTCGGCTACGTCGGCGGCCGAATCGCAGCCGTTCTACGTCAACTCGCCATTCGGTATTGTGCTGGCGCACAACGGCAATCTGACCAATACTGAACAGCTGAAGGTCGATTTGTTCCGCACCGATTTGCGGCACGTAAATACAAATTCTGATTCGGAAGTGCTGCTCAACGTGCTCGCGCACGAGCTGCAGGAAGCCGCGACCAACTACAAACTCGAACCTGCGGCCATATTTGCGGCGGTATCAGGCGTGCACCGGCGCTGCCGCGGCGCTTACGCGGTGGTGGCGATGATCGCTGGCTACGGCATGCTGGCGTTTCGCGATCCGTACGGCATACGTCCGCTGATTTTCGGCCGCATCGAAACCGGCGACGGCTACGAATACATGATGGCGTCCGAGAGCGTGGCGCTCGACGCGATGGGCTATGAAGTTGTGCGCGATGTTGCGCCGGGCGAAGCGATCTTCATCGACATGGACGGCAATTTTTACAGTAGACAGTGCGCGCCGGTCACGTCCTTGAATCCATGCATATTCGAATTCGTGTATCTGGCGCGGCCCGATTCGGTGATCGACGGCATCTCGGTGTACGAGACACGGCTGCGCATGGGCGAGAGCCTTGCCGACAAGATCAGCCGCAAGTACCGGCATCTCGATATCGACGTGGTGATTCCGATACCGGATTCGAGCCGGCCCGCGGCGATGGAATTATCCAAGCGGCTAAACCTGCCGTACCGTGAGGGTTTCATCAAAAACCGCTACATCGGCCGTACCTTTATCATGCCGGGACAGGCAGTGCGCCGTAAATCGGTGCGCCAGAAATTAAACGCGATCGGCATGGAGTTCAAAGGCAAAGACGTGCTGCTCGTGGACGATTCTATCGTGCGCGGTACCACCAGCAGCGAAATCGTGCAAATGGCGCGCGATGCCGGTGCACGCAAGGTGTATTTTGCGTCTGCCGCGCCACCGGTGCGCTTCGCAAACGTCTACGGAATCGACATGCCTACGCGCGACGAACTCATCGCCAACGGCCGCAGCGATGAAGAAATCGCGCGCGAAATCGGTTGTGACGAGTTGATCTATCAGGATCTCGATGCGCTGATCGAAGACGTGCACAGCGTCAATCCCAGGGTGAAGAGTTTCGAGGCGTCGTGCTTTAACGGTATCTACATCACCGGCGACATCACGCGCGAGTATCTCGATGGTGTCGAGCAGCAGCGGCGTGATGGCGTGAAGCTCGCGACCAGCGCCGCAGCGGCGACGCAGCTCGACCTCGATCTCGAACTGGTGGAATGATCGCGCGGCTCATCACCGAATTGTTGCATGTACGAACCAGCCACATTCAAGGAAGACCGTATTGATGTGATGCATGCGCTGATACGCGCGCATCCGCTGGCGACGCTGGTGACGATGAGTGCGCGTGGTATGGAAGCGAATCACATTCCGATGCTGATCGACACTGGGCCCGCTCCGTTTGGCGCACTGTGCGGGCATGTTGCCCGCGCAAACCCGGTGTGGCGCGAGTTTGATGCGAAAATCCAAGTGCTTGCGGTGTTTCAGGGGCCGCATGGTTATGTCACGCCATCGTGGTATGCGTCCAAGCGCGACACCGGCAAGGTGGTGCCGACATGGAATTACGCCGTGGTGCATGCGAGCGGCCCGCTGGTTGTGCATGACGACGTCGAGTGGCTGCGCGGACTGGTCACACGTCTGACCGAATCGCAGGAGTCGAAGCGCGTGCAACCGTGGCTTGTGACCGACGCGCCTGCCGACTACGTCGATACAATGCTCAAGGCCATCGTCGGCATTGAAATTCCCTTAGCGCGCCTGCAAGGCAAGTGGAAGATGAGCCAGAACCGCATAGAGCGCGATCGCACAGGTGTCATCGATGCATTGAATGCCGAAGGCGATGCCGTGAGCCGTGAAATGGCCGGTCTCGTAAAGGGCGAACGTCGGATTTGACAAATGCCGCTTGGGCAGGTAACTTAGCAATCATTGTTTCATCGCGCTGATTTGTGGTCTGCTTGCGGGCGCGTAATAAATCCGGCTAAAGAGATGAAGGTGCGTTCTCAAACCCGGTTTTAGCGCAAGCGGACCGGGTTTTTGTTTTTATGGGGTCACAATATGAGCAGCGGATTTACCACAACCATCCTGCATTCCGATCTGGAAGCGCCGATCGAGCATTTTTCCGTCCACAAACCCATGCATGCTGCGGTTGCGTTTGGTTATCCCGACTCACGCGATCTGGTGAAGGTGTTCAAGGGCGAGGCCGCCGGCTATGCCTATGGCCGCCAGGGCAATCCCACGACGGCCGCGCTGGAATCCAAGGTCAGCAAAATGGAAGACGGTATTGCCACAGCGTGCTTCAGCACGGGCATGGCCGCGATTGCGTCTACCTTTGTTGCGCTGCTGCGCGCGGGTGACCATGTGGTGTCGAGCTCGTTCCTGTTCGGCAATACCAACAGCCTGTTCGGCACGTTCAATACCCAGGGCTACGAAATCACCTTCGTCGATGCCACCGATGTCAACAACGTGGCGCAGGCGATTCGGCCCAATACGCGCATGGTGTTCGTTGAAACGATCGCCAACCCGCGCACGCAGGTCGCCGACCTCACGCGCATCGGCGAGTTGTGCGCGAAGCATGGCTTGATCTACTTCGTCGACAACACCATGACTTCACCGTATCTCTATCGTCCGAAGCGAGACCGGGCCAGCCTGGTCATCAATTCGCTAACCAAGTACATCGGTGGCCACGGCAACGCACTCGGCGGCGCGGTGACGGACACGGGTCTTTACGACTGGACGCGGTATTCGAACATCTACGACAACTACAAAAATGCCAAGCCCGCCATGTGGGGCATCCAGCAAATCCGCAAGAAAGGATTGCGCGACGTCGGCGCTACGCTGGCGGCAGAACCTGCACACCGCATCGCGACCGGTGCCGAGACGCTGGCGCTGCGCATGGAACGGTCTTCAGGCAACGCGCTGGCGCTCGCGCGATTTCTTGCGGGTCATCCCAAGGTGACGAAAGTTTATTATCCTGGTCTCGAAGATCACCCTCAGCACAAGCTGGCCGGTGAGTTATTCAAGTGTTATGGCGCGCTGATGAGCATCGAACTCGCCCACGGCATCGATTGCTGCGATTTTCTGAATCGTCTGCAGATCGTAATTTCGTCCAGCCATCTCGGTGACAACCGCACGCTCGCGATACCGATTGCGCAAACGATCTATTGGGAAATGGGCGCGGCACGACGTGCCGAGATGGGCATTGCCGAATCATCGATCCGGCTGTCGATAGGCATCGAGGATGCAGACGATTTGATCGGCGATTTTCGGCAAGCGCTAGGCAGTGCGTAAAATATTAATAAAAACAAATACTTATATCAATGCCAAACGTACCTGCCGACCGAGTGAAATTCAGTTAGGGAGCTGGATAGCCTCGCAGCCGCTGGCATCACAACGCAGGTAGCTTCCACGCTGGTACCAATCGCCGAGCACCCAGCGCTCGCAAATATGACTGTCGACCGTGTGTACGTGCCACGCCGGTCGATGGGTGTGCCCGTGGATCAATCGCGGGTAGCCGTTTTCACGCAGCGCTTGCTCGACGGCAGCTGGCGTGACGTCCATGATCTCGGCGGATTTTTCGCCCTTGCTGGCGTTGCTTTGCGCGCGCATGCCGAGCATTTGTTCGCGCCGGGTAGCAAGGGGCTGGGCGAGGAATTTTCGCTGGTTGTCGGGGTTGTGCGCGTAGGCGCGAAATTTTTGGTATTCAATGTCGTCTGTGCACAGCGTGTCGCCGTGCATCAATAGGGCGCGTGTGCCGTGCAGATCAATGACGGTCGGATCATCGATCAACCGCGCACCGCATTGTGCCGAGAACGCTTGGCCAATCAGCACATCGCGGTTGCCGTGCATGAGATACACCGGCACACCGCGCAATGTCAGTTGTGCCAGCGCGCCGGCGACTTCGGCATTAAGCGGGTTTTCGGCATCGTCGTCCCCAACCCAGTATTCAAACAAGTCGCCGAGGATGTAGAGCGCCTGCGCGGCTGGTGCGACCCGTTCTGCAAAATCAAAGAACTGCCGGTTGATTTGCGGCCGATCGGCTGTGAGATGCAGATCGGAGATGAAGAGGGTGTGGGGCATTCAGGATTGGTGATTCGGGATCGAAGATTGAGTAAACACTAATGCCGCTGGTCTCGCCCAATCCTGATTGTGCAATCCTCAATCCTGCCGTTAAACCACTTCCGCCTTCTCAATTACCACATTCTGCACCGGCACATCCTGATGCATGCCGCTGCTGCTGGTTTTGACACCTTTGATTTTGTCGACCACGTCGGTGCCCGCGGTGACTTTACCGAACACGCAGTAGCCCCAACCCTGCGGCGTGGGCGCGGTGTGGTTCAGAAAATCGTTATCCGACACGTTGATGAAAAACTGTGCACTTGCCGAGTGCGGGTCGGAAGTACGCGCCATGGCGACGGTGTATTTGTCGTTCTTGAGGCCGTTGGTTGCTTCGTTTTGCACGGTCGCGCGCGTGGGCTTTTGTTTCATGCCCGGCTCAAAGCCGCCGCCCTGTATCATGAAGCCATCGATCACGCGGTGAAAAATCGTGTTGGTATAGTGTCCGTCTTTCACGTATTGCGTGAAGTTCGCAGCGGTTTCCGGTGCTTTCGCGGCATCCAGTTCGATGGCGATAACACCGTGGTTGGTGTGCAGCTTGATCATTTACTTTCCTTTGGTTGCGGGTTTTGCGGATTCGATGACGGTGACGCGCTCGATGATAACCGGAGTCACCGGTACGTTCTGGTGCTGCATGCGTGACGCGGTGGGCACGTTTCTGATTTTGTTTACCACATCCATGCCTTTGACCACGCGGCCGAATACGGTATAGCCGATTTCGCTGGGCGAGGGGCCGCGAAAATCAAGCATCGTATTATCGACGACGTTGATGAAAAACTGCGAGGTTGCCGAATGCGGATCACCGGTACGCGCCATCGCAATGCTGCCGATCTCGTTGCGCAGGCCATTGCCGCCTTCGTGCTTGACCGGATCGCGGGTCTTTTTCTGCTGCATGTCCTGGGTGAAGCCGCCCCCCTGAATCATGAAGTCGCCGATTACGCGATGAAAAATCGTACCGCTGTAAAAACCGTCTTTCGCATATTGCACGAAGTTTTTCACGGTCTCCGGCGCATTTTCGGGATACAGCTCAAGCATGATGACGCCCATGTTCGTGCGCATTTCGATCTGCGGGTTCTGCGCGCTCGCGTGCATGGCGGCAGTCAGTGCAAACGCAATAAAAATAGCTCGTAACATATTGATTATATTCATAAAATAAGCCTACCTCGATGATGAGAAAAACGGGAATAACAGCATCAGCGCTTTAACGCGCCAGACAGTAAATCGTTGATTATTTTCAGCTTGAGCGGGGCCGATGCATTGCTCTTGTCGAGCTTGACGGCTTTGTCGTACGACTCCGCCGCCATGCGTGCGTAAATGTCGCCGAGGTTTTCATGCGCGGCGGGAAACGTCGGCAGCGCCTGCACGGCAGATACCAGCGCGAGACGTGCTTGTTCGTAATTTCCGCGCTCGGCGTGCAGCACGGCGAGATTATTGTACGGCTCCGGCAGCTCGGGATAGTCCTGCGTGAGATCGGTGAAAATGCGTATCGCTTCCGCGGAATTTTTTTGCTGTGTGTAGATCACGCCTTTCAGAAAACGCCCACGCGCATCCTTGGGTCGTTTGACAAGAAAAGCATCGATCTTCGTCAGCGCGTCAGCGAGTTGCCCTTTGGCCAGTAACTGGCTCGCTTCCTGAAACTCGTTCGGTTGTGGAGGTTGAGGCGCCGGTTGCTGTGCAAAAACCGAGCCGCTTGCAAGCAAGGCGCCGCACAGAATCACGAAGCGGAAGAAACTCATTGTGCTATAATTTTTTGTGTAATTCAGGGACTTACGGCGGCTTTGCTGAATAACTAAACACAGGTACCGGGTTCGGGATTCTACCAGAACCTTCCGTGATTCCACTGCCGCCGAGTGCGGCTCCCAATCTCGATAGCACGTTACTTGCACGTAACTAATTACGACCGATTCATGCTGAAAATCTACAACACGATTGCCCGCGAAAAGCAGGATTTCGTTCCCATCACTCCTGGCAAAGTGCGAATGTATGTCTGCGGCATGACCGTTTACGACTACTGTCACCTTGGTCACGCGCGTGTGATGGTCGTGTTCGACGTGGTGCGGCGCTGGCTGCGTGCCAGCGGTCTTGACGTGACCTATGTACGCAACATCACTGATATCGACGATAAAATCATCAAGCGCGCGCAGGAAAACAACGAGCCGATGGCGGTGCTGACCGAACGCTTCATTAGCGCCATGGATGAAGATGCCGCCGCCCTGGGCATCGAAAAACCCGATCACGAGCCGCGTGCCACCGAGTATGTGCAGGGCATGCTCGATATGATCGAGGTGCTGCGTACGCGCGGGCTCGCGTATCAGGCAACCGACGGTGATGTGAATTACGCAGTGCGCAAATTCGAAGGCTACGGCAAACTCTCCGGCAAGTCGCTCGAAGATCTGCGTGCGGGCGAGCGCGTCGAAGTCGATATGGCGAAGCAGGATCCGCTCGACTTCGTGCTGTGGAAACGCGCGAAAGCCGGCGAGCCGTCGTGGGAGTCGCCGTGGGGTGCGGGCCGCCCCGGCTGGCATATCGAATGCTCGGTAATGTCGAATTCACTGCTCGGCGAGCATTTCGACATTCATGGCGGCGGGCAGGACTTGCAGTTTCCACACCACGAAAACGAAATCGCGCAGTCCGAGGGCGCGCACCAGCATAAATTCGTCAACTACTGGATGCACAACGGCTTTGTGCGCGTAGACAACGAAAAAATGTCCAAGTCGCTCGGCAATTTTTTCACCGTACGCGAAATTCTCGCGAGGTACGACCCGGAAGTCGTGCGTTTTTTCATCATCCGTGCGCAATACCGCAGCCCATTGAATTATTCAGATCAGCATCTCGATGATGCAAAGCAGGGTTTGACGCGGCTTTACACGGCGTTGAAGGATTTTGATGTCGTCCCCGCCGCCGTCGATTGGAACAATCCTTATGCGGCAAAGTTTCGTGACGCAATGAATGATGATTTCAATACGCCGGAAGCGGTAGCGGTGTTGTTTGAGTTGGCGAATGAAATTAACCGGTCGAAGTCGGTTGAAACGGCACAACTGCTGAAATCGCTGGCGGGCATTCTTGGTTTGTTGCAGCGTGATCCAACAGTCTATTTGCAGTCAGGTATTGTCTATGTGGTACTTCCGACGCTTCAGGTTTCGATGGCCGGTACGCAAACATTCCCTCCAGAATTGATAGAAAAAATGATTGTCGACCGCGCCGCCGCACGCAAGGCGAAGAACTTTGCCGAGGGAGATCGCATCCGCAAGGTATTACTCGATGCTGGTATCGTATTGGAAGACACAGCAAAAGGCACGAGCTGGCGGCGGAGCTAAGACACTCCCTCCCTTGCGCGTAGCGCGGGGGAGGGCGGGGAAGGGGCACGGAACGGTGCAGCTTTCCGCCCCCATCCCAGCCTTCCCCCGCAAGCGGGGGAAGGAGAAATAGGAAAACACATGACGCTTGCTCTTCAGAGTGCATTCGGCCTTATCGCGCTGCTCCTGATCGCTTGGGCCATCAGCGAAAACCGCCGTACCGTACCGTGGCGCATCGTCGTATCCGGCGTACTGCTGATGGTCGTGATGGCGGTTCTACTTTTGAAAGTGCCGCTGTTCAAGCAATTCTTTCTCACGCTGAACGACGCGTTGCTCGGTCTTGAGAAGGCGACTCAAGCCGGCACATCATTCGTATTCGGTTACCTTGGCGGCGGCAAACTGCCGTTTGCCGAGCAGCCGCAGACTTCAAGTTTCGTGCTCGCGTTTCGCGCGCTGCCACTGATACTGGTGATAAGCGCGCTGTCTTCGCTGCTGTTTTTCTGGAAAGTGTTGCCGGTCGTAGTGCGCTCGATATCCAAGGTTCTCGAAAAAACCATGGGTGTCGGCGGAGCGGTAGGGCTTTCGACGGCGGCGAATATTTTCATCGGTATGGTGGAGGCGCCGCTGGTTATCAAGCCGTACCTGCGTGTGATGAGCCGCGGCGAACTGTTTATCGTGATGACCTGCGGCATGGCAGGTATCGCAGGCACGGTGATGGTGCTTTACGCGAGTATGCTCGGCGCGGTGGTGCCAGATGCGATGGGGCACATACTTTCGGCTTCGCTCATCAGTGCGCCAGCGGCCATAGTGGTCGCGGCGCTGATGATTCCGCCGCAAGGCGTACCCACCGCGGGTACGCTCGACAGCGCGCAGGAGTCGAAAAGCGCGATGGACGCGATTACGCGCGGCACCATCGATGGCCTTGCGTTGCTGCTCAACATCGTGGCGATGCTGATCGTGCTGATTGCGCTGGTGACGCTTGCCAATCTGGCGCTGGGCGCGCTGCCCGAAATCGGCGGCAAACCCGTCACCCTGCAACGCCTGCTCGGACTGGCGATGGCGCCGGTAGTGTGGCTTGCGGGCATACCGTGGAGCGAAGCGGTTGCTGCGGGTGCGCTGATGGGCACTAAAACCGTTCTCAACGAATTCATTGCCTACATCGACATGTCGCAGTTGCCCGCCGGCGCGCTGAGCGAACGCAGCCGTATCATCATGACTTACGCACTGTGCGGATTCGCCAATTTTGGCAGCCTGGGCATCATGATCGGTGGGTTGGCGACGATGGCGCCCGAGCGCCGCGACGAAATCGTCGGCCTAGGCGTGCGCTCGATAGTGTCGGGAACACTGGCGACGCTAGTTACCGGTGCCACTGTAGGGGTCGTGCTATAAGTATTTTTTTTATTTATATTTTTAGTGCCTAATACGTTACTGGCGCATCTCGCAAGTTAGCTTACACTTTTAAATCAAAGAGTTTTTAGGTACCAAAAAACTCTTTGACTTTATCCATCCATCCTTTGGCGCGCGGGTTGTGGTTGCCGGAGTCCTTGAGGTTGATGGTTTCGAGTTCCTGCAAAAGTTCGCGCTGGCGCGCGGTGAGATTGACCGGCGTTTCTACGACCACGTGGCACAAGAGATCACCGTGCGCATTGGAGCGCACGCCTTTGATGCCTTTGCCGCGCAACCGAAAAATTTTCCCGCTCTGGGTTTCGGAGGGAATCTTGATCTTGGCGGAACCGTCCAGCGTTGGAATGTCGATGTCGCCGCCGAGTGCCGCGGTGGTAAACGAGATCGGCATTTCGCAGTGCAGGTCGTTGTGGTCGCGCTGGAACACCGAATGCGCCTTGATGTGGATCACCACATACAGATCGCCTGACGGGCCCCCATTCGCGCCCGCTTCGCCTTCGCCGGAAAGCCGGATGCGGTCGCCTTCGTCTACACCGGCAGGGATTTTTACCGATAGCGTCTTGTGTTGTTTTACGCGCCCGCTGCCGCTGCACGTGCCGCAGGGATTGGAGATCATCTTGCCGGTGCCGTGGCATTTCGGGCAGGTTTGCTGTATCGAGAAGAAACCCTGCTGCATGCGCACCTGGCCGTGGCCGTTGCAACTGGTGCATTTTGTCGGCTGCGTGCCGGCTTTAGCCCCCGTACCTTTGCAGGTGCCGCATTCCTCAAGCGCGGGAATACGAATGCGTGTCTCGGTGCCGCGTGCGGCTTCTTCCAGCGAGACTTCGAGGTTGTAGCGCAAATCCGCGCCGCGATACACACTGGAACGCTGGCGGCCGCCACCGAAGATGTCGCCAAAGATATCGCCGAATGCATCGCCAAAGCCGCCGCTGAATCCGCCGCCCGCGCCCGCCGCCATCGACGGGTCTACACCGGCGTGGCCGTATTGATCGTACGCTGCGCGCTTGTTGGCGTCCGACAGAACCTCGTAAGCCTCCTTCGCTTCCTTGAAGTTGCCCTCGGCCTTGGGATTATCCGGATTGCGATCCGGGTGCCACTTCATCGCGAGCTTGCGATAGGACTTCTTGATGTCTTCGTCGGAGGCGTCCCGATTGACGCCCAGCACTTCGTAGTAATCTTTTCTTTGAGCCATTTTTGAATGTGAAGCGACAGGCGTTGATTGTCAGACGAAAAACGCAAACAGGGTGAGGAACTTCCGCTCCTCACCCCTCACTTACACTTCGCGCCTTACGCAGCTATTTCTTATCTTTAACCTCGGTGTATTCAGCGTCTACTACATTGCCATCATCTTTCTTTCCGGCCTCGGCTTTGGCTTCACCGCCGCCCGCCGCGCCCGCCCCAGCCTGTTGCTTGGCCTGCTCCTGCGCGTACATTTTTTCGGCAAGCTTGTGCGAGGCTTCGCCGAGCGCCTGCGACTTGGCTTCGATCGCGTCCTTGTCGTCGGACTTCAGCGCTTCTTCCGCTTCCTTCAACGCGGCTTCGATCTTGCCTTTCTCATCGGCGGTGAGTTGTTCGCCATGATCCTTGAGCGATTTCTTCACCGAGTGCACCAGTGCATCGCACTGGTTACGCGCGGTGATGAGTTCCATCGCCTTCTTGTCTTCCTCGGCGTGTGCCTCTGCATCCTTCACCATGCGCTGGATTTCCTCTTCGGATAGCCCGCTCGAAGCCTGGATCTTGATCTTGTTCTCCTTGCCCGTGGCTTTGTCTTTGGCGGAAACGTGCAGGATGCCGTTGGCGTCGATGTCGAAAGCGACCTCGATCTGCGGCATGCCGCGCGGCGCCGGCGGAATGTCGGTCAGGTTGAACTGGCCCAGCGATTTGTTCGTCTTCGCCATGTCGCGCTCACCCTGCAGCACGTGTATCGTCACTGCGGTCTGGTTATCGTCCGCCGTCGAGAACACCTGATTGGCCTTGGTCGGTATCGTGGTGTTCTTCTGGATCAACTTGGTCATCACGCCGCCCAGTGTCTCGATACCTAATGACAACGGCGTCACGTCGAGCAGCAGTACGTCCTTGACGTCGCCTTTCAGCACGCCGGCCTGAATTGCAGCACCTACCGCCACCGCTTCATCGGGGTTCACGTCCTTGCGCGGTTCCTTGCCGAAGACTTCTTTCACCTTGTCCTGCACCTTCGGCATGCGCGTTTGCCCGCCGACGAGAATCACGTCCTCGATTTCGGACAGCTTGATGCCGGCATCCTTGATCGCGATTTCGCACGGCTTGATGGTGCGCTCGATC
>Ga0315912_10005480_pt1 | contig 11665 bp, 8 predicted proteins | sample VfabasoilMG_FD_204469 | JGI IMG/M metagenome (GOLD analysis project Ga0315912, IMG submission 204469) | Garden soil microbial communities collected in Santa Monica, California, United States - V. faba soil | ecosystem: Environmental > Terrestrial > Soil > Garden | place: USA: California...
TGGAGGAGTGGATTGACTTCCTTACAGTGTCTTGACCAGATCCTCATTTTGCTTTATGTAGCCGAAATCGTCAGGTGCCTTCCTGGCCATCTCCAGTGACTTTGTCGCGGTCGCTTTAGCACCGGCTTTATCGCCTGCTGCTTTTTGGATTCTCGCTTTCAGGTGAACGTTCCAGAATGCGTTCGGTTCACCGCCGGCGATGCCAAGGTCTACCCACTCGAGGGCTTTCTTGAGATCCTTGTTTGTGTCGAGATAGTAGCGCGCAGCTGTTATGTAGGCGTTGGGATTGACCTTCGTGGCGGTTTCAATGGCCTTCAACACTTTCTTGTCGAAGTTAACCTTGACACCAAACTTTACAGATGTGTTCTCCCAGGCAATCTGAATATTTGCCTTGGTGTTGTCGTCGCTGAGATCTGTAACGTTGAGGGTAAACATTTCCACTTTTTCAGTGAGCTTTTCTGATTTGACGACAAATGAGGCTGCATCATTTTCGGGTTTGTAAGCTCCCAGGTCGCCGCCTATTCCCACGTTCTTGTGCAGGTACAGTGTCCACTCCGTTGCGCCCGGCTTGCTCAGCAGCAGGTAGTCGCCTTTAGGTACCTTCTTTCCTTCCACTTCAACAGTATCACCAAAAGTGATGACCGTACCCTGGCTTGCGCCTGTGCGCCACATCGCATTGTAAGGCACAAGGAAATCCTTACCGTCGCCGTAGATCTTGCGGCCCTTCATGCGAGGACGAAGGTAGTTGATCTTCACATCGGTCAGGCCGATGCGGGTCGTGAGGGTAACAGCGGGGCTTGGCGCAGGAGTTTCAATTTGAGCACTTGCTCCAAGTGACGCTGCAACGAGTAAAACGATAAGTATTCTCTTCATGGTTTTGTAGTTGATTTTCGTGTGGCGAAATTAAATGAACTTTAGGCAACTTAAACAGGAAATTAGACTGACAATTGGTGTCAATTTTTGTTGTTTAACAACCCTTTAACAGCTTCGGGCTCGCCGGTCTAAGGGCCGCCGCAGACCACCATTCCATCTGAGCAGGATTTAATGAAACTTGATCTCTCATTCTATCAGCATCCTGAAGTTACAAGGGTTGCGAAGGCGCTTCTCGGCAAGGTGCTTTTTACACAGGTGGGAGGACAGACAACAAGTGGGATGATTGTCGAGGTTGAAGCATATTCGCATATCGAAAAGGGCTGTCATGCATACGGGAACAAAGTCACAGGCCGTAATAAGGTCATGTTCCTCGAGGGCGGACACTGTTACGTATATCTGTGTTATGGAATTCACCACCTTTTCAATGTGGTCACCAGCAAGGCAGGCGTCGGAGACGCTGTTCTTATTCGTGCACTTGAACCTGGGCAGGGCCTCGATGTGATGATGGAGAGGATCGGCGCGACTTCGCCACGGCGAATTACATCCGGACCGGGCAAGTTGACCAGGGCGATGGGCATCGACCGGGGCCTGAATGGTACTTTGTTGTCGGGACCCGATGTGTGGATAGGTGATGGGATAAAGGTTGGGAAGGGTGCTATTCTCGCAGATGCCCGCATTGGCATTGATTATGCAGGAAAGGATGCAAAGCTGCCATGGAGGTTTTCAATAAAGGGGAACGAGTGGGTAAGCAAATGACTTTGGAACGACATCGCGTTGCGGTAATATTGTTGTCACTACTTCTTACTGCTTAATACTTGCTACTGGCTACTTGCTACTTATTAATCAATGCACAAGTTTCTCGCTGCGGTCACATTGTTTGTCATTCAGGCGGAGGCGCAGATCGGCAACCTGTCCCTTCTTAACTCACCCTGGGATGAACAAAGTCCGGTGGTGTCGCCTGATGGAAGGGAGTTGTATTTCACGCTTGGCGGTAACTCCCAAAACGCAGGTGGTGCAGAGGATCGCGGCGACATTTGGGTCTCGACGCTCGGGACCGCAGGCTGGAGCGCGCCGGTGCGTGCCGGTGACCACATAAACAATGGACTGCATAACGTGGTTGCAGGATTTTCCGCCGACGGAAGTCGGATGTATTTAATGGGTCACTATCAACCCGCCGGCAAGCCGGTCACGTCGCAGGGTATTTCTGTCTGCCAAAGGACGTCGGTGGGCTGGTCCGCGCCAAGCAACATTTCCATCCCATACTTTAAGAATAAGTCGCCGGACCAGAGTGGATATATCAGCCCGGATGGTAACATCCTGCTGTTCTCCGGTGAGTCATATACCACCTACGGTGCCGACGACATCTATGTTGTACTGAAGGAAGATGGGAAGTGGCTTGAACCGTTCAACCTCGGGCCCGTGATCAATACAGTGAACCAGGAGCTATCGCCTTCGCTCAGCGGGGATGGAAAGCGACTGTACTTTGCCTCCAATGGTCACGGAGGATCCGGAAGTTTTGACATCATGTATTCAGACAGGCTTGATGATTCGTGGAAGAGCTGGTCGCCGCCCAGCAATATGGGTGGGGTGTGCAACACGGAGGGCCGCGAGCTTTTCTACAGGGAATATGGCGATGGAGCCTTCTTCACATCAACCTTGAACAGCGACGGAGTTGGCAACATCCGATATTTGCCGGCACCAAAGCAGGAGTCAGCAGTGGCCAAAACTGAGACGGCTCCCGGGATAATTGTGGTTCCGGAGCAGGCGGCCACACAGGCCCAACAGACTGACGCGAGCGGGACCCCGGCAAACGTCACAGGCAGGGTGATCAATAGTAAGACGAACGCTCCGGTGGGCGGTGCAAGCGTTGTATTTCAGGTCCGGGATCGGCAGGTGGTGGTCGCTTCAAGCGACGATGGATTGTATTTGGCTCACATTCCCGACAGAAGCGAGTACCATGTCCGCGTGGAGGCCGTTGGCTTCATTGGCGAGTTCGAAAAACTGGACCTTCGTGCCCGGACTTCCAACGACTTTGAGATGAACTTCAGCTTGCTGCCAGTGGAAGTCGGCGCCACAGTCAATCTGAAGAGCGTTCTTTTTGTCAGGAGTCAAGCCGTTCTGCTCGGGGAGTCATATGACGAGTTGGATATGGTTGTCGATTTCATGAAGCGAAACCCTACCGTTGAGATTGAACTGTCGGGTCACACGGACAATCGGGGGCGGCAGGAACAAAACCTCAAGCTTTCCCGCGAGCGCGTGGACGCGGTAAAGGAATACCTGGTGAAGAAAGGTATAGATGGGAAGAGGATCTCGGGACGAGGCTATGGGGGCATACAGCCAATAGCAGACAATGAGGCCGAGGAGACCCGGGCAATGAACAGGAGAGTGGAGTTTACTATCGTGAAAGAATAGCAGGGTCAACCATCGGCCAATGCCAAAAAAAAGAGAGCGCCGTTGCGGGCGCTCTCTTCCTATTGAATTCAGTGTGAACTAGTCGTTCGTCTGTCCTGAGCCCATGTCTACATCGTAAGTCTTCCTTACACCGCTCTTCGCGATGTACGCGCCACTCGTCAGCGGCACACCTACGAACGGCAAGTTGCCTGGCAGCGATACGCCACCGGTAACATCGGCGTTAGGATTGAATGCAGAGCCAAGCACTCTCAGGTAGTTGTTTCCAACATAGCCGGTGCCCGCAGTAGTGATGGTTACGTCGGTAACTTCGCCAGCTGCAGAAATTGTAGCGGCAGCAGTGAAGCCATTGCCCTTGGATGCAGTAATCAGCACACGTGTTCCAGCAGGATAGTTGTCTCCGTTCTGATACACTTCGACACTCGACACGGCTCCGTTGGTTACGAATACGTTGGCAAGGGCCGGATTGCTGTACACGCTTCCAGACAGTGCGTTGTATGACTTGCCTGGATCGAGGATGACCACGAAGGTTCCGGCAGTATATCCGTTTCCGGCTGCGGTCACCTCGATTGAGGTCAGGAACCCATTGTCAAGTTTAGCTACGGCAGTAGCGCCGGAGCCTCCCTTTCCTGGATCGACAATCAACACACGGGGCGCTACGATATAGCCACCGCCCTGTGAGGTAACTTCAATCTCATCCACGAACTGGTTGCCCAGCGATGCAGTTGCTGAAGCACCTGATCCGGATTGGATTGTGACCGTTACAGGCAGGGTGGGATAGTATCCAGAGCCTGCGTTAGTGAGGTTAACACCAATGAGTCGGCCGTCAGTACCAATGATCGCCGTTGCGGTTGCCTGAACTGAACCAGGGCCGGCAAAATTCGGAGCAGAGATAATTACGCGAGGCACGTTGGTATAGTACAGGTTGTCCGCTTCAGGCGTTCCTGTGCCGGTTACAGTGATTGAACCGATACCAAGTCCCTTCCAGATCACAGTGCCAACTGCACCACCACCAACAGAGGCTACGTTTGCTGCGCCAGTTGTGTTGACATAGCCAGCGCCAGGGTTTGTGATAGCCACGCTTGTGAGCACACCGCCTGTCAGCACACCAGTGAGGACAGCCGTGGTTGTACCAGGACCGAATGTACCTCCAGGCAGAGTGATAACGGGAGGCGTCGTATAGAAGAGGCCGCCGGTAGCCACCGTTGCAGCAGTTACAACACCACCTGTGGTAGTGATGTTAACTGTCGCTCCCAAACCTGAAGTGACGAGCACGCGAGGCTCGAAGTTCATACCGTCGCCGCCATTCGTTACATTCACTGAGGACAACGCGCTAAGGCCGGTGCTAAACACGGCAGTCGCTGCAGGGAAGTTTGTTCCTGAGTTGAATCCACCGGTGTTGACGCCAGTGGGGAAGTTGGCAAGCGTAAGTTGCTCACCCGGGTTGAACACCAGGTTGCCGTTAAGGTCGGCGTAGAACACTACGTTCGGTGCAATTCCATTGAAGCCGCTGCCAAGGTTGGTGAGTTGCACGTTGGCTACACCGCCGAGGCCAGGACCGAATGCCGATCCACCTTCAGATGCAGTTCCACCAGAACCTTCAGTAATCGTCACGCCAGGTGCAGAAGTATATCCGCTTCCGCCGCTAACCAGTGTGATTGCAGTAACAACGCCGTTCGTTACCGTGGCGGTTGCTGTCGCTTGTGTTCCACCTGCAGGAGGAGGCGCGATGATCACGCGAGGAGTACCCTGGAAGTGCGTGCCGCCGGAAGTCAGATCCAGGTCAGTAACGCTGCCGTTTCCTGAGATGACTGCAACAGCCGTTGCACCGCCGCCAGCATCGAAAGTGACAGAGGGAGCAAGCGAAATGTTAGGAATTGCAGTGTAGCTTCTTCCCGGGCCGTAGATGTTACGGCGTGTCACCTGCGTCACGTCACCGTTCGTTTGAACGAAGTAAGTCTTGTTCGCCACTACGTCGGAGTACTCGATGGCGATAGGCAAGCCTTTGGGGCTTCCGGGCAAAGTAAGGCTGAAGTCACCGTTGGCATCTGTCGTAGCAGTTGCGATAAACTCATACGCCCAGTTGTCTGGCTGGAACACGCTGTTCAATAAGGCAGCCGTCGGGTCGTTTGTAGGGGTGGGAGCAGATGCGGCAGTAACATAAGTAGTAGCAAATCCCGAGGGTCCGTTGTTTACATCGAGATAAGCCGTTACCTGCGATCCGGCAGGAACAATTTCCCTGTTGCGGTTAGTCGTATTTGTTTCGATGAACATACGACCGCCGAGCAAGCTCGCATTCGCGCCTGTGGTTTCAAAGATTGTGAAGTCGTTGCCGAAGGTCCGCTGGTTGAAGTACTTCAGCAATTGCTCAAGAATGTAGTTATTCTCGAAATAAGTGCTGGAAGAGCCTGAACCGCCGGTACCGCCGCCGGCACCACCTGCGCCGCCCGGGCTTGCTGCAACCTGAACCGCCTCCTTAAACAATTGGAAGGGCAGAGACGCATCTACAGTCCAGCTAAACGTGGTGAAGCCTGTGCCTGATACAGTTCCCTGGATCTGGCCTACGCCAAGATCAGTGAATGAAAACAAGCCATCACGACCGGTCTTGGTTTGCTTCACACCGTGCTGTGAAATGGTAACGGTAATGTCGCTTGCGAAGGCCTGGGTCTTTTCAGTCTTGCCGTTGCTGATTGAAGAAATGCTGCCGTTCAGGACCTGCACTTCATACGAATAGGGCAAATAAACTTTCAGACCGGCTGCAATTGCCAGGGAGTCCGCCCGCGACAGTGAGTCGAGATAGCGGCGGTATTCAAGTTCTTCCATGGCCAGTAGGAATTGCAGGGAGTCGGCGGCCGAAATCGACTTAAGCTCGTCGATCTTTGCCTGTTTCTGTTGCTGGAGCAGATCAGCTTCAGTGAAGTCATCCTTACAGGAGATGACCACCAACGCTATCAATGCTGCACCGAACAACGAGAGGTTCAGTTTTGAAAGTTTCATAGTGGACTAAATTGATTGTTAAAGGTTAAAATATAGACTTGCTAAAAAGTACTCGAATCAAAGAAAACGATAGCCAAGGCTTATGGAGATCGTCTTCGACTTGTAATCGCCCGGATATCTGCCCGTTTCAGCATTGCTTTGGGTGAGATTGACGAGGCCCTGCTGATACCTGAGGTCGACGTGCATCCTTTCGAAGTTAAAAGACAAGCTGCCAAGCACGCTGGAGTTTGTGGGCGCGAACTCTGAGGTCACGTTCTCAGTAGTGTTCGTGTATGAATAAGTCTTTGCCGCGCCATTCGCATCCTTGGCTGAATAGTCGTTGTCCGAGATCTGGTACACAAAGATGTTGTAAGAGAAGGCGTAGCCGGCGCTCACTTTCGGGTTGAGGCTCTTAAGAAACGGGAGGTTAACTACAGCCATCACGGGAATTTCGGCGCTGTGAAACCGCAGGTTTCGATTCTTGTAGGTGACGGACTCGATAGCACCAAGATCTACGGGCTTGGTAATGTCATCGGTTGTGCCGGCGTACGACACGTATAACAGTTCTGCCCGCACGGAAAGAGGACCCACGATAGGCAGGGTCGCAAATCCGCCGACACCATAGCCAAAACCTGGATTTGTAGCACCGAATTTGGTTACGTTGCCTATGACCTTCGCGCCAGCACTAAACCCATCTTGCCCATAGACTTTAGGTGACAGGAGCAAGATAGCGATTGCCGACAAAAAAAGGGGGATCCGGGTCTTCATCGATGATTTTGGGGTTTCAAATGGGTCGCAAAGTATTCTATAGCCTCACGGATATACAATACCTCTTAAGTGGTATTTTATTCCGAGGCGGCAAAACTAAGGAAGTCACGTCACCTAACCTTACCGCAAATCAAAATGAGGGACTGTTTCGCCAAAGGAATGTTGCTGCACTGCGGTAGGAACTAGCTGTCAAAATGGGGAGCTAAAGAGCAGTATCGGAAAGCCGGGCTTGCAACAAACTCATAATCAAAGTGCTGCCTTACCATGCATAACGCAAAACTTGTATGTACTCGAAGGCCGGTGCCTTGCGTGATTAGATTATTATTAAAACCCTGCGGCGGTGTCATCTCCTCTTGTTCTGTCGGCTCCGCCTTCGAGCCGTCCATCATCAAGAACCAGAATCGCATCAACACGGCCGATGGTTTTTCGTGATGTAAACTTGTGCCCCATGTTGACGAGGGCAAGGCTGTCCTTCCTTCTTATTGCGCCAGGTTCCTGCGCGACTTCATCAGGCATCCACTGGCTGTGAATGCGCTTCGCGTCCACTGCTTGCTGCATTCCCATGCCGAAGTCGGTAACATTGAGGATCACTTGAAACACAGATGTGATAATAGTGGAGCCGCCCGGAGATCCAAGTACCATGAAGAGTTTGCCGTCTTTCTCGACAATGGTCGGCGTCATTGCGGAGAGCATGCGTTTGCCCGGCTCAATCTTATTTGCCTCACCACCGAGAACGCCGAACATGTTGGGCACGCCCGGCTTTGCACTGAAGTCATCCATCTCATTATTTAGAAAGAAGCCCGAGCCTCCAACCACTACATAGGATCCAAACCACCCGTTAATTGTCGTGGTCACAGCAACAGCGTTTCCGTCCTTGTCGACAATAGAAAAGTGAGTGGTCTCCTGGGGTTCGTAGCCGGCAATTACACCGGGAAGGACTTGCTCACTTGGCGTCGCCTTGGCGTCGTCGAAGTTGCTCATGCGGGAGTTGTTGTATTCGGAGGTCACCAGTTCACTCATGGGAACTTTGTAGAAGTCCGGATCGCCAAGGAATTTTGAACGATCGGCATACACGCGCCGCTCGGCCTCGACCATGAGGTGAATGCTCCGTTCGGAATTGTGTTTCATCTTGTTCAATGGATATGGCTCCACCGATTTAAGCAATTGCAACAGGCATATTCCACCGCTGGAAGATGGCGGCATGGCAATGATCCTGTACTCTTTATAGGTACCCGTCACGGGCTCACGCCATACAGACTTGTAGGCGGCGAGATCTTCGCGACTAATCAAACCCTTTCCGCGATCCATTTCGGCCACGATGTCGTCTGCAGTCTTGCCTTCGTAGAAACCTGCCCTGCCGTTATCCCGGATTCTCTCCAGTGTATGTCCGAGATCTTCCCACCTGATCGTGTCGCCGGCTTTCCATTCATCCCTGAAAAGCCAGGCTGGCTTTACGGTGTTGTATTTTTCAAATGTCTTCCGATAGTCGTTGTACCATCCTGCCTCCCGGACTGTTACCGGAAATCCGCCGAGTGCGAGGTCGATGGCCGGCTGGACAAGCTCACTCCACGGCAGTGAGCCGAACCGCGCATGTGCAGTTGTCATTCCGTCAACCGACCCGGGGACACCAGAAGCCAGGTGGCCGGCTGTGCTCAGTTTGTCTATGACTTCTCTCTTCTTGTCGAGGTACATGTCCGCCGTTGCCTTACCCGGTGCCCTTTCACGGTAGTCCAAAGAGGCAATCGCTCCATCGTTTTGGCGAATCACCATAAAGCCTCCGCCGCCGATGTTGCCCGCCGCCGGGAACGTCACGGCGAGAGCAAACTGTACGGCGATGGCAGCGTCGACAGCGTTGCCTCCTTTGCGCAGTATGTCGGTTCCAACCTGCGAAGCGAGAGGATGCGCAGACACAACCATGGCCGAATCCGCAATCAATCCAACTACCCTTTCTTGCCTGCAGTGTGATAACACCAATAGCAGGGCAACTGCAAGTGACAGAGAAAGCGGGCGTTTCATAGAATAAACGTTTGGATTATTAACCTAAATGTATTATTTGACTCGAAGAAACTATGAGTTTAAGAAAGGAAAAGGCTGCGAGACTGAAGCTGAGCGTTCTGGATTTCACGCTAAAACTGATTGGAAAGAAATCATTCGATGACTTGTACGTTGAAGAAATCTGCGACAAAGTAAAGATTTCGAAAGTAACGTTGTTCAAGTATTTTCCGCAAAAAGAAGATATCCTGCTATACTACTACCGCGTATGGTGCCTGCGCCGTGCAGTTGAACTTCGCGACAAGCCCAGAGAGGGAGTACAGGCGATAAACTACCTGTTTGACCGACTCAGCGAGGATTGCGAGGATCATCCTGGCATTATACTCAGCTTGTTTGCATACCTGGCCGACCTCAAGCGTGCACCAAAACCGTTTCCTGTAAAGGTGGAAGAGAAGAGACTGTTGTTCCCGGCAATTCCCGACATACATAATATTGAGATACAGTCGGTGGAACAGATGTTCGAAAAGTTTTCACTTGAGGCTATCTTCCGGAAGGAAATCACTTCCACGAGTTCAACACGCGACATCACAAACCTGCTCACCACGATCTTTCATGGTTCTGCGGTCACAGGCCACATTGGCCAGCTTAGCCCGCTCAAGCTTTTTTTCAGGAAGAATCTGGAACTTGTGATGAAGGGACTTCAGTAGCTCCCGGTCTCCGGTTCCCGGTCTCCGGGAACTGGCAAGTGGAAACCGGCAACTACCTGCGCATCTTCACCGTCTTTGTGCCTGATCTTTCGAAGAGCCGCAACTTAAAACGACCGATGCCGATCCTTTTCTTCGACGAGCTCTTCTTATAATACGACTTGTGAGTTCGCGGCTTGATCACCTTTTCACTGTCGGAGAGCACACCGCACTGAAAACACATGCAACATGCCGCCATCACAAGAAAGATGGGGGTACTCGCGCGAGAAGCAGCTTTGGGCGGGGTCATCACAAAGTTGTCGACTAAAGTAACTCAATTGAGCCATAAAAATTGCTTTTGGCGGGCAGGGCGACGTAAATCCCCTTGATAACTCGGGCAGAAATGGCGACTTTCGACGCTGACATCAGAAATCACACACATGAAATCACGTAGAAGATTCCTCAAAGCGGGTGCCACAGCCCTGACCGGCGCGGGCCTTGCGTCCATGATGCCCCTGGATGTGCTGGCGGAGATAAAGCGCGGTGTTTCAGCAAATGAAAAAATCAATGTGGGTGTGATCGGCGTGAATGGAATGGGATGGTCAGACCTTACGTCCATAATCAAGATCCCGGAAGTTTCAGTAATCGGACTTTGCGATGTCGATGATAACGTGCTGAACTATCGGAAGTATGACCTCGCCCGAAACGGGATGAAAGTGGACACGTATTCCGACTATCGCAAACTGCTTGACAATAAGGATGTGGATGTAGTGATCATCGGGACGCCTGATCACTGGCATTGCCTTCAAATGTCGGATGCATGTGCGGCAGGCAAGGACGTTTACGTCGAGAAGCCAGTGGGGAATTCTATCCAGGAGTGCCGTGTAATGGTGGCCGCGCAACAAAAACACAATCGGGCTGTTCAATGCGGTCAGTGGCAAAGGAGCGTGCCGCACTTCGTCGACGCGCTTAATTATTTAAAGAGCGGAAAGCTTGGCAAGATCCGGACGGTGAAGGCGTGGGCCTACCAGGGATGGATGACCAACATAGAAGTAAAACCCGATGGTCCCGTTCCTGCCGGTGTCAACTACGACATGTGGCTGGGACCTGCGCCGAAGAGGCCGTTCAACCCGAACCGGTTTCACTTCAACTTCAGATGGTTCTGGGATTATGCAGGAGGACTGATGACTGACTGGGGTGTTCACCTGATCGACTACGCGTTGTTGGGTATGGATGCAAAATTCCCGAAGTCAGCAGTGGCGTTGGGCGGCAAGTATGCCTATCCCGACGGGGCACATGAGACTCCGGACACGATGGCCACCGTATATGAATTTGACGGTTACAACATGATCTGGGAGCAGGCGCAAAGTATCAGCAACGGCAACTATGGAAAAGACCATGGCATGTCGTATATCGGAAACAATGGAACACTTGTGCTGACGAGAGGCGGCTGGGAAGTCATTCCGGATGAAAAGCGGATGGAAGCCATTCCGTGGCAGCCCAATAAAGGATCAGGCCTGGACCTCCATACAAGGAATTTCATCGATGTGGTAAAATCGCGCAAGTTGAGTGACCTGACCTGTCCTATACAGGCGGGCGCTCATGTGGCAACAGTGTGTCAGATGGGCAACATCTCCTACAAGACCGGTTCGAAAGTGAACTGGGATGAGAAGTCAGCCAGGTTTACCGAAGCATCTGCGAACGCCCTGGTTGCGTCGACCTACAACAACGGATACAGCGTGCCAAAGGTCTAAAGTGTAGGCTTGACCGGGCAGGAACAGCGGTGCCTGCTGAGGATGGGGAACATTCAGGTTTTTTCGCGAAATTTATCTGCACACAGGAGATGATCGTGAAGCTGAGAATTCTTGTTCTGATTTTTTGCCTTTCAGGTGCGGTCACGCTCGCGAATTCCATACTGATTCCCATGGACGATGCCCAGTCCAATCATCTCAAGGCTTATGGCA
>Ga0315912_10005481_pt1 | contig 11664 bp, 10 predicted proteins | sample VfabasoilMG_FD_204469 | JGI IMG/M metagenome (GOLD analysis project Ga0315912, IMG submission 204469) | Garden soil microbial communities collected in Santa Monica, California, United States - V. faba soil | ecosystem: Environmental > Terrestrial > Soil > Garden | place: USA: California...
GCTCGAGCTGCTCGAAAGCTACGAGCAGAAGTTCCCGGAAGCGCGGCTCTTGCCCGAGGTGCTGTTCTTGCAGCTCGAGGTCTACGAGCGTTCCGCGCGCAGTTCCGAAGCTCGGCGCGCAGCGCAGCGCCTCGTGAACCACTTTCCGAAGAGCCCGCACGCCAGTCGCGCACGCAAGTTGCTCGGCCAATGACCTGAGAGTGCTCGCGATCCGTCACCAGAAAGGATGAGTTACCGATGAAGACGTTTTTGGGCTGGGGCGCATTAGTCAATCTGAGCTTGCTCGCTGCCTGCGGGGGCGTGTCGAGCATCGGCGGGAGCGACGCTCCGAACGGCAGCGGCGGCGCGCATCAGAACAGCGGCATGGCTGGCTCCAAAGCCATGGTCGGTGCGAAAAATGGCGGCGCCGTCGGCAACATGGTCGAGCCCAAGGGTGGCAGTCATCAGGGCGGCAGCGGCAACGGCAGCGGCACGCCGGCCGGCAGCGGCTCGATCAACATGGGTTCAGGCATGACGCCGAGTGCCGGGGCCGCTCCGCTCATCCAACAGTGCATGACGAGCGAAGACTGTCCCGGCGTCGATGAGCCGTGTCAGATGTGCCCGGACGGCAGCAACAGCGTCGCTTGCAATTACGGCTACTGCGATGTGACGCGCGGCATCTGCAAGCGCAACGGCGGGTTCTGCAGCCCCAAGTGCATGGCGGACAGCGATTGTCCCACACCCGATCTCGCATGCACCGAGTGCGGTGACGGCACTCGGGTCTGTCCGGTCGCTGAATGCCGAACCGGCTTTTGTGAAGTGTCTTATCCCGGTTGCAAGGGCGTCGATCCCTGCATGGGGCGCGAATGCGGTCAGGAATGCCAATCCTGCGCAGACGGCATGTGTGACGCCGCGGTGGGGAGCTACTGCAACAGCGCAGGCAAGTGTCAGCCCGGGGCGCCTAGTTGCGGGCAGAACAAGTGCCAAACCACGATGGACTGCGGCACGCCGCCGCCCGTGTGCATTCCGTGCGTCGATGGCAGCTGCGCGAGCTTCGATTGCGTCAACAACAAGTGCGCCATGAATTGTCCGCTCTCGAACCTGCAGTGCAAGTACACGGACGAGTGTCTGAACTTCTTCGACGGCCAGTGCAAGATGTGCCCCAATGGCATGTGCGCCTTGCCGGCGTGCCTCCAAAACGCGTGTCAGCTCGTGTGCCCGCTCAATTGAGCCGCCGCTTGCTCAGGCACCCGTAAGCGTGCCCGTGCCCGTGCCCGAAAAATCGAGCAACGGTGCCGCGCGCCGTAACGCACTGGTGCACACGGGCTGCTGCGAGGCAGCCCCATCTAAGGAAAGAGGAAGAGGAAGAGCGGGCACGGGCACGGGCACGGGCACGGGCACGTTTACGGAAGACCTGAATTCAGGGAGAGACCGTAGTGTCACGTGATCACGGGCGTGAACACCTCGCACGGGAAATCGATGTTCAAGGTGTCGTCGCCTTCTTGCACTTGAGTGCAGGCTTCCCCGAGCAGCTCGACCTCGTCGGCTTGCTTGAGCGTCCACCCGTTCTGATCGCCATAGACCAGGGGTTTGCCGTCGAGAACGACGGTACCCTGGTCGGCGTTTTTCGCCTCGACCCGACCGTTGAGCGAAAACACGCAGCTCCGCGGCAGCTTGGTCAAGATGGTGCTGAACGCGAGTTTCAGATCATCTTGGCTGTTCGCCGTGTACAGCGGAGCGGGGGTGGTCGTATTCGCGGGCAGGCCGACACCGATGTTGGCGACGCGTTGCATATGCAGCACATCCGTGCCCGTGGAGATGCTGATCGCGAAAGTTTTGATCTGCTTGTTGAAGGCGAGCGCGACTTCATTCTCCACGTCCTGCGCGGCGCCGCTGCTACCGGGCGAGCACGTGCCCGGGACGCCATCGGTGGCCAACACCAGAAGCTTGGGTCCACCCGTGAGATCGCTGGACGCGGCGACCGCCACAGTGGCCGCGATTGAATCCGCCGTTGGAGTGCCGCCGGTCGGGCTGAGCTTGTTGTAGCGCTCGCGGATATGCCGGTAGTTGTTGGCTGCCAGCGCCACTGACTCGAGGTCCAAGACACAACCGGTCGTCGCGCTGCCGGACGTGTAGAAAACTGCGCCAAAAGCCATGCGATCGGCGAACGTACCCACCACGCCGCGATCCGCAGGGTCGACCGGGTCACCGAACAGTACGTTGCCCAGAGCTCCCCAACGCGTCGTCGAGCCGAGCAGCGGGTCCTGCATGCTGCCCGAGCGATCGAGGAGCAGCCAAACCTGGGGCAGCACCGCTTTGAACTCGACTTGGCCTTCGATGCATACGGGAGCTGTGCTGGCATCGGTCGGATCGGTCTTGGGGGGATCGACTTTGATTTGATCCTGAACCACGCAGCGGCCATCCGAGCTGCAGTCACTGCCCTTTTCGCAGTCGCTCTTCTTCAGACAGTCGGCAACGCAGCCGCCGTTCCGACAATGGAGCCCGACGCCACAAGGCTCACCGTTGCTGCAGGTCGCGCCACAGGCGGCTCCAAAAGCGAGCTCACACGGCGTCATGCCGGCATCCATCATGGGCTCGCTAGGGGTCATCGGCTTGTCGCGTTGAACGTGCGGTTCGTTCTTCTGCACCTGACAACCCAACAGGGCGCTGACACCCCAAGATGTCAGGACGCAGCTGCGCAGAGTGAACCACCGGCTCGCGAACGTGCTTGGCATGCGAAGACCTCCCTAAAGACCGGCGTAGCTTGTCAGTTCGCGGCCGCGCCGTCGAGCCGTCGAGCCGTCGATTTCGACATCGCCCTTCCGGAGACCCCGTGGGGCCGGAGTCTTTCGCAAAAGATACCAATTCTTTTCGTACTTTGAATTAGCAGTCGCGGTCGCTCGTACCACTACTCGCCCGAGCAACTGGGCAGTACCGGGATAGCGGTGAATTTCTCTTCGCTAGCCGAATCCGCGCGGCTGCGGTAAACGAAGGGTCATAGGTCGGGTCGAGTGGTGAATAGCGCGGGCGGCGCTGCGGGAAGGAATTGGCTTAATCATGAAGCACATCAAAGCGTTGAGTCTGTCGCTTTTGGCACTCGGGCTCAGCTTGGGTTGCGAGAAGAAGTCGAACGACCCCGAACCGTATACGGCCGGAGCCGGTCCAGCCAGCGGCGGTGGCGGCAATACGGGGGCGGGCACGGGGCCGACGGACGCAGGCGGCCACGCCGGAGAGCCCGATGAAGAGCCCGCGCGGCGGGGCGAACGCGGCACTTCCTGCAATGCGACCAACGACTGTGAAGATGGCCTGTCTTGCATCGTGACCAGCAACTGCCCGACGGGCGTCGCGTGCGCGAACAAGACCTGCCAACCGTCGAACTTCGATAACTTGGAGGGCACGGGCAAGACTTGCAAGGTCAGTGATTGCAAGACCAAGGCGGACTGCTGCGGTGAAAAGCCGCTGCAACTACCGGCCAAGTGCGCCAATCGCGAGAGCATCTGCAATCGCCCCACCTTGACCGGCTGTACCACGACCACTTGCACCACCTCCGCCACGTGCGGCGCGGGCAAATGCGAGGGGATCTGCTCCTACACCAGCACCACCACCAACAAGTGCCAAGCGACTACAGATTGCGTCGCCAATACCTGCACGACCAGCGGCACCCTGCATACTTGCTCGTTGAGCGGCACGGATTGCACGTCCACCACGTGCACCGCCAACACTTGTTACAACCTGCGCTGCAACTGCGCCAATCCGGAGTACCTGCCCACCAGCCCGATCTGTACCGATCCGGAGTGTTTGGATGTTTGCGGCTTCACCTGCACGAACGATCGCTGCGTCGCCGACACCAGCTGCACCTCGGACATCCAGTGCACCACGACCACGCCCTACTGCAGCGAAGGCAAGTGCAGCGAGTGCCGCACCAAAGACGATTGCAAGGACGAGGAATGCATCGCGGGTCATTGTGGCCCCGCCTGCAAGACCGACACCCAGTGCGCCTTGTTCGAGACCTGCCAGAGCGGGAAATGCGTCTATGTGGGCTGCCGCTCCGATCGCGAGTGCGTGCTGCAAGCGCGCGCCAACACCCAGCCGCTCGCCCAAGATCCACGCCTGGCCAAGTGCAACATCGAGAAGGATCTCGGGAAATGCGTGTTTCCGTGCGAAATCGACGCGCAATGTGCGCCGACCGAGCTGTGTTTGAGCGGAGTCTGCAAGTACATCGGGTGTGAGACCGACAGCGAGTGCACGACCATCGCCGGCCTGCACAACCTGCCGCTGCCGACCCCCGATCGCCCTTGGACCACCACCGCGGTATGTGCGCCCGAGGGTTCTGCCAAGCCATGACCGAGAGCGCGCTCGCTCACGGCAGACGCGCGCTGCGAGGCGCACTTGTGCTGCTCGGCGGGGCCGCCGCCGCTGCCAGCTGTTCTCTCTGGCCGGGCCAAAGCGATGACCCTAGGCCTAGCCCCATGTCCAGCGCGGGCTCTCCGGGCGAAGCGGGCAAGGGCGGCATGGACAGCGCGCCGCCCAAAGTTCCGAACAAGCCCGTGCACCACATCGTGCGCGGGCGGCAAGGCACCGGTTGCTCAGTCAAGAATGACTGCGCGAGCGGCCTATCCTGCATTCGCGGCTTGTGTCAGCCGGCAAGCTTCGGCCTCGAACCCACCGGCAAAGAATGCGTGCAGATCGACTGCGCGAAGTCGGCTGATTGCTGCGGCGACCTGCCCTCGGAAATCCCGGAAAAGTGCCGGAGCCGAGCCGCCTTCTGCACCAAAATGCTGCCGGGTTGCGTGGCGACCGAATGCACGCGTTCCAGTGATTGCGCGGGCGGAGGAGTCTGCACCGGGCAGTGCTTGATTTCTTCCGGCGAGTGCAGCGGCAATGTAGATTGCTTGGCGAACAAGTGCCTGAGCGGCTCGTGCAGCATCAACTTCACCGCCTGCAATACGGACGCGGATTGCGCCGCGAACACCTGCAGCGGCGGCACCTGCTCGTGCCAGAACCCGGCCTACGTGCCAACACAACCCGTGTGTACGGATCCGGACTGCGAGGGGCTCTGTCTGTGGGCGTGCGAAGACTCGCGCTGCGTGATTCCGACCTCTTGTGGGCAAGATGAAGACTGCTTCGGCGCCAAGCCCCGCTGCATCAAAGGCGAATGCGTCGAATGCGGGGACAGCGCAGACTGCTCCTTCGAGAAGATCTGCCGCGCCGGCAGCTGCGAAACCCGCTGCCAGAACGATACCCATTGCGCGCTGTTCGAGGCCTGCCAAGCAGGCGAGTGCATTTACGTCGGTTGCCGCTCGGACCGAGAATGCAGCTTGATCCCCAACGTGAACGCGCTCGCGCTCACGCCGGGCTTCGATCCGCGGCTCTTGCGCTGCCACACCGAGGCTGGAGTCGGCAAATGCCTGATCCCATGCCAAACCGACGCTCAGTGCGCCGTCAGCGAAACCTGTACGGGTGGCCTGTGCAAGTACATCGGCTGCGACAGTGCCAGTGAATGCAAATCGATCCTCGGCGTCCACGCTCAGGTTTCGTCGGACGCGCAACCCTGGGTGCCCGTGGTCGATTGTCGTCCCGGCCCCGGCACAGGCGCCGACGCGGGCGATAAGTGAGCAGGCCGCGAGCTCACTCCGGCAGGCGAAGCTCGAGCAACGCGTCGACGTCCGCGCGAGCGATGGCGCCGGGCAAGCTCGGGAGCAACCCCTGAGCCCGCGCGGGCAGCTTGTCCGGGTGGACGATGCCGACTTGGATCTGCCGCGTCATTTCATCCAGAAGGATGAAGAAATAGCGGTCACCACGCGGCCTTCGCCACACCGGACAGCCGTCGGTTGCGCCACCAGCGACGATCGAGGGGCCCTTTTCGTAGCCGCGCTTGGCGCACGCGTCCACGACGTCTACATCGGTTGGGGCAATCGCGTCGCGTTGGCAATCTGACTTGCAGACCGCGCCACCCACGTGCCCCGCTTGATAAGAGCGAACGCCCGTACTCGCGAACTCGCGATTCGAAAATTCATTGTTGTCGAGCACGACTTCGAAGACGTTGATCTCGCCGCAGCCGTCACCCACGGTGCCGGTCTTGGAATAACAGTTGCACAAGCCGTTCCATTTGCGACCACCATCGCGCACCAGCTCGGAGGCAACGAAGGCCACCCAGGGACCGGGCTTGCCAGCTCCCGTGCCGTCGCACGCGCGAAGTTGCGCGTCGTCAATGTCCATCGAACCCAGAAACACCACCAGCTTCGAGCCGGAGAACCCGCGATGTAAAATGCCCGGGTCGTTCGGGCAGTAGTAGTCACGCCCGTCACCACAGGCGAACGAGGGCTCCTGCATCACTTAGCCAACACAATCGTTCTTGGTCAGATCCCCGGGAAACACGGCGCTGCCGGCGCCCTTTTGGGTGAACCAAATGTTTTCCGAGCGCCCGCGCTGATCCCAAGCCGTCACGCGATCCCAAGCCGCGGCGCGCGCGCTACTCGGTTGGTAGACCGCGAGCTGCTTGATGCTGATGGCTTTGACGATCAGCGTCATTTCCTGATCGAAGGGCGCGAGTTTGTCGCTCGAGGTCTGGTACGTCTCCTGACAACAATGGCCGCCCCAAGTGTCGGTGCCGTCCTTGTAGTCGCAGGCCGGGTCGCCCGCGGGGCGATCCAAGCGCCGCGGCCACGAGCCCGGCGCACCAATATTCGAGAAGGTCATCGTGCCACCCCGAGTGACCGGCGACGACTCGTGGGGGAACGCGCCCAATGCCGACGGATCGTTGGCGACTGCGCCAGCGCCTGACGCTTCACCGCCCTTCGATTCACTGCCGCCACGAGAGTTCGAAGCGCCTGCGCCTGCGCTTTCGCTCTGTCCGTCCTTACCCCCCGCGCCGGAGCGCGCTTGATCCGAGCCACTGCCGCTCGCGCCACCGCTATGCGTCTTTTCGGAGCTGCAGCCACTGAACGCCGCCAAGAGACCCAGCGTGAGCGCGGCCGCGAACGCGCGCCTCACGGTTTGCCTCCAGGGCAGAACACGATGTTCCAGTCTTCGCCGGCACAGGCGCGAACTGGGCTCGGATCCGTGCCTTTTTGGTCGTCCCCCGACCAGGCATAAGCGTCATCGCAGGCTTCGAAAAACTGCGCAACCGGGCTATCGGCGTTGTTGCGGTCAGGGCTGACACAAGCAACGATTGCCCCGCTCTTGTCCGCGTATTTGCCGACCGCGGGACAGCTCGCAAGCCAATCTTCCGCGCACGTGAGCGTTTTGCACTTGGGCCGTGCGACGGGCACGATCTGTAGCGGCAAGTTGAATGCGTCCACGTAGCTGATGTTGTACCAGTCGAAGTCGTTGAAATCGGTGTTGAAGGTGAACTCCGCCAGGCTATGGTGCTCGGCGCCCGGATCCTCTCCGCTGAAGCCCCAGTAGCGCTTGGCACTGAGGCTTTCGACATCACTGCCGATGTCTACGCAAGCAAACGCGCCCGGCGCGAGGGTGCCGCCGTCGATGTCACTGCCGCGAAACGTGACGCTGCGCGAACACCCGTTGACGAAAGCGAGCGTGGTCTTGCCGTCACCCTCGTGGGTGCAGTCGACCGCGCCCGGGTCGACGTTGCTCGGTTCCGTTGCCCCGCCCGAGCCCTGATTGGGCCCACCTGCCATCACCGCCGCACCACCCGCGGCAAGCGGCGGATTTCCGGCGGAACCGTTGTCCCCCGCAGCACTGCCAGCCCCCGCGCCGGCGGCCGAATTCGCACCGGCCGCCGCTTGATCACCGCAGCCAAGGAGAGCCAGGCAAAGCGGAATCGCGCCCGCAACACAGCGGAAGTGATCTCCGGCTAGCGCGTACATGACGGATCCTTCGGAGCGTTGACGTAGGCCTTCCCGAGCGCCGTGAGTTGACCGCTCTCGCCGAGCAGATCCACGTTGGCCACGTTCGACGCGCGCCCGGAGAACCAGGCATAGCGCTCGATGCGCGGTTCGGCTTCGAGATAGGCCACGGCGTCTTCCAGGAAGGCCTGTTGCTCGGCTGCATTCTTGGCGCTGTCGCACGCAAACTCGGTCAGCCAAAGCGGTTGCTTGAAGCGCTTCTTGTATGTCTCCACGTGCTGAATGAGCCACTCGGCTTTGTTGTCGCCAGCGGGCGAACAGCCCACGTAAATGTGAATCGCCACGGCGTCGACGCGGCAACCCGAGCAGGCCGCGAAGAAGGCGTCCAGATAGTGAAAGGGATCGGTATCCTGACAACTTCCGCCGCAGAAGTTCACGGCAGGAGAGACCAAGCGCAAGCCTTTGGCATCAGCGATCGCCGTAAGCTCCGGCCAAAGCTCGGCAGCCGCTTTGGCCGATAGATTGGCCTGGGCGCCGAAATTTGGCTCGTTGAAAGCGAGCAACACCTTCGCGTCAGCAGTGATGGCCGCCTTTGCCGCCGCGCGATCCGAGGCCGCGCCCCAGATCATCGGCGCGTATTCGACGCCCGCGTCGAGGTAGGCTCCCGCGCGCAAAGGCTGGTCGGGGCGAAAGTCCCAGTTGTACCACCAGCTCACGCCAGGCGAGAGCGCCTGCAAGTCGGCAATCGAATGGTGCCCGTAGGCGAGCCCGCGCTTGCACGTTGTCTTTCCGTTCGCCCCACCCGCTCCCGGCATCCCAGCTGAGCCACCAGAGTCGCCAGAGCCACCAGAGTCGCCAGAGCCGCCAGAGTCGCCAGAAGAGGCTCCGCTCTTTCCCGCGTTTTGACCGGCGGAATTCGCCGAGCCTGCGCTCGCGGCACTCGCTCCACCGTTTTCGGTCGAGCTCGCGCCGCCTTCCGTCGTATTTGGTCTCGAACGTTGTCCGTCACTGCTGCATGCGGACGCGAGTAGAGCGAGCCCGCTCACGACGGCGATCGCGTCCAGAGTCAGAAGGCGCATCGCTTTGTTTTACAGCTGTTTCCGCCTGCCAGGGCCGCATTTGCAACACAGCAGCCAACACTTATGTGGCGATGTCGGCAGGCGGCTCACACTCGTATCCCGAATGCCGACCCGCGCACGCTTTTCACCTACACGCGCGTGGCAGCGACGGCGAGCTGCTATGCGTACATCTGAGACAGAAAAGCGCGCAGCGGATGCGCCACTGCGCTTGCTGCCTCGCGCAGCTCCAGCTTGTCGAGCGCGACGCGCCGCAGGCTGACGGCCACATCGCCCGCCACTGCTTCGATCACGGCGTACTCCGCGTGTGGCAACAGCACTGGCGTACTGCCAGCGGCGTGCTCCTTGAACGCGAGCCCCACGCTGCCGGGATTGACAATCAATGTGCCGCGGTGCTGACGCAGCATCTGAATGTGCGTGTGGCCGCCGGCCATCACCGTTGCGCGTCGTCCGCCGAGCAACTCTTCCAAGCGTTCAGCCGGCGTGGTCGCGAGCAAGTCGGTCATGTTCGATTCGGGCGTGCCGTGAAACAAGAGCAGCGTGCCCGACCCGTTCAAGTCCAACTCGAAGCGCCGCGCGAACGAAGCGATGAACTCGAAATCCGCCGCTCCCAGCTGCGCCCGACACCAGTCCACCGCCTCGACGATGATCGGGACCTCCGAGTAGGAGTGGATCAACTGTTCGTCGAGCATGAACTCGTCGTGGTTGCCGAGGATGCAAATGCAGCGCAGCTCCGCCAGGCGCCCCAAGACCTCCCGCGGCCGAGGTCCCAAGGTTGCCGCATCCCCCAAGCAAACAATCTGATCTACACCCGTGCGCGCAATGTCCGCCAACACGGCGTTCAATGCGAACTCGCTACCGTGCAGATCGGAAATTAATGCAATGCGCATCCTATGCACCCCACACGAACGAGTATAGCTACCGTGCGGGGGGAGCCGTCAACGCAGCGCCACGCGAGGCGATCTGCAACGGATGCCGTGTCTCAAAACCGAACTGAATGCCTTCCGTCCGCGGAGCCTTCCCGCGCCGAAATGCGAATAGATTTCTCTATACACATTCGCGCGCGACGCCGCCTCGTGGAGCTGGATGGCTAGTGAGCGAAAGGTTCGACTTCGAGAGTGGGCGCTCACGATCCAGCATCGACGCGCTTCGCGATACCCGAAGGGGTGCACCTCGAGAAGCGTGTTGTTGCCGCGCGGCGCCTCCGCCTGGTGGAGTCGGACTGTTGCGCGAGCTCGTCAGCCGCGCAAACGCCCGCCAATTGCAGCTCGGACTAGCGGCACTGTCCAGTGCGAGCCACGCGCACGCCAGCGGCTGCGGCCCAGCATTCGTTCGTGTAGCTCTTGCCGTCGCAGCCACATACTTGGCTGAGCTCTCCCGAGCAATCACCCGCGCTGCGGCGCCACATGCAACCGCCCGCCGTTCCGCAGCCGCTGCCCGCGCAATACTGGTTCGGTGCGCACTGATCGTCGCGCTCGCACGGGCCCATCGTGCCCTTGGGAGGCACTGCGCAGCAGCCGGCGCACTTACTTTCGTAGCAGCGGCCGCTGATCGCGCAGCAGGAATAGTCGTTTGGGCATTGCGAATCATTCGCGCAGCCGATCACGGGTGGACCGGGCTGGGAAACGGGCTGGCCGCAGGCCGCGGTAGCCGCCACGCGTACGCCCGCTTGGCAAGCCTCTGCTTCGCTGGCGTAGGTGGTGCCGTCGCAACCGCACACCGGCTGCATGCATTCTGCGCCGCCCACGCATTGCAAATTGCACGAACGTTTGACGCAATAGCCCGCGGCGACACAGGCCGAAGCGTCGAGTTCGGGCCGACAGAACTCATCCGCCTGACAGTGCGCGTTGGAGGAGCAGCGCTGCAGCCCCTGCGACATGAGGTCGCCACCGCCCGTGCCCCCTTCGCCGCTGGCGGGCGTGAACGGCTGCTCGGGAGGTTCGCAGGCGTCTGGCGCGAGGACCGGCGAGTAGCAGTCGCCGCTCGCAAAACAACAAACTTCTTCGGCGGCGCACGTTCCGCAGCGATGGGCGGGCTCGGCTTTTCCGCCTGAGCCGCCGCTGCCCTGGCTGGGGCCAGCAGACACGGCGCTTCCGCCGCAACCCGCTGCCCAAGCCACGAGCAACACCAGCCAGACACTCTTCCCGCCCGCGCGCTGCACTCGATCTTTCATGAGGGAGTAGCAGTATCTAGCATGCATTTCCCGGAGGGCAGCACTGAAGGCGTTCGACGTTCAGGGCACAGTCCTGCAATTTTCAACCACCGATGCTCGGTAGTTCTTCTTCGCGCATCAGCGGTGAGCCGTTCTTCACCCACGTCTCGCAGTCCATGATCATGGTCACTTCGATCGGCCCAGTGACGCTCGCATCACGCTCTGGAACGACGATCGCGCGCCCACAGTTGGCGCGTGTCGGTTGCATCAATGCGCGCCGCCACTCCGCGACCGCTTTTTCTCGCGATGGCCATTCGAGCTTCACCGCGCAGGTCGTCGAGCGACAGTCGACCGAGGTGGCATTGAACGAGGTGCCCGTGTTGTGTTTGAAATCCGCCGCAAATGCCGTAGAAGCCGTGCGCGACCAACCCGGGTTGATCGCCTCGGCTTGGTGCGCGCGAATGCGCTCCTCGTGTTGCGCTTCGATTTCACGAACGGAGGGCGGTTCGCCGAGTTCCGGCGGCGGGCCCGGATCCTGTACCGGGGCCACCGGTTTTTCCTTCTGCGCCGTTTCCAAGGCCTGTAAGCGTTGGTCGAGCGCCGAAGCCCAACGATGGTCCGTGTTTTGCGCTGGCGCGGCTTGCACCTG